>Ga0222678_1000370_pt1 | contig 20857 bp, 15 predicted proteins | sample AntAcemetagen937_FD_179801 | JGI IMG/M metagenome (GOLD analysis project Ga0222678, IMG submission 179801) | Saline water microbial communities from Ace Lake, Antarctica - #937 | ecosystem: Environmental > Aquatic > Non-marine Saline and Alkaline > Saline | place: Antarctica: Ace Lake... | reverse complement strand
CAAGAGATCGGATTATAATTTAACTTTACGCTAAATATAATCATTTCCAGATTACGAATCAAAACAATAAATCACAGGGATTGGATGAGGTTTTTTTCATTCTACCCATACAAAATAGCGAAGAGCCAATTTATTTAATGCAATGAGACTCCAGCAAATAAACAAACTTGTTATCTCTGTACTTGGATGCCTTATCGGAGTATTAATCTTATCGCTCGGTGCTTTTTCAGGCGATAGTCCGGAAGATCTTTTTCGAGAGGGATACCTTCATCTTAAACAGGCGGACCGGAGTTTTTACGAGCAGGATTATGAGGAAGCACTCTCCGGTTATGAGAGCGTGGAGACCGTGCTCCGGGGAATTAAATCGGATTACCCGGATTGGTCGACGAACTCAATTGAAGTCCGACTGAAAAAATGCCGGGAACGCATTGAAGCGACCAAGGAGCTTATAGCTGTAAATAAGTCCTGGGAACGCCCCCTCAAAGTTCACTTTATTGATGTGGGGCAGGGGGACTCCACTCTGATTCAATGTCCGGACGGGACGACTCTTCTGATCGACGGCGGTAAAATCTGGTGCTATACCTTCCTGGGTGATTATCTCCGCCGGGCCGGGGTGGGGAAGATAGATTATCTGATGGTATCTCATCCTCACGGTGATCACTACGGCGGTCTGATCAAGATATTGAAGACCTTTAAGGTCGATACTCTTCTCGTCTCCGGGCAGAAAGATACTACCGACCATTATCAACGATTTATGGAGACGGTAGAAAGCCTGAAAGGGGTTAAATACAAATTGGCCCGTGCCGGGGACAGGTACTCATTCGGGGATGTTGAACTTCTGATTATGCATCCTTCCTCCCGACTTTCGGATTCGCTTAATGACTGCTCAATAATTACCAAATTGACCTATGGTGATAAGAGTTTTCTCTTTACCGGTGACGCCGAGGAAGACGCGGAACTGGAGGCGATAGGCCGGGGGTATAATATGAAGAGTACGATATTAAAGGTTGCCCATCATGGATCCAGGACTTCTACCGACCAGTATTTTCTCTCCCGGGTTTCTCCTGATGAGGCGGTTATCTGTGTTGGGAAAGATAATGGTTATGGTCATCCCACCCCTCAGGTACTACGCCGTCTGAAGAGAGGGGGGATCAAGACCTATCGGACTGATCTCGATGGAACTATTCTCTATCTCAGCAACGGGAAGGAGCACCGGGTGGAATTACCCGGAAAGGCTGTCTATCCTGAATATGATATTCCGCCGGAGAATCAAGGCAAAGCTATCGCCAATAGAGAGACATTCATTTATTATAAGCCGAGAGAGGAACTTGCCCGCCGGGTCCCCCCGGAGGATCGTATTTATTTCGATACCGGAGCCGCCGCGGAGATGGCTGGTTACCGGAGGTTTTGGTATTGAGATAATCGGGTGACTTAAAAGAAAGGTATGCTGTAAGCGGTAATGGGGGAACTGAATATCCAATATTCAACAAGGAATATCCAATGAGGAAGGAAAGGACGAACGTCCAATAACCAATGGCCAACTGCCAACTTCCAAGTAGCATGAGCCAAGGCCAAAGGTCACTTGAAAATCAGCCTTCGCTAAAGCTATGGCGGACAGGTTGTCAGTTGGAAGTTGGTTATTGGACATTCGGAGTTTTATGAATATTCCAATTTTAATGTACCACAGCATTAGTGATTCCGATGACTATCGGGAGTTGCCTTCTGCTTGCCGCCCGATTGGATACCGGACCGGGGTGGGAGTCTTCGAAGATCACCTCTCCGTATTAAAGAAAGCCGGCTGGTCAACAATCTCGCTTGAAGAACTTGTCTCTCGGCAGGAACTCCCGGAGAAACCGGTTGTGATTACTTTTGACGATGGATACGCGGATAACTATCATACGGCCCTCCCTCGTCTCCAGGAGTATGGCTTCAGCGCGATTTTCTTTATCAGTGTCTCCTATCTCGAAAAACCCGGAATGATGGGAGTTGAGGAGGTGAGTGAGTTGTTAAGATTCGGGATGGAGATCGGTTCTCATGGGATGGGACATGACCTGCTTTCCGGGTTGGGTGAATCAGAACTTGATTGGGAGTTGAAGGAGTCGAAACAGCGACTGAGCGAGCAGTTTTCGATCGCAACGGATTTTTTCTCCCTCCCCCGGGGGTATCTTCCTTCATCTCTACCCCGACTGGCCCGCGGCGCCGGCTACCGGGGACTCTGTACATCTTCTCCCGGTCTCAACACTGAACGAACCGATCCCTTCGCTTTACGCAGGTTCCCGGTTCGATCGAACTGGGGCCGAGAGGAGTTGGAGGCGATCCTGGCCGGGAAAGGGAAATTATACCGGCGACTGCTCCTGGTTGAGAATATCAGGGCTTTTTGGAGAAGACGCTACAGGTATAAACATTTACTTAGTAATAACCCAAAACTATAAAAACGATATTTAACCACGAAGATCACGAAGCACACGAAGTAAATTTAAATTTAAACCACAAGAAAGGTAGGTTTAATATATTGAACAATTCCTCTTCGTGATCTTCGTGTCCTTCGTGGTTAAATATGTTGTTGAACTAAGTTTTATATATGAACAGATTGGTTAAATCAGAGATCTCAGAATTGACTTCCTTTAACTGGAAGGTGATCGCAGCCTCGGCTATCTTAATTGGGGTTATGCTTGTTCTCTTCTGGCCTACTCTTCTCTGGATGAATGAACGATTTTTTGAGGAGCATTCCTATTATGGTCATGGCTGGCTGATTCCGCCGGCGATTGCTTTTCTGCTCTATCAGCGAAGGGAAGTAATTATTCGGAATCGCCCCCGGCCCGGATGGTATGGCCTGGTGATTCTCATCCCCGGACTACTGCTTCATCTCTTTGCCCAGCTTTTCGGGATTAATTTTCTCTCCGGCTTGTCTTTGCCGATAGTTATTTTCGGCCTGGTTCTGACGCAATGGGGATGGGCTCGTGGTCGATATATACTGGGACCGCTCTTACTCACTGTATTTATGATTCCTCTCCCGGGGATCTGGCTCATCTCTATTGTCTTCCAGTTAAAACTTTATTCCGCCGCTATCGGTGTTGCTCTGGGAAGAATTCTTGGTATCACCATTATTCATAACGGGATTGAGATCGTTCTGCCAACCGCTCAGCCCGGAGAAACCCTCACTATCGGTGATCCCTGCAGTGGATTGCGGTCGTTGATATCATTTGCCGCCCTGGGAGGATTTTTCTCATTACTCATCCCTCTTCCTATTGGCCGCCGGGTGATAATATTTCTCTCGGCGGTTGCTCTGGCCCCAATCAGTAATATTCTCCGGGTGGTTGCTCTAATTGTCCTGCGGCAGACGGTCGGGCCGGGAATATTGAGTGGTCCCTGGCATATAATGCTGGGGGTATTGATCTTCTTTCTCTGCTTTCTTCTACTCTTGCAGGTGATCCGATGGATGCTTCGATGACGGGAAGACGCGCTTACATGATCAGTCTGGTTCTGCTTCTGATTACCTCGGCCATTCTCCTCCTCCACGGGCGGTCCAGAGGGATAGAACTCCCGGTCGGAAATCTCAATATCCTTCCACTTATTATAGATGATTGGGTCGGGAAAGAGATTACAGTATCGGATAGAGATAAGCGATTGCTGGGGACGGAAAATATTCTCCTCCGCCGTTATCGAAAAGGACAATACACGGTCAATCTATATGTTCTGGAGTGTGCCTCTAATCGAGCTTCGTTCCATCCTCCGGAGTACTGTTATGTCGGCGGCCGAACTGAGATGATTGAAAAGGGGTTTCGGACTATCAGATGGGGCGGAGAGTCCATAAACGCGCACCGATTTCTATTCATGGGTCCTCACGGGAGAAGCCTGGTATATTACTGGTATACATTCGGGGAGAAGATTCTCGCCAGTTACTATCGGCAACAGCTGTATGTTATCTCTTCAAATATCCTGGGAGATCCTCAATCCGCTCTCCTGATCCGGATTTCAGTGGATGGTTCTTTCTCTACCGAGATCGGCGATCAGATAATCGCGGAATTCGCCGGCGAAATCATGCCGGCGATTGTAGAATATATAGATTAATATGATAGATCTACTTGAAAAGGTATTTTAAACTTTTTGGGTTCAAAAAACTAAATATTCACCACGAAGGTCACGAAGAACACGAAGAAAAGATCAAAGAACTTCTAAATTATTTTGTCTCCCAAAAGTCCTTCGTGTTCTTCGTGTCCTTCGTGGTGAAAATTGATTTTGAGGAAGGTAATGCTATCAGAAAAAATAAGATTACAAAAGTATCTCTCCCGGGCCGGAGTCGCCTCCCGGCGGGAGGCTGAGCGGTGGATCTCTCTGGGGCGTATATCGGTCAACGATAGGATAGTGACCGAGCAGGGGACGGGAGTGGATCCCGAGGAAGATACGGTGAGAGTAGATGGGCGAGTGGTAGTTCCTGAGAATAATATCTATATTCTCCTCCATAAGCCGTCCGGATATCTCTGCTCCATGAAGGATAATTTCGGCCGCTCTCTGGTGACGGATCTGATCCGGGATATCCCCCAGCGGATCTACCATGTGGGGCGTCTTGACCTGGACTCGGAAGGAGTTCTGATCATGACCAATGATGGTTCCTTCGGTCAGATGCTCACCCATCCCGGTCATCAGGTTGACAAGACTTACCAGGTCAAGCTCCTTCATCCCCTGGATAATCAGAGTGTTGAGAAATTGAGCCTGGGGGTCGAGATTGATGATGGGGTTGTAACAGCGCCGGCACAGGTTAGGGTTCTCTCCCGCGACCGCCGCCGGGTCGAGATCATCATCCGGGAAGGGAAGAAGCGCCAGGTAAAGCGCATGCTCCGGGCGGTGGGTAACAGAGTTACTTACTTAAAGAGAGTCGCGATCGGTCCGGTTCAGCTGGGCGATCTTCCCCGGGGAAAGTGGCGGAAGCTGACTTCGCGTGAAATTCAGGATTTGAAAAATGCGGCGAAAAATGGATAATTTCGGCACAACTATTTTGGGCCCCGGTAAACCGAGGGCAGGCAGACGATTTGCAGACAGGACGATTAAAAGCGAAAGAAATTAGACAGGACGATTGCAGACAGGACGATTAAAAGCGAAAGAAATTAGACAGGACGATTGCAGACAGGACGATTAAAAACGAAAGAAATTAGACAGGACGATTAAAAGCGAAAGAGATTAGACAGGACAATTGCAGACAGGACGATTAAAAGCGAAAGAGATTAGACAGGACGATTGCAGACAGGACGATTAAAAGCGAAAGAGATTAGACAGGACGATTGCAGACAGGACGATTAAAAACGAAAGAAATTAGACAGGACGATTAAAAGCGAAAGAGATTAGACAGGACGATTGCAGACAGGACGATTAAAAGCGAAAGAGATTAGACAGGACAATTGCAGACAGGACGATTAAAAACGAAAGAGATTAGACAGGACGATTGCAAACAGGACGATTAAAAGCGAAAGAGATTAGACAGGACAATTGCAGACAGGACGATTAAAAACGAAAGAAATTAGACAGGACGATTGCAAACAGGACGATTAAAAGCGAAAGAAATTAGACAGGACGATTGCAAACAGGACGATTAAAAGCGAAAGAGATTAGACAGGACGATTGCAGACAGGACGATTAAAAGCGAAAGAAATTAGACAGGACGATTGCAGACAGGACGATTAAAAGCGAAAGAGATTAGACAGGACGATTGCAGACAGGACGATTAAAAGCGAAAGAAATTAGACAGGACGATTGAAGACAGGACGATTAAAAGCGAAAGAAATTAGACAGGACGATTGCAGACAGGACGATTAAAAGCGAAAGAGATTAGACAGGACGATTAAAGGCAAAATATTGATTGATTTGATTATAATAAAAAGGGTCCGAGGTAGGGGGATAATAGTCCTGACTGCAATCGTCCTGTCATAAAAAGGGGGGTGAGGTAGGGGGTAATAGTCCTGACTGCAATCGTCCTGTCATAAAAAGGGGGGTGAGGTAGGGGGGTAATAGTCCTGACTGTAATGGTCCTGTCATAAAATAGAATTCAGGGGGTAGCAAATGGATTTTAGCAAATTTACTTTAAAAGCCCAGCAGGCATTGAAGGCCGCGCAGGATCTGGCCTCGGAACACAATCAGCAGGAGATCGCGCCGGCGCATCTTCTCCTCGTGCTTCTCGATCAGGAAGAAGGGCTTACCCGTCCTATTCTTCAAAAACTATCAGTCGATCCCGGGGAAGTGAAGTCCCGGGCGCTGGAGGTTGTCTCGAAGATACCCAAGGTCTATGGAGCCGGCCCCCAGTCGGCCTATCTATCACCTCTCTTGAATAAAATCCTTAATACCGCCTGGGATGAAGCAAAGAAGCTCAAGGATGAGTATTTGAGCGTAGAGCACCTCCTCCTGGCAATGTCCGAGTCAGACTCACCCTCTGGTAAGATTCTCCGTGAACTGGGAGTTACCCGGGATAGTATTCTCCAGGTTCTGGTCGATATCCGGGGGAGCCAGAGGGTGGTGGATCAGAACCCGGAGGAGAAGTATGAAGCTCTAACCAGGTTTGCCCGTGACCTGACCGAACTGGCCCGGCAGGGGAAACTCGATCCGGTGATCGGGCGGGATAACGAGATCCGCCGGGTAATCCAGGTCCTCTCCCGCCGGACCAAGAATAATCCGGTTCTGATCGGAGAACCGGGGGTTGGGAAGACCGCCATAGCCGAGGGGTTGGCTACCCGGATCATGACCGGTGATGTCCCGGAGGGACTTAAAAATAAACGCCTTCTCTCACTTGATATAGGGGCTCTGGTGGCCGGAGCTAAATACAGGGGCGAGTTCGAGGATCGACTCAAGGCGGTACTGGCGGAGGTGGAGAAGGCGGCAGGGGAGGTAATCCTCTTTATCGATGAACTCCATACGATTGTCGGCGCCGGCGCCGCCGAGGGTGCGATGGACGCTTCCAATATGCTCAAGCCGTCCCTGGCTCGGGGCGAACTTCACTGTATCGGTTCCACCACGCTTGATGAATATCGTAAGCACATCGAGAAGGATGCCGCTCTGGAACGGCGGTTTCAGCCGGTCTTTGTGGGGGAACCTTCGGTCGAAGCTACAATCGCTATTCTGCGGGGTTTAAAGGAGCGCTATGAAGCTCATCATGGTGTCCGGATTACCGATCCGGCCCTGATCGCCGCCGCTATCCTATCGGATCGCTATATCAGCGACCGGTTCCTCCCCGATAAAGCGATCGATCTTATAGATGAGGCCGCCTCCCGTCTCAAGATAGAGATCGACAGTATGCCGATTGAAGTTGATGAGGTGGAGCGGAAGATCATGCAGCTGGAGATCGAGAAGCGGGCCTTGAGGAAGGAGAAGGATAAGGCCAGCAAGGAACGGCTGGAGAAACTGAGTCGGACCTTGGAAGATCTGAAAGAAGAAAGCAAGGGGCTCAAGGCTCACTGGCAGAACGAGAAAAAAGCCATTGCCGGGATCCGCTCGATTCTGGAACGGCTGGATGCTATTAAAATGGAAGAAGTGACCGCTGAAAGGGAAGGAGACCTGGAGCGTGCCGCCCAGCTGAAATATGGGGAGAAGGTTGAGATCCAGAATAAACTGGAAGAGGCCAACCAGCAGCTTAATGAACTCCAGAAAGATAAGATGATGCTTAAAGAGGAAGTGGGCGAGGATGATATTGCCGGGGTGGTAGGAAGCTGGACCGGGATACCGGTCAGCCGGCTTCTGGAAGGAGAGATGGAGAAACTGGTCGCGGTGGAAGAGAGGCTCCACGAGCGGGTAATCGGGCAGGAAGAAGCGATCACGGCCGTCGCTAACGCGATCCGGCGGGGCCGGGTCGGGATGTCGGATCCGGACCGGCCGCTTGGCTCATTTATATTTATGGGCCCGACCGGAGTGGGGAAGACGGAACTGGCCAAGGCGCTGGCCGAGTATCTCTTCGATGATGAGAAGTCGATGGTCCGCCTGGATATGTCCGAGTATCAGGAGAAACACACCGTCTCCCGGATGATCGGGGCTCCTCCCGGTTATGTGGGTTATGATGAAGGAGGTCAGTTGACCGAAGCGGTCCGCCGCCGCCCCTACTCGGTGGTGCTCTTCGATGAGATCGAGAAGGCCCATCCGGATGTTTTTAATACCCTCCTGCAGATTCTGGATGATGGGAGGTTGACCGATGGACAGGGGAGGGAGATAAATTTCAAGAATACCGTTGTGATAATGACTTCCAACATCGGTTCGCCAATTATTCAGGAATTCGCGGGGAAGGATCAGGATAAAATGAAGGAAGGAGTAATGGAGGCTTTACGGCAGCGCTTCCGTCCCGAGTTCCTCAACCGGGTTGATGAGATTATTGTCTTTGAGAGTTTGAACCAGGATGAGATCAAGCATATAGTTGAACTTCAGATCGCCCATCTGGAGAGGAGATTAGCGGCCCGAAAGATGAGTATCACCCTGACCGACCGGGCCAAGGAACACCTCTCCCGGCTCGGATATGATCCGGCATACGGCGCCCGCCCCTTAAAACGGCTGATCCAGCGAGAGATAGAGAATATCCTCGCGCTCAAGATTCTGGAGGGGGAGTTTAAGGAGGGGGATAGGATTGAGGCGGATTATGATCCTTCCCTTGATAAGATTGTGTTTTTGAATGAAGAGAAGGCGGATTGAAGAAGAGAGTAATCAGTAAACGGTGATCGGTAATCAGTACGCCTACGCCAAGATACCAGGCCAACTGATTACTGATCACCGTTTACTGATTACTTTTTCTCTTTCCCTGTAATCTCTGCTTCTCAAGTCTCGCCCAGCTATCCCTTAGAGGAACGGTACGGTTGAAGATAAGGTTGTCTCTGGTTGAATCCGGATCGACTGAGAAGTAGCCCATTCTCAGGAACTGGTAGAATGATCCGGATTTGGCATCGGCCAATCCAGGTTCTACCATGCAGTCAGTCAGGGTCTCAAGCGAGTGTTGGTTCAGGCTGGAAGTAATGCTGCTGCCGTCACTCCCCGGTTCCGGATCAAGAAAAAGAGTATCATAGAGGCGCACTTCCGCTTTTAATGCGTGGGGGGCGGAGACCCAGTGGAGGGTTCCTTTTACCTTCCGGCCGTCCCCGGCGGTTCCGCTTTTGGTCGCGGGGTCATAAGTACACCTTAGTTCAATGATCTCACCGGTCGCGTCATCTTTGATTGCCCTTTCACACTTTATGAAGTAGGCGTGTTTGAGGCGGACTTCGCGTCCTGGGGCGAGCCGGAAGAACTTTCTCGGCGGATCTTCCGAGAAGTCTTTCCGCTCAATATATATTTCCCGGGAGAAAGTGATCTTTCTCGAACCTCTATCCGGATCCTCGGGGTTGTTGATCGCGTCCAGTTCTTCCGTCGTACCCTCCGGGTAATTCTCTATTACTACCTTGAGTGGATGGAGTACCGCCATTACCCGGTCCGCCCGCCGGTTTAGATCGGTCCGGAGGCAGTGTTCGAGAAGCGCCATATCAACCAGACTGTCCCTTTTTGCGAGACCGATTGTCTTACAGAAGACGCGGATCGCTTCCGGAGTATAACCCCTCCGTCTGAGCCCGGCTAGGGTAGGCATCCGGGGATCATCCCATCCAGCGACGTGGCCGTCTTCTACCAGTTGGAGGAGTTTGCGTTTACTCAATACCGTATAATTTAAATTGAGCCGGGCAAATTCAATCTGCCGGGGGCAGGGGGGTGTGGTCAGCTGCTCCAGGAACCAGTCATAGAGGGGTCGGTTGTTCTCAAATTCCAGGGTGCAGAGAGAGTATGTGATCTCTTCGATGGAGTCGGAGAGGCAGTGGGCGAAGTCGTACATGGGATAGATACACCAAGTGTCACCGGTACGATGGTGAGTCCGGCGGCGGATCCGGTAGATGGTCGGATCACGGAGATTAAGGTTCGGAGATGCCATATCGATCTTCGCCCGGAGGACATGAGTTCCATCTTCGAACTCACCGTTCTTCATCTTTTGAAATAGGTTCAGATTTTCCTCGATCGGACGGTCACGATAGGGGCTCTCCCGGCCCGGTTCGGTCAGGGTTCCACGGTATTTTCTCACTTCTTCCCGGCTTAATCCGCAGACATAGGCCTTTCCATCTTTTATTAACTGAACGGCATAGCCATAGAGCCGGTCGAAGTAATCGGACGCATAGTAGAGATTATCCCCCCAGTCAAAACCAAGCCACCGGACGTCTTCTTTGATGGAGCGGACATACTCTTCCTCCTCTTTAGCCGGGTTGGTATCGTCGAAGCGGAGGTGACAGATCCCGCCGGTATTCTCCCCGGCAATCCCGAAGTTGAGGCAGATCGACTTGGCATGTCCAATATGAAGATAGCCGTTCGGTTCCGGGGGAAACCGGGTGATAACTTTCCCCCCGTGTTTGCCAGTAGCGATATCCTCCGCGATAATACTCCGAATAAAATCAGTTGGGGATGAGTTATGGTCTAGCTCCTCGGACATCTTCTTCTCCGGTAATTTTTTGGATGAATTATTCATGTTCTAAAGTGCCTTAAGTGCCTAAAGTGCGCTTAAGTGCCTAAAGTTAAAAGATTCGCCTTGGCAACGGAGCTGAGCAGTAAATTAGTTCCCTTCGATCGCTAATTTAGTTTTGAAAAAAATACCACCATGAATCGATTGAAGCAATACCAAAAAATACTCCATAGTTGACAATAAGATTAATTCCCAGTTGACAATAAGTTGATAATCAATACGATCATATTTGCAAAGTCAGAGGTTTGTCATTAACCATAGATAAAATAGTAAAAAGAAAAATTGCACTGAAGGAGTATAGAAGTTCTGACTTTAGCAGGATTCTAAGGTGGGGTAAGCCAGTCGAGGCGACAACTTTAGGCACTTAAGCGCACTTTAGGCACTTATAACTTCTTTATCATGAAAGCGGTAATATTAGGTTCAGGCGGAGCTGTTCCAACCACCCGTCGGATGCTTCCCTCCATGGTTCTGTTGAGGGAGGGGGAGATGTTTATCTTTGACTGCGGAGAGGGGACCCAACTTCAGTTGACCAGGTCCCGCCTGGGCTGGGCACGACTGCGGGCGATCTTTATATCCCATCTCCATGGTGACCATGTAATCGGCCTGACCGGCTTGTTAATGACTATGAGTATGGGGTCCCGGAAACGTCCACTCAAGATCTATGGCCCACCCGGAATCGCGGATTACGTTAATCTGAGTCGTAAGGCGCTTAGATTTGGAGTAGCTTATCCACTGGAAATTGAGGAGATAAAGGGCGGGGTGATAATTGACGAGGATGAGTATCTTATTGAGGCGATGCCGGTCAAGCATCGGGTTTTTACTCTGGCTTACCGATTGGTGGAGAAGCCGAGACCGGGCCGTTTCGATCTGGCCAGGGCTCAAGAATTGAATATACCACCCGGACCGCTCTATAAGCGTCTTCAGTCCGGAGAAGAGATTTCTCTTGATGATGGCCGTATTATCCGGCCGGATGAGATTCTGGGAAAGGCGAGACCGGGACGAAAAGTTGTATATATGATCGATACCCGGCCCTTCCCGGAAGCGATTGAGTTCGCCCGGGGTGCCGATCTTCTGATTCATGACGGGATGTTTGATGATGAGATGACCGATGAGAGCAAGATGAGGGGCCACTCAACCACCAGACAAGCGGCGATGGTAGCGAAAGAAGCGGGAGTGGATCGCCTGGTTCTGGTTCATATCAGTCCCCGGTATCTTTCTATCAATGATATGCTCCGCCAGGCGCGGGAGGTATTTCCCAGGACCAGAATCGCCCGTGACCTGGATGTTTATGAAGTAAGTTTGAAGGAAGTTGAAAGTGCCTAAAGTGCGCTAAAGTGCCTAAAGTTGTCGCCTCGCCTGGTTTACCCCCCACGGAAAAGCCAAGTGAAAGCGACAACTTTAGGCACTTTAGGCACTTTAGCGCACTTTAGGCACTTAGCCTCATGCACGAGTGGTCGATAGCTGACAATCTGGTTAAGTTGATAGTGGAGTCCGCCGAAAGGGAGAATTTGATCTCGGTATCCCGGGTGGTAATCCAGGTGGGAGTTCTCCGTCAGGTTGTTCCGGAATCTCTTGAGTTGGCCTTCTCCTGCCTATCGGCCGATACTATTCTGACCGGGTCCGGACTGGAGATCGAGATAGTTCCATTGAAGGCGCGTTGCCGTGATTGCGGGGCGGAGATTAGCGAGGGGGAGTTTGTATTCATCTGTCCCGCCTGCGGCGGTTTTGATCTCAATATTCTCTCGGGGAAGGAACTTTATATTGATTATGTTGAGGGGGAAAGATAGTTGACGGAAAAGAAAGTTGACAGTTGACGGAAAAGAAAGTTGACAGTTGACGGTTGACGGTGAAAAATCACATTGAGCGAGAATCGTTTTTTCAAATTCGCGTAATTCGCGTAATTCGTAGTATATTAAAATAACCGAGGCGAGGCATCAATTAGTGTAAATTAGTGTAATTAGTGGACAGCAAAGCCGCCAATCCAAGGAGAAACAAGTAGAATAATTAGTGGACTGCAAAAGGGGCTGAGGTAGGGGGGCAGAAAAACTGAACATTGAACCAGCCTCCGCCAAGGCTACGGCGGGCAGGCGTCGAACCTCCAACTTCGAACGTCGAACGAAAAAGCCCCGAAGGGGCGACAGATAATAGGCCGGGGCGTTAGCCCCGGTTTAAAAGATGAACGTCGAACATCGAACCAGCCTTCGCTAAAGCTATGGCGGGCAGGCTGATCAACATCCAACGTCGAACGAAAAGCCCCAAAGGGGCGACAGATAATAGGCCGGGGCGTTAGCCCCGGTGAAGGGATAACGATCAATATCCAACGTTTAACGGAGAGAGAAGTGAAAGTCGCGATTAAAGAAGATATTTTAAAAGAGGAAGACAGGATCGGGCAGTTGAACCGGGAAGTTATCCGCCGGCATGGGGTGAGAGCGTTTAATCTGATTGGATCTCCAGGAGCGGGTAAAACCTCGCTGATCGAGGCAGCCCATCGTCAACTTAACGGCAAGCTGTCAATAGGGGTTATCGAAGGAGACCTGGCTTCGGACAAAGATACGGTCCGTTTAAGGAAACTGGGGTTGGAAGCGCTCCAGATCAATACCGGTCGCGGTTGTCACCTCAGCCCGACAATGATAGAAGAGGCCCTCTCCGAGATGCCGCTTGATTCAATCGATATTCTGATCATTGAGAATGTCGGGAATCTGGTCTGCCCGGTCAGTTTTGATCTGGGAGAGGAGGCTAAGATAGGGCTGGCCAGTGTCGCTGAAGGAGATGATAAGCCGACCAAATATCCGCTCCTCTTCCGGGAAGCATCGGTAGTTATTCTCAATAAAGTTGACCTGATGCCCTATACCGATTTTAATCGGGAGGCTTTCTATCATGGCCTCAGGGCCATCAATCCAACCATCCCGGTAATAGAAGTCTCCTGCCGCACCGGGAAGGGGGTAGAGAAGTGGGGCAAATGGCTGATAGAGTTTACTCGAGAAGGTATTTTATGAATTTTTTGTGCTTCTAAAACTGTATGTTAACCACGAAGGTCACGAAGAACACGAAGGAAAACACTAAAATGTTTTAGAAGCACTTACGGTTTTTTAAAATTCCTTCGTGAACTTCGTGGTAGAAAGTATTTCCGAGTAAAGTCTGGATGTTGAAGTAAAAAATAAGATATTTTAGTCCAGCAGGGCCTTCTCATAGGCTTCAAAGATATTGCTGTAAGTAACGATTCCCACAATCTTCCGAACTTTCTCTGATTTGATGACCGGCGCGATTCCGATGGCCCCGGTCTTCATCCTCTTGAAGACCTGATCGACCGGTTCATCCGGGCAGGCAAAGATAGGATCGGGGTGCATAAAATCCCGTGCTGTCAGTTCACTATCGGGAGTGGAGTTTTCGATGCCCAGGTGGATCTCCTTATAAGTGATGATCCCGACCAGTTCTCTCTCCCCGTTGACAACCGGAAGGCTGGTATGGAGTGTGGTCCCAACCTGTTTTCTCAGTTCCTCCATTGTCATTGTCTCCGGGATAGACTGGACTTCACGGATCATGACATCTTTGATCACCATTGATTGAAGGATATTGCTCTTGTCTTTTTTAGTGATCTCGATCCCTTTCTGAAGCAGTTTTGCAGTATATATGCTCTCCGGCTTGATCCAGTGGGCAACCAGTGTGCTCACCACCACGGCTGCCATGATGGGAAGGATAATCTCGTAACTATCGCTCATCTCGAATAAGATAAAGATCGCGGTGATCGGAGCGTGGGCCGACCCGGCGAAGCTGGCTCCCATCCCTACCAACGCGTAGACGGCGGGGTCAGCGGTATGCCCGGGGAAGATATTTTGAAGTACAATCCCGTATAATCCTCCGGCCATGGCGCCGATGAAGAGAGATGGGGCAAAGATTCCACCCGATCCTCCGGAACCGAGGGTAAAACTGGTAGCGATAATTTTATAGACCGCCAGCATAGCCAGCGCCAGGACCAGCATCCAGATGCCATTCAAACCTATCCAGTTGATGTAATTCTCGGGATTTAATACCTGCCGGATAGTGTAATAACCGACGCCCAGGACGGAGAGGGGATTGCTCAGTTCCCGAACCGGTATGATCCGGGTGGCGTAATACGCCAGCAGTCCGATCGCCAGCCCGCCGGTTGCCGGCATAAGGTACTCGGGGAACTTGAGCTTCTCATAAAAATCTTCAAAAGATTCCAGGATAAAGTTGAAGGTCTTGGATATCGACGCGATAAAGGCCCCCAGACCTATGAATGCTAATATCTCCCAGGGAGAGGCCATGGAGAGGACGGCTCTTAACTTCTCTATGGCAAATATAGTGTCATCTCCGGTCAGTGCCCGGCTTACCAGGGCGGAGACCACGGAGGCGATGGCGACATATATGAAAGATAATCCCCGGAACTCTCCCAGGATGACTTCGAGTGAGAACATGATTCCGCCGAAGGGGGCGTTGAATATTGCCGAGATACCACCCGCCGCCCCGCAGGCGACAAATGTATTGATCCGGCGGGGAGGCATCCGGAATATCTGTCCCAGGGTGGAACCGAATCCCGCCCCGATCTGGACAATCGGACCTTCACTTCCTGCCGAACCTCCGGTTCCAATGGTTAGAGCGGAGGCTATACTCTTGACTATCGCCACAACCGGCCGGATCCGTCCGCCGTGTTTAATAACAGCCGCCATTACCTCGGGAACTCCGTGTCCTTTCGCTTCTCGAGCGAATATATAGATCAATGGTCCGACCAACAGACCGCCCAGTGCGGGGATGATGATCAGCCAGGGCCCAAGCGAAGTGGTCTCCGAGATAGACCCCAGCTGGCATAACCCTTCCACCAGGTGAATGAGAAAGCTGAAGACATAAGCCCCCAGCGCGGCGACGATACCGATAATAATGGAGAAGGCAAAGGTTATCTGGACCGGGGATATCTTGAACCGGGAAAAAAGGTTCAGAAAGAATCGGCTAAAATTATAGGAAGGGTTTTTTTGCGGCCCCGGAGTGCTTTTTTCAATCATATTTTCTCCCAAAATTAATTCAATGAGATTATTGAAATATATTTTGGTGTTGTATCTGTCTGGTAATAATAGTCATTGTTCAAAACTACCTTAGTGCCGCAGGCACTAAGGTATAACTTTTATGGATAATCAGATTAGAGTATCTTATGACATTAATCAATCAATATAATTATAGGAATAAAAACAAACTAATTTTTGCGGAGCAAAAATTATGACGGAAGAACGGTTGGCATTGGGAAGATGGGGGGAGGAACAGGCCGCGAAATTTCTCCGAAAGAAGAGGTTCAAGATTGTGGAACGGAATTTTACCTGCCGGCTGGGAGAGATAGATATTATCGCCCGGGATAAAGACTCTCTGGTCTTTGTGGAAGTTAAGACCAAGTTTGGCCCTGGACACCCCCCACCCAGGTATTCGGTGAACCTGAGGAAACAGAGGCAGATTATCCGGGTCGCAAAATATTATCTCAAGCGGCTCGACACCCCGGAACCAAGGTGCCGTTTTGACGTGGTGGAGATAATTGCCGGTCCGGGCAAACGCCCGGAAAAGATAGTTCATCTGCCCGGGGCATTTAGAGTTTAGGGAATGGAGAATAGAGAATAGGGAATGGTCCGGCATTGTAGCCGCAGTCGTTGACCGCGGAAATTATAGTTGACGGGAAAAGAAAGTGGACAGTTGAGCTACTCCACCACCGGTATATCTCCTGTCTTTCCAAAGTATAGGCGGTCGCCGTTCTCGAATGCCCAGAGTCCGGAGTAATCCCGGAATATGGCTATCATATCTTGCCCATCTCCATTATAATCACCCGGTATATTATGGTCCGAAGGTCCTCCAAAATAGACCCGCCTGATATCCCTGATCGCCCAGAGTCCGGATGAGGGCCGGAATAATCCGATATCGGTTATCCGGTCTCCGTCATAGTCTCCGGTAACTGGTCGGTCCCCGTTCCCTCCAAAGTAAAACCTGGTGGTCCCCCTGATCGCCCATAGTCCTATATCTCTTCTGAAGAGGGCAATATCGGTGGTCCCATCTCCGGTGTAATCCCGGGCAACCGGAATATCGTTATCGGAGCCAAAGTAAGCCCGGCTGAGTCCTTTTATAGCCCAGAGTCCGGAAGAGGGGCGGAATAATCCCGGTTCATAAGTCCCGTCGCCATCGTAATCTCCCGGGGTGGGAATATCGTATCTGGCGCCGAAGTAATAACGAGTGATACCCCGGATGGCCCAGAGGCCGGCCGCGGGGCGAAATAATCCGATATCGGTCGTGTGGTCTCCATTATAGTCTCCGGGGATGGGGAGGTCATTTGAGGAACCGAAATAAAACCGGGAGATGGAACGGACCGCCCAGAGGCCGGAGTTGGGCCGGAAGAGAGCGATATCCGAGGTTCCGTCGCCGTTAAAATCGTTTCCGCGTCCGGGAGAATATTCCTCCGGCGGGTTTGGAGTTGGGGGGAGCGACGGCATAGTGTCGAAAAAATAGATATAGGAATCATTTCCAAAGTTCATATCGTAACTGACCTGACTGTAGCCGACATTAAAGTAACCACCTTCTCCCCAGCCGGTGCCCCAGCTGTTTTTGCAGATGAAGTATCCTCCTCCGTATTCACCGTTAGGTTTATCCTGATATCCGATCAGGATAATAGCGTGGCCTCCGCGGTATTTTCCGGTAACATATTCATATATCCCGCCCGAATAAGTATAAAAATCTTCATAGACATCCATGGTACTCTGGACCGGGCCGTGGAGGATCGCTTCCTTTAAAGCTTCCAGTGACCATTCAATTCGCTGATAATCTTGGATTTTGAATGAGTAGTCTCTCCATCCGGAGCAGGCCTGATCGCAGGGAATGTCAGATGACTGGTAGAGGAAACAGTCTTCGTAATAGGTTCCATCGGTACTGAGGAACTGGGCGGCGTCCAATGTGCTGCCCCCGCTACATCCATCAGCACTGGCGCAGCAGGAGATCAGGATCTGCTCGGAGAGGTCGTAAAGGGTTCCCGGGGTATTGTTCGAGACGGCGATGGTAGATTCCAGTGCCCCCACCGCCGCGAAGGCCCAGCACGCCCCGCAGGTTTCCTGGTCTTTTACCGGGGAGACGAAATTCCCGTTGTTATTTCTCCAGTCGATGTAGGAGGGGATGTCTGCCCCGCGGGGAGAGAAATAATTCCCCGAGGCTCGCGCCGGTTTTTCGGTCCGGATCAGGCCCAGGGCAAAGGTCCGGCCGTACTCGGTGGCGGTCCAGTTCAGGCCCTTCTCCGCGACCGCCTCCCGGATTACCTGAACATCAATCCCCTCTTCCGCGGCATTGATTGCGGCCAGCAGGAAGAGAGATGCGATCAAAATTAAGTATGCCCGTTTCATCAATTTAAGTATACCACATTGTCAACTATTTAGCCGGGCTTTATTTGATGAGTAGCCTCGAAGAAACTGGCCGGAGTTTATGGCCCTGTGGGAGGGCTTTTTAAGCCCGATTATCAGGTCCGGACCAGATTGAGGTTGAGGCCAATTCTCCATTCCCTATACCGCGGTCAGCGACCGCGGCTACAGAGCCGGACTGTTCCCCAGACCGCGGCTACAGAGCGGGACTATTCCCCATTCCCCACCCCGCCCGGTAAAGAATAATACCGGCCGCCACGGCGGCGTTCAGGCTCTCGACCGGTTTTTCCATCGGGATAAAGATTCTGGATTCCGCGGCCTGGAGTATCTCTTCCGGCAGTCCTTTTCCTTCCCCCCCGATACAGATCGCCGTCGGAGCGGCGTAGGCGGCTGCGGTATAAGGAATCCCCTCAGCCATACCGGCGGCGGCCAGAACGCGGAGCGGTAATTTCCGGGCTGCGTTTAAAAAGTTGGATTGATCGGCGGAAGCGCAGGGGAGACGGAAAGTGCTTCCCGCCGCCGCCCGGATGAAACCGGGGTGGGTGAGATCAATGCCATCCAATAATATGCAACCGGAACAACCGGCCGCTTCCGCGACCCGAACGATCGCGCCGGCGTTACCGGGATTCTGAATACCGGAGGTAACAATCAAGCGGGAATCTTCGTTGAGAATGTTCGCAAGGGATATCTCCCGGGAGGGGATCACCGCGGCGGCTCCTTCCGGATTTTTCAATCCGGATATTTTCCGGTAGCAGCTCTCGTCCACCTCCAGGATTTCGACGGAGCGATCCCGGGCCATATCCCGCAGTCCTTCCCCCGTCGCTGTTCCGATCAGTCTCTCCGAAAGAACCAGTGTCCGTGGATCGGCATAAAGCAGTGCCTCCCGCGTTATCCGGAAGCCTTCCGCGATAGTGAGTCCGGTCTCTTGCCGGGCCTGTTTACGCTGGAGCGCGGCCAGTCCCTTAATCCGGGAGTTCTGTCGGCTGGTAATCATAGAATAGCCCTCGCCTTCGGCTCGGGCAAAGTTATGAAGTGCGCCAAAGTGCCTTCCTCCGTCGCTAAAGCCCCGAAGCAAGTTCGGGATGCAAGCACTTTGGCGGATGAAAAAGTTAAAAAATCGCTTCGTCGCTGCAGGATACATTCAATTGCTAATATTTGGAACATTTATTAAAATTTTGAAGCAGTATATTAGCTTCCTGCGGTCGCAAATTTATAAATAGGGATTGGAGAATAGGAAATGGTTTACCTGAACTATATAAAGAAATGCATGCTCAGTCATTGTTGGAATGTTGAATAATATGTATTCATTACGTCTGGCGTCTATGTGAATTTTGCCGGGGTGCCGATGAATTGTTTTTGAACTTTAGGCACTTCAAACTTCAGGCACTTTCTTTTCAATTATATCCACTACTGTTTCGGCACCATTAACCGGGAATTGCTTAAACATATCAGGTTTGCTCAGAAGTTGGAAGAGTTCATCTTTGAAATCTCCGGTCTTTAACTTTTCATTGGAGATGAAAGTGGAGGGGAGATATTTTTTTACCCCTTCGACCAAGATGGGGTACTCCCGGAATTCGCCCCGTGATGTATATAGCATCTTGGTCCGGTTGGCGATGCACTCCGAGAGGATACCGTATCCCGGCTTGGTGACAACCACATTGGCGGCACTCACCAGGTCTGGATAACTGAGATTGAGTTCGCGCAGTTCCTCGCGGCTGACATTACGGATTGATGGCAGGTTAAAAGCAACCCGCTCGCTCGCCAGCCAGACACAGTCTTTTATTTCGCTTAATTTTCGGTAATAATCCTCCCCGAGCCAGAAACCTCCGAATGATAAGATGATCAGAGGGAGATCATCCGGTAGTCCGAGAAGGTCCCTGACTTCCTCCGGTGTGCGGTGGGACCGCCGGGCAATCAGAGGAATATCCCTGATCATTGTAAATGCTGACATATCTCCGGAGAAAGGGAGACGGAGGAGCAGATCCGCTTTCCGGTAGTCATCCCTGATGGAGGAGATGATATGCTGGTATTCCGGATATCGCTCCACATAAGTCTCATAGATCCAGTCCCAGCAGAAGTTTCCGACAGCCAATGAAGGAACCCCGGTTTCCTGGGCGACTTCAAAAGCAAGGGGAGGGATATCTCCGACAATTAATTGAGGATCTATTTCCCGGATAAATCGGACTTCTTCCCTGATCACCTGTTTCCTGTCGGAGAGAAAGTCGGCGTAAGCTTTAAGGCTGGCCTGGGGATCGAGATTGAGACTATCGGATTGGATAACTCCGATATCGCACTCCAGAGGATGGAAATGTAGTTTGCCCGTGATCTGCTCCCGGAAGAACCATTCCGGGGCGGAGGTTTTAATGATTATCTCTCGTTCCGGTTCGCGCCGGATCAGTTCATTGATAACCACCGACATCCGGGAGGAATGCCCGAATCCGTGGCCGGAGATGTAGAATATTATGGGTTTCATCATTTCAATTAAACCACGAAGGACATGAAGATCACGAAGTTTTTTGGGAATGGGGAATAGATGATAGGGAATAGTCACTATTCTCCATTCCCCAATCCCCATTCTCTATTCCACCTTCGTGATCTTCGTGTCCTTCGTGGTAAATCAATTCGTTGTTAGAGGTGATATTTTTAAATAATGCAAGCAGTCCTTTGGTTACATCTCTCCCCCGGAAACCTGTCTCCTGTAAAAATTTTTCACCGTTTAGAGTTGCGTCCGCCGGGGTAGGGGGGATGCCGGGTTTATCAGTCATCAGGGTGGGGTGGATAACCGATGGGTCAAACCCGAAGATCTCCGCCATCCGATAACCGAAGTCACTCCGGTTGATTCTTTCTCTCCCTCCCAGATGATAGAGTCCGGTCAGTTCCGGGCGGGCAAGGAGGATCTTAATGCCGGCTCCGGCGTCTTCCACATAAAGCGGTGTCCGAAACTGATCCTGGAAAAGTTCGAGTGGTCTGTTGT
>Ga0222678_1000362_pt1 | contig 21070 bp, 16 predicted proteins | sample AntAcemetagen937_FD_179801 | JGI IMG/M metagenome (GOLD analysis project Ga0222678, IMG submission 179801) | Saline water microbial communities from Ace Lake, Antarctica - #937 | ecosystem: Environmental > Aquatic > Non-marine Saline and Alkaline > Saline | place: Antarctica: Ace Lake... | reverse complement strand
CCTGTGCCTTTAATTCCTGATTGGACGGCAGATAAAGCTGGTACTTCGACGCAAAGATGTTGGCATCCCTGGATAGAGTCAGTTCGACCAACGCGTCGTTTTTGCGGCGGCAGAGCACAATGCCGACTGTGGGCAGTTCGTTCTCCAGCTTTACATACCGGTCGAAGTAATTCACGTACATCTGCATCTGTCCCAGGTCCTGATGGGTCAGCTTGTCGCGCTTGAGATCGATAAGCACATAGCAACGCAGCAGCCGGTTGTAAAAGACCAGGTCCACATAGAAGTGGTCATTATTAAAGGTGAATCGCTTCTGACGCGCCTCGAAGAGAAATCCCTTTCCGAGTTCGAGCAGGAAGGTTTCCAGTCGGTCGATAATGGCCGATTCCAGTTCGTTTTCCGAGTAGGCGGGCTTTTCCGCCAGGCCGAGAAACTCAAGCACAAAGGGATCCTTGATTAGATCGGCGGCCTTTTCCACCACATGGCCCTCTTGTGAAAGGCGACGAACCTCTTCCTTGTCGCGGCTTAGGGCCAGCCGTTCGTAAAGCGAACTGGCGGACTGACGTTCCAGTTCCCGCACGCTCCAGCTGTTTTCGGCGGCCTCGATTTCGTAAAACCGACGTTCATCGGGGTTGTCGATGGTGAGCAACAGAACGTAGTGGGACCAGCTGAGCTTGATCTGATCAAGCAGTTCGGCGGACACGACCTGCGAAAACGCAGGAGACGCTTCTGTCGGGGTTGCGGAAATCCGAGACGCTGTCTCGGAAATCTCCCTACTGGAAATCCGAGACGTAGTCTCGGACATGGTCGTTTGAGGGATGAGGTGTTTATAGGCCAAGTAAAATCGCCGCATTTGTTCCAGGGAGTCCACGGAGAAGCCACGGCCGATACTGGTTTTCAGGGCCACCGAAAGCTGTTTCAGGGTCGCTGTTCCATACTCGGCCCGATCAGCGCCGTTTTGCTCATACTCCACTATGTACCAACCGAAAAGCCAATTGCGAACAACCAGATATCCGTCTACAGCACGGGCGGCACGACCCCGCATTTCTTCGTGGGTCCGTCGGCAAAGCTCGACGAGATTTTGAAAGGCAAAAGTCTGTTTCATTCTACAACCCTCATCTTTTTTGGAGCGCCCCAAAATTTCATTTTGCCACCACGAGCAGAACGGAATCTTTGATCTGTGCGGCGATGTCTTCAATGGACGAGGCTTTAGGTACCGTTAGCTTTTTTATGGCATGATTGATGGGTGCTGAAGAAATCAAGCCTTTAAGGTATGGGACCTTGATAGCATAATTGACGTTTTGGGGAAGGTCTCCTGTCCATTTAAACATCTTCACAGCATTTAGCTTCGCCATAACAACCCCCACAACCTCTCCCTCCATATTGATCAGCGGGCCGCCACTGTTGCCGGCCTGTACCGGTACGCTAATTTGCAAAACACGAGGATCATCCCCTGCACCGGATGTGGCGCTTACCACACCCTCCGTCAATTTTGGCTTGGTACCCAGAATATCGGGATGGGGATAACCCATGGTTATGACTTTAGCGCCGATTCTCGCGGGGCTTGAAGACAACGACAGGGCTGGGGGGAGGAATTTCACATCTTCTACTTGAAGGAGGGCCAAATCATTGGATTTGTCTCGCAGAGTAACCCTTGCGCGGATCCGTGTGCCGTCTGTTCTAATAAGAAAGATTTTGCTATGTCCAGAGATTACATGGTTGTTGGTGACAACAAATCCTGCGGCAACTGGCCATCCAGTCCCAAATGATACGACTTTATCCATGGATTTTTTCTTTTTTGGGGCATTGTTTGCTTTGGAACAGACATATTTGAGAATTGCATCGCCTATTGATCCTGGGACTACTGGTTCCATGCAAATTTCCGATTCCTTCAGTGAATGTGAACGCAACAATTTATTGTTAGATCCATAGTCATAATAACTAACAAGACCCGTCTTGCCTTTAGCACAATCGCCGACATAGTAATCCTTCATTTTTTTGATGGTTGATTGCGAAACTTTGAACGGTACCCACATTTCCCAAAAATACACTAAATTTCCATCAAGCCTGAGTTTGCCTGGATGTACAAATACATTGTCAGTTTTGTTGCATGCTACGTAATCCCATTCCGGATAAACCGAGGCCGCCAAGAGATCTCCAAGAGCATTTCGCGCAAGAGAATACCCTTTTACCGCCGCCTTCCGGAACCAATTAGCGGCCTCGACATAGTCTTGGGGCACGCCTTTACCCTTTTCATACATTAATCCTAAATTGTATTCGCATCTCACATCCCCTTGATCCGCGGCTTTCCTAAACCATTTTCCAGCCTCCACATGGGCTTCGTATGCTGTATCACCGCTAAAACGGAACAAGACCAAGCCGAGCCAAAACTGAGCTTTAGCATGGCCTTGCTCCGCCGCTTTTCTAAACAATTTTTCGGCCTCGACAAGGTCTTGGGGGACCCCTTGGCCTTCGAAATACATGAAGCCGAGGTTGAATTGAGCAGACGGATTTCCTCGCTCTGCAGCCTTCCTATACCATTTTTCGGCCTGAATGTAGTCTCGGGGGACCCCGGCACCCTTATCGTAGGATACGCCGAGATCGTACTGAGCAGCCACATACCCTTGCTCTGCAGCCTTTTCTAACCACTTGGCAGCCTCGACATAATCCTGCTGGACACCATAACCCTTTAAATACATCACGGCCAGATTGTACTGGGCAATCACATACCCCTGCTCTGCAGCCTTCCTAAACCAGGTTGCAGCCTCAATGTGGTTCTTGGAAACCCCGGAACCATTAAAATACATCAATGCCAGTTGGAACTGGGCCTTCGCAATTCCTTGCTCCGCAGCCTGGCGGTAGTTTTCGAATTGCAATCTTGAAACTTCGGAAATAGGGGGTTGTTGATTTGCCTTTTTGGCATCGGCGACCTCTTTGAGGCTTTTTGCCTCCTCAGGAGTTGGAGTACTGTCATCTGAAAGAGTTTCGCCCCTAATTCGTTGAGCCTTCTGTAAACTCTTCCCCTGTTGTGCAAGCGTGAACAAAAATTCGTGAACATCTTTACCAACGGTAATCGTTGATTTGATCGACTTAGGAGCTTCGGGCTCTGCCAAATTGCCGATTCTTACATATCCACCGTACCAGGTGTTTGGCAACACAGTCTGCTTTTTCAGGATTGTATTTTGGACTGTATACAGCTGCTTTTCAGCAGCACTATTTATGGCGGCTATGTTATTTGCGGTTAGAGCGCCAAATGTGGTCTGTGCTTGAAGGGTTGCTAATGGACTATAGGTTGTGCCAGAGTATGTTTCTATGGTATTTTGACTTTGATATGTGCCTGAATGATATGTTCTTCCGCCTTGCATGGAAGCACCCAAAATGCCTAATGCGCCTATCAAGGCATGAGTCGTGGCGGCTGATCGTCTCTGTTGCTGAATTTCCTGTACTAATTCTTGAAAGGAAAATACTTTCAATTCTTTTCCTTCCATAGTGAAAACAACATTTTCAGTAGAAAAGGTAACTGGTTGAGGAGAAATGTTGTTTACTACGATTATAAAAGAAGGGCGTGTATTAACTGGAAAGTTTTCCTGAGAAGCAGCTATTGTCACAATAGAGTTTGGTTTACGGGAGACAATCACCTGCCTTCCATCCTTGAAGAATGAAGATTGGTTTTTGGCAGGAAGTGTGGATATTTTATTATACTTAATAGCACAACCGATGTTCAGCAGCATAAACGAAAATAGTAGCATCAAGCTAATTGTTCTTACTCTCGACATTGTTTGCCTCCCCCAAATAAATGTTGAATCCAAATCCGCTTATCGTCTTTTGCCAAATTTGGTACAACTTTGTTTTAATATATCCGATTTTACACCATCAAAAATAAAATCTATCGCAACTTGGGCAATTCGGACGGACCCTGTTATAAGGCGGTCTATCAGTTTTCATGCTTTGTTTGTAAACATAGGCCATCTGGCCGAATGAGTTTAAAAAACTTGATTATTCTGTTCTCATTGCATGCGAGCGCACCGCATAGGGAGGCCAGGGTAAGATACTCCGAATCCAGCATGTCGTGCTCGATGGTTGTCCAGAACTTCGCCGTCCGAGATGACGGCATGCGACCGTCATATCTAAAGATCAAATCTAAGGAATATAGGCACCGCACTTGAACCCAACGGAAGTGAGCCCAGTTGGTATCCAGAATATCTGGATGGATTGGGTTAGCGATTCTATACTCTTCCAACAGCCTCGTGTAGATACGCTGAACGGTAGATGTGTCGCTGGCGACCTGATCCTTCGCTGCTTGTATCATGCGGGGCAAAGCGGCGTATGACACACCACTTATCTCTGGAAAGAATGCAGCCACCATCATGGCAAGTTCGAAAAAATCCTTGGTTTCTTGTTCAATAATGGTCTCTTGATTCTTCCTCGCCTCCAGTTGCGCCTCCGTAAACTCAACCAGGCCAGTTGACAGTCCTTTATGAAAATTGAAGACGATCTTCTCTCGTCGGTCATATAGAGGAATACAAGGTCTGTACGTTCTTAGTTCATAGCTGAGAAGCGTTCCAACATTCGGTATAAGCTCAACAGGGTTAGTCGTATCAGGGAATTTGTTGAAACAGCGCTGTCTGCTGGTCTTTTCCGTCGTGGTCAACTCATAAAAGAGAACGTCGGGCATAAGAATCTTATGTTCGCAGCATAGGCTCTGAATTTGTCGAGGCGTAGCGGCGTCCAGATAACTTTTGTCCAATATTATTTCTGCCATTGTCTCACCATAGGATTCGGCATCACCGGGAGCCGGCTTTACTGTCCATCCGGTTTATGCCTTGTGTTCTTCATGTCCAATCTTTGATTTGCTTACTTTAGAGTTTCCAAGATTGCTCTTGTGCGATCAACTGTTCCTTCATACGTACCTGGTCCAATTGTGTTGGGTATCTTTCTATGACTTTCGATCAGTGAGAGAACACTGTTTACCTCGAGATAGAATCTGAAAAGTCCTTGACGGGCGGAGGATTTCGAAATTGCCATGAAGCGGTCTCGATCACGTGAATAGCTTTCAATGATATGGCGGGAAACGTACTCAACAGTCGATGAGTCCCAAAACTTCCTTTTCTCCGCGTTCTCGCATGCTTCTATAAAAGCCTGAATCTCGGTACGAATCAGGTTCCGGATGGCCGCTTTCTTTCTTCTTTCCATATTAAGCTTGACAATGAGCTGGCCCGAAACACCGAGAAGAAAGCCAAGTATGACGAGCAATATTTTGATCAGGTTGTCCATTTTTATTCCTTAGACGATCAAAGGGACAAAAAAGTAACATGCCGAATTCTAAGGATTCCTGGCAAGTCGGAAGCCAGCGAAGGCGTTGCTGCTGCCTGGGCCCGACCTGGTGCGAAATGCCGAACGGCATAAAGAGACAGAGCTGCCAAAGGAGCCGCCACGACTCACCCGATAAGAACCCGATGAAGGGCCTGTAGGATCGGTCACAGAACCTGATGGGTAGTCCCCAAACCAGTCCTCACACCACTCTCCCACATTGCCATGCATGTCGTAGAGCCCCCAAGGATTAGGCGGAAAAATACCAGCTTTCATGGTTCTTCCGGGGTTTACACCATCACAGTCTAAAGCAGTAACTGCGCCGTAGTTTGTTTTTGAGCAGTCCGGCTCGTTTCCCCAACTGAATATGGTTTTCGTCCCCGCACGGCAAGCATATTCCCACTCAGCCTCTGAGGGGAGGCGGTACTTTTCGGTCCCCTCCATCTGGTTAAGCGCGCGGATAAAGGCCTGAGTGTCATTCCATGAGACACACTCGACGGGGCAGTTAGCACCACAGTTTTTGAAATGTGAGGGGTTACTGCCCATCACGCGCTCCCATTGCTCTTGGGTCACCTCGGTAGCCTGTAAGTAAAAGGGTTTACTGATGGTAACGCGGTGCTGCGGATGTTCTGCCTTATACATTTCCATCTCATCTGCAAAGCCAAATTGGCTTACTGACTCCGAAACGCTGATACCGCTTCCCATCACAAAACTGCCCGAAGGGGTTTTGACGAACCTCATGCCAATGGAATTTGTAAATGTTTTTGGCATCCCTATGGATTTCAAATCGACCTTCAACCGAACCGCCTTACTCGCTTCCACGTTTATGGCCTTATCCAGTTCATCAAAGCCTTTTCTGATCACCTTTACTTGGTGAGACCCGGGTTGGACTTGAGTGGGATCCAGAGGAATCACCCCGATGTAGTATCCGTCTAAATAGACCTTCGCGCCTGCGGGATTACCAGTCACTTCAAGGGTTCCTGAAAGTCTCCATAAGATAGCCTTCACCGTGAGGGTTTTTCCCTGTCTCAGATATACGCGCTCTTCGTAGGATTCGTACCCTTCCCGCATGATCTTGATCCTGTGTCGGCCTGGTTTTATCCCTGCGAGGTTCACAGGAGTAATGCCCTTACCTACGCCGTCAACCACCACGCTCGAGCCTTCCACGTTGCAGATCACTTTGAGAACCGTCTTCACGGCTTTTGTGGTTCTTTCTTCGATTGTTACACCGGAGCTTGATGCCAACTGGAACACGAAGTCGCCCCGGTCCCAGTCTTCGTCCCGCAGCTTGCCGTAGCGGGGGGTCTGTCTCGATTCGGTGAGGTTGGTCAGCCGATCGGTCAGAAAAAGCCCAAGCTCAGTTCCGGTAAGATATCCGTCGCTATTGGCATCGGCTTTTTCTTCTCCTTTTATTGCGCGCATAAACAGCTTGCGAAATCGGCCATCGTCAGACACTTTCTGGTTGCTGTCTCCTGACGAGAGAAACTGGCGGACCGGGAGCGTGGTGGCCCGCGTCACTGCGGGCGGCGGGGTTGTACGCTGAGTGTCAAAGATGGTACCAGAAAAGCAAGAGTCAAAGACCGCTAGGGCATGCTTGGACTTGGCCAATCTCACGTATTCACCAAACCGCCGCATGGACAGGGCCTTGAATTTGAACTTTGCGCCCGCCTGAGGCCGGGGCGCGTCCGCAGGGATCAGAAATCCTTCGCCGTCAAGGGAATGGCCGTGACCTGCAAACCAAACAAACAGACGCGCGTTGGGATCGTCACCCTTGAATATGAAGAACTCTTCAAACGCCTGCTTCAGCTCCCTTGAGTTCAGGTTCGTCTTGAAGGTCACCTCGAAACCCTTTTCTCTGAGAACGTCAGCTACCAGCTCCGCGTCATGAATGGCCCCGGATAGTCTGGGCCAGGCTTTGTCTGTATAGCTGCCGATCCCAATAACCAGGGCATAGCTACGGCTGTACAGATCCACCTCGGCCACCACCGGCGCGTTCGGGCGTTCGCTTTCGCGCAACTTGACCATGATGGCCCGCTCTTTTGCAGAGAGATGGATCACAAAAAAGATAGATACAAAAAAAGCGGAAAGAATGACGATGGCAAGTTTCTTCATGTCAACCCCTTGGAAGATAAAAATGAAAAAATGAAGCCCAATTTGCTAATTGTCACTTCCATGCCCAAAGTTTTATTGCAGTATAATTTTGTCAGCTTGAATAGTTCCCCCGCTAATTGTCATAGAACTGACCGTTGTGTACGAAGATTGAGTTGTGAAGGTAGAATCCCATCCGCCTTGAATGATCAGAGACTTAGACTCGTTCATCACAATGGATTCGGTGTAATTTCCTTGAGCTATCAATATGGCAGCCCCCGTGCTTGCTGCATCAATGGCGTCCTGGATTGAGTCGTAGCACGGGGTTTTATCCCCACAATCTCCACTGATGCTTACATATGAATATGCCATAAGCTTTGTAACAAAGGCATCACCGTCATAGCCGGCGTATGTTTCCTGATACGGGTTTTGTGTTGGAAAGTCGGTGGAAATAGTATATCCTGTGACATAGGCGTTCCCTGAGTCGTCTACGGCTATTCCATATCCATAATCTCTATCACTTCCCCCTAAATAGGTGGAGTAGGAAAGGGCGTTTCCCGATGAAGAAAGTTTGGTTATGAAGACATCATAGCTCCCACCGGCGTATGTTTCCTGATACGGGTCTTGTGTGGGAAAGCCACGGGATTCGGTTCCTCCTGTGATATAGGCGTTTCCTGAGACATCTACTGCTATTCCATATCCAACATCACCACTGCTCCCACCCAGATAGGTGGAGTATGAAAGGGCGCTACCCGATGAAGAGAGTTTGGTTATGAAAGCATCCGCGGGACCGCCCCCGTATGCTCCCTGATACGGGTTTTGTGTGGGAAAGTTGGTGGAATCGGTTTCTCCTGTGATATAGGTGTTTCCTGAGACATCTACGGCTATTCCATATCCAACATCACCACTGCTTCCCCCTAAATAGGTGGAATACGCAAAAGCGTTTCCCGATGAGGAAAGTTTGGTTATGAAGGCAGCATAGTAACCGGGTTTGGTTCCTTGATACGGGTTTTGAGTGGGAAAGTTGGTGGAACTGGTATATCCTGTGACATAGGCGTTTCCTGAAACATCTACGGCTATTCCATATCCAACATCACCACTGCTCCCCCCGAGATAGGTGGAATACGCAAGGGTGCTTCCCGATGAGGAAAGTTTGGTTATGAAGGCATCTTCGTCACCGCCGTAGGTTTCCTGATACGGGTTTTGTGTGGGGAAGTCCCAGCGGGATTTGGTTTTTCCTGTGACATAGGCGTTCCCTGAGTCGTCTACTGCTATTCCAGTTCCTCCATCTATATCGCTTCCCCCTAAATAGGTGGAATACGCAAGGGCGTTTCCCGATGAGGAAAGTTTGGTTATGAAGGCATCTCCGTCACCGCCGTAGGTTTCCTGATACGGGTTTTGTGTGGGGAAGTCGCGGGAATTGGTTTCTCCTGTGACATAGGCGTTCCCTGAGTTGTCTACTGCTATTCCATATCCATAATCTCTATTACTTCCCCCGAGATAGGTGGAGTAGGAAAGGGTGCCTCCCGATGAGGAAAGTTTGGTTATGAAGGCATCATAGTAACCGGGCTTGGTTCCTTGATACGGGTTTTGAGTGGGAAAGTTGGTGGAACTGGTATATCCTGTGACATAGGCGTTTCCTGAGACATCTACTGCTATTCCATATCCAACATCACCACTGCGCCCACCCAGATAGGTGGAGTAGGAAAGGGTGGGGTCAATGATAAGGGGATAGGAGGGATCATAGGAAGAGACCTGGAAGCCGTATGAAAATTTTCCGGTTTGGGATTGACGGGCAGGGCTCCGGATCTCAAAGCTTCCATCCACCGCCCTTTTTCCTTCTACCTCCTGATAAATATAGGGCTTTGTCTCCTTGAGTTCCCCAAAGGCGGTCGCTATCAGAAGTTCCCCTTCCGCGTTTGTGGAGAGACCTTCTATGCCATTGTAAGTCAATAAAATATCGCCGGGATTCCCCCCCGGATTTACAATAAATTCATATTCGATGTCTTTGCCGTTTCCAAATACCTTCAGGTCTATCCCTTTGTAAACTCTTTTGTACACGACCCCTTTATAGGTGGGAATGCCTGTCTTCCACTTGCTCCTGTCATCGCCTACAAAATAGTTGACCCCGGCGTCTTGACGGTCCAAACCCTCTAACAAGATCCCTTCCCGGGCATTTTCAAACCTTAGGTTAAACACCAGCCGTTCTGTTTTTGCCCCTGTGGTCTGCCGGCCTTTTCCTACACTCTCAGTGCGCTTCCAGGTCGCCTTTTCCCCTCGAAAAAGGTCAAATACGATCTCCTTGTCTGTAAAATAGAGGGTCTGACCGGATGTCTTGACATAAAACCTGACCGTGGGATCAAGCTGCCCCTTGTTTTCAATAAAATAAAGCGACAGTTTTCCGTACACCTCCAAGATGCTCTCCTTATCAGCCTTTCCCTGCGCGGCAGCCCCTGAAACAGCGACGAATGATACAGAAAACAGAAACAAAACAATTGCCGTCAGGGCACTTAATCCAAGCTTTGCCTTCATGATGTCTCCTTCTTGTGCAAGAGTTTGTCAAAATGGAGGAATTGGTTCCAATACCAGCTAAGACTACTGTGGGATCTATGGGACGCATATAAAATTATAAAATCCAGCATCTATCTCAAAGGGCGGTATTGCCTCGGATACCGACAGAAAAAATCCCGCCTCTCACTGAAGAAAACAAAGTTCTGGGGAAATATAGGCCATTTGAAGAATTCCACAGTCCCGCTTGAGCAGCGGGACGGGACATCTCCCAAATTTAAGGAGTATTTTTTCATTTTAAAGTCCGCTTGCTAACCCCTCCAAGCAGCGGGGAATACGCTCGCCTTGAATTTTCAAATCCTCTTTCTCCTCTCGGGGGCTGAAAGGGGAAGATTTCTCTAAAAACAGTGCCGGAACTTTGTATCCATTCAGAAATATTGCCTATTTTTTACACACACATCTTTTAGAAGTCAACGAAAATCACAGTGGTCAGTGGGTAGCGAGCAGCGAAAGACCCCGAGGGTCCGGCTTTTCTGCATCCGGCTCAGCATCCTTAGCTGAAATCGCTGGGTGGACAGGGGAGCGTCGATGATGTGGGTGATTTCCCACCCGGCACGGTTCTGGGTGACCCGCATTCCGATGGACTATCTTGAAAAGGAACAGATCAAGGACTGGGTGGAAGATGCTTGGGCAATCTGGGGGTCACTTCCTCCGCCTTTTTGACGTTGATGCGGGCTTGAAAACTTCTTTCTCAACAAGGATGCGATTAAAACCTTCTCCGTTCATCGGACATTTCATCAGGTCAACGACTTCTCTCGCAGTATTTAGCCTGAGTTGCTTTCTCATGCTTAAAACGAGATCCCCCGACATAACCTTTTGTTTGGCCGAATGGGATATAAATGTATAAGCCCCGGTCTCCTTGCCCTCATATTCATGGTAAAAATAGATATGGTGTCCAGACTTGTCCTTCCGAAAACCCTTTCTCGGCAGGTTCTTTTCAATCTCGGTCCGAGTCATTTTCATGCTGGAACATCCCAAAAAAGGTCTTCATAGAGCTTCTTGAGGCGGCAGGCTTCACCCGTTACGCGATCCCAACTCAGCCGCTTGTAATGGTGATAAAAATGAGTCACCTGGCCTGAAAAGGTCTGAATGGCTTCGTCCCTGGTTTCACCGGTCGCATAGATATTGAGGTTCTCATTTTCTGCAAAAAAGAGGGATTCTCCTTTGCTTACCCTGACTGAAACCGGTTTTGAGGAAAGAACGACGGTATTCAGATCTGCGAATCTCCAACACGGTGTTTTCACTGCCGAAAAGCTCGAAGACCATGGCCGCGCATCCAATTCTGAGGCTGTTGATACAGTGGCAACACCTCTTTGAAAATTCTCGGGCATGAAACGTAGTCGTTCGTCTCGCAACTGATAGCTCTCAGCTATATTCACTGCATTCATTATATTGTCTCCTCCCGCAGGTATTGTCTGTATTCGTCAGTTATCAGGCTTTCAAACAAGGACCTTGTATGTTTATGTGCCTTTCTTACATAGGCGCCAATCTTCGAGGTCTGTAGTTTCTCAGTCATCGCGAAATCAAAATCTACGAGCAAGGCTTCCTGTTGATCATCCGACCGGATGATGGACTCAATCCTCGTTGTAATTGTTCCACTGGAAACCCTTAACACAAAAACAATGCCGAGATTCTCGAACTGATCTGAGATCCCCTCCGGAACTCTGATTCCGGCAGCCACGAAGCGCTTAAGCGGAACTATGCCATCTTCCCGAGAAAAGGGAATAATATTGATGTACCGCCAGCCTACCCGCTGTAAATCCCTCAGTGGATAGGTTTCGACAAGTATCTTTGCCAGCCTAGTAAATTCGCTTATGAATTGCTTGTGGCCCGAGTAGTCCTTGTCAAAAAATGCAAACCGGTTAAGGGCCAACATAATTCCGGCATTTTTACTTTCATTTTCAAAACGATAGGGTGTGAGAGGATTTGTTTGACTGCTACCTGATTGTGGAATGAGGATTTTCGGATACTTATCCCTTATCTTATCAAAGAATTCATTTCTCTTGCACTCAATCGCCAGTTCACCTGAAAACCTGATTTCACAGACGACCTCCACCAATGGAGAATTCGGGTAACTCTCTGAAATGTCATATTTTGTTGCCATGATACCCTCCAGACATCAATAAGTCATATATACCACGGTCATTCTAAAATCTCAATCCCTTCTTGCGGGCAAGAACGCCATCCACCCAGGGTTTCTCATTATGTCCATCTTGATCATTATGCTGATCGCCATTCTCCAGATTCCGTGGGGGGTTGCAAAAACCACCGACCCCGGTTGCGGATAGGTTGCGGAAACCCATAGGGCATCCGGGATCCATATGAATTTAAAATTCAACATCTATCTAAAAAAGCGCTATTGCCTTGGGTACCGGAAGAACAAAAACCCCGCTCTCCATCCCTTCAGAGTAACGGAGTTTTGGGGCCATTGCATACCATCTCTAATCCTCATTTTCCTCTCGGGGGCTGAAAAGAGAAGATCTCATTCCAAATAGTGCCGGAACTTTGAATGCACGCGGAAATAATGTCTATTTTTTACGCTCACATCTTTTAGAAGTCAACGAAAATACCAGGCGTCAATGGTCAGTGGGTAGTGGGTAGGAACAAAATCGGAGGTCCTCATTGTCTCCACTGTCCGGGGGCTGCCAACCCCTATCTTGTTCTTCCCATAATCAGTGAACGGCGAACGACCCCGAGGGTCCGGTTTTTCTGCCCCTTTGCTTTCATCCCATCAACCAAGTCTCCTGATCAAACCACCGCCTACCAGCTCAGGACGTCTTCCCATGGAAATTCCTTTTTTAACATACGACCGATATTCCAACTTGTACGTCAAGGGAAAAAGAACCATTGATTGTCTCTTTACAGAATAGCCAAAGTACCGTAAAAGAGTATTCATGAGATCATTTGACATCTTTCATAAGGACGTAATAGTAGGTTACAATTTTTTTGTCTGCCTTTGTCTGAGTGGGTCTGTGGCTAATTTTTTGTTTTCAGGTCAATTCCTGACGGAAAGTGCCTAAAATGCCTAAAGTTAAAGGTGATGTTTGACATTTTAAAATTAGCTCCTTCGAAAAAACGAGGCCGTTTATGAGGCGAAACGTAACTTCTCAAAAAGTCCGGGTAATGGCTCCTGGATTCCCGCTTTCGCGGGAATGACGATGTAGGGTAAGTGTCTGTCATTCCCGCGAAAGCGGGAATCCAGTCAATGCTCGTAAAATGTGATTTACCCGAACTTATTGAGAACTTACGGCGAAACTTCATAACCGCTTGATTACAGGACGCTAATGCCATACGCAGCGTGGTGGTTTTTTTAACTGGCTTTTAGGGTGATAGTGCACAATAGTTTTCGACTTTTCAAATTCTTGGCGTCTTGGCGCCTCTGCGCGAGGCCTCTTTCCCGAAATGGGGTGGGAGCATATATTATGAAGAATGAAAGGATTTCGGCGGAAGTCAACATTGAGGAACTTCTGCCCCACCGAAATGGTATGAAGCTCATTGACAGCATAATTGAGGTTAATGAAGAGGGGGCTGTCTCGGAATCCACGGTTACCGAAAAATGGCCGTTAATTGAAGGAGATTCGATAAATCCGATTATCTTGATAGAACTGGTTGCTCAAACTGCGGGTATATGTATTGGATGGGAAGAACTCAAGAAAAAGGGGAAGAATACCGGGGGGGAAGGATGGCTGGCAGGGGTGAAAGAGACGCGCTTCTATCGCGACACGATACCTCTCGGTAGTCAAATAATAACTGACGTAAGAAAAGTCTTCGATTTTGAGAACTACCACGAAATCTCAGGGGTGATAAGAGTGGGTGGGGACCTCGTGGGAGAGGTCAGTGTGCAAATTGTAAAATCGGTTCCAGGGTGAGGGATATGAGCAATAAAAATCAAGCAAAAGTGGCTATTATTACTGGTGGGAGCAGAGGGATTGGTCGCGCCATATGTGTTGAGCTTGCCAGGGATGGATTGTATATTATCATCAATTTCAGATCGGACGATCAGGGGGCGGCAGAGACCCTCAAAATGGTAAGGGATAACGGGGGGGATGGAGAAATAGCCGGGTTTGATGTTTCAAGTTCCGCGGATGTTAAAAATGCAATAGATGCGATAACCGGTCGCTTTGATAATATTGAAGTATTGGTGAATAATGCAGGGATAACGGCAGATGGATTATTCATGTTCATGACCGAGGATGAGTGGGACTCGGTAATCAATACGAGCCTAAAAGGGTTTTATAATGTTACACGTCCGATTCTTGAAAAGATGGTGGGGAGAAAAAAGGGGAGCATCGTATCAATTTCGTCCCTGTCAGGTCTTGTTGGTCATAGGGGGCAGGCAAACTACTCGGCCGCAAAGGCTGGCTTGATTGGAACAAGCCGTGCGATCGCGACCGAGGTTGCCAGGATCGGTATTCGTGTAAATGTTGTTGCGCCGGGACTTATCGAAACAGAGATGACCAAGGATGTTCCCAAGGATTTCATAAAGGGGGCGATCCCCATGGCAAGAGTGGGGAAACCGGAGGAAGTGGCCAGGGTTGTCAGGTTTCTCTGCTCTGAAGATGCCTCCTATATTACCGGCCAGGTTATTTCGGTAAATGGAGGGATGTATTGAAAAAGAAAGTGCCTAAAGTTGCTGTAGGTTTTCTTTGGTTTTCGGCTTGTCCGCCTATGGCGGGTTTATTCGGGTTAAGGATGTAGGATGAAGAAGATTAATGGTTTAAATACGCTACTGATGCTCGCAACAGTTCTTGTTAGCTTCATGTTTATAGGATGGAGCAAAGACTGGGACCAGCTCAGGAAGGATGCAGGACAGATAAAGACCATCAGCGCTGATTTTATTCAGGAAAAGCATCTGCAGATTCTCTCAAGGCCCTTGATATCAAAGGGCGTGTTCTACTATGAGGCGCCAGGATCACTCAGGTGGGAATATCAATCTCCCATCAGAAGTATCCTTATGATGCATGAGGGGAAAGTAACCCGGTACATATGGGGGGAAAATGGCTTTAGGAAAGATTCAGGTCTCAGCCTCCAGGCAATGCAGATTGTGCTTCAAGAGATTACCAAGTGGCTTGGAGGTCATTTTGATGACAACCCTGACTTTACCGCTTCCCTTGAGCCTGACCGGAGGATTGTACTTACTCCAAAGAAAAAGGCGTTTTCGGCAATCATCAGAAATATTGAATTGATTCTCTCAGATCGGCCGGGAGTAATCAAATCAGTTACCATCTACGAAGGCGAGAAGTCCTTTACAAGGATCATATTTAAAAACGTAAGGGTCAATGAGGTATTGAAGGAGACGGTGTTTAGGGAAAGTGAGCTAAAGTGAACTAAAGTGCCTAAAGTGAACTAAAGTGAAGGAATTGCTGCATTTTAAACACTAATGCTTGATTACAAGACGCTAATCCCCTATCCAGTGCAAAATAATCTGAATCGCCAAAGGCGCACCACAACTTTAGGCACTTTAGCTCACTTTAAACTTTAGGCACTTCTAATGAAACACATCAGCCTATTCCTTACTATCCTGCTGTTTACGATTTCGTGCAGCGGTATCCCAAAATTTGTCGATGATCCCGCTGTCCAAAAGAGCTGTGGGCACCCCTTTCCAAAAGGGAACTGGCAATTTATCCATTCTATCGAGGCAACAATGCCGGGCGGGCGAAATGCCTCTGTAATCGGGATAACGGATATTTCATCTGATCTTGAGACTATCCATTGTATCATCGTGTCAATCGAGGGGCTGGTGCTGTTTGACGGAGTTTACAGGGGAGAGGTGGTTATCAACAGGGGAATTCAGCCCTTTGACTCTAAGGAATTCGCAAAAGGCCTGATGAATGACATAAAAATGGTATTTTTCCGACCGGCTGGAGAACTGACAGGCACCGGCGTCTTGAGTAATGGGTCCCATGTCTGCCGCTACAGGAATGATACCATGACTATCGTTGACGTAATAATAGACCCGAATCACGACTGGGAAATACGCCAATACAGGGATGGGAATTTAAACCGGTCAGCTAAGGCATATCTCAAAGAAAGGGCCATTGACGGGGTTCAAAAAGACTTTCCCGGGCGGATAGAACTCTCTGTGAATGAGGCCCCCGGATATGCGCTGACGTTGAAGCTGATAAGAGCAGAACCCTTGAATTAGGCAGCCATATAAGGGTATTTAGTATCTGCGCAATAAGAGGAGTGGAAACAAGGAATGGGATATCACCGCGGAGACGCAAAGGACGCAGAGGAGACCTTTTTTCCTTTGCGTTCTCCGCGCCTCTGCGGTGAAAATAGAAATCAAAATACTTAACGCCCCCATTTATTGAGATATTACGGTATTCACTATGAAATTTAGACTTATTTATCCAAAATGGCCAAAGCTTGAAAGGCAAACAGAGTTTCATCTGCCCCCCCATGGCCCGGTTGTCTTTGCCGCATCCTTGCCGGATTATGTGGATGTGGAATTTATCGACGAAAATTTAGAGACGATCAATTTCGATGACCCGGTCGATTTCGTGGGGATATCGATGATGCTCACCATCCAGGCGAGAAGGGGGTGGGAGATTGCCGAAATATATAGAAAAAAGGGTGTCAAGGTGATCTTTGGCGGGATTTCCACCATGCTTCACGCTGAAGAAACCATGGACCATGCTGATTCTGTCTTTCTCGGTGAGGCAGAGGGAAGAATGGAGAAGGTGTTCGCCGATTTCAGGGATGAAACATTGCAGAAGGTTTATGATTATTTAGATGACAGGCCACCCATTGAAATCGTCGGAACCGCACGGCGGGATATCCTGAACCGGAGCCTTTACAACTACAGGGGTGTGCAGATGGTTGATCTTGTCCATGCATCCAGGGGGTGTCGCTTTCATTGTTATCCCTGTGCAGTGGCATATCTTGGAGGAAGGGAGTTCAGGCCCCGCCCCATTGATAAGGCCATAGCGGAAATGGAGAGTATAGATAATAACAGGCTGTTCATAGTGGATAATTCGTTAGCGCAAGACACACAGTGGGAAATGGACCTGTTCAGACAGATGATTCCGCTGAAGAAAAAATGGTGCAGCCATCCGATTGAGGACAGGCCGGAGGTCCTTGATCTGGCAGCCCAGGCAGGCGCGTGGTATGTTTATCAGGCGGTGTTTGATACCTCTGACTATATAAAGGAGAGGATCAAGCGATATCATGATAACGGAATAGGAGTAGAGGGAACCATCCTTCTCGGTCTTGATAATCACACAGAAGATTACATAAAAAGGCTGATCGATTTTCTCCTTGAGATCGAACTCGATATGGCTGAGTTTACGGTTCTTACCCCCTTCCCCCACACAAAGGCCTTTGATAATCTTGTGAAACAGAAGAGGATATTTTCATATAACTGGAATGACTATTCCGCCGACAAGGTGGTATATTATCCAAAACATATGTCACCGGAGAGACTACAGGAGCTATTTTATTATGCCTGGGATACATTCTACAAAGATGAACCCCAGGAGTTCAAGATGTTCAAGCTCCTTCAGCAGGTCTCAATGAGGGAAAAGGAAGACAACACATACAGACCGAGAAGACGGGATCTCGCTTCACAGGCATTTGGGAGAGACACGCGACTCTTAGCGCAATGAAAGGCCTTTCCCTTCTAAAGTTGACGGTCTCGTAAAAAGTCAGAAATGATCCTTTTTCGTCATTCCCGCGAACGCGGGAATCCAGGAAAATCGATCACTTCTGGACTCCCGCGTTCGCGGGAGTGACAGGTTTGGAGACTTTTTACATGGGTATCAAAGTTGATGTTTGTTTTTTATTCGATGTCGGAGTCTTCGCTTACCTGGACGTTCGATGTTCGATGTTAGATGTTCATCTTTTTCCACCACTATCTTTCCGGGCATTGTAAAAAATGTCCTGTGCTTCTTATCGGCCTCTGGCGGATTTGCACAAGACTGAACTGGTAACTGTCTAAATCCTTAAATTCCTAATCCCTCAATTCCGGTTTATCCGGGTCAGGCCTCTTTATTGAAATACGCCTTTACTTTTGAAATAGGAATCTCAACCCTCTTTCCGAGAAACCGGGCCTTTGCCTCCATAACCGTCCTTACTGACTGATGAAGCCGCTCTAATGGCACCTCTTCCCGGAGCAGGCTATCCCTCAGTGTCATCATCCCTGCCAGCACCTCCTCCTGGTCTTCGCATATTAGAAGAAGATCGCTGCCGGCCTCAAAGGCGGCAACAGCCCCCTTGGCCACCCCCCACCCCTTCTTTATTGCCCCCATCTCCAGATCATCAGTGATGATCAGCCCTTCAAAGCCTAATTTTTCCCTCAAGAGTCCGGTGACGATCTTATTGGAAAGGGTGCCGGGATTCACGGGATCAAGGGCGGGATATACGGCATGGGAGGTCATAACAGCAGAGACGCCTTGTTCTATAGCCGCCCTGAATGGTGGAAGATTGATATCTTCTATTTCTCTAATATTCGCCTCGATGGTTGGCAGGTGATGATGGGGATCAAGTGTGGCCCTGCCCAATCCGGGGAAATGTTTGGCTACGGCCATAACACCGTTTTCCTGGAGGCCTTTGACCACACTCTGCCCAAGCAGGGCAACCTTTTCGGGATCATCACTGAATATCCTTCCATCTAAATGCCTTTCAGGTTCTCCCCACCGGACATCTACAACCGGCGCCATATTCATATTCAACCCAACCAGGGTCATCTCCCTTGCCGTAATAACACCAAACTCCATGGCCCTGTCCAACGGCCTCGGGTCGTTTCCAATTGCACTGTTACCGGGAAACAGGGTGAATGGTTCTTTCAGCCGGGCAACCCGCCCCCCCTCCTGATCGACCGCTAAGAAAAGGGGTATCCCGTGCTGCTTCATCGCGGTCTCCTGCAGATTATGACAGAGGGATGCCAATTGGATGGGGTTTTCTATGTTCCTGGCGAACAGGATTATCCCGCCTAAGCAGTGGTCGAGGATAAGCTCTTCCGTGCCCCTGTCCAGTTCAGGCCCGGGCATTCCTGCCATAAACAGCCTGCCGATCCTGAGCTCAAGTTCTGAAAGGTCAAGTGTGGATTGCATTTATTGTTCTTCCTAATCACTTATTGCGAATATTTATTAAGTGAACTAAAGTTTGCAGACAGAACGGTCGAAACCCTCGCCTGCATATTACCCGAGGCCCTTGGTCTGATTTGTCGCGCAAACCCGCCTGGCTCGCCTGTCATGTACGAAAACAGGCATATCCCAAAAGGCCGGCAAGGGCAGGCAGGCCTTGTGAGCACCATTCCCTTATGAAATGTCACGAAGTTCCTTAACTTTAGGCACTTCAAACTTTAGGCACTTTAGGCACTCAAATCAGCGTACCCCTCAGGACCAACAAAAACAAGTTTTCTCTGGGGGTGCTAATTTGGTTGACATCGTTCTGCATGATCTATAATCAGATGGAAAAGATTGCAACGGAAAAAGAGCTATCATGAAAGCAATGATCCTCGCAGCTGGCCTCGGGACGAGGCTGAGACCGCTGACTCTTAGCAGGCCAAAGGCCCTCATGCCGGTAGGCAACAGGCCGATGATTGACAGGGTAATAGAGTACCTCAAGAGATGCAACATCGACGAGCTAATTGTCAACGCCCATCACCAAAAAGAGCAGCTTGTGGCCCACTTAGATAACGGCTGGCCTTTCGGGCTGAATATCCGTGTAAAAGTGGAACCGAAGATCTTGGGCACGGGCGGGGGCATCAAGAACACCGAAGGGTTCTGGGACGATAAGCCCTTTGTCGTGATCAACGGGGATATCTTGACCGATATCGATCTGGCCCGGGCCTACGAAGCGCATCAGAGGGCCGGCAACCTGGTTACCCTTATACTTCATGACTGCGAACCTTTTAACCAGATCCTGATAAATGAGCGTCTCGATATTATGGATATTGCATCCAAAGCCAGCCCCGACAGACTTGCCTTCACTGGAATTCATATTATAGAGCCAAAAATCTTGTCTCACATCCCTAAGGATCGGTTTTATAATATCATAGATTGTTACCAGAAACTAATCAGGGAGGGAAGTCCGATCAGGGCCTATGTTTCAAAAGAGCATTACTGGCGGGATGTGGGGACCATCGAGAGTTATTTTCTCGCCAACAGAGAGGCATTGCAGGAAAATACAATTCTATCAGGCCCGGGTTGCCGGATCCACGACTCTGCCACTCTTAAGGAGTGGGCCGTCATCGGCAAGGATACAAAGCTCGAAGAGGGGGTGGAGATCCGCCGATCCGTTCTCTGGGAAAGAGTAAGAGTCAAAAAAAGGGTAAGGGTTATTGACAGCATCGTCACGTCATCTAAAGAAGTTCGGGAGGATCTTGTCGGGCAGGTGTTTTAGTTTTTGGGGACGCAGATTTCCGCAGATCAACGCAGATAAATAGACTGAAGGTAGATAGACTGTAGGCATTTAGGATGTAGGAGAAAATTAGACTAATAGCCTTTAGCCTACAGCCTAAACAACCTCAATAGTTACAGGCACTTTCTTCTATAGCAACACTTATGAATTCTGACCTGAAAAATGCGATTGTGGAGTTTCTGAAACAGAAAGATCAGGCAACGGAAAACCTGAGCTTTCAGCGGCTTCCTGGTGATGGATCAAGACGCATTTTCTGGCGGATTACATCACAAAGATCGAATATCTCTCTTATTGCCATGGCCAATCCCCCTGCCGATGATGCCGCAAGGCGCGAGAACCTGGCATACCTCATGATCGGAAAGCACCTCCGCAGCAAGGGGGCGCCTCTCCCTGAAATCTATCGGCACGATCTCGAAACGGGCTGGTTCATTATGGAGGATATGGGGCACATGAACCTTCAGGATCTTGTATCTTCAGGAGAAGATCCCCTCCCGGCCTATGAGAAAGTCCTGCAGAATCTCTTCCGGCTGCAGACCGAAGGCGCAAAGGATTTTGATCCAAAATGGTGCTGCCAGACAGAGAGATATGATCGTACCGTCATGCTGACATACGAGGCATACTATTTCAGAGATGCCTTTTTAGGCCGTTATCTCGGCCTCAAAGAGGAATGGCCGGAGCTTGAGGCTGCATTTTCCCATTTAGCGGAAAAAGCCACGAGGGCTGGTTGCAGCTTTTTCCTCCA
>Ga0222678_1000361_pt1 | contig 21195 bp, 20 predicted proteins | sample AntAcemetagen937_FD_179801 | JGI IMG/M metagenome (GOLD analysis project Ga0222678, IMG submission 179801) | Saline water microbial communities from Ace Lake, Antarctica - #937 | ecosystem: Environmental > Aquatic > Non-marine Saline and Alkaline > Saline | place: Antarctica: Ace Lake... | reverse complement strand
ACAGAGCGCACAGAGATCACAGGGTTTTGGATTTGAAACTTGAAACTGGCCTTCGCTTCGGAGAGAACCAAAGATGTCTCACGCAAAGGCGCAAAGTTTTGAGAAAAAAGGTATTTTCATTGTTGTAGGAGTAAGAACTGAAATGATCATGACAGGTCGGGACAAATTAAAAACTCTGTGCCTCTGTGACCTCTGTGAGAGAAAAAAGGGAAGCGAGTTTGATGGATAGGGTATTATGACTACTATACGATGGTTAGGCATTTTGGTTGGCGTTTTAGGTTTTCTCTATATTTTCAACCGTTTTCGGCACGGCCGGGCGCGGCGGATTGACTTCTTCTGGTCAATGGTAATATCTTTTGGGCTGATCACTGTCTCAGTGTATCCCCACTCAGTAGGTTTGCTTCGTGACATGTTGTTGTTGGAAGAGGCTCAGTTCAGCCGGCTTATCGCCATAATCATCGTGTCCAACATCGTGCTCTGGGTTTTTTTCTTTTACGCGCAGTTTAGATGGACAAAATACGTTGATCAGTTTGATCAGTTGATTCGCCAATTAGGGGTAGCGGAATTTGCACGCCAATATCGGGAGATAAAGTCATTGGCACCAGTGCTTGTGGTTATTCCCGCATATAATGAGGCTAAAAACCTTGGGCTTGTGTTAAAATCCATGCCCAAGGAGGTTCTTGGCAGGGAGCTGACCACGCTTGTTGTAGACGATGGGAGTCATGACAATACATTAGAGGTGGCGCGCAGTGAAGGCGCACTTGCTGTTAGGAGCCCGATCAATCGAGGAGGTGGCGCTGCCCTCCGTATGGGGTTTGACATTGCCCGTCAGTATGGAGCTGACATTGTTGTAACCATGGATGCTGACGGTCAGCACCTGCCTTCCGAGATCCCGGACCTTGTTACCCCGGTTTTGAATGACGAGGTTGATTTTGTAATTGGATCGCGGGTACTCGGTAAACGTGAAAAGGACAGTATTATCCGGTATATTGGTATTCACGTCTTTAATATGTTAATTCGTCTTCTGACACACGTAAAGGTTACCGATTGCTCCAATGGTTTTCGGGCCTTTCGCACGAGTGAACTGGCACGCGTTCTTCTACGCCAAGACCAATTTCATACCTCTGAACTTATCATTGATGCGGCTAAAAAGCGAATTCGCATTGGTGAGGTACCGGTAACTGTTAAACGACGCCTTAGCGGAGAAAGTAAGAAGGGCAAGAACTGGCGCTATGGGCTTTCTTTTTTCCGAACCGTGTTTAAGACATGGTGGCGTTGAAGGAGGGTATATTTCTCCTGTAATGAAAAAATGGGCACCGCGTGTGATTGGGCCTATCGTACTCTTGATTCTTTTGCTTCAACTTGATATCAGGGCAACGATAGAGATACTTGGTCAGGCTTCTCTCAAGCCAATAGTATTTGCTTATCTTATGTTTATTCCATCCCTATTGTTTCGAACTATCAGATGGCGAAGCTTAATGGCCCCTCAAAGGATTCATCTTAGGTTTTGCGAGTCTTTCAGCGTTTATGCACTCTCAATTTTTGTTGGTGTAGTGACTCCAGGGCGGGTCGGTGAATTTATCAAGGCAGTCTATCTAAAGCAAAAGGGAAATTCCTTGGGCGCTTCATTTTTCAGTGTGTTCCTGGATCGCATTTATGATATTGTATTTCTACTTATTTTCGGGTGTGGGGCACTTTCGTCTTTTGTTTTGTTTGGGGAGGAGACTGCTACCGTTATAACATGGATTTTTGTCGTGGTAGCCTTTGGTGTGGTAATCCTATGGTTTATGGTACGGGGCAAGGGGCATGTGACCGTGATAAGGATATTGCGAGCGGTATCTCCGTTATCGCTAAAAGCCAGTATCACTTCAGGGTATTTGGATTTCTCAGAGGGTTTCGGGAAGACAAAGCTTGGAACATTCGGGTGGGCGTTTGTGCTTACCTGTTTGGCTTGGGGCGCAAATTATGGGGCGGTTTATCTGTTCGGGGTTGCCCTGGGATTTGATATCACTTTCCTTGTGATGGCAGGCATTGCCGCGATCTGCGCTCTGGTAACAATGATACCTATCTCCATTATGGGGTTGGGGACCCGTGATGCGGCTGTAATTTTGATGCTTGGTAAATACGGCGTCTCAGAAACCGGGGCGGTGGCCTTTTCAACCTTGATTTTATCGATGCTTCTTTGCAACGCCGTGTTATGTTCTTTTTCCCTATTAACCCCGGCTGGAAAGTTTGATTGGCGGGTACAAGTGGGTGAAACCTTTAAACAATCTCCCGATAATTGTTAGGGTTAGGTGTTCGATTTGAATGACAATCTCCCGCTACATCAAGAGATCAGCGAAAAAAGGTGTGTATTGGCTGATTGTTTGTTATAATTCTCTTCGACAGAGGAGCGAAATTTCACGAAGACTCCAAATAAGGATGGTTTTTCCGGGCAATGGCTGAGAGCCGTTACCTGATCTGCGATAACAATATAACAGAAAGGAGAAGGTGCTATGGAAAATGGAGATGTAACAAGGCGTTTTATTTCGAGGGTGAGGGGAGTTTTAGTAATCGTAGCATTAATATCTTTTATCGTGCCAGTTTCGGTATTTGCAGCCGATAAATTGCTTGTGAAAGACGGCAGTGGAAACGATGTTTTCACAGTAGAAGATAACGGCGCAGTAACTTCTGATGGAACATCATTTCCGGTCAGTAAGATTAAAAGAACTGTGTCGCATACAACTGCTGGCCGGGGGGTTGCTGCATTTGAACTGATAAGTAGCGGCAATATGGTGGATGGGTTTGGCCCGTCATTTGAGTTTTGGATCTCTGATAGTGGGCACACAGCAACCAAGGGTATCGTTACACTGGAAGCAGTGAGAGATGGTGGGGACCAAAGCGGTAAGTTGGAGATTTTGACGGCAAATGGAGGGACCCTTGGCTATAAAATGGCTATTGATAGCAGTGGCTATGTCGGTATAGGCAGAAGGTCCCCCTCTTATCCCTTACACATGGCAAGCGGCGCCTATGTTACAACAGGTGGTGTGTGGACCAATGCATCCAGCAGGGAATATAAGAAAGAGATCAAGGATCTCACTTCTGTTGAGGCCATGGACACCCTGAAAGGGCTCAATCCTGTGAAATTCAGTTATAAGGCCAGTTCAGATGAACGCCACGTGGGTTTTATTGCAGAAGATGTTCCGGAACTTGTAGCCTCAAAGGACAAGAAGGGAATGAGCTCGATGGATGTGGTGGCAGTGCTGACCAAGGTGGTTCAGGAGCAGCAGAAGACCATCGCGGAGCTCTCCAAGAAATTGGATAAACTGGAAAGAGAATTGAAACTGGAAAGAAATTCGACATTGGCGAGTGTAGATTTCTCCAGATGATTCAATAAGTGTAAATCCGATGACGCCCGATCATTGGGCAATCAAAACGATTGGAACGGGCCGGGTGCTGTGGAGCAAAAAGACCTGAAAAAAGACTGCGCATTCCTTGGCCATGACAAAGTAAAGGTGCGTCCGGCATGAAGCCCGAACCTCCGAACCCGGGAACGATTACAATGAACGATTCCTCAAAGCGGACCAGATCTGGTGATTCCCGAATGCCGCTAAGTCTTTTAGGCCTTCAGTACCTTATCATCTGGTTTCCTGTCACAAAAAACAAGGAAATTTTTGGACAGGTTTGTAAATCACCATCAAATGCGGCTTCGCAATGTTTTTGCTGCCGGTAGTTTTTTCACATTTTGGGTTGCGGGCATAGCCCGCGTTAGAAGGTCGAGGTTTTTAAATTAAGAAAGGTATTCAGCCGATGTTTGCCGCGCAAATTTTCCCATACTGGTTTTGTAACGGAAAGATAAAAAAGGCAAAGTTAGTCTTTGGGATATGCCTTATATTTCTTCTTGTCATTAAAGGAGGATATGCTATGCAGCCGCCACCCCCACCTTTAAATCTTGCCGAATTAAGGATGCTTATTTCAAAAGCAGACCTGATTGCTGTAGGAGAGATTGACAGGGTCAAGGAAACCAAAGGTGTACATAGAGGAGCGGCAAAAAAAACAGTAGAAGCAGTCTTGAGCTTAGAAAAATTACTAAAGGGTAAGGTTGCGGGCAAGGCTATCGTTATCAGGGAAACCTACAAGACTTTTGATCCCCAATTAACTGACCTTGGGGCAAAAGACGAAGGTACATCCAAGAAGATGATTGTTAGCTCAAGGGCCGGCCCAAGCTGTTACCACGGAAAATACAGACAGGGCATGCGAATAGTTGTATTGCTTGAAAAAATTAAAGGAACCGATGAATACAGGCCCTTAGGGTCCGGTACATACGATAAGCACCTCTGCGAATTCCTGATAGATGATAATGGCATTAAAACGTTTTATTTCAAATTCGCGGACGATGTTGGAAAATATGCGGGATGTGAAGAGCAATTCACATGTTTTATCGAAAAATTAATAGTATCGTGTTCAGACACAGGAGAGAAATAATGACTAAGACAATTAGCAGACTTTTCGGCTGTTTTATTGTGTGCTTTTTGACATGTTTCATCTTGATTCATCCGGCAATTTCAGATGAATCCGCAAACGAGGAAATACCTTTAAATCAATATGGTATCCGTTCGTCGAACCCGTATGTGGTAGATAGATTTATTGAGGACGGAAAATTAATTGACGAGATTATTGTTCCGAGTATGCCCCACCCTCCAGAAGGGTTTGCAAGGGAGGTGTCAATGGTTCCCGAACCCGACATCTATGCCGGAATAAATACTATTTCCAATGTACCTGCTATGACATGGTGTTTTGGATGCTCTGCGACGACTGCCGCCATGATGTTCGGACATTATGACAACACCGATTACTCCAACATGTATGCGGGTCCAACAAACGGCGGCGTATTTCCTATGACAAATGAAGTGTGGGGTACTGTGGTAATCAATGGGGAGACAATGGCGTTATGCCCCCTCAGTGCTACACGTCTGGATCTTGATGAGCGAACAACCAAGGGGCATGTCGATGATTACTGGATAGAGTATGGGAATGCAGGCCCTGACCCATTTATAGGTAACTGGACAGAGCATACCTATGGCGAATGTACTGGCGATTATATGGGAACTAACCAATCTTTGCTTGATAACACAGATGGTTCCACTACATTTTACAATTATAGTAACGGTGACCCTCTTTACGATTATACCGGGGCTGAACCAGACGAACGTGATGGTTGTCACGGAATGCGGGATTTTGTTGAGTCGAGGGGATATACAGTACAGACCTTAGGAAATTTTAATCAGTACATTTACGGCTATGACGGGAATACAAAGGGTTTTACTTTTGATGATTTCAAAACCGAGATTGATGCTGGCCGCCCTGTCTCGATACTTGTCGAAGGTCACATGATGTTAGGTTACGGATATAATGATACCGGATCAATTATCTATATCCATGATACCTGGGACTACGACGACCATGAAATGACCTGGGGTGGTTCTTATTCAGGCATGGCGCACTATGCGGTTAGTGTGCTCAGGCTTAATGATGCTTCATCCTCCATGTATGTAAGCCAGGATGGGACATGCAATGGCAAAAGCCCCTGCTATACCACTATCCAAGCAGCGGTCAACGCTGCCAGCACCGGGACCACAATAAAGATAGCTGGCGGGGGCTACGGGGAAGATGTCAGCCTGAGCACATCCAAGAACCTGACCTTTAAGGGGGGATATGATTCCACGTTTACAACTCAATCATCAGAAACAACATCACATACAATGACAATCAGCAACGGCTGTGCTGTGGTTGATAAGCTGACTCTGGAACCGGCATACCCAAATATTAGCTATTCCGGCTCAGACCCGTATGACTACGGGACAGTTCACGTCGGGTCTTCTTCAAACCATGCCTTCACGATCCAAAATACAGGGTCAGCCACTCTGAATATTTCCGGGGCTTCTGTTTCCGGGACAGGATTTTCGGTAGTGGGAAGCGTTCCTAGTAGTATTTCTGCTGGGGGAAGCGACACCATTACGGTGGGCTTTTCGCCCAGTTCTGTTGGGAGCCATACGGGTACGCTTAGTATTAACTCAGACGACCTGGATACACCGGCGCTTAATATCGGGCTGGAAGGAACAGGGGACTCCGCGCCACCAGAAGTAGCGAATATCGTATTCTATAACAATTTGGTTTGTGGTGGCAGCTCTTTTACTGCTACATTGACCATCGATGGTCAGGTACTGACGTCAGTGAGCGGGGTAAATAGCGATTGTGAGGAATTCGACTGTGGGGTAAGTCTGAATTGGAGCCTGTATGCCAACACTGGAGGCTGCGGGATATTAACGGGGAGTGGTAGTAGAGTATACGATTGTGATTGTTTATACGAATATCGATTTCTCGTGATTAGTGGTTCTGTGTATCTGCTTTTCTCTAAGTCCTGTCCCGGGGATTGTTCAGATGTAAGTTCGGCTTTTACGGGTTCGATGCAATTATTGGATTCTGTGTTGTTAACAAAGGATGCTGATCTTTTGGGTTTAACGGTTCTTGATCCTTTGATTTCAGAATAAACTTGATGAAGCCGCAAAAAGGCGCAAAAGTCACAAAAACTACAAGGCGCATATGGTAAAATCAAAAGGTTATAAGAAATAAAAATAATCCAGTCCATCCTGTTGATCCTGTCAAAAAAGACCGTTTTTTCGGATATTTTTTTGCGCTTTATCACATGGGAGATAGATTATGGAAAAGACAAATGGCTTTTTCAAAACTTTTAAATACATCGGCCTGTTGTTTTTCATTGTTTTTTGCCTTCTTGGAACTGTGGGTGTGGAAAGTGGTGGCGATAATATTTCTCCAGCGGCTTCTGATAATGGGCGCTGTCCTGACACTAACGTCCCGGGGGGAGAAACTGCCTTCTCACCCGGTGATTTCATAGATGATCTGCCCTCATGGTGGTATACCATCGACGTCCTGCCTTTAGAAACGGGGTCCCCCATCACTGTCTCCAACTCGTCCTTTGAGGTTACTCTGAGTTCCGACAAATACGTGATTCTGGATGATTTTACCACCTATGGGATGTGTGCCCATGTTAAGGACCTGGGGGCAGCGCATCCATAGATACTTCAGAGCACCCTTATTGGCATTCCGTGATGAATGTCAAAATTTCCGAGGATGGAAAAAAGATCGTGAGTGATTACGGCTATTCAGATCCGAGGCTCTGCTACTTTACCTATACTTCTACCATCCTTTACGTAGAGCCTTTAGGTTCATGTGGTGGAAATAGTCCTTGCTATTCCACCATCCAAGCCGCCATTGATGCTGCAAGCTCCGGAAAGACTATAAAGATAGCCGAGGGGAGCTATGATGAAGCGCTCAGTCTCAGCTCATCCAAAGATTTAACCTTACAAGGTGGATGGGATTGATCCTTCACGACTCGATCTTCAAATACAACTGTAAACTCCCTGACGATTGGTAATAGTGAGGGAACCGTTACTGCCGAGTATCTGGTAATGCAATAAGTTTGCGGGACGTGTAAGGCTTTGTTGTGAATATGGGTTGGGCCGATATAGTATTTCCTATAGTGCCTCTCAGGCACCTGGGGTTTATCTCGGAGGATGCACCTGACCTTGTGTGGCCACCAGGGAGAGGAAAGAGATGAGTCCCATGGACGTTGTTGCGGTGTTGACCAAGGTGGTTCAGGAACAGCAAAGGGCAATAAGTAAATTGAGTGAAAAAGTAGCCGAGCTCCAAGGCCAAATGAAATTTAAAAATATGCCTTAATCTCACGCGAGATATTTTTTCTTCGATCTGGCAGCAAGGCAGCGATTTATTGGCTGGTCGGGCAATGGTCCGTGTGGCTGTAGCAATTGGCGAGTCACGTTTCAATTTGACGGAACTAATGCCGTGGTCGTTGATTATCGAGATTACCATTAGAAGACTTGGAGGGATTGAAATGAATAACCGGAAAAAACCTACTCATCCAGGAGAAGTTTTGCGGGAGGATGTTATTAAACCCCTTGGGTTAACTGTGACGGAAGCTGCAAAACGTTTAAGGGTTACGAGGAAAACCTTGTCTGCACTAATTAATTGTAAAGCATCTATGAGCCCGGAAATGGCGGTCAGGATAGGTAAGGCTACAAAGACATCCCCTGAAAGCTGGCTATTCATGCAGGCAAAAGTAGATCTTTGGCTTGCTGAGAAAGAGTCTCCTATAATTCAAGAATTCGGCGAGGTTGCTGTAGCCTGATTTTCCTTATTTTTTAATACCGTATCAGCCCATGGAAACAAAGAAGGCTAATCTGAAACAGTTGATCAGTAATGGCGAAAGTTACTTGCTTGAGTTTAAGACCGAGGGGTCCATAATGACAGCATCGCCAAAGAAATTGTCGCTCTTGCGAACTTTTCCGGGGCAAGTTGCTTATTGGGGTTAGCGATGAGGGTGAAGCAGTGCGCGTACAGGATAGAACTATGACATTAAAAAGGTTATTTTGGTCGTTTCCGGTGTTCATTTTGGGCTTGGTCTTTCTCTCGATTGCCGGTGCGGACGAGGGATCATATACCAATACCATCATGCATCCGGACAGAGAAACCCGCCTCAGGTGGATTGAGAGTTATGAGCGAGCGCCGTTAGCCCGGATTGATGATGAACTCAAATTCAGAGTTCCCTTGAGAGGATCTCTCAGCCTTCTCAGCCGCCTCAACTACACCCCTTCTGAAAGAGATCAGGGATCCTGCGGTAACTGCTGGGCCTGGGCTGGCACCGGTGTGATGGGAATCGCCTTGGATGTTGAAGAAGATGTCTTTGATCGCCTTTCGGTGCAGTATATAAGCTCTTGTAATACGGCCATAACCTGTTGCGAGGGAGGATGGTTGAGGGATTTTTCTTCATTCTATGCATCAGAAGGGTACGCTATCCCGTGGTCTAACAGCAACGCAAGCTGGCAGAACGGGGACGGAAATTGCAATGTGTTATGCGAGGATATTTCTGCTATGCCGGACTATCCTATTACGTCTATAACCGCCGAGACTATTTTAACGCATGGTGTAGGCCAGGCACAGGCGATTGCCAATATCAAAAACGTCCTCAGCCAGAATAGAGCGGTATGGTTCGGTTTTTTCATGGGGACCCAGGAAGATTGGAACAGTTTCGACGCCTTCTGGAATACACAGGCCGAGGATGCTTTGTGGGGTTTTGATGCTACATGCGGCAAGCCCTATACGTCTGCCGGTGGTGGGCATGCAGTGTTGTGTGTCGGTTATAATGACGATGACCCGAATAATGCATACTGGATAATGTTGAACAGTTGGGGCACAACCACAGATCGTCCAAATGGACTATTTAGGATGGACATGGATGTGAACTATGATTGCGCAGACAGTTCCGGGGAATATAATCTCTACTGGCAGACCTTAGATGTTGAGTTCAGTATCGAAAAGGAAGGTCTTTATGTTGAACCTTCTGCCTCTTGTGGCGGCAATACCCCTTGCTATGCCACGATCCAGGAAGCTATCAATACGGCGGGCTCAAGAGCTATAATAAGGGTAGCCGAAGGGAGATATTATGAGGATCTCACCTTAAATTCTGCCAAAGACCTGACCCTTCAAGGAGGATGGGATTCCGAATTTACAACTCGATCGTCAAGCACAACAATAGATTCTTTGTCAATCAGCAGCGGAACAGTTACAGCAGAGTATCTGGTCTGCCAGTAGTTAGTGTCAGGAGGGAAAGTGCCTAAAGTGCCTAAAGTGAACTAAAGTGCCTAAAGTTAATGAGCTAATCGACAGAAAGCCTCATTTTGATGAATTGCTGGAAATCGTTCCGCCAAGGTGGGATTAGTCGCATATCTCGTTGGAATTGTTGAATGCAAATTTTGCATCATGGGTTTTTGTTCAGGCACTAATAAGTTTCGACAGGATCTGCAGGATCAATATGATTTTTTGCCCACCTTTTTTCGTTGGTTTCCCTGAGATAGTGAGACCTGACGCCGACGAGTTGGGAGCTTAGAGATATGAAAAAAGACTCCAAAATTTATGTTGCAGGGCATCGTGGTCTGGTGGGATCAGCAATCGTGCAAAAGCTCAAGGATTCGGGGTATGAGAACCTTGTGTTCAGGACATATGAGGAACTGGATCTTGAGAGGCAAGAGCGCGTTGAGACTTTCTTTGACCAGGAGCGGCCCGAGTATGTATTCTTAGCTGCTGCAAAGGTAGGCGGCATATGGTCCAATTCGCAATTTCCTGCTGAGTTTATCTACAGTAATTTAGTGATTCAGACGAATATCATCCACTCATCGTATCTTTATGAGGCAAAAAAGCTTCTTTTTTTGGGAAGTTCCTGTATTTACCCGAAACACGCCCCCCAGCCGATGAAAGAGGAATACCTCCTTTCCGGCTATTTAGAGCCTACCAACGAGCCATATGCCGTGGCAAAGATCGCCGGTATAAAGATGTGCCAGTCTTACAACCGACAGTATGGAACCCGGTATATCAGTGTTATGCCCACCAACCTCTATGGCCCAGGTGACAATTTTGACCTGAAGACATCACATGTCCTGCCTGCCCTGATCAGGAAATTTCATGAGGCAAAGATGGGGGGCGATAAATCAGTAGAGGTGTGGGGTACTGGAGCGCCGAGGCGTGAGTTTCTCTATGTGGATGACCTGGCCGATGCATGCCTTTATCTGATGAATAACTATAATGGGGACAATATTATAAATGTCGGCGTGGGCCGTGACCAGTCTATTAGGGAATTAGCCGAGATGGTAGGTGAAGTTGTTGGGTTTAAAGGCGATCTCAGGTTAGACCACACCAAGCCGGACGGAACCCCGATCAAACTTCTCGATGTTTCTAAACTGACCGCCCTTGGCTGGCAGGCGCATACGCCATTGGCGGAAGGAATAAACAAGGCATATCAATGGTATCTGGAGCAACAGCTATAGGCTGTTTAGCAAAATGGTGAATTAATCTTGCTTGTTCATGGCACTTTTCGCAATTGCCTTTCCTAATTTTAGCCAAATCCATTCCTTAGAAAACCTGGTATGCCAGCCGAATCCACATATGAGGATGATAGTTTGTTCCCATCCATAAGCGTGGTTACACCCTCTCTTAATCAGGGTGATTTTATCGAGCGGACAATACGGAGTGTCTTGAATCAGGATATCCCAGGGCTGGAGTATGTCATTATTGATGGGGGCAGCAGTGATGAAACCTTGAAGATCTTGAGACGATTCAAGGGACGTCTCAGTTGGATTTCAGAAGGGGATAAAGGTCAGGCAGATGCGGTAAACAAGGGCATAAAAACCACAAAAGGAGACATAATCGGTTGGCTCAATTCAGATGATATATATTACCATGGCGCCCTTCAGACGGTGCTTTTGTTTTTTGATGAGCATGCTGAGGTTGATGTCATTTACGGCGACGGAAACCATATTGATATTGAAGACCGGGTCATAGAGAGTTATCATACCTCACCCTGGGACCCTGAGCGATTGCAAAGCTTCTGTTTCCTGTGCCAGCCAGCTGTCTTTTTTCGACGCAGAGTGGTGAATCGCTTAGGTTTATTGGATGAGCGGTTGCAATATTGTCTCGATTATGAGTTCTGGTTGCGGCTTGCAGCGCGTGGGGCAAGATTCGCCTATATACGGCAAACGCTCGCTGCTACACGTCTCCATCCTGTGTCGAAAACCTTAGGATTAAGGATGAAAGTGATACATGAAACAATGGATATGCTGCACCAACGCCTGGGATATGTCCCTGATGAATGGCTGCTCAGCTATGCTCGGGTCTTCCTTAACAGGAAAGGAGAGAGGCGTCTCGATGGGGGCAGATTAGATACACTGCTACCTGAACCCACAGAAAATATCTTTGCCCTCAACAGATTGCGGACCATGTGTTTATCAGCATTACTTGCAACGTCTGCGGTATTCATTTCTCTTTTTGCCTCTTTACGATGGAACAGGTGCATTACCTGGAATATGATTCGGATACTGGCAGGTTGGATCAGAAGCCACGGTCGAGTGTTGATCAGAAGGGTCCTTTAGTTCCATCATCTTGGGATGTTTGACATGAAAATTGGGGTTGATGCAAGACCGCTCAGTTATCAGTTGACCGGGATCGGTGTTTATCTGAAGCATCTATTAGATGAAATTCAAAAGATAGATCATCAAAATGATTACTATCTCATATCAAACGGGCCGATAGATTATCACCTGAATAACCCAAGATGGTCTAAGGTCTCAGGAAGGCTCGACAGAAAACTGTTAAGCACGCTTTGGATGCAACTGAATGTGCCTCTTATTGCAGTTAGACGAAACATTGATCTCTTTTGGGGTTCCCGACATCACCTTCCACTCTTTTTGTCGCCAGGAATAAGAACAGTGGTGACTGTTCATGACATAGTAAATTACCTCTACCCGGGCACTATGGCGTTGCCTAATTTATTAGTTGAACGTTCACTGATGAAGTTGTCTTTGAAACGTTCTGATGCTATTATAGCTGACTCACGCTCTACAGCGGCAGATATTAGAGATAAATTAGGGATTAACGTTAATAAGATAGATACGATCCATCTCGGAACACCGGTATTTCCAAGAGAACCGAAGCGTGGTTTGGAGCAAAGTAATAGTATTCCCTCTAAGTACTTCCTTTTTGTAGGCACCCTTGATCCCAGAAAAAATTTCGAGCGTATTTTCAAGGCATTTGAGCGACTAAGACCACTTAGACAGGGGTTGCATCTTGTTATTATCGGGGGGGAAGGGTGGAAAAACAAAAAGTTCCTCAAAATGGTCAGAACGCACCCTTTAAAGGACCACATACACATGCCGGGGTATCTTCCCCGCAATCAACTGTTGTCGTATTATAAAAATGCCATATGTCTGATGTTCCCGTCATTATATGAAGGTTTTGGCCTACCAATATTAGAGGCCATGTCTTGCGGTACGCCGGTAATTACATCCAATGTCTCATCAATGCAAGAGGTGGCCGGCGATGCCGCCCTGCTGGTGGACCCCTATGATACCAGCGCTATTGCAGATGCGATGAATGAACTTCTGAGGGATGATCGGTTTAGGGCACGTTTGATAAATATGGGCTTTCAGAGGGCGAAGGAATTTTCCTGGAAGAAATGTGCTGAGCAGACCTTGAAAGTACTTAACACAGTTGGAGAGGGATGATTTTGGTGGAAAAGAAAATAAAGGTTTTAAGGATCATAACGCGCTTGAACATAGGGGGCCCATCTATCCATGTAAGTCTGCTCACCAAGGGGCTTGATCCAGAGCGATTTGAATCGATTCTTGTCAGTGGAAATGTTGCCGATCTCGAGGGTGACATGAGCTATGTGGCGACTGATCTCGGACTAAAACCGCTGATTGTTCCCTCACTAAAGAGAGAGATTAGCTTGTCTCAAGATATGCTAACCTTGATTCGCCTGTTAAAAATTCTTGACCAAGAGAAACCCGACATTGTCCATACCCATACTGCCAAGGCAGGGACTTTAGGCAGGATAGCCGTGTTTGTCCATAACCTAATCCATGAAAAAAGAGTGCTGGTAATTCATACTTTTCATGGTCATGTCCTTCATGGTTATTTCAGTTGGCTGAAATCACGAATGTTTATGTGGGCGGAGCGGCTACAGGCGAAGGCTACCGACGTAATCATCGCCATAAGTGAGAGCCAAAGAAGTGAATTGAGTAGAATATATCGTATAGCGCCGGAAGAGAAGTTTCGAACAGTGAAATTGGGATTTAATCTGCAGTCGTTCTCCTCGGTAAAAAACCTGAAGGGACAATTCAGGAGGAGAGTCGGTGTTAATTCCAAAACTGTTTTGGTTGGTATTGTAGGGAGACTGGTAGCAATAAAGAATCACAAGATGTTTCTGGATGCTGCAAGAATATTTGTCGAGGAGAATCCGGGCATTCAGGTAAAATTTGTAATCATCGGGGATGGTGAATTGCGTCAGGAGCTAATGTCTTACAGTGCAGAACTTGGCCTCTCAAATCACGTCATTTTTTGCGGGTGGATTAGGGATTTGCCTGAAGTATATGCCGATCTGGATGTTCTTGTGTTGACGTCCATAAACGAAGGGACGCCTGTCTCTATTATAGAGGCAATGGCGAGTTCGGTTCCGGTTATTTCCACTGACGCCGGTGGCGTGCTGGATTTGATAGGGCCTCGGCGATCAAAATACGATCTGGATGGTTTTGAAGTCTGCCAACGGGGGCTGATATGCCGGCAGGGGGATGCGAATGGCCTGACTAAAGGTATCAAGTTCATTCTGATGAACAGCGGCTTTCGACAGGAAATATCTAACGTCGCGCGCAAGTTTGTGAGAAGAGACTATTCGGAAGATAGGCTTTTGACAGAAATTGAGTCAATTTATCTGAGCTTAATAAAGGAACAATCATACGACCAGGTTGTTCCTGAAAAGGCTGCAGTTATTCAATTGGGGGCGAAACCTCCCCTTAAGGTATTGCAAGTCTATAAAGACTATTATCCGCCTGTTGTCGGGGGTGTAGAAGGTCACATCAACCTGCTTGCAAACGGTTTGAAGGATAGGGGAATCCAGGTAGAGGTGCTTGTTTCAAACACTCACGCTAAGCTCGAAATAGAAAACATTGACGGAATCCGGGTGATCAAAGTTCCTCAGTTGGGCAGATTTGCCTCTGCTCCGCTTAATGCCACTCTATCAACCTGGGTGAGGCGATTAGGAAGAGAAGCAGATGTTATCCATTTTCATTTTCCCAATCCTACAGGAGAAATAGCTTCTTTGCTTGCGGGGTTGAAAAGTAAGATAGTTGTGACATACCACAGTGATATAATAAGACAGGCAAAATTAGCGAAAGTGTACTCCCCATTCTTGCGAAAATTCTTGGAAAGTTCAGAGGCTATCATCGCCACATCACCTCCCTATGTTGAATCTTCTGCGGTGTTAAGAAAATTTAGAGGCAAGTGTAGGGTGATACCATTCGGAATTGATCTAAGCAGGTTTCAACTTAATACCGAAACAAGTGGGCAAGTAGCTGAAATACGTCGGTTGTATGGGCCCCGCATTGTACTGTTTATCGGGAGGTTTAGATATTATAAGGGGCTTTATATCCTACTTGAGGCCATGAAGTCGGTGCCTGGGAACCTCTTGTTGATTGGCATAGGCCCCATGGAAAAGGAGCTCAAGGAACAGGTAGCAATGGACGATGATTTGAGGGGGAAAGTTTTTTTCTTAGGCGAACTCTCAGACGAAGATGTTGTTATTCATCTTCAGGCCTGTGATGTTTTTGTACTTCCATCCATTTTTCGCAGTGAGGCCTTTGGTATTGTTTTGTTGGAAGCCATGGCATGTGGAAAACCACTTATTTCTACTGAATTAGGGACAGGCACGTCTTTTGTGAACCAGCATCAGGAAACGGGGCTTGTGGTGCCGCCGAATGATGCAGATGCCTTAGCTGAGGCTATCAGTTATTTGTTAGCAAACCCTGAGATCATGGAGAGATTCGGGAAGGCCGCAAAAGAGCGCGCGGAAAAGTATTTTTGTCTTGATAGAATGGTTGAGGATGTTCTCAGTACTTATCAAGATATTCAGAGTTAACTCGATCTCTCATGTTGAGCTGTTATAGCCGAAAGATGTGAGCCTCCTTTGCAGAAAGGCGGTTCTTGGACGACATGGAATATCTTAATTTAGGAATAGTAAGAAACGGCAGTGTTAAAGAACCTGGTTTCAATCAAGAGTCTGTGATGAGAGAAAACAGAAAAAGCCTTTTTAACGGTCGAGTTGAAGGCGAGTCAGGATAGTGCCGGAGCGAAACTTCTTGAGGGTTTCCGGTGTGCGTCTGGCTGTTATACTTGGGGGCCTTGCTGGTGTTAATATTCTACTGACTTTCTTTTATCAGTGGTATGTCCTGATAACTATTGGACCGGGCTGGCAGACGGATGCCTTTTTCGCAGGAATGGCAGTCCCGCAGCTATTCTTGGCCGTGGTGACCGGATCCATGACGCAAGTGCTTGTGCCACTCCTTGCAACGAAAGATCAGGATAATTCGCATAAAGAGGCCTGGAGTTTTTTTCAAGGGATCGGTTTTATATTTAGCATTCTTGCCGTCCTCTTTTTCGTCACAGCAACAACATGGGTGCCCTGGACTGTTCCAGGATTTGATCCTGAAAGCAAATTGCTGACCATTTCTTTGGTACGAATTCAATTGGTGGGGATGGTCTTTATGGCTCTGAATGGAGTTGCCTGGTCTGTTTACCATTCCAGACAGAAATTTGTCTGGGCAGAGATAAGTCCGGTCCTCGGGACGTTGGGCGGTTTCGCATTTTTGATTTGGGGGCTGCCCCGGTTCGGGATAATCATTGCGGCATGGGCCGTGGTTTTAAGAGCCGTGATTCAGACGATCCTTTTGCTGCCCGGACTGGGTGTCTACAGATTCCCGGACTGGAGAACCAACACTGTCAAGGAAGGCTTGCACAGGCTTTACCCACTCCTCTTGGGATCAACTTACTATAAGACAGGTGATTTAGTTGACCGTTTCCTCGCATCCATGGCACCGGCAGGACAACTGTCTTTATTGCATTTCGCCAATCAAATCTATCTGGCCGGAACTCTTATCCTCGGTAAGGCTTTAGCGACTCCTATGGTCCCGTTGTTGGCAAAAAGGGCTTCTGAGAGGGAGTGGTTCTCTTTTCGCAAGATTGTCAGCAGCAGATTTCGATGGACGTTGGGTATAACTTTAGCCGTTTTCATATGCATCCTCTTTTCCGGTGCTCCGGTTTTGTCATTTTTTTTTGGACATGGCCGGTTCACCATTGGCGAAGTCTTGACGTTGCGTTGGCTCTTGGTTGCTCTTGTGGGCGTGTGGGTGGGAGGTGCGTTGGGCCAAATCCTATCAAGCAGTTTTTATGCAAAAGGGAACACCAGAACACCCACCAAGATTGGTGTTTTCGGGTTTACAATAGGGCTCGGATTGAAAGTGGCTGGCTTCTTATACTGGGGGATTTTGGGGATTGCCGCAGGTACGAGTCTTTATTATCTGCTCAATGCTTTTCTGCTCAAACTCGTTTTGAAGCAAAGAGTCAATAAACGGATTTCAGAGAGCATTAAGGCACAGTGATGGATGTCCGAACCATACAGGATAGCGTTAAGGTTAAGTTAGAATCATCACCCTGCCCGTTGGGATGCAAAGGGGGAGATTCGGTCGTGCTCACTGGATATGATCGTCTAAATCACCTGCCTGGCACCTATAATGTAGTTCGTTGTATAGATTGTGGCCTTATGCGGACCAATCCGCGACCCACCCCAGAAACGATGGGGTTTTACTACCCTGATAATTACGGCCCATATAGGGGTACAAGGATAAATCCTGACAGAAAGGATAATGGACATTTGTCGTTGTGGCGAGGGTGGGTGAAGAGCATTTTTCGGTTTAATACTACCTGTCTGCCACGATTGCAGCCGGCGCGGGTCCTTGAAATAGGATGTGCCTCAGGTGCCTTCCTGGACAAAATGTCTCGCAAGGAGTGGAAGGTTGAGGGTCTGGAATTTTCGGAAACAGCCGCTCAATCAGCCCGATCATTGGGATTTCCTGTATACACGGGTTCAGTGGAGAAAGCACCAGATCCTAAATATCTATTTAGTCTGGTGGTTGGGTGGATGGTTCTGGAGCATTTGCATGATCCGGTACTGGCCCTTCAAAAATTCCACCGTTGGGTTGAACCCCACGGGTGGCTTGTTTTATCAGTCCCTAACGCTGGTTCCGTAGAATTCAAAACCTTCAGAGACCGCTGGTATGCTCTCCAGCTTCCAAACCATCTCTACCACTATACTCCGGATTCTCTTTCCAAGGTACTTGAGGCCGGAGGCTGGAAAACGGTAAGAATTTTCCACCAGCGTATTCTAGCCAATTTCATTGCCAGCACAGGATATTGGCTTCAAGATCATGGAATACTTCCGCGATTATCTGACAAACTTGGCGCTCTTCCTGAGAGCCGCGGCCGTCTAAACTATTTTTTTTACCCCTTGGCCTATCTCCTGAGTATTTTTGGTCAAACAGGGCGTATGACTGTCTGGGCAAGGAAAATTGATGATTAAGGTCGCCGCTCTTACATCGGGGGGAAATGTCCCCTCAGCCCGCTTTCGTGTTCGTCAGCATATTGTGCCATTAAAAAGCAGAGGTATCCACGTACGTGAGTATATCCCGGTCATAGACAAATTTGCGCCGACGCCCCTGTCATCCTTCTTCCCGGATTCGTGCCTAAATGTTGTTAAGGCTGCCTGGAAGTGTGTGAAGGTCTCTACAAGAGCCCCAGGTATTATAGGGAGTTGGAAAGCCAAAATAACGTGGCTTGAACGGGAACTGCATCCCGGCATCCTTACTTTCGAGCCATTGCTGAAACATCCCTGCGTGTTTGACGTGGACGATGCGATCTGGTTGGCACGCCCCTTTGGACGGACGGCTGCAATGAGGATTGCGAAGAACGCCGACGTTGTTCTTGCCGGCAACAATCATATTGCAGAATGGTTCAGTCCTTATGCTAAAGATGTGCGAATTGTGCCCACGGCTGTGGATACAGACCGGATTAGACCCAAAAATCTTCAGAACCTTAGGCCCTCACATAGCCGGTTCGTGATTGGCTGGACCGGCACGAGCAGCAACTATACCGCTCTTTATCAAATAGAGAAGGCTTTGGAGGAATTCCTGAAAAACCACGAGGCAGAGTTATTAGTTGTCGCTGATCGACCTCCAAGGTTTTCCGAACTCAAACCGGACAGGGTTCGTTATGTTAGATGGCATCCGGATATGGAAATAGAGGTGTTGGGTCTGATGGATGTGGGCCTGATGCCGCTTCCCTCTGATAGTTGGAGTTTGGGTAAATGCAGTTTTAAGATGCTTCAGTATATGGCAGCGGGTTTGCCTGTTGTTGTATCACCTGTAGGCATGAACGTGGAGGTCTTGTCCATGGGAGATATTGGATTTCCGGCTGTGACTCAAGACGATTGGTTTGAGGCCTTGAGCAGCCTTTACCATGATCCTTCACTTGCTCATAGGTATGGCGCGATGGGGCGGTTGATCGTGGAGAAGCATTTCAGCCGCAGTCTGGTTTCAACAATTCTTGCAGGTATTTTTCAAGAACTTTCATAGGTAGTTGGGCAGGATTGCCAAATGCAATTAGAAGCCAAAAAACCAACCATCCTTTTTGTGATCAGATCGTTAGAGATCGGCGGGGCAGAGAGGCAGATGCAACTACTTGTGAGACAATTGCACGGTCACACACATTGTTGCCATGTGTATTCGCTTCAGGCTGGTGGGCCTTTGGAGAGATGGTTTGAGGACTTGGGAGTACCGGTCTTTTCAGGAGGGTTGAAAAAGGGCGATATGTCAAGGGCCCCTTGGAAGGTTGTTCTGGCAGAGTGGAGCCTCTTGCGCCTCATCTATGAACTGAAACCCTCGGTAATACACTGCTTCCTCCCTTTGATAACCTTTATGGGAGCCTTATCAGGTCGCATAGCCCGAGTCCCCTTAGTGGTTACCAGCCGTCGTGCACTGGGGACCCATCAGAGACGTTATCCTATTTTAAGGCCTCTGGACCATGTTGCCAGCCGGTTAAGTCACCGGGTTACGGTCAATTCCCAGGCTGTTTGGAATGATATGGTAAGGCGTGATCATGTGGATGCGTCTAAACTGGTCCTCATATATAACGGGGTAGATACAGGGCCCTTTGAGACAGCTTCATCTCATAGAGAAGAGGTTCGCCGAGACCAGGGCATCAAGGCCAATGCGAAGGTTATGATCGTAATTGCAAATCTTATCCCTTATAAGGGACATTCGGATCTTATACACGCTGCAAAAGAGGTGGTCAATCGGTTTCCAGATGCCATTTTTTTGCTCGTTGGGGAAGACCGTGGAATTCGGAAGGATCTTGAGCAGGAGGTCTCGAATCTTGGAATTGGACAATCCGTGAAGTTTTTGGGCCGGCGAAATGATATCCCTTCTCTTCTGGGAGCCAGCGATATTTCAGTACTCCCCTCTCATGAGGAAGGCTTCTCAAACGTGATCTTGGAATCAATGGCCGCAGGTTTGCCGGTTGTCGCCACAGCCGTCGGAGGCAATGCAGAGGCTATCGTTGATGGAATCACCGGATGCCTTGTACCTCCAGGAGATGCAACGTCCATGGCGGAAAAGATTATAGAATTGCTATACGATCCAGAAAAGGCTAAGTACTGGGGTAAACGAGGTAGAGATCGGGCGAAAAAGGTTTTTACGATTGAAAAGATGGTGTTGGAGCACTTGAAGATTTACCATTTTGTCAATATGAAATAGGGTATAACGCTGCAAAAGGATGATGGAAGTGAGAATGTTGTCGGAAGGACCTACCAGTGGATCTCAAGAGCCAAATACGCACAAGATTTGAGCAGCTTGCCAAGGACAGAAACGAATGGATCAAACGAAGTAGGTACTATTATGAAGACCAGAAAAAGTACTTTCGGTTTTTGATTCCAGAAGGAAGCTCTGTTCTCGAATTGGGCTGTGCTACAGGAGGTTTGCTGGCAAGCCTTAAACCGGGACGCGGCTTGGGAATTGATTTTAGCGGTGAGATGATCGCTCAGGCGCGCCGGCGCTTCCCGGAGGTGGAATTCAGGAAGGGAGATATTGAATGTTTGAATGATTTGGGAGAGACTTTTGATTTCATAGTGCTTTGCGACGTGGTCGGTCTATTGCTGGATATTGAAGTGACGCTCCGCAGTTTACATCGGTTCTGTAGGGCAGATACACGTGTCGTGATTTCCTACTACAATTTTCTTTGGGAACCGGTGCTCAAACTTGGTGAACGAATCGGTCTTAAGATGCCTCAAAGGCATCAGAACTGGCTTTCACTGTCAGACATTTCAAACCTACTTTCCCTGAGCGATTTTCAGATTGTAAAAGAGGAGACCCGCCTCCTGGTCCCGAAAGGCTTTCCGTTAATAAGTTCTTTTGTCAACCGGTACCTGGCCCCGTTGCCTGGCCTTCGAAGACTCTGCCTTAGTTGTTATATGGTTGCTCGTTCACAAAAACAGTCGAGAAAGGGGGACTATGGTTCGACCATTGTCATTCCCTGCCTCAACGAGAGAGGGAATATTGCCGCCGCTGTCGAGCGCCTGCCTGAATTCGGCAGCAGGCAAGAGATCATTTTTGTTGACGGTCATTCTACAGATGGGACCCGGGAAGAGATCAGGAGGGTGATTGAAGCGAACCCGGATATCGACATCCA
>Ga0222678_1000360_pt1 | contig 21290 bp, 13 predicted proteins | sample AntAcemetagen937_FD_179801 | JGI IMG/M metagenome (GOLD analysis project Ga0222678, IMG submission 179801) | Saline water microbial communities from Ace Lake, Antarctica - #937 | ecosystem: Environmental > Aquatic > Non-marine Saline and Alkaline > Saline | place: Antarctica: Ace Lake... | reverse complement strand
GATGATAATATTAAATTAAAAGAAAATTACAAAACATCATTAAAAATTAAGGAAAACACTTATTTGAAATTAAGTTTATCAAATAAGATTTCTGAAATAACAACTGCAGAAATAAATACCAGCGAGGGTGTTTTTACAAAGCTATACATAAATGGCTACACAAAAAATGTAGATTTTGGAAACCCTTTACTTCCCGTGAAAAGGAAACTAATTGAGATTCCTGTTGGAGCAACTCCGATTATAAAGATTAATTCATTTATAGTTAATGAATATAATCTTTCTGAATTTGGCATTAACAATAAACTTTTCCCTGCACAACCACCAGAATCAAAAAGTATTGATGTGCATGAGTTTATTATCAATCCAAAAGGATATCAAAATAATTCTTTTGGGAATAAAAAATTAGCTGTTGTTGAAGTTCTAGGTTTTATGCGTGGAATAAGAATTGCGAGAGTTGATATTTCACCTGTTCAATACAATCCGGTTACAAATATAATTCGTGTTTATGAAAATATTGATTTCGAAATTGTCTTTGAAAAAGCTGATATTTCCGCCACAAAGGAATTAAAAGAAAATTATTCTTCTCCGTTTTTTGAATTTGCTAATCGTCAGTTATTTAATTATAAATCACAAAACAATCGTGAAAATTTCATGAGATATCCAATCAAATATGTGATTATTTCCGATCCAATGTTTGAAGATCAATTACAAGCTTTTATTGAATGGAAAACTAAAAAAGGATTTACAATTGTTGAAGCTTATACAGACGATCCTAACGTTGGAACTACCACTGCATCAATTAAAGCATATATTCAGGGACTTTATGATGCCGGAACACCGGAAGATCCGGCTCCATCATTTGTTTTATTCGTTGGAGATGTTGCACAAATTCCTGTCTGGAGCAATGGAAACGGTGCTACCGATAGAAACTACTGTGAATTTACTGGCGATCTTTTCCCTGAAATTTATTACGGAAGATTTTCCGCTCAAACTACTGCTCAACTTCAGCCACAAATTGATAAAACGTTGCAATACGAACAATATCTGATGCCCGATCCTTCATATTTGGACGAAGTAGTAATGATTGCCGGAATGGACAGTGGACATGGAAACGACTGGGGTAACGGTCAAATTAATTACGGAACAATAAATTATTTTAATACAGATCATGGAATACTTTCTCATACATATCTTTATCCTGTTTCGGGAAGTAGTAGTGCTCAAATAATTCAGAATATTAGTGATGGAGTTACTTTTGCAAATTATACTGCACATTGTAGCCCAAGTGGCTGGGCAAATCCTTCTTTCACAACATCAGATATTCCAAGTTTACAAAATCAGGATAAATATGGCTTATTGTTAGGTAACTGTTGTTCATCTAGTGAATATCAACAAAACGAATGTTTTGGTGAAGCGATTGTTAGAGCAGAAAACAAAGGAGCTGTTGTTTATATTGGCGGAGCAAACAGCACATACTGGGACGAAGATTATTATTTCGGTGTTGGTGTTGGATCAATCTCCGAAAATCCACCTTCTTATGAAGAATCTACTTTGGGAAATTACGACAGATCATTTCATGACCATGGTGAAGAGTTTGGTGAATGGTATGTTTCTGCAGATGAAATTGTTCACGCAGGAAATATGGCTGTTACAGAAGGCTCTCCTTCATCAGCTGAATATTATTGGGACATTTATAATGTTCTTGGCGATCCTTCATTAATGATTTATTATTCTGTACCATCGGAGTTAACAGTTTCTTATGATCCACTGATGCCGCTTGGCTCAACTACTTTTACTATTAATACTGAAGCTTATGCTTATGCTGCAATTTCGAAAGATGGTGTTTTATATGGTTCTAATCTTGCTGACGAAACAGGTACGGCAGTTGTTCAACTTACTCCAATTTCAGTTCCCGGAACAGCAAATATTGTTGTTACTAAACAAAATGCTCAACCCTACATCGGAATTGTTACTGTAGCTTCTCCGAACGGACCATATATTTTACTTGATGAATATGAATTAAATGACCCTGATGGAAATAATAATGGTATGGCTGACTTTAGCGAAGATGTTTCTCTTGATGTTTCACTAGAAAATGTTGGAAATTCTGATGCTGTTAATGTAAGAGCAACATTATCAACAGAAGACACAAATGTTATTATCACAGATGATTTTCAGGAATGGGAAAATATTGTTTCGGGAAATACTTCAATGCAGGAAGATGCTTATGAAATTACTATTAATGACTTTGTTCCTGATCAGCATGTTGTAATTTTTGATTTACTTATCGAAGATGACACAAAAGAAACATGGGATTCTGATTTTTCAATTATACTTAATTCTCCGGTTCTTAATGCAGAAACATTAACTATTGACGATAGTCAGAGTGGAAATGGAAACGGCAGATTAGATGAAGGTGAAACCGCTGATATTATTATCTCTATTACAAATACCGGCCATAGTAATGCTTATGGTACTATCAGCACTTTAACTTCTACAAGTACTGATATTACTATTAATACAGGAACTTTTAATATTGATACATTATTGATTGGCATCTCAAAAGAAGCTATTTTTAATATTACTGTAAATGCAGTTGTCCCTGTTGGAACTCCTGTCGAATTTAATTTTATTGCTGGAGCAGGTCTTTATACTGTAGAAAAACAATATGTAGCTGCTGTAGGACTTTTACTTGAAGATTTTGAAACTGGAACATTTGAGAATTTCGAATGGACTTTTGGTGGGAATGTTGATTGGTTTATTTGCACTACAGAACCTTATGAAGGTGCAAATTGTGCACAATCAGGTGATATTGATGATGAACAAACTTCCGTATTATTTACAACAGTAAAGGTAATCTCTGATGATTCAATATCTTTCTACAAAAAAGTATCATGCGAAGATGATACATGGAATGATAATTATGATTTTCTTGTTTTTTATATTGATGATATTGAAATGGGACGATGGGATGGCGAAGTTGAATGGAGTAGAGAAGTTTATGCTGTTACCATTGGCGAACATGAATTTAAATGGTTTTATAGTAAAGATTTTTCAGTAAGTTCCGGCAGCGATTGTGCATGGCTTGATTATATTGTTTTTCCTCCTGTTGGCGAGTATGTTACTATTGAAAACATTACTGATATTAATTCAGATATTAATATTTATCCAAATCCATTGACAAACTCAACAAATATTATTCTTTCTCTTGAAAAAAATGCATCCGTAAATATTGAGTTATACAATGCTGTTGGACAAAAAATAATGACTATTGTCAATAAAACTGAGATGAAATGCGGAATACATAGTTTCAATCTTGATGCTACTTCATTAAAAGAAGGTTTGTACTTCTGTATTTTAAATTCAGGAAATATAATTACGACTAAGAAGTTGATAATTGTTAAATAATTTATTAAAACAAAAAAATAAAAAGATGAAAAAAATATTATTAACAAGCATAATAATTATATTTTGTTTTGGCGTATTTGGTCAGAACTGGGTAAATATCAATTCATCAAATTCTGTTGCTGCTAAGGCGGAACTTATTTCTTCAAATATTGATAATTCAGTAATTGAATTCAATTTTGACGGATTTACAATGAATGAAGTTCAAACCCCACGAGGAATTGCTTATACTATCAGCATCGGAAATACAACTCCCTTGCTTCAACAGGGAGCACCTGCTCTTCCCAAAATGTCTTCATCAGTTATTATTCCTGATCTGGCAAAAATGGAAGTGAAAGTTTTATCTTCCTCATTTAAAGAATTTACCAATATAGAAATAGCTCCTTCAAAAGGAAGTTTTACCCGTGATATTGATCCTGAAACAGTTCCATATCTTTACGGAAAACAATATAATGAAGATAGATTTTTCCCTAAAGAAATTACAAGTTTAAGAGACCCTTATATCATTAGAGATTATCGCGGGCAAACTGTTGTTATCAGTCCTTTTCAATACAATCCGGTTTCAAAAACTTTAAGAGTTTATTATAATGTTACAATAAAACTTGAAAAAATAAATGATAACGGGATCAATCCTCTTATTCGTAAAAATGATTTTACTTCAATTAATACTGAGTTTAATAAAATTTATTCAAGACATTTTATGAATACAAGCAGCAGCAAATACGATCCTGTTGACGAGCATGGGAATATGCTGATCGTCGCTTACGAAGATTTTATTGATGCAATGCAGCCTTTTATTGATTGGAAAATTCAAACCGGAATTCCTGTTGAGATTATTGATGTTGCTACTATTGGTAATTCTTCTGCCATAAAAAATTATATTCAGGATTATTATGATGATAACGGATTAACATTTGTGCTTTTGGTTGGTGATGCTGCACAAGTTCCTTCTTCTTACATAAATGGAGATTCAGATAACGACTATTCTTATGTTGCCGGAAACGATCACTATCCCGATCTTTTTGTTGGACGTTTTTCTGCCGAGATTATCGCTCATGTCGAAACACAAGTTTCAAGAACAATAACTTACGAACAGGATCCTTATCGCGATGAAGATTGGTTTTCGGTAGGTATTGGTATTGCATCGAGTCAAGGTGTGGGTGACGAAGGTGAATACGATTATGAACATATAAGAAATATCCGTGATGATTTATTAGGATTCACATACACATCATGTTCCGAACTTTACGACGGATCGCAAGGTGGAGAAGATGAACCCGGATCTCCGTCATCAGTAATGGTTGCCGAAAAAGTAAACGAAGGTGCAAGTGTTATTAATTACACAGGTCACGGAAGTAGTTTATCATGGGGAACATCAGGATTTTCATCTTACAATGTGAATGATCTTACAAATAACGGCATGTTACCATTTATCTGGTCGGTTGCTTGTGTTAATGGTAATTTCGTTGGTCAAACATGTTTTGCAGAAGCATGGATGAGATCTGAAAACAATGGTGAACCTACAGGTGCAATAGCTACATTAATGTCAACTATCAGCCAAGACTGGAATCCTCCAATGGATGCACAGGATGAAATGGACTCCTTATTGGTAGATAGCTATCAGAATAATATTAAGAGAACTTTTGGCGGTATATCAATGTGTGGATGTATGCACATGAACGACAATTATGGAGCAGGCGGATATGCAGAAACCGATGCATGGACTTGTTTTGGTGACCCTTCATTAATGGTACGAACAGCTATGCCGGCAGAAATGACTGCAACTTATAATTCCTCAGTAATTATTGGATGCAGTGAAATTACAATTACTTGCAATGCCGAAGGCGGATTAGTTGCCCTTACCCTTGACGGAGTAATTATTGCTACTGCTTTTGTTGAAGGTGGCTCGGCAACTCTGCAATTTGAACCTCTCACTAATGTTGGAAATATTACAATTACTATTACTGCCTTTAATTATGTTCCACACATTGGTACTATTGAAATTGTTCCGGCAAACGGACCTTATGTTATTTATGAATCACACGAAATTGATGACTCATCCGGAAATAACAATGGTATTGCTGATTACAACGAAAACATCACGTATGATATTACTCTCGAAAATGTAGGAACAGAAGATGCAGTTAATGTTTCTGCGACTATTTCTACTGACGATGATTATGTTATAATTAATGATAATTTTCAGGATTGGGGAAATATTGCCTCACAAACTACATCATTACAAGAAGATGCTTTTTCTGTCACAATTAATGATTCAATCCCTGATCAACACATTGTAATTTATAGTATGAATATTGAAGGGAATTCAAAAGAAAACTGGAGTGCTCAATTTACTACTATTTTAAATGCACCGGTATTAAGTGTTGAAAATATGGTGATTGATGATAGCGAAAGTGGTAACGGAGACGGAAGACTTGACGAAGGTGAAACTGCTGATATTATTATTACAGTTTCTAATATTGGTCATAGTGATATATCTGGGACTATTGCAAATTTTATTTCTTCAAGTTCTGATATTACAATAAACAACAGCACTTTTGATATCGACACACTTACTTTTGGCACAAATAAAGTTGCAGTTTTTAATATTACTGTAAATCCTGTTGTTCCAGTTGGTACACCTGTGTTTTTTGATTTTTCCGTTGAGTCAGGATTTTATTCTGCCAATAAACAATTTGCAACAGCTGTTGGTTTACTTTTAGAAGATTTTGAAAGCGGTACATTTGAGAACTTCGAGTGGACATTCAATGGAAATGCCGATTGGTTTATTTGTAATGAAAATCCTTATGAAGGTGATAATTGTGCGCAATCTGGTGATATTGATGATTCACAAATTTCCGAACTTTTTACAATAGTAAATGTTGTTGCAGATGATTCAATATCATTCTTTAAAAAAGTATCGTGCGAAAATGATCAATGGAATGATAATTATGATTATCTCGCTTTTTATATTGATAATACTGAAATGGGACGTTGGGACGGTGAAGTTGCTTGGAGCAGAGAAACATACGCTGTTACTGCCGGAATGCATAAGTTTAAATGGTCTTACAGTAAAGATGTATCAGTAAGTTCAGGTAGCGATTGTGCATGGGTCGATTATATAGTGTTTCCAGCTATTTATGAGTATGTTTTTATTGAAGATAATTCAAATTTACATGCTGAGTTTAATAGTTATCCTAATCCGTTTAAATCAATTACCAATATTACTTTTATCACAAATAATTCTGCCAAAGTAAATATTGAAGTTTATAATATTAACGGACAAAAAGTATGTACTTTGCTTAATGAAGTTAAATCATCCGGAATACATAAATTAAAATGGATAGCCGAAAACACATTACCGGAAGGTATTTACTTTCTGAAATTTACTTCGGGGAATATCACGGAAACAAAGAAAATGGTATTGATGAAATAATTATCTAATGATAAAGTAACTTGTTTAATAGTGGATACTTTTGTTTTCAACAAAAAAACAAATAATTAATTCTATTTTTCAGCATAGATGTAAACAAGAAAATAGATTTACAGATTTATTATATTTTTTAATAATGGAGATTACTATTCTTAGTATTTCAAAAGTAAAAATTTCTTTGTTAAATTTCAAAAAATTAACAATAAATCCTTAGTTTTACAAAAGAAATTTTAAATCTGAATTTCAATAAATTATGGTTACATCTGAAGAATTAAAAGATCTTGAGAAAAGGCTTGATGCCTTGAGGAGGTTTCTTTGACATTGACAGGAGAAGAGAAGAAATAAAAGAGCAAGAAGAAATAACGCAATCTCTTGACTTTTGGAAAGATACGAAAAAAGCAGAACAAATCCTTAAATCCATAAAAGGAGAGAAACACTGGGTAATCTCTTACGATACTGCCGTAAATTCTTTTAGCGACTTAATTGTAATTTTTGAATTTTTTCAGGAAAAAGAAGCTACTGAAAAGGAAATTGACCATCAGTTCGGAAAAACCATCAAACTTATTGAAGACCTTGAATTCCTTAATATGCTTGGTAAGGAAGAAGATAAATTTGGAGCCATACTTCAGATAAATCCTGGAGCTGGAGGTACCGAAAGCCAGGATTGGGCGGAAATGCTTATGCGAATGTACATCCGTTGGGGCGAAAGAAATGCTTATAAAGTAAAGGAAATTGATATTCACGAAGGTGATGTTGCTGGAATAAAATCTGTTTCGCTTGAATTTGAAGGTGATTTTGCTTTTGGAAATCTGAAAAGCGAAAATGGCGTTCATCGTCTGGTTCGTCTTTCCCCTTTCGATTCGGCAAACAAACGCCATACTTCTTTTGCATCAGTCTATGCCTACCCAATTATTGATGATAATATTACAATTGAAATTAATACAGCTGATATCAGTTGGGATACTTTCCGGTCGAGTGGTCCGGGCGGACAGGGAGTTAATAAACTCGAAACTGCAGTGAGATTAAAGCATGCTCCTTCCGGAATTACTGTTGAATGTCAGGAAACAAGATCGCAAAAGCAAAATCGTGAAAAAGCAATAAGAATGCTTAAATCTCAACTATACGAAATTGAACTTAGAAAACAAAAAGAAGCACAAGCAGAAATTGAGGGAAATAAAAAGAAAATTGAATGGGGATCGCAAATAAGATCATATGTGATGCATCCTTATAAAATGGTAAAAGACCTGAGAACAAGTTTTGAGACATCGAATGTGCAGGCGGTTATGGATGGTGATCTTAACAAATTTATCAAAGCATATTTGATGGAGTTTGGCGGAAAATAAAGAAGAAATGTGGGTAATGGAATGATTAGAATATTGAAAAATATAAATAGCACAACAAATTTTTTGCGATGATTTAATAGTGAAATTGTTCTTTAATATTGTTTTTATAACAGAAAAAAAACCAAAAACATGAAAAATCAAAAAGCATATTCAAATCTTGCAGTTTGGCAAGAAAGTCTTGATTTTGTAAAAGATATTTATCTTTTAACCGATATTTTTCCTGAAGAAGAACAAAACGGGATTATCAAACAACTGAAAGAGAATGTAATTTCTATTCCAACAAATATTTCAAAAGCTCTATTACATCATTCAAATGAGTCCTTATTAAAATATTTCCACAACGCTCTTGATTGTCTTGCTGAAATAGATACTCTTCTAATAATCTCTCTTGAACTAGAATATTTAAAACAAAATGATACCGAAAAATACCAGGAAAAAATTGAAAAAATTAAATCACTTATTTTAGCAGTAGTTAAGAAATTTGAAAGAGATATCTAAAACCAAAATACTAACTAAATAATATTATTTATGATGAAATATAGAATTGAAAAAGACACAATGGGCGATGTTAAAGTTCCTGTAGAAAAATACTGGGGAGCTCAAACACAGCGATCAAAACAAAATTTTAAAATTGGCGAAGAAGGATCAATGCCAGTTGAAATCATCAGAGCTTTTGCATATTTAAAAAAAGCTGCTGCTTTAACAAATGCTGAATTAGGAGTGTTGCAAAAAGAAAAATCTGATTTAATTGGTCAGGTTTGTGATGAAATACTTGAAGGAAAATTAGACGATAATTTCCCTCTTGTTATCTGGCAAACAGGCTCAGGAACTCAATCAAACATGAATGCTAATGAAGTAATTGCTAACCGTGCGCATGTAATTAAAGGTGGTAAACTTGGTGTAGGAGAAAAATTTATTCATCCTAATGATGATGTAAATAAATCACAATCATCAAACGATACTTTCCCAACTGCTATGAGTATTGCTGGATACAAAATGATTGTTGAAACAACAATTCCTGGAGTTGAACTACTCAAAAATGCACTGGCAAAAAAAGCCGTAGAATTTAATGATGTTGTAAAAATTGGAAGAACTCATCTAATGGATGCTACACCACTTACTTTAGGACAGGAATTTTCGGGATTTGCTTCACAATTAGATCATGGTCTTAAAGCCCTGAAAAATACTCTTGAACATTTAAAAGAGCTTGCCCTTGGCGGAACTGCTGTTGGAACAGGAATAAATACACCGAAAGGATACTCTGAATTAGTTGCAAAGAAAATTGCTGAACTTACAGGATTTCCATTTTACACTGCCGGAAATAAATTTGAATCACTTGCCGCTCACGATGCAATGGTTGAATCTTCCGGTGCTTTGAAAACTCTTGCTGTAAGTCTTATGAATATTGGAAATAATATTCGCCTGCTTGGTTCAGGACCACGATGTGGAATAGGAGAAATTAATCTCCCTGCTAACGAACCCGGATCATCAATTATGCCTGGAAAAGTTAATCCTACACAAGTCGAAGGTCTTACAATGGTTTGCTGTCAAGCAATTGGAAATGATGCAGCTATTGCTGTGGCTGGTACACATAGTCATTTTCAGCTTAATGTTTTTAAACCGGTTATGATTTTTAATTTGTTAATGTCGGCAAGATTAATTGGCGATGCTTGCGTTTCGTTTACTAATAATTGTGTGGTTGGAATTGAAGCTAACAAAGCTAATATCAAGCAAAATTTAGAAAATTCATTGATGTTGGTTACTGCTTTAAATCCACACATCGGTTACGAAAGTTCAGCAAAAATTGCTAAAAAAGCTCATACCGAGGGAACAACTTTAAGAGAAGCCGCTATTGAATTGGGGTTTTTAACAAACGAGCAATTCGATGAATGGGTGGATCCTATGAAAATGATTTAAAACAAAATATTAGATTTTATGTAGAATCTATAAAGTACGAATATTTAAAATAATTTGAATATAAAATAATAATTAACGATTTAAGATTTAAGATTTTTCACTTCGCAAATCGGTGTTCGATATTCTTAAATCAATTTATACTTACTTTATGGACTGGCACTATAAAACCACCTGACAATATTTTTGTTTGGTGGTTTTTCTTTATTTCCAATCCGAATCTTCCAGTTGAAAAACCTCATCTACTGTTTTCTCGAAGTAATCTGAGATTTTTAAAGATAATACTGTTGAAGGAATATATTTACCGGTTTCTATGGCATTAATTGTTTGCCGGCTAACCTTTACAGATTTTGCCAGTTGCTTCTGGGTTATGTTTTTTATTGCCCGCTCAACTTTTATGTTATTCTTCATTTTTAACAGTTTTTTTTGATTTGTAAATAAGCCAGTTAAACCTGATAATAAAGAAGATTAATATGGTAAGCATATTACAAACCATTACCCAAAAAAATGGCATTCCAAAAATAAATATTATTGCAAAAAATAATATTGCATAATTTATGTATGTAGCCCAAACAAGAGATTCAAGTCTGATTTTGGAGATAAATTCATCCTCATCTTTTTCTTTTGAAAAAGCAACAAACAAAGCACTAATTATTAAACTCAAAGCTAAAATTTCGTCAAGTGCATTTGTTTCTACGAAAGTAAAATATTCCTTACTTGTCGTCCCCGTTAAAAAATTAAACGATTCCTTAGCAAATGCAAAGAGTTTAATGTTAAGAAAATCCGGCTCAAATTCAAAAACCAAGAATAAAAAAATACCAAAAATAAAACTCGGAATTAAAATAATCCATCCGATTAGTTTAAAACGATTTGGAAGCAAATAATTTGTTTTCATAATAAATGAAATTTAAAGTTCGAAACAAATGTAAAACAAATTTAACTAAATGTCAAGTAAAGTTTACATTTTATTAAAAACAGTTTAAATTAATTTTGTAAAAATAAAATTAGTTTGCGTAATATTTTCAGTACCTCTATTGGAGATTTTAATTTTGAAAAATATTTTCCGGCAATTTTTTCAGATTTTTCATTCTGAAAACAAAAACATTTTTTACGGTTTTTCCGTTTCTTAAAATTTGAATTGTATCAGGTTTTTCAATTTCTTGAAAATAGTTTTTATAAAGAAAATTAGGGTCTTGATAATCGCGGCTTGAAGTTAGAAAATAAGCATCCATTCCTTTTTTAAAACCACCCCTGTAATTATTTATCCACGCATATCTATGAATTCGCTCAAGTTTGCCAATTGCTAATAATTTAATATCAAGAGGACGAGCAACGTAATGATCAAGATTGGCAGCAGGAAACCAACGATGCGAAACAATTATTGCGTCATTTTTAATATTGTTTTTATTCAGATCATTTTGATAAAGAATTTTGAATTTTTCTCCTAATTGACTCCATCCGTACATATCAAGTGTAACATCGTTTTTGCCAATTTTTTTTAGATTTTCCTGATGAGATTGAAACAAAAAACCATAATTAATTTGCAAAAACCCAAGAAGTATCAACATAACTAGAAAACCAATTGAAGTTTTAATAAAATTTGGTATCAGCCGTTTTTTTAATGAACATTTATTTTCGAGATACGCTGCAGCAATCAAGATTAAACTCAAATATGCGGGTGCTGTCCAGTGTGGTAATGTTCTGCGAAACAACGAAAAAACAAGAAAAAGAATAATCAACGGAAGACTGGTAGAAAGCAATAATCTTTTGTAATCTCTTGAAATAAACTTTTTACCGAATCCAATCGAAAATAATGTCATCAGAATGATTATAAAATTTACTGGATTATTATAAAAAATCTGTCCTCCAAGTTCTGCAAAAAAATAATCCAGCCTAATCATTGATTCGTTAACAATTACTCTTTCTCCCTGAAATGTTAAGCTTATAAAATCATTATTATAATTCCAAATTAAAACAGGAAGAAAAATTAGAAATGACAGAATTACTGAGATGTAAATTTCTTTTTTTTTCAACCAGTTAAAATTGTATAATAAAATATAAACACCGGCTCCAACCCATAAAAAAACCGATGTGTATTTCGAGAGCATTGCAAAGCCAATTGTAATTCCGGCAAGAAAAAGATTTCTTTTTTCAGCTTTTAAATATTGTTTTGAGGGTAGCGAACTCAATAATAAATACAGACTTAATAGCCAGAAAAATATTTGCGGTGTATCTGGTAAAATAAATATTCCAACATTCACAAAACAGTAGATTGAGGCAGTGAAAAGAAATGCTGCATATAATCCTGTTGTTTCATTTTTTATTTTTTTCCCGATAAGGAAAATAATATAAGTACTTATTGAACCGAGGATAATTGATCCAAGTCTGATAAAAAATTCATTTTCAAAAAGCAGATTAAGCGAAAAAAGCTGAATAATAAATCCAACCATTGGTGGGTGGTCAAAATGGCTCCAATCTGGATAAAGAGCGTAATTAACATAATAAACCTCATCGTTTCCAAGCTCAATAAAAGCTGCAATTATACCTCTCACAAGTGTTGAAATAAGAATCAGCCAAAATAAAATTTTTATGTTTTTGCTTTTCCCAGGCATTATTTTTTGCGTTTATTTTTGATTCTTTTCATGATGAAGATAATATTTATTATCACAAAAATAAAACTTGCTATAACAATTAAGCGAAATGTCCGTGTTCTGTGTATGTCAATTTTTGCTTGGCGCGATATTATTGGTTTGCCTTCTCTGTATCTAAAAACAGGATTTAAATAAATTATACTTCTGTTTAAAAATTTTATTTCTGTACGAATATATGTGTCTTCAGGTGAGATTTTATAAAATGCTTTTTTTGTCTTTTTAATAGATTTCATGGGTTTTCCATTTTGCCCGATAAAAATAAATTCTTTTGCAAATTTGTCTATTTCAACAAATAAAGTGTCATTAACAATTTCAAATTTTTGAAGTAAAGCAAGGTATTTTAACTTTTCTTTTTTAAGTTCGAAACTCTCGCCAATAGGGCGGAAAATATCAACAGCAAAAGAATTCCCTTGCTTTAATGCATCTATTACACTGTCTTTTGCCAAACTCTTAGTATTTATAAAAGTACAAAACTGACCAACTTCATCAGAATTAGTAATATCATGTGTATCATCATCACCAATAATAAAAGCGAAATGCCCTGAAGAAAGAGCTGCATCCCAATGCTCAATCGACCTGCGATAATTATTTAAGACTTCAATTCCATCATAATTTGTTAAATATTTAAAATCATCAGGCGAATATCCATGTCTTAATTTTGGATGAGCAATAATAATTAGCTTATTTTCATCTCTCAACAAATTAATAATATGCTGTTTATGATGAACACTTTGAATTAATGGATAGTCGCGCCAGTTAACATTATCCGCCCCGATACAAACCTGGTGATTTTTTTTAATTCCATAACCATGCTCGTAAACAGGAATATAATTTTCTCTGTGATTTTTGTATTTATTGATTTTCATGTAATCAGAAGTACATATAATATCATAATTAAGGAAAGAATAAGTGCTGTCAACTAGTTCGTTTGTATTTCCCCAGCCATTTGTAAGCCCAAACCAGGCCTGCGATTGAACCTGAAAATTTCCTTTTTTCCAATTTTCCGGATTCATTTCTTTATAGGGGTTATAAATTTTTTCACCTTCAAATGTTTTAATTTCAGGGAAAATAAAATATGGAGCAAAAAGATATTGTGAAATTAAAACAGCAAAAAGCAAAATAACAATCGCAATTAATAACTTCATTGCTATAATACATGTTTTCAATAATGATTTAAACATCGCTTTCTTAGCTAATTAAGTAACACAAAAATTAAGAATTACTATAAAATAATTCTCGCAAATTTATGAAAATATTTTACGTGTATTGAAATAAAGGTCTTGTTTTAATTTCTAAACACAAATTTCTTCATTATGAAAACTGAAAATAATCAGTAAAATTGTATTGATGTTTTTAAAAGAGAAATCACAAACATTATGTAGACAAATTTCCTGTTTTAGGAAGTATTCTAATTATAGTAATGAAAAAAAATCATTCTCAATTTGGGAATTAGATATTTTATATATATTTTTGATAACTTAAACTTAACCTATTATGGCACCAATCAAAATTTTTATTGTTGAAGATGATGAGCTTTATGGCGAAATGCTTAAGTATCACTTATCCTTAAATCCTGGTAATGAAGTGTTTCTATATAATAAGGGAAGTGATTGCCTTAAAAATCTATACAAAAATCCTGATGTTATTTCACTTGATTATGGGCTACCCGATTTAAGCGGGCATGATGTATTAAAAAAAATTCATGAACATAATCTTAAAATGCCTGTTATAATAGTTTCGGGACAGGAGGATGTTTCTACAGCGGTTCAATTGCTGCGCGAAGGAGCATATGATTATTTTGTAAAAGATGATGAAACAAAAGACAGACTTTGGAACATAATAAATAAAATAAAAGAAAATATTGAATTAAAAGATGAAATAGATTATTTAAAACAGGAGATTGGGAAAAAATACGAGTTTAGAAAAATTATAAAAGGAAATAGCGCTCCATTAAATAAAATATTTGAATTAATAGAAAAAGCTGCACAATCAAATATTTCCGTATCAATAACCGGAGATACAGGAACAGGAAAGGAACTTGTTGCTAAAGCGATTCACTATAATTCTTCAAGAAACAAATATAAATTTGTACCAATAAATGTATCAGCAATTCCTAAAGAATTAATAGAAAGCGAAATGTTTGGTTACGAAAAGGGAGCATTTACTGGAGCTATAGCTAGAAAAATAGGTAAATTTGAACTTGCACATAAAGGTACAATTTTTCTTGATGAAATTGCTGATATGGATCAAAATATGCAAACAAAATTATTAAGGGTTTTGCAAGAAAATGAATTAACAAGAGTGGGTGGAAACGAAATAGTTAGGTTTAATTCGAGATTGATTGTTGCCACTAATAAAAATCTTGCCGAAGAAGTTAAACATGGCAATTTTCGCGAAGACCTTTACTATAGAATTCTCGGTTTACCAATTCATATACCTCCTTTAAGAGATCGAGGAAATGATATTCTTGTTTTGGCAAAATTTTTTATTAATGAATTCTCTAAAGAAAACAATATACAATTACTTAAGCTTTCACAAGCAGCGCAAGAAAAATTAATGAAATATTCATTCCCTGGAAATGTTAGGGAGCTTAAAGCAATTATGGAACTTGCTTCTGTTCTTACGAATTCAGATATTATTGATGAAAATGAAATTTCATTCAGCACAACAAATGCCGCTCGCGACTTTCTATTGGAAGACAATACTTTGCAAGGATATACAAATGAAATAATAAAATATTATCTTGATAAATATAGTGATAATGTTCTAGAAGTGGCGAAAAGGCTTGATATCGGAAAATCAACTATCTACAGAATGAAGAAAAATAAAGAGATTTAGAAAAGTATTTTTTTATTGAAATTAATATTATAATTATTAATCATGAGTACACAAACTAATTATTATAACTTCGAAAAATTGGATACTTATATTGGAGGCAACAAAGAAGTAAAAATAAAATTAATTGAAATATTTCATAGAACTGCACCCGAATTATTAAAATCAATTAATGATTCTTATCAAAAAAATGATTTAAAAAACATGTCATTTTTTGCTCATAAATTAAAATCGTCAATTGATATTTTCAATATTGATGATTTAAAAACAGATATTAGAAATCTTGAAAAATTCGGAAAGGAAAAAATTAACCTTGATAAAATTCCTGTGCTTCTTGAAAAATTAAATAAGATTATACCTAAAGCAGTTGAACAGATTAGTTCAGAAATTAAGTAATGAGCTTTTTGTTTCAATGACTAAAAGGAGTTTGCAAGGACACATCATTAACACAATGTTACATTATTCCATTCCCCAAAGTGAATCCGTAAGAACACTTTGCACTTTCTATTTCCAAAAACAAATAAGTTTAATTGCAAAATTTACAAAGGAATATTCCCATGTTTTTTTGGCGGATTAGATTTGCTTTTCGATTGCAACATTTCTAATGCTTGTATCAGTTTGTACCTGGTTTGATGCGGATAAATTATTTCATCAATAAATCCCAATTCAGCAGCTTTATACGGACTGGCAAAAGTACTCTGATAATTGTCAACAGCTTTTTTCTTTTCTTCATCTGTTAAAGCATCCCTGAAAATAATGTTTACAGCTCCCTCAGAACCCATAACTGCAATTTCAGCAGTTGGATAAGCATAGTTTATATCTGCTCCAATGTGCTTGCTCGACATTACATCATAAGCTCCTCCATAAGCTTTTCGTGTAATAAGAGTAATTTTTGGAACTGTAGCCTCAGAAAATGCATATAATAATTTTGCTCCATGTTTAATTATTCCACCCCACTCTTGTGTTGTGCCCGGTAAAAACCCGGGAACATCTTCAAATGTAATCAGAGGAATATTAAACGCATCGCAAAATCGAACAAATCGAGCACCTTTTATTGATGAATTTATATCTAAAACACCTGCAAGACTGGCAGGTTGATTAGCAACAATACCTATTGGTTTTCCGGCTAAACGGGCAAATCCAATAACAATATTTTTTGCATAATGTAGTTGAACTTCAATAAAATTATTATCATCAACAGCAGAGATAATAATATCCCGCATGTCGTAAGGTTTATTTGGTTCAATCGGAACAATATCATTTAATTTCTTATCTTCTCTTTTAATATCATCTTTACACGGAGCAATTGGTGGATCTTCCATGTTATTTGATGGAAGAAAACTCATAAGCTCTCTAATCATCATCATGGATTCTTCGTCGTCATTTGAGAGAAAATGGGCAACACCACTTTTTGAATTATGAGTCATTGCGCCTCCAAGATCTTCTTTTGTAACTTCTTCGTGAGTCACGGTTTTAATAACCTCGGGACCTGTTACAAACATATAACTTGATTCTTTCACCATGAAAATAAAATCTGTAATTGCAGGAGAATAAACCGCACCTCCTGCACAAGGTCCTAAAATAGCTGAAATCTGAGGTACTACGCCCGAAGCCATTGTATTCAGATAAAAAATATCAGCATATCCGCCAAGGCTTTCAACACCTTCTTGAATACGTGCACCGCCGGAATCATTTAAGCCAATTATTGGAGCTCCCATTTTCATGGCAAGTTCCATAATTTTAATTACTTTATCGGCATTGGCTCGGCTCAGAGTCCCACCGAAAACAGTAAAATCCTGAGCAAAAACATAAACTAATCTATCATCAATTTTTCCATATCCGGTAACTACACCATCACCAAGAATTTTGTTTTTTTCCATGCCAAAATCTGTAGCTCTGTGAGTCACAAACTTGTCAAGCTCGACAAAAGTATTTGGATCAAGCAAAAACTGTAATCTTTCGCGTGCAGTTAATCTATTTGCTTTATGTTGTCGCTCAATTCTTTTTTCTCCGCCGCCAAGTTCTGCTTCCTTGTTTTTTTCCTCAAATTGGTCATATTTATCTTGTCTTGTAAGCATATATTAATTTCTTTAATGTTTGGTTTATTCTATTATCACTAATGGTTGATCCTCATTAATAGTATCCCCAACTTTAACAAGAATTTCTTTTATTATTCTTTCTTTCTTAACTTTATATTCATTTTCCATTTTCATTGCTGACACAATTATTACTGTGTCGCCTGCTTGAACTGTGTCACCTAATTTAACAGGAATTTTTACAACTTTACCCGGCATAGGGGAAGAGATAAAGCTGTCATCATCAGAATCATCTTGCTTTTTACGTTTCAGGTATTTGCTTTCAGCATCAATAATTTCAATATCATAAGTTTTATACAAAGTATTAACGGTATAATTTTTACTGCTTTTGTTTTCAATTAACTCAACATTATAAGAAATACCATTGTGAATAATTGAATAAACTCCTTTTTTTACCATTACAACGTCAACATTATATTTTTTACCATCAATGTCGATTTTTATTTTTGCGCCATCTCTTTCAAGAAAAGAAATATTTGCTGTTCTGTCATCTAATTTTACTTCAAGTGACATAATTTATATTTTTTTAATATTATTACTTTGTTGTTATTCAGTGCCTAAAGTTTAGAGTGTCTAAAGTTTAGAGTGCCTATAGTGCCTAGAGTGTCTAAAGTTATTTTTTTACCAAATTATTGCAAAATGGCAAGTATTTATAATTGTTAATTTTTTTATTAAGCATTCTACTTTCTACTTTAATAACTTTAGTTCACTCCAAACTTTAGGCACTTTAAGTACTTATTATTTTACCAAATTGTTGCAAAATGGCAAGTATTTCTAATTGTTAATTTTTTTATTAAGCATTCTACTTTCTACTTTAATAACTTTAGTTCACTCCAAACTTTAGGCACTTTAAGTACTTATTATTTTACCAATTTATTGCAAAATGGCAAGTATTTATAATTGTTAATTTTTTTATTAAGCATTCTACTTTCTACTTTAATAACTTTAGTTCACTCCAAACTTTAGGCACTTTAAGTACTTATTTTTTCTTACTTCCACAATCTCAAAATACTTCGTTTTCTGCCAAAATCTTTCCAGCTATTTCCAAGATTCTGAGTAGGTTTTTTTGGTTGAAGAGCTTCTACCTTTTCAATAAAATCAATGCTTGCTGCAATAATTGCAATATCCTCAAAGTTACCTTTACTTTTTTGTGGCGACATCAACTCTTTTTTATTTTTTTCAATAAAATGAGTATTGTATTTCCCTTTTTTAAAATCATCGGTATCAAGAATTCTTTCAAGAAATTTTATTGATGTTTTTACTCCTGTAATTTTATATTCGTATAAAGCACGTTTTAATCGTTTTATTGCTTCATCACGATTTTTACCCCATACAATAAGTTTTGAGATTAACGGGTCATAATAAATTGGTATTTCATATCCCTCATAAATATATCCATCGTGGCGGACACCTGTTCCGAGAGGTTCAGTAAGGTTTGTAATAACTCCCGGGCTTGGAACGAAATTATTATCCGGATCTTCGGCATAAATTCTAAACTCAATTGCATGACCGCTTTGCCTTAAGTCTTCTTGTTTTAGTGTTAACTTCTCGTTATTGGCTATAAGAATTTGTCGTTTTACAAGATCAACACCAACAACCCTTTCGGTGATTGGATGTTCAACCTGTAATCGTGTATTCATCTCAAGAAAATAGTAGTTAAGATCCTCATCAACTATAAACTCGATTGTTCCTGCTCCACTATAATTAACTGCTTTTGCAGCAGCAACAGCTGTTTCTCCCATTTTTTTTCTAATATCATCATTCATCAAAGGAGATGGAGTTTCTTCAACTACTTTTTGATGGCGGCGTTGAACCGAACATTCTCTTTCAAAAAGATGAATTGTGTTACCGAAATTGTCAGCCAGAATTTGAAATTCGATATGATGAGGTGATTCTATATATTTTTCAATATAAACTGCATCATTTCCAAATGATGCCATAGCTTCAGATTTTGCAGCATTAATGGAACTTATAATTTCATTTTCGTTTTTTACAAGTCTCATGCCTTTTCCACCACCACCCGACGAAGCTTTAATCATAACCGGTAAACCAATTTTCTTAATTGCTTTTACAGCTTTATCAATATTTTTTATTGCTTCCTTGGTTCCTGGAACTACAGGTACTCCGGCAGCAATCATGGTTTTTCTTGCCATGAGTTTGTCGCCCATTGTATTTATTGCATAAGCAGAAGGTCCAATAAAAATCAATCCTTCCTTTTTACATCTTTCCGAAAATTCAGCATTTTCGGATAAAAACCCATAACCCGGATGAATTGCATCAGCTTTGCATTTTTTTGCTGCATCAATTATTTTATCTATTACTAAATAACTTTCGTTTGAGGGTGAAGGTCCAATAAAGTAGGCTTCGTCAGCGTACCTAACATGCATTGATTTACGGTCAGCTTCGGAATATACTGCAACAGATTTGATACCCATTTCCCTGCACGATCTCATTACTCTTATTGCAATTTCTCCTCTGTTGGCAATTAGTATTTTTTTAATCATAATTAAATATTTCTTCCGATAATTCCTGTTGACTTAATATTAGGCTTTTAGGTTTTAAAAAGTCAAAAAACAATTGGTAAATATAATATTTTTTAAAAAATATTTTCTATTTTTATTTAAATTCTATTAATCAAAAGTTTATATATAATACAGTCTACTTTTTTCCATTATACAGGAAATATTATTTGCAAGCGATTTTTGGTAAATTAAATCAGTGAGACTTTAATTTTGTGAAGCAAAATTATTTAGTCGAACTGATCCCGAGCATAGCCGAGGGATCTACGGGATTATATTCCCCACCGCTTGCGGCGGTAAGCTTCATTCTCGAAAAAGCAAATCAAAAAAAACTGCAGTAATACCAACTGAACATCCATATTACCGATATATTTCGTTTCTTTTTTCCTTTCTCTGCGTTAAATATTATTTCCGTCCGTACGGATGCAAAGAATATTTGCCTTGACAAAGAAAAAAATATTTCAAAATATTTATCAGCAATATAGAAATTCAATTGGTATAATTTCAAAATTTCCTTTATATCATTTTAAAATACAATTAGAATAAAATGAGGAGTTATTTTTCTTTTTTCAAAAAGGCCAAAAAAAAGCCCGGATAAACCGGGCTAATATATATTTTATTGAGAAATTAATTTTATTGAAGTGTAAATTTAATTGGTAAGTTAAATTGCACCCTAACTGGTTTTCCTCTTTGTTTTCCTGGATCCCATTTAGGCATATTTTTCACAACTCTTACAGCTTCTTCATCGCATCCACCGCCAATACCTCTTAAAACTTTTATATCTGTAACCCTTCCGTCAGTTTCTACAACAAATGTTACAAAAACTCTTCCGTTGATACCACTTTCACGAGCCATTTGCGGGTATTCAATATTTTTACCAAGATATCTATTCATGGCACCAGGTCCGCCCGGAAATTTAGGCATAGATTCAACAACTCTAAAAATATAATCTTCTTGAATTTCATCAGCTTCCATTTCAACAGGAATATATTCCTCAACTTCAGTTTCCATATCAGCTTCTGCATCAATTTCAATATCATCTTCAATTTCAACATCATCTTCCACGATATTAAGAACAGTAACTGTTTTTGGTG
>Ga0222678_1000341_pt1 | contig 22031 bp, 15 predicted proteins | sample AntAcemetagen937_FD_179801 | JGI IMG/M metagenome (GOLD analysis project Ga0222678, IMG submission 179801) | Saline water microbial communities from Ace Lake, Antarctica - #937 | ecosystem: Environmental > Aquatic > Non-marine Saline and Alkaline > Saline | place: Antarctica: Ace Lake... | reverse complement strand
GGTTGGTAATAGACAATATTTGATTTTTGTATCAGAGCAGTTTTTTTTATTTTCGCATTTAAGCATTAAATCATTTTCGCATTTATCAATATTCCACTAAATTCGTGATAGTAACAATACAATCAATATTTTCTTACCATTAACTTCTTGGCAATATCCCTTAAAAATTGTTTTTTATCATTCTCAATAATAATACTATCAAGATGATAAAAAGCTTTTTGCGAATAATTACTTATTTCTTTTTCAGCCAGATCTTTAACGTTTAATGAATTATAAATATCAATTACCGATTTTACTTTTGTTGAATCATCAATATTCTTATCATTAAAGCAATTTGTTAATGAGATTAAATCATCTCCTTGAGCGAGCTCAAAGGCCTTTAAATAAAGAAAAGTTTTTTTGTTTGTAATAATATCACCACCGGTTTTTTTACCAAATTCTGTTTCATTACCAAAGACATCAAGAATATCATCTCTTAGTTGAAAAGCAATTCCAAGGTTGGTCCCGAAATTATAAATTTTCTCTAATTCTTCTTCCGGCGCACCTGCAATACTGGCTCCGGTTTTTAGACTAGCTCCAATAAGAACTGCTGTTTTTAGATGAATCATTTTAATGTAGTCATTAATTGAAACATTTTTTTGAGTTTCGTAGTTGAGATCAAATTGTTGTCCTTCGCAAACTTCGATAGCTGTATTATTAAAAATATCCAGAATATTGCGAAGGTCACTTATTTGTGCTTTGCAAATAAATTTATAAGCTAATGCGAACATTGTATCTCCGGAAAGTATTGCAATATTTGTATTCCACTTTTTATATACTGATGGTTTTCCACGACGAATAGGAGCTTTATCCATTATATCATCGTGAAGTAGTGTAAAATTGTGAAATACTTCTATACCAATTGCAGGATAAATTACATCTTCGATATTACCACCAAAAAGGTCGCAAGCCATTAAAGCTAATACCGGACGTAATCTTTTTCCTCCAATTGAAAGAGTGTATGAAATGGGTTTGTAAATTTCATCAGGAGAAAAATCAAGATTTTCTTTTGATAAACTGACTTGAAATTTATTTAACAAAAAATCAAATGTATGCATATTTGTATTTCTTAGTAAAAGTTAAAGGTTGAAGCTTTTATAGCAAATCATTTTATAATATTTAATAAATACTCACCATAACCGCTTTTTAGTAATGGTTTGGCAAGCTCGTTTAATTGAGCTTTGCTAATAAAACCTTTACGATATGCAATTTCTTCAATACAACCAATTTTTAATCCTTGTCTTTTTTCAATAACTTCAACAAACTGTGAGGCTTCGAGAAGTGACTCAAAAGTACCTGTGTCTAACCATGCTGTTCCGCGCCCCAACATTCCAACACTGAGTTTTCCTTTTTCTAAATAATATTTGTTTACATCAGTAATTTCATATTCACCTCTGGCACTTGGTTTAATATTTTTTGCTACTTCAACAACAGAATTATCATAAAAATATAAACCAGGAACTGCAAAATTTGATTTTGGTTGTTTTGGTTTTTCTTCAATTGAAATTGCATTTTTATTTTTGTCAAATTCAACAACCCCATATCTTTCGGGATCATTAACATGATAAGCGAAAACAACACCACCCTGAGGATCGTTATTTTCCATTAGAACACCTTGTAAACCTGTTCCGTAAAAAATATTATCACCAAGGATTAATGCAACTTTATCATTTCCAATAAATTCTTCACCAATTACAAATGCTTGAGCAAGTCCGTTTGGAATTTCCTGAACAGCATAAATAAATTTACATCCGAGATTTGTTCCGTCGCCCAAAAGTCTTTCGAACTTTGGAGTATCTTCAGGAGTGGAAATAATAAGAACTTCTGAAATACCTACCATCATTAAAATTGATAAAGGATAATAAATCATAGGCTTATCATAAATAGGCATTAATTGTTTGCTGACTGCTAAAGTTAAAGGGTGTAAACGAGTCCCTGCTCCACCGGCTAATATTATTCCTTTCATGTGTTTGTTTTTAATTAATTGATGGGTGTTTAGTATTAAATTTTATACAAGTATATGAAAAATCATTTAGTCATTTAATCTTTTTGTCAATAATCTATTACCAAAAATTTATTAAGCTGATCCTCTTGTATCTACTTCAAGACTATTAATTTCAATATCTTCTTCTTCATCAAAAATTTCGAGAAATGGTTCTTTGAAATTTTTTGTAGTACTCCATTTATCTAATGATAAAAGAAGCGATGGAAGAATGAAAAGATTTGAAAGTAAAGCAATTACTAAAGTAAAGGCAATTAAATAACCTAATGCTACGGTTCCGCCAAACGAGGAGAATGTGAAAATAATAAATCCGAAAAATAATACAATGGATGAATAAATCATGCTATATCCGGTTTCTCCCAATGCATCGTAAACAGATTTTTTAATATTCCATTTGTTGAGCTTCAAGTGTAGTCGGTAACGCGACAGAAAGTGAATTGCGTTGTCAACAGAAATTCCCAGTGCAATACTAAAAATTAATATCGTAGAAGGTTTTATTGGTATCCCGAAAAATCCCATCATACCGGCAGTCATCAATTGTGGTATTAAATTTGGAATTAGTGATATCAAAATCATTCGACCTGAGGTGAAAAGTAATATCATAAACAACGAAATAATGAATAATGCCAACAATAAACTAGTCATCAGGTTTTTAACTAAATAATTAGTTCCTTCTAAAAACACTACACTTGTTCCGGTAATTATTACATCAAATTTTGATGGAGGAAAAATTTTGTTAATTTTTGGCTTTAATTCATTTTTTATTCTTTCAATTTCGTTGGTTCCAATATTTGCCATTTGAATACTAATTCTTGTAGTTTGCATATTAGTATCGACAAATGAATTTAATATAGATTTATTATTGTTTTCAAGATTTGGTAAATATGATAAAATAAAGTTTTTCTCCTGATTGTTAGGAATGCTGTACATTTCAGGATCGCCATTATAAAAAGCTTGTTTGGCATATTTTACAACTTCTGCAACCGAAAGTGGTTCCGAAAATTCTGGATATTCAGCGAGAACTTTTTGTAATTGCTCAATGCGATTTATTGTTGAAAGTTTAAGTACACCGTTTTTCTTTTTAGTGTCAATTGAAATTTCGAAAGGCATCACACCTTTAAAGTTTTTTTCAAGAAACATCAAATCTATATATAAAGGGTCGTTAGCAGGAATATCGTCAACAACATTACCTGTAGTTTTCAGTTTTGTAATTCCAATAATTGCTAGTATTACACAAATAACTGTTATTACATAAATAATATTTCTATAGTTTCCGACAATATAAATTACTTTGATGATAATTTTTTTGGCGAAACCTTTTTCTATTTTGTTTAGGTGTTTCTCTTTTGGATTACCCAGGTATGAGAAAAATATTGGTATAAGAAACAATGTTAAAAAATAGGCACTCAAAATACATATAGAAGCAATTACTCCAAACTCAACTAACATTTTGTTTCCGGTAATAGTAAATGCTGCAAAACCTGCCGCAGTTGTTGCATTAGTAAGCAAGTTTGCGTTGCCAATTCTTCTCACCATGCGTGAGAGTGATTTTATTTTATTGCCATGATTTTTATATTCTTCATGATATTTATTCAGTAAGAAAATACAATTTTCAACTACAATAATAATTAAAAGTGGCGGCAATATTCCTGTTAAAATAGTAATTTTGTAATCAAGCAAAGAGGTTAATCCAAATACCCAGACAACATTTATAATAATAATTACTATCGTAAAAAATACTGTTTTTATTGACCTGAAAAAGATTAATAATATTATTGCAGAAACTAAAATTGCTCCTATAATAAAAAATATTAATTCGTGTCTGACCTTTTCCGAAGTTATGGTCCTGATATAAGGCAAGCCTGAGTAATGAACTTCAACTTTGTTTTTTATTGAAAATTCTTCAACAGTATTTTTTAAATTATGTACGAGTTCTTCTCGACTTTTGGTATTTAAGCGTAGTTTATCTAAAGTAATAGCCATTAAATAAACATCTGTAGATTTATTGTAAAGCAGATTTTGGTAAAATGGTAAGGAGAAAATTACGTTTTTAAGGCTGTCAAGTTCATTTTGAGTTTTGGGCTTAGCTTTTATTATTTTATCGAAATCGAATTTTTTAAGATTGTCGTTTTTTGTAAGATTATATGTGTTTGCAACCGATAAAATTCCTTCTACGCCATCAATGCTATCGATTTTTTTTCCTAAATCATAAAATGCATTAAACTTTTCTAATTCAAACATTTCTTTATCGCGAATTGCAATAAAGAAAATGCTACCATCCTGACCAAATGTTTCCTTAAATTGTTTATATTCAGCGCTCGTTTGGTTATTATCCGGAAGCATCTTCATCATCTCATAAGATAACTTAATGTCTAAAGCATAATATGCAAAAAATGCTGTTAATAAACCAATTATTATTAAATTTAAAAATCTATTACGTAGTATAATTCTAATTAAATAAGTCCACATACTTTTTTAAAAAAATAAAAAATTAATTACTAATTACTTTCTTAATATAGAATATTATTATGCAAATGTACACTTTGACATTAAATGTTTAACATAATATTTCTAAAATCTTAAAAGAAATTATACTTTTGAAGGAGAAAAAATTGATTTTTTATAATCGGGAGTTCGTAAAAAATAAAAATGCACAGATTCACTGATGAAATATTTTGCTTCTACTGTTATTTTAATGGAAAATAAATATTATGTGCTTCTATCAAATAGATTATATTTAATCATTTTCGCATTTATCAATGTTCTATTAAATTAGTGGTAAAATCAATATTTTGAATAGTATAATAATAAATAAAATGAAAAAACTCGTACTAATTTTAGTGATCCCGTTTTTGGTAATCTCATGCAGCTTACAAAAGAAAACAACAACTGAAGAAGATTACAATGTTACAATTAACAAGCTGGTTAATAAATTATTGATTAATCCTGATAATCAAAAAAATATACAAATTCTTTCAATTAAACTTGATTATGCAGATAAAACTGATTTGAAAAAAATTAGTGAGTTAAAAATTACAAGGCAAGCAGATATTTGGTATGAAGTATTTATGCGGTATTTCTATCTAAACCGCAGACAAGAACTTATTGAAAAATTACCAAAAAATATTCAAAAGGAAATTAATTTCAAAAAGCAAGATTATTCACAGGATTTGGAGATTGCAAAAATGAAATCTACAAATTATTTGTATGCAAAATCAAAACAATTATTAGAAAATGGCAATGATTCATGTTCAAAATCGGCGAGCGAAAATTTACTTAAAATCACAAAGTTATATAAGGATTTTCGTGATGTTGATAAGCTTTTACGCAGATCATTAATTTATGGAAGCAAAAATGTTTTATACCGTTTTTATAATAAATCAAAGAAAACATTGCCTAATTATCAAAAAGAATATATTAGGTCAATTGAGATTTCCCAAAATAGTTTTTTTGATTTTGATAATAATGTGATACCTGAGAAAGATTATGATTTTTCGATTGTTGTAAATGTCAATAAAATTGTTATTTCTCCGGGAACTGATTCCGAGAAATCACATTATGTAAGCAAAGGAACAGAAGAAAAAGCTACGAAATACAGATGTAAAGTTATTGAAATTGACCAGAACAAATCTGTTATAATTTATGGTGTTATAGAGTATTATGATAACAAAAACTCAAAACAAGTTTATTCAAAACCGATTTCAGTAAAAACAAATTTTAATTATAGATACGCAAGATTAAAAGGTGATGAACTTGCATGTTCGCCTGAGGTTATTGAGATGGCAAAAAAGAAGAGAATTATTTTTCCTTCTGATAATAAAATGCTGGAGGACGCAATTGTGAAAATGAAAACACTTGTTGAAACATTGATAATTGCTGAATAGTTGAGTTTTTTAATAAAGTCAATTATATTGATAAAAATTTAGGTTAAAATAAAAATATTAAATCCGAATTCCTAAATCTAAAATATTAATTATATCATTTAAAATGAAAATAAAAAACAAAAAAATATTATTAGTTGATACCGTGCATCCATTGATAGAAAAGGAATTTAGTGAAATGGGATTTCAGTGCGAGCAATTTTCAGGGAATACACAAAAGGAATTAGGTTTAATAGTTCATGAGTATTTTGGCTTGATAATCAGAAGCAAAATTATGATTGACAAATACATCCTAGAAAAAGCAAAAGAATTAAAATTTATTGGCAGGGTAGGAGCCGGCATGGAAAATATTGATATTAAATTTGTTGAAAAAATAGGCGTAAAATGTTTTAATTCACCTGAGGGAAATCGCGATGCAGTTGGTGAACATGTAATTGGAATGCTGCTTTCGATGTTTAATAATTTGAAAATTGCGGATCTGGAAGTAAGACAAGGTATTTGGAATAGAGAAGGCAATCGGGGAACCGAAATTAAAGGAAAGACAATTGGAATAATTGGTTACGGAAATATGGGAAGTGCAGTAGCTAAAAAACTTAAGGGTTTTGGTGCAGATGTAATTGCTTTTGACAAATATAAATTTAATTACTCTGAGGAATTTGTTAAAGAATGTACACTTGACGAAGTTTTTGAAAAATCGGAAATTGTGAGCATGCACGTTCCGCTGACCACTGAAACTAATTATATGGTTGATGATAGATTTATTAATAATTTCAAAAAAAACATCTTCTTTATAAACACTTCACGTGGAAAGGTTTTAAAAACAAGTGATTTGGTAAAAAATATTAAAACAGGCAAAGTTATTGGAGCTGCACTGGATGTGCTTGAATACGAAAATTTGTCTTTTGAAAATCTTAAAAATGATAATTTACCGGAAGATTTTAATTTTCTTATAAATTCCGAGAAAGTTATTTTATCTCCTCATATTGCCGGCTGGACTGTTGAGTCGAAATATAAACTTGCAAAGGTGCTTATTGATAAAATAAAACTTGCATTTGACATGAATTAAAATAAGCCTATGTTACAGATTATTCTTTTCGTAGTGTTGAATCTGGCAATTTTTGCTGTTTCATGGAAATTTCTTTTTAATCCGCAAACTCACGGTTTTTATAGGTTTTTTGTTTTTGAAACTGTTCTAGTATTAGTAATATTAAATTTAGATTTTTGGATTATTAATCCATTTTCGCTGCTTCAGATTTTTTCCTGGATAATTCTTATAATATCAATTATATTTGTTGTTAATGGATTTTATCTTGTCAGAAAAAAAGGCAAACCTAAAGGTGAGCTGGATGATACAACTGAGATTATTACCGGTGGAATTTACAAATATATTCGGCATCCATTATATTCGTCTCTTCTTTTTCTGGGATTGGGTGCATTCTTAAAACATATAACTGTTATTACAGGAATATTAATTCTGTTTGTTATTGTTTTTGTGATATTAACTGCAAAAACGGAAGAAAAGAAAGACATTAGAAAATTTGGAGAAAGCTATAAAAACTATATCTCTAAAAGTAAATTGCTGATACCTTTTGTTTTTTAAGTTTTACCAATGAAGTATTTTTCTGAAATCATATTTTTCAGGACCATCAACATATTGTTTGGCTACTTCGTAATCTGCTTTGTCTAAATATTGAAGTCCGTCTTCAAAAACAATTGCAGCTTTTTGTGAATTAATATTTACAAGACGTGGTTTAATTTTTCCATGTTTGTCAGTAACATCTTTCAAATATAAAGGAGCAATATCACCTTTTTGATCTGCTGTAACCATACATCCTGTATATCCTTTTTCGAATAGCCGCTTAACACCCATTCCCAAGAGTGCGCAATACATTAAATCAAAAGCAATAGGTTTCACACAGCGGATTTCATAACCAAGCTCAACCGGACGGCTTTTAACATTAATATTTAATTTTTTAAGTTTTCTTTGTAACAGTAAATTAAAAATATGTGCTTTGCTAACATTGCCCAGCTCAGGATGCCCGTGGTCGTCATAAGTGAAATTAATATCCGTTGACTTAATTTCTTCATCAGTCATAAAATGAAAAACACCTTCGCTAATAATTGCAACCCCGTAACCAATTCCCAATATTTTTCTTTTTAGGATTGATGAAATTATAAGATTTGTAATTTTTTCGAAAGTAATACTTGTTTTGTTAAACATTTCCGGAATAATTATCATTGGATAATGACATGCTCCTCCAATACCAAATGCCAAGTGCCCTGCTTCTCTGCCCATAGCAGAAACAACAAACCAGTTGCCACTTGTACGTGCATCTTCATAAACTGTTGATGCAATATTTACACCAGCTTCTTTAGCAGAATGGTATCCAAAAGTAGGTTGCCCTTCTTCAAGCGGTAAGTCGTTATCGATAGTTTTTGGAACATGAATATTTTGAATTTTTACATTGTTTTTTTCAAGATATTGTGAAATTCTGTTTGCTGTGGATGCAGTGTCGTCACCACCAATAGTTACGAGAAGTTTCACATTGTTTTCTGTAAAAAATTTAGTATTGAATTCATCATCAGTTGGTTTGTATCTGCTCATTTGCAATGCTGAACCACCTTGCTTTAATATTATATCTGCATAATTGAAATCGATATTTATAAAATCAGGTTTTTCAGCAAATAGACTTTTATATCCTCCGTTTAGTCCGATTACATTATAATTGCTTTTAAGAAAAACTTTTGAAACGGAACTTACAACTGTGTTGATTCCTGGAGCAGGACCACCACCACATAAAATGGCAATAGATTTTTTCATAATAAATTAATTTGTTGAAATTTCATTGACAACCAATAACTGATAACCGATAACCGATAAATTTATAAATCACAAAGATAATAATATATAAGTTGTTTTTTTGTCTGTGGAACAAACATTATTGTAGAAAACTGAAAGAAATTTCTGTTTGACACCTCTTTAGCTTTGCTGCGAATTAGTTCATTTTCTATTATAATTTACACCTTACTGGGAAATTTTAATTGTAAAAATCGGTTAATAATGTGAATCAGGTATTGAAAATATTAAAAAACCAAGTAATGTTATTAATTTTGCAATGAATATATTATTAATAAAGTACAATTTAAATCAAAAAATTTGAATTCTAAGCAATTAATAAAAAATTTTACTCAAAGACCAAAAGTACAGAAACTGATTTCAGAAATCAATGACTCTGCTCTTAAAAGATTCCATTTAAAAGGATTGGTGGGTTCGTTTCGATCCTTAATTGCTTCTTCTGTGTTTGATAAAACAACTGGGATTCATCTTTTTATCCTTCCCGACAAGGAAACAGCAGCTTATTTTTATAATGATATGGAGAGTGTTTTTGAAGAAAAATCAATGAATTATTCCAAAAAGAAAATATTGTTTTTTCCAACTTCTTATAAACGACCTTACGAAATTGAAACTCTTGACGGAATAAATATTTTGCTTAGAACAGAGGTGTTGAACAGAATTACAACTGCCAATCGAAAAACTGCTGTTGTTACATTTCCGGAGGCACTTTGCGAAAAAGTTGTAACAAAAAAATATCTTAAGGAAAATACTTTTCAAATTAAAACCGGAGAAGAATTATCGATTGATAATGTGATTGACATACTTCTGGATTTTAAATTTGATATGGTGGATTTTGTTGCTGACCCCGGTCAGTTTTCGCTCCGTGGAGGAATTGTTGATGTCTTTTCTTTTTCTAATGATTATCCTTTTCGTATTGAATTTTTTGGTGATGAAGTGGAATCAATCAGAGCATTTGATCCTGGCGATCAACTTTCGCTGAATAAGCTTTCAAAAATAAATGTTGTACCAAATGTTCAGGACAGAGGTATTTCGGAAGAAAGAGAATCTGTTGTGAATTTATTTCCAACCAGCTCTATTTTCTGGATTGATGATGTTAATTTTTCAATAGATAAAATTGAAGATGAATTTAAAAAAGCTCAAAATAGTTTCAAACAACTTGAAAATGATGTTGAAAAAATGAAACCTTCCGAACTTTTTATTAACGGTGAGACTTTTTTAAAAAAATTATTTGAAATAAAAACAGTTGAATTTGGAAAACAATTTTATTTTACAAATGTTTACTCTTATAAATTTGATATACTTCCTCAGCCTTCTTTCAATAAAAAATTTGAATTATTGATTAGAAATCTTCAGGTGAAAACCAAGGAAGAATATTTAAATATAATTTTCTCTGATAATCCAAAACAAATTGAAAGATTGAATTCCATTTTCGAAGACATTCAAAAAAATAATGGACTAAATCGTGAAATTAATTTTTCCCCTCTGTATTTATCTTTGCACGAAGGTTTTATCGATAGGGATGAAAAATTAACTTGTTACACCGACCATCAGATTTTTGATCGTTACCATCGTTTTTATTTAAAAGACCGTTTTAGTAAAAAAGAATCGGTTACACTGAAAGAAATCCATGGTTTAAAACCTGGAGATTATGTAACCCATATCGATCATGGAGTTGGGCAATTTGGTGGTTTGGAAAAAATCGAAAATAATGGCAAGCAACAGGAAGCAATACGCTTGGTTTATAAAAATAATGATCTTTTGTATGTCAGTATTCATTCGTTGCATCGCATTGCCAAATTTGTGAGCAAGGAAGGAACTGTTCCAAAACTCAATAAATTGGGTTCTAATGCTTGGGAAAAGTTAAAAAGTAAAACAAAGAAAAAGGTTAAGGATATTGCTAAGGATCTGATAAAATTATATGCTGAACGAAAATCTGCCAAAGGATACCAATGTTCGCCGGATACATATATGCAACACGAACTGGAATCTTCGTTTATTTACGAAGATACTCCCGACCAGTTAAAAGCTACAGTTGATGTAAAAGCTGACCTTGAAAAATCTTATCCCATGGATAGGTTGGTTTGTGGTGATGTTGGTTTTGGTAAAACAGAAATTGCAATCAGGGCTGCTTTTAAAGTTGCTTCGGAAAGCAAACAGATTGCCCTTTTGGTTCCAACAACAATTCTTGCTTTGCAGCATTATAAAACTTTTTCTTCGCGTTTGCACGAATTTCCTGTTAAAGTAGATTACATAAACAGATTTAAAAGTACTAAACAACAACAGCAAACGCTTAGTGAACTTAAAGAAGGGAAAATTGATATTATTATTGGGACTCACCGGATAGTAAGTCAGGATGTTGAGTTTAAAGATTTGGGATTATTGATTATTGACGAAGAGCAAAAATTTGGAGTTTCAATAAAGGAAAAATTAAAGAAATTTAAAATTAATGTTGATACCTTAACACTCACAGCCACTCCGATACCAAGGACTTTGCAATTTTCGCTAATGGGTGCCCGCGATCTTTCGATAATAAATACTCCACCTCCAAATCGTCATCCTGTTCATACAGAAATATGTCCGTTTAGCGAAGAGATAATACATGAGGGTATAATGTATGAGATTGCTCGGGGCGGGCAAGTGTTTTTTGTGCACAACAGAGTGAAAAATATTTTAGATGTTCAGGAAATGATAAATAGGTTTGTTCCAGGAGTGAAGGTTGCTGTTGCACACGGACAAATGGAGGGACGCAAACTTGAAAAAATTATGATTGATTTTATTAATGGTGATTATGATGTGTTGCTTGCAACTACAATTATTGAGTCGGGACTTGACATTCCAAATGTAAATACAATTTTTATTAATGGAGCTCAGAATTTTGGTTTGAGCGACCTTCACCAATTGAGAGGAAGGGTGGGAAGAGCAAATAAAAAAGCATTTTGTTATTTGATTGCTCCGCCTATTTCAACATTAACAGGCGAAGCAAGAAAAAGATTAAAGGCTATTGAGGAATATTCTGATCTTGGTAGTGGATTTAATATTGCAATGCGTGACCTTGATATTCGGGGAGCAGGAAATATTTTGGGAGCTGAACAAAGTGGATTCATTTCGGAAATAGGTTTTGAAACCTATCATAAAATTCTTGATGAAGCAATTCTCGAACTTAAAGAAACAGAGTTTAAGGATGTTTTTAATGATAGTGTTGAAGAAATAAAAACAGAATTTGTTAAAGATTGTATAATTGAAACTGATCTCGAAATTCTTATTCCTGATGAATATATCAGTAGTATTACAGAGCGACTGAGTTTGTATAAAGAGCTTGATAATATTGAGTCGGAAGAAAAATTGAGTGAATTTAAAATTCGATTAAATGACCGATTCGGACCTGTGCCTTCTCAAACAATAGATTTGATAAATACTATTAGGCTTCGCTGGCTTGCCAAGACAATTGGATTTGAAAAATTAATTTTGAAAAACAAACGATTTATAGGATATTTTATCAGCAATCAGGAATCCTCATATTATCAATCTCCCGTTTTTTCATTTGTATTAAAATTTGTGCAAAATAATACAGCTTGTTGTAATATGAGGGAATATAAAAATAAACTGATTTTAAGTTTTAAGAATATTTCTTCTGTTGATAATGCTCTTCGGGTTTTGGAAGGTTTAACATTAGAAACAAAGATTGTGAACGAATAAATTGATTATAATAAATACAAATTTTCATACCTCAGAGTATTTATAAATTTTTATTTCTTACTTTTTTATTTTGCTTTTTACTACTTTTGTTAATTAGATTATTTACAAATATTTATAAACTTAAAACAACAAATTATGAAAAAACTATTACTCTCAATTTTAACTGTTTTATTTGTTATCTCTATGACAGCACAAAACTGTACCGAAATTTTTATTTCAGAATATGTTGAAGGCTCAGGAAATAACAAAGCAATAGAATTATATAATCCGACAAATCATGTTATTGATTTAACACCTTATCAATTAGTAAGGTATTCTAATGGAGAAACTACTCCAAATGCAGTTCAATTATCCGGTGGATTTATTCAACCCAAAAGCACTTATGTTATTGTTCTTGATAAAAGAGACCCGAACGGAACAGGATTAGAACAGCCTGTTGATCCTGCTTTAATGCTTATTGCTGATACTTTCCTTTGTCCTGTTTATGAAACAAACAAGATGATGTATTTTAATGGAAATGATGCTGTTACTCTTGAAAAAGATGGAGGAATGACAATTATAGATATTTTTGCCAAAGTAGGACCTCCTGATACCGAAGATGGTTGGACTAATATTACTGATACCACGATAACATGGAATAATCAAGGAGTACCCGAAGATTATACAATTGTTGACTATGGTGTAGGACCGCTTTTTTGGTTGTCGTGGACACAAAACCACACATTAATAAGAAAACCGGGAGTTACTTACGGCGTAGTTGAACCAGCTGTTTTTAATGTTACTTTAGAATGGGATTCAATTCCTGTAAATACATTTGATAGCCTTGGTTCTCATTATTGTGATTGTAATACTTTTGGTATTACCGATATTGAAAATGATTATGATTTTAGTTTTTATCCTAATCCGGTAACTCAGGGAGAACTTAATATTGATGCTGATTTTGAAATTAGAAAACTTGAAGTTTTTACAATTCTTGGAAAAGCAATTCTTAATAATAATTATCCTTCAGGAATAAGAAATACAGTTTTAGATTTAAGTGAATTAAAAAGTAGTTTGTATTTTGTAAAAATTACTTTTGATAATCAAAAGACAGTTGTTAAAAAGATCATCATCAAATAAAATATTTTGCATAAACAATTATAAACATAATAATCCAAAGAATAAATATATGAAAGTGCGAATAACCTTTTTTCTATTTTTATTTTCAATTGGTAGTGTTTTTGCACAAACAGGAACAATAAATGGGAAGATTACAGATAAAAATACTGGCGAATCCCTTATTGGTGTTAATGTTGTTTATGGTGTCGGAAAGGGTACTGTTTCTGATATAGAAGGGAATTATTCGTTACAACTTGAATATGGTAAATATGAATTAATTGTTTCTTATGTGGGTTTTGAAAAAGAAACAAAATCAGTTACTATAAATTCATCAAAAAAAACTTTAAATTTTCAGTTAAAATATAAAACTCTTGTTGAGGTTGAAATTGTTGGAGATATTGCAAAAACCAGAGAGACTCCGGTTGCTTTCTCAACAATAGAAGCAAAAAAACTTGATGAAGAGCTTGCTTCACAAGACATTCCATTATTATTAAATTCTACTCCTGGCGTTTATGCAACTCAACAAGGTGGTGGCGATGGCGATTCACGAATTAACATTCGTGGTTTTAACCAAAGAAATGTTGCTGTAATGCTTGATGGTATTCCTGTAAACGATATGGAAAATGGATGGGTTTATTGGTCTAATTGGTTTGGTTTGGATGTTGTGATGCAAAAAACTCAAGTGCAACGTGGTTTGGGAGCTTCAAAACTTGCTATTCCATCTGTTGGAGGAACAATAAATATTCAGACAAAAGGAATTGGCGCAAAAAAAAGAATTGTATTAAAGCAAGAAGTAGGAGGAGATGGATATTTAAGATCTTCAGTTGGATTTACTTCAGGACAACTAAAAAATGGATGGGGAATTACTGCTGCCGGTTCGTATAAAAGAGGAAATGGATGGGTTGATAATACCTGGACAAAAGGATGGTTTTATTTTTTGAGAATTGATAAAGATCTGGGAAAACACAGACTTAGCATTAAAGCTATGGGGGCACCTCAAAGTCATGGTCAACGTTCATATAAAAAATCAATTGCTGAATTTGATTCTACTTATGCAATAAATAATGGTGTTGATTATGAAGATTTCCTTTCTGGAAAACCAGTAAATCTTGGAAGAAAATACAATCCAAATTGGGGAGTAATTGATAGATATACTCTAGATAGCGATGGAAATAAGATTTCTAATGGAGTTGAGAATTTGACTGAAAAAATGAATTACTATCATAAACCAATGTTTAGTATTAGTGATTTCTGGAATGTAAATGATAAATTATATATTTCGAATATTGCATATCTCTCAATTGGAAATGGAGGAGGAACCGGTTTGGAAAATAGCACCAGCACTCTCCCAAACGGCCAAATAGATTTTCAAACTTTATATGATGCAAATTATAATGGATATTTTAATCCTGATCAAATATCATCAGCAATTTTAAGAACTGCAAAAAATAATCATTTCTGGTATGGATTATTGTCGACCTTTAATTATGCATTTAATGATAATCTGGAAATCTCAGGTGGCCTTGATTTAAGAAGTTACAAAGGCGAACATTATAGAGAAATATATGATTTATTGGGTGGAAAGTATTTTATTCTTGATAATGAAAATCAAAATGAATCAACAGATAAAAAGAAATATATTGGAGATATAATTGGATATCATGATGATGGAATAGTTAGATGGGGAGGTTTATTCGGTCAACTTAAATATACTACCAGTCTTATAACAGTACATTTAAATGTAACAGCCTCTTATTGTGGATATAATAGGATAGATTATTTTAAACCAAAGGTTTTGGATTTGGGAGACACTACTTTTAATATTTCATATAATACAAGTGTTGAGTATGGGGGAGAGATTTATGATATAAATTCAAACGGACTAACACCAAATACTACAGGTTGGAATTGGATTCCTGGTGGTACAATAAAAGGTGGTGTAAATTACAACTTAAATGGAAATATGAATATTTTCATTAATACTGGATATATCTCAAAAGCCCCTCGTTTTAATAATGTTTATGATTATAATAATACTCTTTTCAGAGAAATTAAAAATGAAGAGATTTTAGCTTTCGAAGTAGGTTATAGTTATTTTAATTCTAGGATGACTTTTAATTTTAATGCGTACATAACAAACTGGAAAAATAAACCTGCAGATGGTGCAAGAACAATTATGATTGATGATGAACCATACAGAGTTAATATTAACGGAATGGATGCACTTCATAAAGGTGTGGAGATGGAATTTGCATGGAAGATATTTGATAATTTAATGTTCGAAAGTTTACTTTCTGTAGGAGACTGGAAATGGTTATCAGCTGATTCAGCCAGACTTTATGATGATAATTTAAACCTGAAAGATGTAGTTTATTTTGATGCTGCAGGGATTTTTGTTGGAGATGCTGCTCAAATTCAAAACCGCGAAAGTATAAGATGGGAGATAATTAAAGATCTGTATATAAAAGGTGCGATTACTTATTTTGGTAAACATTATTCTGCCTTCGACCCACTTGATCTTGATCCTGAAAAAAATGATTGGGCTTTTAATGAAGATGGAAGTCCAAAACAATCATGGAAAATTCCCGATTGTTATCTTGTTGACTTACATGTAGGTTACGGGTTTCATCTTAAGGATATCAAACTAAATCTAAGAGCAAGTGTTTTAAATTTACTTGATGAAACATATATTTCTGATGCTGACAATAATGATAAATATTCCGGTCAAAGTTATAATGGTTTTGATGCAAGATCAGCTGCTGTCTTTTTTGGATTAGGAAGAAGATTCAATATTTCTTTGCAGATGTCTTTTTAGCAAATTAGATTTTATACGAATTTAATGGTAAGTGGATTAATGATTTAATACTTAAATGCTTAAATGATTAAATGCTTAAATGATTAAATGCTTAAATGATTAAATGATAAAATGATTAAATGCTTAAATGATTAAATGATAAAATGATTAAATGATAAAATGATAAAATGCTTAAATGATAAAATGCTTAAATGATAAAATGCTTAAATGATAAAATGCTTAAATGATAAAATGCTTAAATGATAAAATGATTAAATAATAAAATGATTAAATAATAAAAACAGAAAAAATAAAAAAATAAAAACATGTAACTACCATTAATAAGTAATAAATACTCAAGAGAATGATTAAGAGTTCTTCTTAAATGTACTTATATGACTTATATGGTTTAAAAATTTAAAAAATGAAAAAATTACTTTTAATATTAGTTGTTGGATTTTGGATGATGCAATCGTATGCACAACCAACAGGATATTATAATCAAACTGAGAATTTGACAGGTGATGATCTAAAAACTGCCTTGAACAATATTATTAAAGATCATGTGGAATTTTCATATTTCGCAGCAAAAACAATATTTAAATTATCTGATGTAGATCCTGATAATCCTGATAATGTAATTCTTGTTTATACTGGTCGTTCCGAAGATAACTCGAATTATGGAACAGGTGGTGATTTTGTTAACAGAGAACATGTGTGGGCTAAATCTCACGGTAACTTTGCTGATGTACAGCCTATGTTCAGCGATGTTCATAACTTAAAACCGGCTGATGGTTCAGTAAATACTTCAAGAAGTAATCTTGATTTCGATAATGGTGGAAATCAGCATCCAGAGGCAACCGGTTGTTATTACGATAGCGATTCGTGGGAACCACGAGATGAAGTTAAAGGTGATATTGCCAGAATTATTTTTTATATGGATACAAGATACGAAGGGAATAATGGCGAACTAAACCTCGAAGCTGTTGATTTAGTAAATACTTATCCAAATGCTCAACATGGCAAACTTTCTGTTTTACTTGAATGGAATGCATTTGATCCTCCTGACGATTTTGAACGTAATAGAAATAATGTAATCTTTTCATGGCAAAAGAACAGAAACCCTTTTATTGACAATCCTGAATTTGCTGATCTTATCTGGAACGGAGCAAATGTTTCTGCTATTTCTTTTTTAGATTTTGCAATCAATCCTTCCAATCCTATTGAAGATGAAATTGTTAATTTAAATGTTTCCATATCCAGTACTCTTGGAGCTATTACAAATGCCAGTCTTTTTTGGGGATTAAATTATGATGAATTAACAAATGAAATTCCAATGACATCGGGTAGCAATAATGAATATTCTGTTGAAATTCCTGGTCAAAGTGGTGAAACAACAGTTTTTTATAAAATTGTTGCAGAAGATGGAACAAACACTATTTCATCAATAACTTATAATTATTATGTAGCTCCTGTTTTTAGTGGCGAAATTATAAGTATTTATGATATCCAAGGTCAAGTTGATGATTCTCCTTATGTTGACCAAATTGTAAGTACTTCAGGTATTGTTACTGCAAATTTTGGTGAAACATATTTTATCCAAAATGGTATGGGTGCATGGAATGGATTGTTTGTTTACGATCCCGGAAGAAATCCGAGCATTGGAGATAGCATAATTGTAACAGGATTAATTGAAGAGTATTACAATAAAACTGAGTTAAAAGAAGTTTCAGGATATTATCTCATTTCTTCAGATAATTCACTTCCACAAGCAGCTATCATTAATACTAATGAAGATTCTGAAGAATATGAATCAGTATTTGTAAAAGTTATTAATGCCGTTTGTACAGATGAAAATTTTCAATCAAATTTTTTTATGTGGAAAGTAAATGATGGCAGCGGTGATATGCTTGTCCATAATTCTTCGATATTTGAATATGATCCTTCAGAAGGTGAATCGTATGATATTACCGGACCATTAAATTATGATTTTGATGAATGGAAAATTGAATTAAGATTTGAGGATGATGTTATAATTGGTAGCGACATTACAGCACCTACAGTTTCTAATATCTTTGTTGTAAACAGCACTTCAATTAAACTGACCTTTTCAGAAGATGTTGAAGAAATATCAGCGGAAACATCAGGAAATTATTCTATTAATAATGGTGTTAATGTTATTGAAGTTAACCAACATGCTTTACAGAAATCTGTTGTATATATTGCTGTTTCTAAGATAGTAGATGGTGATTATATTCTGATAATTAACAATGTTGAAGACCTTGCCGGGAATGCTATGGAAAATGTTGAAATTGAATTTTCTTATGAAGGTTATGGAATTGAGAATTTGAATTTTGTAAATGCAGAGGTTTACCCTAATCCTATAAATAGTATTCTTCATTGTAAATTTGTTTCTTCAGAAAATGCAAATCTCAGTATTAATATTATTGATCTCTCAGGAAGAGAAATTATGAAAACATCACAGAATCTTGTAAATGGACAAAATAATTTTAGTATATTTTTGGGTGATCAAAAACCCGGAATATATTTCTTGGAAATGAAAACAGATAATAAAGTGTTCAGAAAAAAAATAATGTTTGAATAAATTTTAATAATTTTTAACAATTATTCAGAATAATTAAATTTGTTTATTTACGTTTAGTAATTTTAGAATATTCTTATATTTGTTATTTGATTGTATCATGATGCAATTTTTATATTGAAAAAATGTCAGATAGTTTAGTAATAATTCCTACTTATAAGGAAAAAGAAAATATTGAAAACATAATAAGAAAAGTCTTTAGCCTTAATAAAGATTTTGATATTCTTGTTGTTGAAGACAACTCTCCGGATGGAACAGCCGATATTGTTAAAAAGCTGATGATAGAATTCCCTGAGCGTTTGTTTATTGAAGAAAGAAGAGGAAAATTAGGACTTGGAACTGCATACATTCATGGTTTTAAATGGGCATTAAAAAGGAAATATGAATACATCTTTGAGATGGATGCTGATTTCTCACATAATCCCGAAGATCTGGTTAAGCTTTATAATGCTTGCGCAAATGAAGGTGCTGATTTAGCAATAGGATCCAGATATATTACTGGGGTAAATGTAGTAAATTGGCCTATTGGAAGAGTTCTTATGTCGTATTATGCTTCGTCTTATGTGCGTTTAATTACTAATATGAAAGTTATGGACACTACAGCCGGGTTTAAATGTTATACGCGAAAAGTCCTTGAAACTATAAAACTTGATAAAATTAAATTTACAGGTTATGCTTTTCAAATTGAAATGAAATTTACAACTTGGAAGCTTGGGTTTAAAATCAAAGAAGTACCAATTATTTTTACTGATCGTACTGCAGGTGAATCAAAAATGAATAAAAGCATTTTCCGGGAAGCCATATTTGGAGTAATTGACTTAAGATGGAGAAGTATAATTAACAAAATTAATAAATAAACTTCTAAAATAATTTTGGAATTAATAAACCCACAGATTCACAGATTGCCTGAGAGTCTGTGGGTTTTTTTATCTTTTATCCATTGCTTTTTGTAATTTAGCTGAATAAATATTCATTTCTGATGAAAAAAATAATTAATGCAAGAATTGTTAATGAGGGAAAAACTTTTTTAGGAGATGTTTTGATTGATGGTGAAAACATTTCAAAAATTATTTCGCGGAATGAAATCACAAAAATTATTGAAGATAAAGATTTAGAGATAATTGATGCAAAAGGAAAATTGTTGATTCCCGGAGTAATTGACGATCAGGTACATTTCAGAGAACCCGGGTTAACAAACAAAGCTGACATTTATAGCGAGAGTAAAGCAGCTGTGGCTGGCGGTATTACATCTTTTATGGAAATGCCAAATACAATTCCACAATCAACTACAATCGAAAATCTTGAAGCAAAATTTAAACTTGCTTCAGAAAAATCACTTGCAAATTATTCATTTTATTTCGGGGCAACTAATGATAATATTGATGAACTGTTAAAAGTTGATCCCAAGAATGTTTGTGGAATAAAAGTTTTTATGGGAGCTTCAACAGGAAATATGCTTGTTGATAATCCTAAAACTCTTGAAAATATTTTTTCGAAATCAAAATTGCTTGTTGCCATTCATAGTGAGAAAGAAGAAATTATTCAGAAAAACATCATAAAATTTAAAGAAAAATACGGAGAAGATGTTCCAATAAAGTATCATCCTGAAATACGAAGCGTGGAAGCTTGTTATAAATCAACAGAATTAGCGGTGAGGCTTGCAAAAAAATTTGAAACTCGTTTGCATGTTCTTCATTTATCGACTGCCAAGGAGATGGAATTATTTGACAATTCCATACCTCTGAAAGATAAAAAAATTACAGCAGAAGTTTGTGTTCATCATCTTTGGTTTGATAACAATGACTATGAAAAATTAGGTACATTAATAAAATGGAATCCTGCCATCAAATCACCAAAGGATAAGAATGCATTATTTGATGCTTTGTTGAATAATAAATTGGATGTTGTTGCTACCGATCATGCCCCACATTTACTGGAGGAGAAAAAACAAACTTATTTTAAAGCACCTTCCGGAGGGCCATTGGTTCAACATTCTTTACCGGTAATGTTAGAATTTTATCATGATAAAAAAATTACAATTGAGAAAATAGTCGAAAAAATGTGTCATGCACCATCTGTTTGTTTTAATGTTGAGAAACGGGGTTTTATTCGTGAAGGTTATAAGGCAGATCTTGTGCTTGTTGATACCAACAATTCCTGGAGAGTAAATAAGTCAAACATTTTATATAAATGCGGATGGTCACCATTCGAAAATTACTTGTTCAGATCGAAAATTACTCATACATTTGTGAATGGAAAATTAGTTTTTATTGAAGATTCCTTTAATGAAAATGTTAAAGGACAAAGACTAAAATTTGATAGGTAATATTTTAAAAATAAAAAATGATAAATAGAATATTTGTAGTTGTGTTGTCTGCATTATTATTTGTAGGTTGCTCACCAAAGATCGAAAAAATTATTGAAGAAACATATCCTGATGGGTCTCCAAAACTTGTAAAATTGTACGAGATAAATGGTGATTCAAAAACAATGTTAAATGAAATAAGTTACTATTCTAGCGGACAGGAACGTTACGAAGGAGCTTATAAAGATGGGAAAAGACATGGTAAGTGGGTTTATTATTACGAAAACGGAAATAAGTGGAGCAAAGGATTTTTTGATAATGGCCTAAGACATGGTTCTGGAACAACCTGGCATAAAAATGGAAATAAATATTTCGAAGGCAATTACAATCAAGGACACAGAGTAGGAACCTGGAAATTCTGGGACGAAAATGGAGATTTTGTAAAAGAGATTAATTATGATGATGAGTAAAATTTAATCTACTTTTCTCGAATACGCCCGAGCTACTCCTCTATATTTTCAACTTATTATTTTCATCAAGAATTTTTTTACTTTTCAAATAATTAATTAATTCAGAGCCACCTTTAAGCGTTTTAAGAAAAAGTTCTCTTTTCAAAGCCACTGATTTATTCTCAAATTGTTCAATATGAATTAAAACAAAAGGTTTTCTTTTAAACTGATTATAGAAAGTCGTTCTCAGAATACAAACGAACACTTGTAAAAAAAAAGGAAACTAGAAATGTCTGGAAAAGTAAAGT
>Ga0222678_1000339_pt1 | contig 22063 bp, 19 predicted proteins | sample AntAcemetagen937_FD_179801 | JGI IMG/M metagenome (GOLD analysis project Ga0222678, IMG submission 179801) | Saline water microbial communities from Ace Lake, Antarctica - #937 | ecosystem: Environmental > Aquatic > Non-marine Saline and Alkaline > Saline | place: Antarctica: Ace Lake... | reverse complement strand
ACCGCTGCAATCCAGGACCTCCTTGAGGAACATTTTGATTTTGTGTGGGTTGAGGGGGAGATATCCAATTTCAGATCTCCTGTTTCGGGCCATTACTATATGGTGATCAAAGACGAAACGGCCCAGATCAGGGCGGTCATGTTTCGTCTTCAGGCCCGCTATCTCAAATTTCTTCCCGAAGACGGGATGAAGGTCATCGTCCAGGGTAGAATCGGTGTTTATGCGCCGAGAGGGGAATACCAGATCATCCTCGATTACCTGGAACCGATGGGGGTGGGGGCCCTGGCCCTGGCCTTTGAACAGGTTAAGAAGAAATTAGCAGGCATAGGTGTTTTTGACAAAGATATCAAGAAGCCATTACCCTTTCTACCCAAGAGGGTTGCAGTCATAACATCTCCCACCGGGGCTGCCATCCGTGATTTCCTCAAAATTATCCGCAGGCGATTTGCCAATATGGAAATACTAATCGTCCCGGTCAGGGTTCAGGGAGATCAGGCCTGTGAGGAGATTGTGAATGCCCTTAACTTAATTAACCGGGAGTTAGAGGTGGATGTTATTGTCCTGACACGGGGGGGTGGGTCCCTCGAAGATCTGTGGGCCTTTAACCAGGAAGATCTTGCCTTGGCCATCAGGAAGTCTGGAATTCCGGTCGTCTCTGCGGTGGGCCATGAAATCGACCTGACGATCTCCGACCTTGCGGCGGATTTCAGGGCGCCCACCCCTTCCGCGGCCGCCGAACTCTTAGTGGTGGAAAAAGAAACCCTCATCAATCGTTTGGATCAGGCTAAGACCCGGCTTATATCAGGAATGGGGCTAAAAGTAAGGAACCTGGCCGATGAATTGAACCGCCTGAGAAACAGGATTCAAGATCCGCGGAAAGGCTTAGCCAATTTATGGATGAGGCTTGACGAGATTCATCTCAGGCTGATCAGGGTCATGGATCTAATTATCAGGGACAAAAGAAAGGGGCTTGGGGCAGAAATACGGGCGTTGCGTCTCTACTCTCCTGTTAACAGGATAACTGCCATCAGGCAAAACCTCGATTTTCAAAGGGCAACCCTGATCAGGGTCATGCAGAGACGGCTCAGGGAGATACAGATGAGCCGCTCCCTTCTCGAGAAGAGGATAAACGATTTAAACCCTTTATCAGTCCTGAAACGGGGATACAGCATTACCCTGAAGCTGCCTGAAAAACTGGTTTTGAAAGATGTTTCAGGTGTGGGAAAAGGGGATCAGGTTCAGGTCCTTTTGGGAGAAGGGGAGTTAGCGTGCCGGGTCGAAGAGGTGGAAGGCTAAGTTTGGGAGATGCTGAGCAATATCTCCTGGAGCATCTCTTTAAGGCCCTTTCGAGAAGATGTTTTTTTCCATTCGTCATTACTGCGCACAGCGGTATAAAATGATTGGCAGACCCCCTTCTTTTTATCGTCCCATTCATATGTGAACCCGGCCTTGACCGCTCCTTTAGCAGAGGATTCTTCAATGCGATAATCCCGGCGTCCGTGGGCCCAGTTGATGATGTGTGAGTAGAAGATCAGCGCACGATCCAGAACAATGTAGTTGAACTGGACATTGTCTATGGGGCCGATTCTAATCTGCTGACCGCCCAAATTCAGCCCCACCACCTTTACCCTCGCTAAACGTTTCCCGCCGCCAAAGGCCGCCCATCCGGCCCCTAAGAGCCCGCCTGCGGTGGTAAAGATACCGAATGTAAGCCCGGCCGCCGCAAGGTCGAGGGCCGCACCGATAGCACCCCCTGCCATCCCGGCGGCAGCAATTAACTGCTTCGGGGTCAAGCCTAATAACTGCCAGGTCTTTTTGCTAAACAGATCTTCACTCAGAATGGAATGGGCGGGAAGGGGGAAGTTGAAGATATTATGCTTAAAGAGCTTTCGAATTTTCCGATGCGCCCTTTTCTCCATTCTTTCAATAGTCCGGTTATACTCTTCCCGGAGGCCCCTTTTCAGGGACTTTTCGTCCCTGTTTCTTGTGTAAATCTTAGTAATCGAATAACCGAGACATTCCTCCAATAGATCGCAAATGATTTCAGCAGTCTGGCTGTTGCGCTGCTTCCAGTCCTTTTCAAAGGCCGAGATCACCGTCTCTAAGGCCGGCCCCCAGTCCTGGTCAATCCCTTTCAGATTATCGAGCAGTTCGATCCGTTCGGCATAGGTCGCCTTATTGGCATTGAAGACCCGAATGGCGTTAAAATGTTTGCGGAATTCAATCTTCCACTCTTCTATGTAGGCGGTCTCATCCTCTTTGCAATTGATAATCGCCATGCGTGGGCGACCGGTCAGGCGGAGGATTTCCATCTCCGCCAGATCCCATTTTCGGACCGGCCTCGATCCGTCCACTACATAGATGATCCCGGCACCTCGGGCAATCGGTTCTAAGAGCCTGGCGTCGTCTCTGAAGTCCGGTTTTCCGGCATGGGTTTCTAAGTAGGCCTGAAGTATGCGGTCATCGGTTTCCTGGTAATTTTTTATCCAGGCCAGAGTTTTTCTCGGGTTCTGGAAACCGGGGGTATCTATAAAACGGATAATCTCGTGCCCGTCGATGATGACCGGAAAGGTTTGACATTCAATGGTTTCTCCGGGATAGGGTGTGACCCGAACAGTGTCATCTTCGGCTAATGTGGATACGACGGCAGATTTCCCTTCATTGGGATGACCAACAATGGCAAATTCAGGGATCATATAAACCTAACCCGGATAAACCGGAACAAAAAAGGTCTCACGTAAAGTCGCAAAGTCGCAAAGAGGTAAAACGTATCATTCTGCTTACAATGGCTATATGGCAAATCTTTCGCAAACATGATTTGATTTCAATAAATAGATGCTAACCCGGATAAACCGGAAAAGTGACTAAGATTGATGTTTGTTTTTCATTCGATGTTCGACGTTCATCTCTTTCCCCCATTTGCCACTAATCTCTCTAACCCGAGATAGGGATCTCCCAGGGCCTTCAGTTTCTGATCCCATACATCCCACTCTTCCTCTTTCACCCGGGTAAAGACAGCGCCCTGTTTGGGCCGACCGATGAGACCCACCCAGATCATTGAGGTCGATCCTGAAGCCTTCCTCAGGTCTTGGATAAAGAGCAGATTCTCCCTGATGGGCGGCTGCCATCCTTCCTGGAGGATTAAAAGATTGGTGGCAGCATTCCCCCTTTTCTTATTAGCAAGCTCATGGAGGACCCACCTATCCCCTTCCTCATCTACGCCGAACCTGAGTCTTTGTTGGATTGCATATCCAAAGGTCTTGGAAATGACACTTTCAAGCTCATCATTCGTGAATGCCTCAAAGATATCGTCGGGAATAAGCGCGATCATGCCTTTTCCCCTCAAAACGTCCTCAAGATCTGATGCCCTTGCCTCGGGGGCTTTTGTGTCATCCCTTGAAAGGGCCTCCGGACTTACAGAACGTCCTCCTGTACTGACCAGAGGTGTTCTCATCCTGTTCAGAAGTCTCTGACAGGCCCTGTGGCTGAAGTTAATTTTTAAAAGCGCCCTTTTCTGAACCATGATCCCCATAAACAGGAGTATCAATCTCGGCAGCAGACCGTAGGTCAGGACAGCGAAACATAGAAAGGGCCACCAGGAGACCAGATCCTTAGTCGCAAGGTGGTAAATACCGTCTTTCAAGACCATATGGCTCCCTGCGACCTGGTAGAAGGTCGGGTAGGCAAAATCAGCATATACTAACCAGGACCAGGGAAGAGCGATGACCTGAACCAGTTTAAATACCGTCTGAGCGCTGAACTGCACTGTCGATTGCCATCCAAAGGCGACATCCGATCCTAACACCTTCATAAGGGTGGCCCCCAGCACTCCGAGATTAAACCCGACTCCGAAGATCTGGGCCAAAATGAACACAGGCCAGTAAAAGAGCGAGCCGTAAATCTGCCTCTTTCCCCTTACCAGGCCCATAACCGCCTCAAGGCGGCCCCGCTTCGATCCTGTGAGGGTATTGAAGGTACGATGTTTGATCTTCATAATCAGGGTAGTCATCAGCCCGCTGATCAGGGTGTAGATTATTGATGAGCGAAAGGGAGCACGTCTAACCCTGCGGGCAAGAGAGATCCCCATAAGGAGCAGAAGCGCGAGGCATTGCGTGAGAACAAAGAGTGCAAGATAATATGAGATATTCAGAGGCTCGGTTCCCCGGTAGTTCAAGAACGAAAAGGCCAGACCTGCGCCTGAGAAAAGGCCCACGATCAGGAAACCAAATCCCATTAAACGGTATCCCTCATCAAAGGCCTCTCCCGGCAGCACTCCCGTTGTTTCAGAATCCGGTTTTTCCATTTTTTTTCTTTGTTCTAACCACGCCCGGATAACCCTTCGGGAAGTTGAAGCGTCTCCTTTTTCGAGAGGCATAATTTTGTTCAGATAGACATACCGATCCCGTTTCAACAGGGATTTCTGCGCTGATTCGTCCCCCTCGCCTTCATCACGCTGAAGGAAGTATTCCAGGTCAATGAGATCTTTTATGAGCCAGATAGATTTTTTCATGGATCATCCCAATCGGACCACTGTTGCCTCACCGATGTTGCTGTACCGGTCTGGGACACAAGTGAGGATGATGATTTGGCATTCTTTCCCCGCCTTGGCGAGAACTGCTCCCATCAGTTTAAGCCGCTCCGGGTCTGTATACCCCAAGGCATCATCTAAAATGAGGGAAGCTCCACCGTCTTTTGAGACGGTCATCGCACATGCCAAACGAGATATCATAGAGATCTGTTCTTTGGTGCCTCCACTCAAGGACTCAAACGGGATATTGGAACCATCCATCGCCCGACTGGCAACCGATAGGTCTTCAGTTACCTCAACCTCAAAGGAGTTGTTGAACACCAGACGTCCGAGCCTCTCGATTTTCTCTTTGAGGGGAGCGACATAGGCACGACGCGCCTCATCACGCTCCTCTTTCATGGTTACATACAGCAGCCTGGCCGCTTGAGACCTCCGGATCATCGCTGCGTTTTCTTGCCTTATGTGATCGAGGTGACTCTGGGCTGCATGGAGTTTCTCATGCAAACCTTCTTCGCCGAAGACCTTGAGGCGAGTCCGTACTTCTGTGTTTTCTTTCTGCGCCGCTTCCCGTTTTTTTTCTACCGTTCCCAAAGAACCCTTCGCCGTTTCCGCCAGAGCTTTTACTCGATCAGGTTCCTTGCCTCGGAGATCTATCTCGCCGAGCTTTACGTCCTCCTCTTCTGTATGGACAAGCTTAGTGGATTTCGAATGCTTCGATTCGAGGTCTTCATCGGATGTGATCTTCCGGGAGCGCGCAAGCTCGTCCTGAGAACGGTTTAGTTCTTCAGCCTTGAGGTCAAGTTTCACCCTCACTTTCTGGTGTCGTTCCCTCAGTCCATCGCGCACCTTGCGGGCCGCATCCAGTTCCGTTCTGGCTTCCTCCCATGCTTTGTTGGTCTTTTCAAGATCGCCCTCTGCACTTCGTAGTTCCTTCTTCGCAGCTTCCAGATTTTCAGGAAGCTTGGGTTCCGGTTTCCGGGCTGCTGGATAAGCAGGGACACCTTTTCCCAGCCCTATGACTTTTCTTTCCAACTCCTCATATCTCAGATCGCGCAGGCTTTCTTTCTCGATTTCCTTTCGTCTCGCTATAGTCTGCTGCGCTTCCCGTCGCGCATCATAGGATTGCCTTGCCTCATCCGCATTGCCCACTCCGGCATTATTGCATATGGCATCGAGCTTCTGTTTTACCTCTTGGACCTTTTTTGAAAGATCAGATGAACTGGCCCCGGCTGTCACCTCCATTTGCAAAGACCCGGGGATTGTCACACGAACCCGATCAGAAACGGATAAGTTGATCTCCTCCTCTTTTGAGATAGTGGTTTGCTCTCCATCAATATGGAAGTCGAAATGGGCCAGCCCCCTCAGCAGAACATTCGGCGCACCTGTCTCCAGCTTCGCCTGGGCTGTAATGAGCGAGCGTTCAGCCTTCTGTATTGTTTTCAGAGTCTCTTCGTTTACACTGTTTTTAGTCAGCACCTCATCAGCAAGGCCTGCCTCTTCCCGGGCACGATCTATGCGGTCTTTACGCTCCTTCAGTTGCTCCAGATGCAGCTTGTTGTTGAAGTAGTCAAAATCCGCACGGCGGAGATTAAGAACGGATTCGGCATCAACGCGTCTGGCTTCAGCTTTAGTTGAATCCGATTGGGCTTTCTCCAGATCGTTCTCCGCCTTCTTGACCGATGCGGTGGACGATGTACTGGATTCGTCGAGTTCTGCGTGTGCCCTTCTAACTTTGGAGACCGCTTTGAAAAGGTCTTGGCGCACTTCCTTGTCGCGTTTTGCGGCTGCTTGGGATTTTTGTGCCGACTCCAACTTAAGGCGGGCTGTTTCCAGAACACTCTCCAGCCCTTTGATTTCATCGAGAGATCTTATGTATTGGGAGACATCCCCTCGGAGATCCTCCTCTTGTTTCTTCAAACGTTCCAGTTCCCGGCCAAGATCTGCAGCGCGTACGATATCCTTTTCCAGGTCCTGGATCTGTTTTTCCAGTGAAACAACTCCTGTCTCTGTTTCCTCCTGGGCTTTTTGGGTCTCCTGCAATTCCTTTTTTTCCCTGCCCCGTTCCGTGAAGTAGCGCCCGTACTCCTCCCGGACCCTATCGAAGAGACTTTCCTCTCGAGGATCTGCCCGGTGTCCACCCGCAGCAATATCGAGCGCAGCCGACAATGATGTCTGCTTTGATAAATCGGCCTGCTGAACCGCTTCACCCTGCTGAATGCTGAGCGCTTTCCACAGGTCAATATCAATGGTTTCGCGGAGAATCTCCTCGGCACGTTCATGAGCTTCTCGCCCGGTGTGGTTTTCCGGTTTGGGACTCGTGATCGTAAGGGTAGTCTCCGGTTTCTTCTGAAATCTCTTGAAGTATCTAAAGACGTAGGGACCGCTTTCCGCCTCCAGTTCAATCTCCGGACCTACGTCACGCGTTACAGGCTTAATGGCTTTGACCTCACTGTGCTTGCTCGAGTCAAGATAATCGAAAAGAAGCCTAATTGCTTCGCCGAGGCTGGTTTTTCCGGCTTCATTCGGTCCTTCCACGATGGTTAGACCTTTGGAGTTGAATCGTACCTCGGACTCATCAATTCCCCGGTAATTGGCCAGGCGGAGGCAGAGAAGTCTCATAGTTCCCTCCCTGCAAGCCTGACGAGGAGAGCAAGTGCGTCGCGTGAAGTGATCGAATCGGGACCTGATTCCTCAACATTGGACCGCAACCGTTCAACCGCACAACTGGCAAAGCCTGAAAAACCAAGATCCATAAAATCGGCGTCCTCCGGAATGACGACGAGATTGTTCATGCGCGTTTCAACCGCGCCCAGAATCTCCTGAACATGGGAAAGAAGCTCTTTAAGGCTGCTATGGAGCGATAGCGAGAGTGCGCCTACAAGGCGCAATTTGGCAACTGTTTGTTCCTTCTCTTCAAGATTCTCAAACCAGCCACGAAGCGCCTCGATGTCTTCCTCTGTATTGAGGTCCACCTGTTCACGCTCAATGAACTTCCATCTTCCGACATTCACCTCTTTCGTGGTTACACCCTCTTTGTTGATTGTGGCAACCAGGGCAAAGCCGGACTTCACTTCGTTGTAGTCCGTTGGTTCGGGAGTGCCTGCGTACCATATACGGCCGTTGTCACCGACCTCAGTAAGAGAGTGTCTATCTCCGAGAGCCAGGTAATGAATCTTGTTCTGTGCTATCGCGTTCTCAACTGCATGAAGGGAAATAAGCGCTGGATCATCCGGATTTGGAGAGAGGCTGTCCACCATCCCATGGGCAACACAAACACGCAGAGTATCGACAATGGGTTCAAGTTTTTCGGTCGTCAAAACAACCAGATCCTGCAAGGGACGTTTCGATGTCCAGGGTATCCCTACAATTTCAATCCCCTCGTCAACACGAATGGGAGTCGTATCCTCAATCACATGGACGTGAGCCGGTTTTCGCTCCAGGAAGGTCGTGCTGCGGTAAACGGATGCCGCGTTGAGCGGGTCATGATTGCCGGGGAGCAGGTAGACTGGAACCGCGACATCCTTCAAAGCCTCGAGGGCACGCGAGACGGTTTTTCGGTCAACCAGGTTTGATTCGAATATGTCCCCGCAGACCACCATAAACTGGCAATCTTCTTCTTTGGCAATGCGCCCAAGTTCACGGATGGCATCGAATCGGGATTGGGCGAATCTCTCCTGAACCCCTTCAGAGAAGAAATGCCGGGTTATTCCCAACTGCCAGTCACCTGTATGGAGAAAGCGCGTCACGTGTTCATTCCTTAATTACGGGTCTTTCATCCGGAAAAACCGGGATAAACAAGGATAAAATATATCAGACGAAAGCCTATTGTCAAACGCTATTTCCGATTGTATTCGGTGGGCTTGAGGGACATCCACAGGTAAATAAGTAACTCATCTAACTACCTCATTTAATGTATTTTTGCTGTAACTCTGTTCCTGACGCCTTTGTTTTACCCCGCTCTTGATTCCATATCGGTTCCTTTGCGTTTTTCCCAGGCCTCGAAATACAAAACCCCGCTGTCTATCTGTTGAGAGAAGCAGGGTCGTTGGGCGACCTTAGACCATTTACAATCCTTTTTCCCTCTTGATGTTGGACGACGTCGGCAATTTTTTCATGGCGACATCCGAGGCGGCTTAAACAGAGGATAACGGTGTTTCGGCTTGCTTTCTGAGGGCCTGGACATCCGAGATCCAGGTATTGACCGTTTGCTGGATAACCTCGAGATTTTTTGTCAGGGCCATTTCTCTGATCTTCCTTGCCCCCAAGGGCCTGACCATACCAACGGTGCTGTCCAGTCGTGCTTTTCAGCCACCTGCTTCGGGTAATTTGTTTTGTGATATTAACCTCCATAACTGGCATAATGCGGTATCTTTTGTATTGTGGAATTTTCTTGTTGCAGTGTTATGTCCATTATGACATATTCTCCGAAAATCGGAGACAGAGGCTTTTAGAACGTTTATGCAAAAATCGTAAAAGCTGATAAAACAGATAGCGGCATACTATGGAATCATTTTTCAAGCTGAAAAAACCGGATGAGGTCTATGATATTATTGACCAATTTGGTCCTGTTGGTGAAGAGGTCGTCCCTTTGGAAGACGCCGCCGGCCGTGTGTTGAGCCGGGACTTGACTGCGCCGGAAGATCTGCCGCAGTTTTTCAGGTCAACCATGGATGGGTATGCAGTAAAGGCAAAGAGCACCTTTGGGGCCAATGAAGGGATGCCCGCCCTGTTTGAAGTAGGAGGCGAGGTGCTGATGGGTGAGGCCTCAAGTGTCGTTGTGGAGGCAGGCCAGGCCGTAAAGATCCCCACAGGAGGTATGTTGCCTGAAGGCGCTGATGGGGTGGTGATGAAGGAGTATTGCAGCCTCTTGGACGAGGAAACGCTTGAGGTGAGCCGGACCATATCTCCCTTAGAAAACGTTATCCAGCCCGGGGACGATTTCAGACAGGGCGCTGCCTTTCTGAACAAGGGGCACCGTCTGCGCCCTCAGGATCTGGGCGTTATGGCAGGGCTTGGCTTAGCTGAGGCGCCGGTTTTTCGAAAACCGAGGATCGCTATCATATCTACGGGGGACGAAATCGTGCCCGTTGATAAACCAGCCCTTCCGGGGCAGGTGAGGGATATCAATCGTTACACCCTTGGGGCCCTATGCCGCAGGGTGGGGGCAGAACCAATATGTATGGGAGTCTGCCCTGATGATTTTGAAGCTCTCAAAGGGATGTCCGAGAAGGCCCTCATAGAGGCAGATTCACTCTGGATATCCGGCGGGAGTTCTGTGGGAACAAAGGATCTGACCCTGCAGGTCTTTGAAACGTTGCCGCAATTTGAACTCCTTGTCCACGGCATATCAATCAGTCCGGGCAAACCTACCATCATCGGTAAATCCGGCCCAAAACCTGTAATCGGGCTCCCCGGACATGTGGCCTCGGCCTTGGTGGTTGCAGAGGTCTTTATGACGAGAATGATCTTGCGACTTTCAGGAGATGCCGATCTTGGGAGCCATATCTATGCTGGTGTAGAGGCTGAACTGAGTCAAAATATCGAATCTGCCAATGGCAGGGAAGACTATATCCGCGTCAAACTAATTGAAGAGGGAGAAAGCCTGACGGCCAGGCCCGTCTTTGGAAAATCCGGGCTTATTTCCACCCTGGTGGAGGCAGACGGCCTGATCAGGATAGATATGAATACTGAGGGGCTTTATCAGGGAGAAAAGGTAAGGGTAATGCTGTTTAATTTCGCAGATGGGGGCCTCCGATGAAGAGGCAGGTCTATCTTTCAATGAAATCCCTTGAGGAGGCCAAGGAGATATTTCTTGCCCGGTTTGACCCCGGGTTAAGGGCCGGGATTGAGGTGATCAAGACCGAGGAGAGTTCAGGTCGCGTTACCGCAGAACCGGTTTTTGCAAGGCGCTCTACCCCATCCTATCATTCTTCGGCCATGGATGGCATTGCGGTGAGGGCAGACCAGACCTATGGAACCACAGAACGTCTTCCCAAAACTTTGGAATTGGGGCGGGATGCTGTCTGGGTCAACACCGGTCAGCCGCTCCCGGAGCCTTTTGATGCCGTTATCATGGTGGAAAAGGTCCACCAGATAGATGACGACCGGGTAGAGATTCGCTCTCCTGCCTATCCATGGCAACATGTGCGCAAGGTGGGTGAAGATATTATTGCTACCCAGTTGCTCTTTCCTCAAAATCACCAGTTCCGACCCTATGATGTGGGGGCTCTTATCAGTGGCGGGGTTTTCTCGGTCAAGGCGTGGAAAAAGCCCCGGGTGGCCATTATCCCAACCGGCTCGGAGCTTGTGCGTCATGGAGAGATAACAGAAGATGAAGTGTTAAAAAAGGGTCAGATCATTGAATATAATTCCCTGGTCCTTGCAGGACTGGTTCGCGAGTGCAACGCTATACCCTTGATTTATGATATTGTTCCGGATACAGAGAAAGAGATCCGGGCCGCCCTGACCCGGGCGGTTGAGTCAGAGGCCGATGTGGTCATCATCAATGCGGGATCCTCGGCAGGAAGTAAGGACTACACAGTACATATGGTCAGCGAGATGGGAGAGGTTTTGGTCCATGGCGTTGCCATGATGCCGGGTAAGCCGACTATTTTGGGTACGGTGAAGGGTAAGCCTGTTGTAGGGAATCCCGGCTATGCCGTTTCTGCAACCCTCTCCTTTGACCAGTTTGTAAAACCGCTTCTATATAATCTTCAAGGTTGTCCCAATCCCAAACCCCAAACCGTTAAGGTCCAGCCCACCAGGGACATCCCCTCTAAAGTCGGGATAGAGGAATTTCTGCGGGTCAACATCGGGAAGGTGGGGGAGAAGTATGTTGCCACGCCATTAGCGAGGGCGGCGGGGTCTATCACCACTCTGACAAGGGCTGAAGGGATTCTCCGTATCCCTGCTCTTTCAGAAGGGATCACCCAAACCCAGGAAACAGCGGCAGAACTCCTTGTAGGAGAAGAGGAGTTGGTGAATACGGTTGTTATTATAGGCAGCCATGACATTATAATTGATATCTTAGGCGATGAAGTCAGACGCACAAGACGCAATATCCGTATTTCATCGGGGAATGTGGGGAGTCTGGGAGGGTTGTTGGCCCTGAGAAAAGGGAGATGCCATATTGCAGGGTCACACCTGTTAGATACCGTGACCGGCGAATACAATATCTCATATATCAAGAGATACGTAAAAGGATTGAGTGTCGCCGTTTTTTATCTGACCCTCCGAGAGCAGGGTTTGATAGTTGCCAAGGGGAATCCAAAGGGGATTAAAGGGATCGAAGATCTAACCGGAGCCGATATTGCCTTTGTGAATCGTCAGGCGGGTTCGGGAACGCGCGTCCTTTTCGATCACCAGTTGGATCAATCAGGGGTTAATGCTGATGCTGTGAAGGGATACGACCATGAGGAATTTACCCATATGGCAGTGGCGGTGGATGTTCTAAGCGGTGCTGCTGATGCCGGAATGGGGATTTATGCCGCTGCCAAGGCCTTGGACCTGGACTTTGTCCCGATTGCAAGAGAGCAGTATGATCTGATTATCCCAAGCCATATGTTGGATCAGCCAAATATCGAGGTGGTTCTAAATACGATAAAATCCGGGCATTTTAGGGAACGGATCATCGCCTTAGGCGGGTATGATCCCTCAAGAAGCGGTGAACTGTTCATGAAGGTGGAGGGGGATTAATATGGCGCTTCTCAAGCTGAGATCTCGGCAATGGGTTGTTGATGAGCATGATCGTATAATCATGGGTGAAGGGAGGAAGGAGATCCTGGAGACCATTGAAAGGACCGGGTCCATAAATCAGACCGCCAAGGCCATGAAGATGTCCTACAAAGGTGTCTGGAGCAAGATCAAGGTGACTGAAAAGTATCTGAATATGAATATTGTTCATGCAGACAGGAAAATGGGCAGCAGGCTCACAAAGGAGGGGAAAGATCTTCTGGAAAAATACAGCGTGTTAAAAGAGCAATGCCTGAAAGCAGATAATCGTTGTTTCAAGAACGTGTTTGGTGATAAATGGCCGACGCATGGAGGAGAAAAGAAGTGAAGGAACGGCCCGAACCGCCCATAGTCTCTGTTGTAGGCTTCTCCGGGGCAGGAAAAACTACCCTTTTAGAAAAACTTATACGCGTACTCAGTGGCCGGGGCTACAGGGTTGGAAGTATAAAGCATGATGTTCACGGATTTGAATTGGATAAACCCGGCAAAGACAGTTGGAGGCACAAACATGCAGGCGCTTCTACGACCGTCATCTCATCCCATTCTCAAATTGGGATGGTGATGGATGTGGATCACGACCACCACCCGGACGAGTTAAAGGGATTCTTTACGAATGTGGACATTATCCTCACCGAAGGATATAAGCAGGGAAACAAGCCAAAGCTGGAAATATTCCGGAATAACGTCCATGAAGAGCCGCTGTGCAAAAATGATGAGCATTTAATAGCCCTAATCAGCGACATGAGGATCGATTTGGGTGTGCCCCAATTTTCATTGGATGATATTGATGGATTGGCAGACTTCTTGATAAGCAGCTTTGACCTCTAAACCGGGACGGGAACGGTTGCAAAAAGGGCATCTTTCATTCACCAGTTTACACTTCTTTCGTAAACGCGTATATTGACGCCCATGCAAAAGATTATCTCCTATTAACCAATAGTTTGTATGAGGAAATTCCATGATAAGTATCCCTTTTATTAATATGATTCCTGCCGGCATTTCATTTGAAAGCGCCTTTGGCCAGGATATTGTCCAGATGGTTGTCCATGCCGGCCCGGTGGTGAAATTCGTACTGTTAATTCTTTTTCTATTTTCCGTTACCTCCTGGGCGATTATATTCATGAAGTATAGATTGTTGAGCAGGGCTAAACGTGAAACAATCGACTTTTTGGACCTTTTCTGGGAAAGCAGGGATCTCAAAAAGGTATATATGGAAAGCAAAGCCTTAAATTTCAGCCCTGTAGCCCGCCTTTTCAGGGCGGGATATGCTGAGTTTACCCGTTTCAGAAAACTGCAGTCCACCTATTCGGATGAGGGGCAAGCCAAGTCTGGTCTCCAGGACGGTCATCCCGGGGATGGGGCACAAGCGAGCTTGGGAGAGCCTTCGCGGTCCAGGCGGGGCCTGATGGACAATCTGGAGAGGTCGCTCAGGAAGGCAACCATTGATCAAAACAAGAGGCTGGAGCGATCTCTGAGTTTTTTGGCTACTACAGGAAATACCACCCCCTTTATCGGCCTTTTCGGTACGGTATGGGGGATCATGGAGGCTTTCAGAGGGATAGGGATGAAGGGTTCAGCCAGTCTTGCGGTAGTCGCCCCCGGGATCTCCGAAGCCCTTATTGCCACCGCTGCAGGCTTAGCCGCCGCAATTCCTGCAGTTGTAGCGTTCAATTACTTTAGCCAGAGGGTTGTATCTCTCCAGGCAGAGATGGATATTTTTACAACCGATTTTTTGAGCATGGTGGGAAGACAGTTCATCAAGAAACCTTGACGGTCTCGTAAAAAGTCTCCCGCTTCAGTTCAGCGGGACGTTGTGCTGCATTTCGTAATCATTCAACGTACGATAAGTACACCTCATGATTACAAAATTTGCACGCCTTAAATTTGAACTTTTTACGAAACCGTCTAAATCGGACACACGTTTAAAATGACTATGAATTCCGGTGGAAACAACAAGCGTTTTATGTCAGAGATCAATGTTACGCCGCTTGTGGACGTAATGTTAGTCCTTCTCATCATTTTCATGGTAGCCGCGCCGATGATGATGCAGGGCGTAGACGTAAACCTGCCTAAAACCACCACCAAGAATATCAAGACCAAGGATGAACCTCTTATGTTGACAGTCAACAAGAAAAAGGAGATTTTCTTGGAAAATCATTCTGTCACATTAGACAGGCTGGAATTGAAGATCAAAAAGATCTTTGAAAACCGGAGAGAAAAAGAGGTGTTGTTGAGGGCAGACAAGGATGTCCCATATGGATTTGTCATTGATGTTATGGCAAGGGTAAAAAATGCCGGCATCAGCAAATTGGGTATGGTAACCGAACCTTTGGATTGATTCGTGGAAGGTTTCCAGGTCAAAACAAGCTCTAATGAATTAGAGGAGCCAAGATGGTCCAGGGTAGTCATCTTATCCCTCCTTTTTCATCTAATTATCTTCTCTATTATCCTATTTGTGCCGGATGCTATACCTACTAGGAGAATTAGCGGTGCTACTATCTATGAGGTCAATCTGGTGGAGATGCCGGGCAAAAGCCGTTCAATACCTCCAAAGAGATCCAATGCAAAAACGAGCAGAAAGGTTACCAGTTCAAAGAAGACTACCACTGCAAAGCGTATAAGCAAACCGAGCAAGGAAGAAAAACCGGTTGTAATCGGAAAAAGGGTTGTAAAGAGGAAAAAGGAAGAGAAAAGGAAGGTAAAGAAGACTCGGAAACCGAAAGTGTCTCCTTCCAGACTTATAGATCGGGCAGTGTCGAAGATCGAAAAAAAGGTTAAGGCGGAGAAGAACGATCACCTTGCCCAGGCGATTTCCAAGATCGAGAGCCGGGCAGAAGGGGTAGCCGAAAAGGGATCTGTTAGAGGTAATGCACAAAACGGGATCACCATAAGGATGTATCAAATGGCGGTTGAAGAACAGATAAAAAGCAACTGGTCCTATCCCGTGGCCCTTGTCAGCCCCAAAAAGCGAAAAGACCTTGAAGCGATAGTAGTGGTTAAGGTCAAGGAAGATGGGACTGTAATGAAATCGTGGTTCAAGGAACGATCATCCAACTCTATTTTTAACGGATCGGTCCTCAAAGCGATTGAAAGGTCAGACCCTCTTCCCCCCTTTCCTGAAGGGTACAGAAAGAGCTATGACGAGATTGAAATTAGATTTGATCTCAGCGAATTAGAGGATTTTTAGGTGAATAATACCATGAATATGAATTTGGAGAGTTTCCCAAGAAAAGGGATAGCCCATTTTTCATTTATCAGGATCGGGATCTTGTTTTTGATTCTCTTTCTCTTCCCGGGGGCAGCCTCTGGCCGGATATACATAGATGTTAATGCCCCCTCCATCCCAAAATTTAATATTGCCATTCCCGACTTCAAAAACCTTGGAAAGGACAAAAAACATTTCGACTTATCAACAAAGATGCCCGGAGTATTATCTAATGACCTTGACCTCAGCGGCTATTTCAACCCTATGGACAAGGAGGCGTTTCTGGCTGAAAAGGGGGGGGGCCTGACCTTAAAAGGGATCAATTTTAAGGACTGGTCTGTTATTGGTGCGGAACTCCTCTTGACAGGGGGGTATACCTGCATCGGGAGTCGCTTAGAGGTGGAGATCAGGCTGTTCGACGTATTTTGGGGACGTCAGATCCTTGGAAGGAGGGCGCTCGGAGACATTAGCGCTTACCGTCACCTGATGCACCGGCTTACAAACGAAATAATCCTGAAATTGACAGGTCACAACGGTATCTCTCTTACCAAGCTCGCTTTTGTTGGAAATGCTACTGGAAAGAGGGAGATCTACGTCTGCGACTATGACGGTTATAATGTGAGACCCATTACCCGGGACAAGAGCATCGCGATACTCCCCAGGTGGGCTCCTGATGGGAAGAAAATAGTGTACAACTCGTATAAACATGGTGGGCCAATGCTTTACCTGAAAAATATTTCCTCTGGAACTGTCAAGCGGCTGTCCGGGAGGTCCGGGCTGAACATCGGGGCATGCTGGGCGCCCAATGGCAAGGAAATAGCTTTGACCATGAGCCACAGGGGTAATCCCGATATCTTTACAATCAATCTTAAAGGCAAGATTCTAAAACAGCTTGTCAAACACTGGGGGATCGACGTTTCACCTGCCTTTTCTCCAAACGGGGACAAGATAGCGTTCGTATCTAACCGCTCAGGATCTCCTCAGATCTATATCTTAGATATTGGAAGCGGAAGAGTGGAGAGATTGACCTATGAGGGACGGTACAACACCTCTCCTTCCTGGTCGTCTCGTAACCGGATTGCCTTTGCTTCGATGAAAGGGGGACGTTTTGATATATGTACCATGGACCCGGTCGGGGGCGGATTGAGAAGGCTAACGGAGAATGGGGGGAATAATGAAGACCCTTGCTGGTCCCCTGAAGGAAGATATATAATGTTTAGCTCGAACAGGGAAGGTCGTTACCACATATATATCATGAATGCCAATGGACAGAACCAGCGGAGAATCACTTCCAAGAAAGGGGAACAAACAGCGCCATCCTGGGCGCCTGAATGATTGATTTCCACCCTAAGTAAATGGTTGGATGTGCGAAACCGATTCTTATTTGCATAATCGATACAAAAAAGACAAGAATATGCGTATAGACACTTGAAATAAGGAAAAAAAAATGTTAAATGACAAATCTATTAGCTGTTATATTTGCAATTGGTAACTATTTTGGGCAAATATAGAGGCTCAATCTTGTGTGGAAGGCCGTAGTCCTTGCGTACCAAGGTCTCAGGTTATGGGCGGTCGATATTTCGATATCTTATTTGGCATAAACTATAATAATCAGGAGGTAAAGGACGTATGGGAAAAAAAGCGATGACTGGCTTAGTTGCCATGGCGTTTGTTTGCGCGGTTCTGTTTTTTGTCACATCTTGCGCAAAAAAACAGGTTAACATCTCTGAAGCGGTTAAACCGCCTGTTGAAGAAGTTCAGGAGGAGGTTGTAGTTGTAAAGGAGGCGCCAAAGGAAGAAACTGTAGTGGCGATAATAAAGGAGATGCCCCCAGAACTTGTCAGACAGGTAGAGCTTTTTGAGACTTCGAATGTCTATTTCGATTTCGATAAATCAAATTTGAGGCCTGAGGCACAAGTGACCTTGAAGAAAAAGGCGGCGTTCCTCCGTTATAACCCTTCCTTCGCACTTCTCATTGCAGGCAATTGTGATAATAGAGGCACCGAAGAATACAACTTAGCTTTAGGCGAGAGAAGAGCTGATTCCGCAAAACAATACCTTATTGCCTTAGGAATATCTGGTGATCGGATCAAAACTATCAGCTATGGGGAATTGAGACCGGCAGATCCTGCAAATAACGAGGTTGCCTGGGCCCTTAACAGGCGAGATACATTTAAGTTGTTTCAGTAAGAAGGAAACCGTTAGCAGGTTCCTCTTCAAATCAATAATCAGACGTTATTGCTCTGTTTTTACCCGCTATTCTAAAATAGTGCCTGAACCACGCCAAGGCGTGGTTCAGGCACTATTTGACCGTACCGTGCACTTGCATAAATGATCCCAAAGACCTCATAAGAATATCTCAATCGGCTGGATATGGGAATTTCAATCTCAATAAGACATTTTGGCATTAAATTAGGGATAATTATCGGTTGTATCCTTTTTTTCACTTCCTGTGTTACCCAGAAGGAATTCTTGTATCTTAACGATCAAATTGTTGCCCTGAACAAGAGGGTTAACAGTCTTCAGGAAACAACAGAAAGCAAACTGGATTCAAAACTGGTTTCTACCCGTGAGCAACAGGCAAAAACAGCCATTGAAATCGATAAGATCAGGGAGGAAATGCGAAGCGTTTCAGGCCGTTTGGATGAAAACAACCATCTTGTGAGGCGTGCCATTGAAAGAGATACCACTGCTCAGGATGATATGGGGGCAAGTATAACTGATCTGAAAGACCGCATCTCCAAATTAGAAACCAAAGTGAACCGGATTAATGCATATCTTGGCCTTGAGATAGATGCCCAGCAGGGGGGGCAAGACCTTAAGAAGACGCCCATGGTTGCTCAGACGCCAGCGCCCCAAGCTGAGGCAGCCAAAAAACCAGTCCCGGATATTAAACAACCTGAAGTGTCTCTTGAAAAAAGGCTATATGATTTGACCCTCAAACTTTATCGGGAAGAAAAATATGAGGAGGCGATTGCCGGTTTTAAGAATTTTATTAAGAAGTTCCGCAAGTCGGAGTTGGCAGACAACGCCCAATACTGGGTAGGGGAGTCCTACATGGGCCTTAAACAGTATGAGCAGGCGATCTTGGCCTTCCAGACTGTGATAAAGAAATACCCAAAGGGAAACAAAGTGCCTAATGCTATTCTTCGCCAGGCATTGGCTTTTTATGAGATAAAAGACAAGACCAGCGCAAGACTTCTTCTGAAAAAGCTTATCAAGAAATATCCCAAATCAAGCGAAGCAAAGATCGCCAAAGCAAAGCTCAGGACAATTAAATAAAGGCTGGTTACCCCCATCAGGGGCGTGATTAACGGGTTAAGCTTGGCTTACACCTCTTACAAGGGCTGTAGCCCTCCCAAAATGCATCATAACTGGATGTGAACCTGATGAGGTTTTTTTTAGATATTCTTCTTGCAAAAGGGCAGTCAGGTCGATGAAAGCGATAGGATTTCCTGTTTCCGAGGCAGCGGTTCCCCTTGTATCTCAAAAGGTTGCTCCAGATTCCAACTCTTTCCTTTATTGCCTTCCTTTGGCACTCAAGCAATAGATCTCTGTACTTCAGATTAGGCCTGATTGATATGACATAGGCAAGCCCTTTCCGGACTAAAAGCGCATTGACCATATCCCCATTCTCTAAAAAAACATAGCCAAGGACTCTCTTGTACCTGTCCGCTCTCTCCAGATCGTAATCAAGCCTGACCAGCGCGCCTTTTACCAGTTTCTGGTTGAAATCTTTTGCTTTGTGGGCCATAAATTCACTCTTGCCTCCTTCATAATCGATCTCGGGAGTGTTGATCCCCAAATATCGAACTTTGGCCCCGTTTTTGAGAAGAACAGTGTCGCCGTCATAGACGAATACAACCCTATGAAAGGCAAAAGAGGTTAAGGATAGAGAGAGCCCCTGCAAGAGGATCAGGATTATGAGGAAGGTGATTTTTTTGAATCTCATGGCTTTTAATTCAGGTAACCGTTCAGAGGTTCCAAATGCAGTTCCGGGGGGACAAGAATGGAACCTTTGAATCTCTAAACCTTTGAACTGTGAACGATTAAAAATAAACTTTATAAAGTTAAGATATTTTTATGTAGTATTCATTATTAACAGGTTTTTTTATTGACTTTAAAGTTTTTCGGTATTAAACTTATCACTCAATAGCTATTTGACATTGTTTCGCATATCGGGAAATCCATCGGATAAATCAAAATATAGGGGAGTGTGCTATGCCAAAGATCATGACTACTAAGGAAATTGCAAAATATCTGAAATTACATGAAATCACAATCTGTAAGTATGCAGCAGAAGGTAAAATCCCTGCTATCCGGATCGGCAGGGTTTGGCGGTTCGATAAAGATGCCATTGACAGATGGATCGGTGGAGAGCAAAAATAGTTAGAGCTCGCCTGAGATTGGACTCAACTATTTGACGATTTCTGTAATCACGAATAAAGGAGATAGGGTTTTCTCCAGCTAATATAGGATTCGAGTTCTGGCAACCAGCTCTCCCTTATAAGAGGAAGGGGTTTGCCAGACTCGAGACCACGCCTCAAGGATGAATTGCCCATGATCAAATCAATGGGCTTTTTTTTGTGTTCATACTCGTAGGGAGGTTGTTTCCACGCAAAATCCCGCCCATGAAGCTCCATAATTGTCTGCAACAGGGCAAGTGAGGTGTAATAGGGTTGGTAAGCGTGTGGATCAAGAATGTGTATCATGAACCCGCGGCAGAGTTCCCCTGCCCATTTATGGAATGTTGGGCGAAACTGGTACTCTTGGAGATAACAGCCTGCCCTGGCACCCGGATCCAACATCTTTTTGATGGCCATAGTATCTAAGAAAGGCGCTCCAAAGATCTCAAAAGGCCGGCATGTTCCTCTTCCTTCAGAAAGATTTGTTCCTTCCCAGATCACCTGGCCTGGATAGACTTGGGCGGTTTGCGACAAAGGCATGTTAGGAGATGGCATAGTCCATCTTAAGCCTGTTTGGTCCCATAACATATTCCGTTGCCATCCCTGCATCGGTATGATTTCCAGGTCGCAATCAAGCTCGAACAGATGGTTGAAAACCCGGGCCATCTCTCCGATTGTCAGACCATGACGCATTGGCAAGCTACAGGGGCCTACAAACGAATATAGCTCTGGCTGTAGCAGGTTTCCCTCGGCCACATCTCCACCTAATGGATTGGGGCGGTCTAAAATAATCACCCTTTTACCGTACTTTGCCGCTGCCCTTAGGCAGTTGAGCATAGTGGAGGCAAAGGTGTAAACCCTGGTGCCTACATCCTGAAGGTCTATGATCAAGGTATCAATCAGATCAAACATGGTCGAAGCCGGCTCTCTCGATTCTGCATAAAGGCTGAAGACGGGAATTTTCAATATCTCATCATGTGAATGGGGGGTTTCCACCATATTGTCCTGGTCTTCCCCTCCATAGCCGTGCTGTGGACCGAGAAGGGCCTTTAATTGACCGGGGAATAGGTGCGCAATGACCTCCCTTACAGTACTTAAATTGTGATTTACTGAGGCCTGGTTGGCAAGGAGACCCAGCCTCTGGCCTTTTAGCTTTTTCCCATTCTCTAATTCTATATAGTCAAGTCCTGTGAGGGCACGGTTCATTTTCAATAGATTCTCCAATACGAAGTATTTTTTCGAGATCTTATGGCATGCATGATCCTTTTTCAAGATTATTTCGTAACGCAATCCTTCTATTTCCGGTAGCCTTCCTGATCTTTTTTTGGGTATCCCTTTATGCCGGGGAGCGTTATCTCCTCGAAGAGAATGGCATCAGGGTTCTATTCGAGCCTCCTCATGAATCGGTTGCAAGAGAACTGGCAAAAATCTATCCGGGGGTCAGGGCGGAGCTGGAAAATATCTTTGGATGGGACTTGAATATAACTCCCTCCATACTCCTGATTAAGGATAGCAAGCAGTTTCAGCAGATGATCAGGAGTCCACTTACCGTGGCATTTGCTGTCCCTGGAAAGGATCTCATCGTAATCGATTACTCAAAGATGAGCGCCCGTCCTTTGAACCTCAGAAATATCTTTAAGCATGAACTTTGTCACCTCCTGCTTCACCGGCACATAAAAAACGCTGCTCTCCCAAGGTGGCTTGATGAGGGTGTTGCTCAATGGGTGAGCGATGGCGTAGGCGATATTATATTAGATCAAAAAAGATCCCTCCTTAACAAAGCAGCCTTCACGGGGCGATTTATTCCCCTCGGTTCATTAGCGAGAGGGTTTCCACGCCGTGAACAGGATCTGATATTGGCTTATGAGGAGAGCAGAAGTTTTGTAGACCACATCGTCGGCAAATTTGGAAGAGAGGGTGTACTTGAGATCTTAGAGCATATGAAAAGGGGCGAAAATGTGCACGCTGCTGTTTTAAGATCATGCTCCATACCCCTTGGGGACCTGGAAAAGGGATGGCATAGCGCTCTCAGAAAAAGGATTACCTGGTTTACTTATCTTAGTTACAATCTCTATGAGATACTTTTTGCCTTTGCTGCCCTTATCACCATTTACGCGGGCATTAGGATAATCCTTAAGAAAAGGCGAGATATGAAGTATGAGATAGAAGAGATGGAGTGAATAAACAATGATG
>Ga0222678_1000338_pt1 | contig 22093 bp, 23 predicted proteins | sample AntAcemetagen937_FD_179801 | JGI IMG/M metagenome (GOLD analysis project Ga0222678, IMG submission 179801) | Saline water microbial communities from Ace Lake, Antarctica - #937 | ecosystem: Environmental > Aquatic > Non-marine Saline and Alkaline > Saline | place: Antarctica: Ace Lake... | reverse complement strand
CATCCTATTGATAACACAATTGATTCATTGAGGAAAGTCATTTCTGCCGGCATACCTGGCATCCTGATCAAGAAAAAAGAGAATTCCGGATCTTCTTGATGTTTCCCCCTTGTTGGCGGGGAAGTGCGGCAGACGACATGAGGAGAAGCGGTTGTGGGAGGATAAATGCCGAAGCGCTCCTGGAACAGGCTTCCGGACGAGTCCATTCTCCTGTAGACCGGTTTAAAACAAAGGGTGGCGTTTCTGGAGAGGATTCACCTTTTTCTCTGATTTCCTTGGTAAGAAAGCCTGTCGAAGGTGTCTGCAACTCCTGAACAATTCTTCTAATGAGAGTCGTTTTTCCGCAACCGGGAGGACCAGTGAAAAGAATATTGTTGAACGTCATATCCCTGTTTCTCTTTCGGTTTTCTCTCTCTTATAAAAGGCCAGCTCCCACTCAAAAGCCACTGAATCATGGCGAAGAATGTAGGTTGAGTTATCATCACCCACAACCTTGAAGAAGCGGTGTTCCGGGTCAAGCCAACGATCAACGACCTCTTTGACCCCAATCAGCCTTTCTTCTAACCAGAAACGCCGAGGGGTCTCCTCTCCTCTATAACCTGAATAACAATCAACCCGGATCTTCATAGTCTTTCAAACACCCTCGCTCAATCATTTCAAATGAGAGACAGAAGAGAGAACACGAAGTGCTCTCAAGAAATCACGTTCAGGATCTGGGCTTTTCTCTCATCAGGCCTTCCGGGAATGTTGCTTGGATACCCCACAATCATTGGAGCAACGATTCTGTAATCTTTGGGCATCCCAATGTATTCCCGAATTTTAGGATTTTGTATGTTCGTACCAAGCCCGACCCAGCACGTACCCAAGCCTCTTTCACAAGCCAAAAACATTAAATAGCAAGCAGCAAGCGCACAATCTACCTGCAAGGAGCGCACCCTTTCAGATCCGCCTATGTAAACCAGGCAGGGAGCGTTATAGAAAACATTGAAATGTTTGTCCCGAAGAGTAGATTCATATTTTTTCAGGGGGGCATCAGGGTTCAACTCGATATACGACAAAATGTTTTGCTTGCTTTCATCTGAAAGCTTCCTGATCCACTCTTTGTTGTTCACAACTATGAACCTCCATGGCTGGCCATCCCCTGAACTTGGGGCAAAACAACTATCCCTGATGATCTCTTTGATAAGATCTAAGGAAACAGCCATGTCTTCATAATCCCTAACAGATCGTCTCTTACTGAGTAATTCAGAAAAATCAGTCATTTGTACGGTCCCTCCAACCAAAGCATTTCCTTTTTTTGGGGCTCAAAAAGATCGGTATTGGCCCCTTGCTACGCCGATCCTGGTAACTCCCATGCTGTGCCACCCACCTTAATAGATACCACACACGCAACCCACTATAAATCCGCTGTTTATTCTTTGGCCTCTTCCTTTATGTGAGGAGGAGGTCAAACGCCCATCTCTTCATGGTAATAGGATCCACTCTCCTATTTTGCTCTTCCAGAGGGCACTCTGGTTGGCCTGGAATGCCCTCAAAGTCTTAATTCAATAGCTGATCTTTGTTTTGGCCTTTATGGCATGTAACCCCGGAAGGATTAACTTCCAAGCGTTTTTGCTGAAAAAAGGTGAAGGAGTTCGGTATCAGCACCCGCTTTGAGAGGTGCGCTTGTGAGGGTCGGTTTCTTGTCCTGACTTACTTTGAGTTATGTTTTGGTTGTGGGGTATAGTATGGGGTAAGCTAATTAAGGTCAACGAAAAAGGGGCCACGCATATTGCGTAACCCCTTAATTTTACTAATGGCGGGCGATGCGAGACTCGAACTCACGGCCTTTGGTTCCGGAGACCAACGCTCTATCCAACTGAGCTAATCGCCCATTTTAATCCATTTTTATCAGCTTTTATCCGCCAGGTCAAGGACTTGTGGAGATGACCAATTATTAACGCTATCGCGTTATTCATCACACTACTCGTTCCAGTACTTTATGCGCTTCCATGCGAGAGCCTTGAGCCTTTCCAGAACTTCGGGGAATTTCTCCTCAATATCCTGGATATACCACTCTAAAATCTCTGTCGGTTCTATACTCGTAATCGTAACCGTGCGTTTGTCGTGCTGACTGATGACTCCTACCTCCCCGATGATCTCGCCGGCCCCTAATTCATTCAGGACAAAGCCATCTTTTGCAACTACATTTATCCTTCCTGAGCCAATTAGTGCAAAAGTGCCGCCAGACTCCTCACCTCTCTCGTAAACCGTTTCGCCATCGGAGAACTCCCTGGAATTTGAGCTCATGATCAAAAGATCCATCTGGCCCTGATCCAGGCCTTCAAACAGTTCGCACCCCTTAAGGGCGGTTCTCATGACATCCGAATCCATTTTGCAGTTCCTCCGTAGTCTATTTGATTATTTAACCGTCAATTTATTATTTGACTGGATTTACTCTCAGAGGTCAAGTCCCCATTTTTTCAAGGCTGCAACACCCCCCTGGAGATTGTAAGTGTCCCTTATACCCATCTCGTCCAAAGTCACCTGGGCCTCGTAAGAACGAACACCGGTATTGCAGATCAGAACCATTCTCTTCTCTTTGGGCACCTCTTCCATCCGGACTCTCAGCTCATCCTGGGGAATGCTCTTCCAGCAATCGGGGTATTTATTGACAAAATATTCCGCATTGCCCCAACCCCGGCAGTCCAAAAAAATGGTGTCACCGCTATCCCGCTCCAACCACCAGTCAACAAATTGATCCGCATCGATTACCCTATTTTTCCCTTGCAGAGTATTTTCAGCCGTATTGCCCAAGGCATTCAGGATATCCATGGCCGATGAAAAAGGGGGCGCATAAAGAAGCTCGAGGTTGCTGATATCAGCAGTCGTAGGCCTGTATTTGAGGATAGCCGCAACCGCACCGACCCGGGCAAACATACTGTGACTCATGCTCCCGAGCCCCTGGATCCCTAAGATCCTTCCTTTCCCTTTTTCCACCACCAATTCTAAGTAGACCAGATCCTTGTCAGGATAAAAATGGGCCCGGTCAAACTGGACCACAAAGACACTTAAGGCATCAAAGCCCTCGGCCTGCGCCCTTTTAAGGCTCATGCCCGCACTCGCTAAAGATATCTCAAAGAGCTTTATTATAAAGGTCCCGACAGCCCCTTCAAACCGCGCTTTTCCACCCGCAAGGTTCGTGCCGATAACCCGCCCCTGCCTGTTTGCCAGGGAACCTGACGGGAAGTAGGCGGACTTCCCTGTGACAAGATCCGTCACCGCCACACAGTCCCCCCCTGCATATATATCCGGGTCAGAGGTCTCCATCCTTTCGTTGACTGCTATGGCGCCATCACGCGAAATCTCGAGACCGGCATCCTCGGCCAGATCAGAGTTGGGTGTAACTCCCACTGCCATGATCACCAAATCCGCGTCCAAGGTCCTCTTGTCGGTAACGACCTTTTCTACCTGGCTGTCGCCTTGGAGCCGCACGACCTGCTCCCCAAGGTAAATCGAGATCCCATTTTCCGCCAGATGATGCTGACCCATCCGGGCCATATTAAAGCTGACGATTCCCGGCAGTATCTGATCCGCTACCTCGACAACAGAGGTGTCGATCCCCCATAGATCAGCTAATGCCTCGGCCATTTCAAGACCGATGGCGCCTGCCCCGATAATAACGGCCTTAGCAACCTTGCCTTCGGAAACCTGCCTTTTGATCGCCACCGCCTCATTGAGATCCGACACGGTGAAAACCCCCTCGAGCCGGACTCCGGGAATGGGTAGTCTTTTTGGCCGGCTTCCGGTGGCGAGAACAAGCTTATCATAAGGAAAAGTCTGTTTTTTTCCATCCAGGACATTCTGTGCAAGCACCATCTTTTTGCTTCGATCTATGGAAACGGCCCTGACATTTACAAGGACGTCGATATCTTTTGCATCCCTGAAAAACTTCTCGTCGCGAATCATATGGAAGCTGGTTGACTGTAGCTGGCCTGGATCGCTCAGGTCACCAGATACGAAATAGGGTATCCCGCAACCCCCGTAAGAGATAAGATCAGATTGGTCAATCATGGTTACCTTTGATTCAGGCTCCAGCCTCTTAAAGCGGCAGGCAGCTTTCGGACCTAAGGCAACCGCCCCGATAATTACGACATTCTGCATGGCAAGGTTCCTCTACTGTCAGTAATTTACACTATTTTTTAATTATAAAACAACAAGGGGAAAATTTTCAATGTTTTTCCGGTATCAGCACATTGAGCAGTCGGCCGCCTTCTCCATGATTGTTTCACCACGAAGATCACGAAGGCCACGAAAAAACCCAAGAAGACACAGCAACTTCGTCGTTAATAAACATTTGCCGGGTCAGAATCAATCCAAAATTTGCCACCCGGATTTATTAAGAAGGTATGTTTTTTATCCTTCATAATAGCGGGCTCTGTTATCAGAAACAGCCGAAAAGAGAAACCGCTTGTTTTACAATGTGCAAAAATAACTGCCAGGCTAATTTCCCGGCAACCAATAAAGATGCAACACAACAATAACCGTAATTCTCTTATATTTACGATACCCTAAGACATTTCATGCTGGGCTTCGGCTCCTGGCACAACAATTGCTTGATATAATGAGATGGAAATTGTATTTTGGATACGGCAATGGGATTCCTGTCCGGATCAGCAAGCGCTGAACCCACTTACATACCCGTCTGGAACTTGATATGGAGGTAAGGTAATGGAATTGCAACTGATTGAAAAATCGAATCATGATCTGTTTGTTCAAAACCTTATTAACAATTATCAGGTGGAAGGGGTAAAACATAAGGAGGGTTCCTTTATTTACGGCTCGATAAAATCGCCTGAGGAGCTTTGTTTAGATTTTGACCGTACTGTTATCCCCCCCAAGAAGTATTTTTTGCCTCCAGAAGAGACACTATTCCAATTCACGTTGGCCCCTGCTCCCCAGGTCACCCCCGTGATGGAGGGCAACCCCTTTATCCTCTTCGGTGTACATCCCTATGATATCAAAGCCATCAATCAGATGGACAGGATCTTTAGCAGAGGAGTTCCGGACCCCCATTATCTGAAACGGAGAGAGGCTGCCCTCATTATAGGTGTGGATCCGACAGCGGTTGCACCACGATCCTTCTGGGCTGATATGGGCGCATCTACAGTATCCGAAGGTTTCGACCTTATGCTTACTGATATAGGAGAACACTTTATTGTGGAGATCGGGACCGATAAGGGGAAACGCCTCTTAGAGGAGCATGCAAAGCTGAGACCAGCCACCGGGGACAATACCCGGGAGAGAGTAAAAATACGTTCCCGGATCTCTCACATATGTAAGAAAAGGGGCTTCGCCTTCCCTAAAAGAGATATACCCAAACTCTTAGAGCATTCCTGGGGAAATTTATTATGGGAAGAACAGGCCAGCAAATGCCTTAGTTGCGGGACATGTAACCTTGTCTGCCCCACCTGTTATTGTTTTGATGTACACGACGAGGTGGACCTCGACCTGGCACATGGAGAACGGATCCGTCGATGGGATGGGTGCTTGCTTCAAGATTTTGCCAAGGTTGCCACCGGTGAGAACTTCCGTGAGACCAGGGCATCGAGGTACCGTCATCGGTTCTACCGAAAGGGCCACTATCTTTTTAAGATACTGGATGACATGGCATGTGTGGGATGCGGCAGATGTGCTTCAGCCTGCCTGCCGGATATTGCCGACCCGGTAAATCTGTTTAATAAATTAAAAGAAGAATAACGATTGATGGTCTGGTAAAAAATCTCTAAAGCCGTCACTCCCGCGAACGCGGGAGTCCAGTCCCGCTAAAGACGGGATTCCCTGGATTCCCGCGTTCGCGGGAATGACGTAATAGGATCGCGGGAATGACGTAATAGGATCGCGGGAATGACGATGTAGGATGAGTGCGTGTCATTCCCGCGAAAGCGGGAATCCAGTCAATGCTCGGGAAATGTGATTCGCCCGAACTTGTTGAGAAGTTACCAATTTCCCCGCAAAAGACGGGATCTTCGACAAGTTTCCAATTTCAAGTTTGATGAACTCATAAAAAATCTCTAAAGCCGTCACTCCCGCGTTCGCGGGAATGACAATAACGGGTGCTTTCTGACTATTTACGAGTTCATCATCGATTGAGCCCTTTGAAAATGTGGAGAGAGAATGCTTTTTGCCAAGAGGCTAACCCGGATAAAGCGAAATTGCGAATTTGGGGATTGAGGGATTAAAACAGACTATGAGCATCCCAGCTGAAGACGGGATCTTCAACCAGCATCACGCATCACGTTTCACTCTTCAATTAGAGTGTAGCTTTCATAAAAATGACATCGCAAAGCGATACAACAAATATTCAATATGCAATAGTCAATATTCAATTCCGGCTTTGCCGGATTAGGAGGAATCCATCATGAACCAACCCATGTTAGAAGATTCTCCCTATCTACCCAAATGGGCCGAGATCACCCGAATTGAGCAACTCACCGAGAGTGAGAAGCTATTCGAGTTACGCCTCGTAAGTGGAGAGCCCTTAGGTCACACCCCCGGACAGTTTGTAGAGCTGTCTGTGATGGGGATTGGCGAAGCCCCTATATCCGTCTCTTCAGCCCCTACGGAAAACGATGTTTTTGAACTTGCTATCCGGAAGATCGGAAACCTTACCTCTGCAATACACGGCTCCGTCACAGGAGACAGGGTGGGGATCCGTGGTCCCTTTGGCACACACTTTCCCGTGGAAGAGGCTAAAGAAAAGGATCTCCTGTTTGTGGCAGGCGGAATAGGGCTGATTCCACTGAGATCCTTTATCCGTTTTGTACTGGACCACCGGGATGAATATGGCGAGGTTACGGTCCTTTTCGGCGCCAGAAACCCGTCGGAACGGATCTTTTTAGATGAACTGGAGCAGTGGGGCAGCAGGGAAGATATCACTTACCTCGATTCTGTAGATAAATCAGGCCCGGGCTGGCAAGGGAATGTGGGAGTGATCACCACCCTTTTCTCAAAGATTCATGTGGACCCATCCAGGACTTTCTGTATTGTGGTTGGTCCCCCTGTGATGTATCGTTTTGTCATATTAGAGGCAAAAGCAAAGGGCATACCCGACAGACAGATCTTCCTCTCCTTAGAGAGAAAAATGAAATGCGGGATTGGCAAGTGCGGTCACTGCCAGATCAATCATCTCTATGTCTGTCAGGACGGGCCGGTATTCAGATATACGGACATCTTTGACCTGGAGGAGGCGCTGTAATGGAAAAGCCGAGAGTAGCGTTTTTTGACTTTGCCAGTTGTGAGGGGTGTCAACTTCAAGTTATTAACTTGGAAGAGGATCTCCTGAAGGTGCTTGAGGCCGTGGATGTTGTGACTTTCAGGGAGGCCATGAAAGAACAATCAGACGATTATGACATCGCCTTTGTAGAAGGCTCGATTACACGCAGGTCGGACGAAGAACGGCTAAACACGATACGCAGGAATGCAAAAGTCCTAATTGCCCTTGGCTCATGCGCCACGTTGGGAGGGATCAACTGCTTAAAAAACTTTCATGAGCAGGAATATGTCAAAAAGCTGGTTTATGGAGACAAGGCATCAAGCTATGAGACCTATCCGTCCCGGCCTCTTAAAGCAGTGGTTCCTGTTGATTTTGAAATCCATGGATGTCCTATAAATCGAGATGAATTCGCCATGGTATTAAAGGCGCTCCTGTTGGGAAAAAAGCCCGAAATCCCAAATTTCCCCGTGTGTGTGGAGTGTAAAATGGCCGAAAACATATGCGTTTTCGAGAGGGGGATGACCTGTATGGGTCCTGTTACCCGGGCAGGCTGCGGGGCATGCTGTGTCACAGAAGGGAGCTTTTGCTGGGGATGCAGGGGCCTTGTAGATGACCCCAATGCCAACTCCCAAAGGGAGGTCCTGGCTACCCACGGACTGAGTGTACAGGATATCCTCGGGAAATTTAGACTGTATACCGGGTTTTCGGAGGTGGCAAAATGAGCGGTGAAAAAATCATCAAGATTAACCACCTTACCCGTGTGGAGGGGCATGGGAATATCCATATTAAGATAAGGGATGGCAGGGTGGAGGAGTGTCAGTGGCAGGTGGTGGAGGCGCCCCGTTTTTTCGAGGCCATGCTCAGGGGACGGAAGTGGTATGAACTGGCCCACATTACCTCCAGAATTTGTGGGATCTGCTCTATCGGGCACACCCTCACATCCCTGAAGGCCACTGAGGCAGCCATGGGTGTGACCTTGTCTGAGCAGACGGAGAAGTTTCGAAGGCTGCTCGTTCACGCTGAAAATCTGCAGAGCCATATCCTTCATTTAGGTTACCTTGTGCTTCCCGATCTCCTGAGGGTGCCCAGTGTTATCCCCCTGGTATCAACTCACAAAGACCAGGTCCTTCTCGTGGTCCGCCTGCATCGTCTATCCAATGAGATGTCTGACCTGGTGGGGGGCCGAACAACCCATCCGCAGCGGCCGGTTGTCGGGGGATTCACCAAATGGCCTGCCGCCGAAGAGCTGGAAACCCTGCGCACGCGACTGGCAGACTCTCTGTCCGACGTGGAGGCCCTGGCCTCCCTAATAAAGGATCTCGCGGGCAACCTCCCTCAGTTTGTCAGGGAAACCGAGTATATCGCTCTGACCGGTACGGATGAATATGCACTGTATGATGGTGATATCGCCTCCACGGATGGAGGAACATGGCCTGTGGATAACTATAAGGAGATCACCAATGAATACTTAGTTCCTCAGTCTACCGCCAAGTTCGCAAAACATAAGAGAGATTCCTATATGGTGGGCGCCCTTGCCAGATTGAACCTGAATTATGACCAGTTGACCCCCAAGGCTAAAGAGGTAGCAGAGACCTTCCAACTCAGGCCGATTAATTACAATCCCTTCATGAATAATATTGCTCAATTAGTGGAAGTGACTCATTCCATAGAGGATTCAATCCGGCTGATAGATGATCTCTTGAAAAACGGGATTAAGGATGAAAAACCCTCATCCTCCATTCGGGCCGGGAGAGGGAGTGCCTCTGTGGATGTGCCCAGGGGTATTCTATTTCATGAATACGAGTACAATAAGGACGGCGAGTGCGTCTGGGCCAACTGCGTTATCCCCACTAACCAGAACCATGCGAATATCCAGAAAGACCTGGAGGCCTTGGTCCCTGAAATAAAGGACAGGCCGCAAGAAGAGATAGAACTCACGGCGGAAATGCTTGTCAGGGCTTATGATCCTTGCATTTCCTGCTCTACCCATTGTATTTTCCTTTAGAAAAAAGGAGGAGAAGGATGGACAAGCCAAAGATTCTCATTATCGATGATGACCCCGATCTGGTTGAAAGCATGCAGATTACCTTAGAGGCCAACGACTACGAGGTGGAAAGCGCCTATAATGGAACCGATGGTCTCAGGCTTGTAAAGGAAACCAATCCGGATCTTATTATCCTTGATGTGATGATGGATTCCATAACAGAGGGATTGCAGGTCTCGTACCAGCTCAGAAGCCAGGATCCGCAATCGCCATACAAGGCTTATTCCAACATCCCCATTCTCATGGTTACAGGTGTATCCCAGAAGATGCACATGAAATTCTCTCCCGAGACAGATGAGGATTACCTACCAGTGGATGAATTCGTGGAGAAACCGATTCAACTTGATACCCTCTTAGAGAAGGTCAAAAATTTGATAAAAAAGAGTTCAGAGCTGTGGAGATAGACAAAGATCTTGAAAGCAGCCTCCAACGGCTTGGATTGTTAAACCAGGTCGCCAAGGATATCACCTCTACGCTTGGATTAGAGCCGAGACTCGGCTTTGTCTGCCAGAGTATCATCGATATTATGGGTGTGAAAGGGGTCTCTATCCGGCTGTTAGATCAGAAAACAAACCGGTTAGAACTGGCCTTTTCCTGTGGATTGAGCGAAGAATATATTCACAAGGGTCCGGTGGATGCCGACAAAAGCCTGGCTAAGGCATTGGAGGGGTCACCCCATTTTGTTTTAGACGCTTCTACTGATCCGGGGATTCAATATCCCGAGGAGGCCCGCAGAGAAGGTCTTGTGAGTGTGTTGTCTCTACCCTTAAATGGAAAGACAAAGGTTATAGGCACCCTGCGTCTGTACACCGGCGAAAAAAGATCCTTTACCCAGGATGAAATCGATTTTCTTTCAGCCCTGGCCGCTCAGGGGGCCATTTCCTTGGAAAATGCAAGGAACTATGAAGTCCTGGAAAAACAGGATAAGGCCAAAAGTGACTTTATCATGATGATGACGCACGAGTTGAAAGCGCCCTTGATGGCAGTCCAGGGGCTTCTGGACGTCATGCAGAAGGGGTATGTGGGCCCTCTAACTGAAAAGCAGAAAGAGCTGATTGCGCGAATATTGAGACGTATAGACTCCCTTATGGAGGTATCGACCGACCTGTTAGACATATATGAATGGCAAACAGATAGGCCTGACACCCAGTCGATTCCCCTTTCAATGAACAAGCAGATACAGAGGGCGGTCGACCTGTTCAAGACAAGCGCTCAGGAAAAAGGCCTGACCATGAATGTTGATTTGCCGGATGAGGACCTGATCTTCATGGGAAGCGAGGATGAGACAGAGAAGATCCTCAATAATGTGATTACCAATGCCATCAAATACACCCCGAAGGGCGGCAATATCTCCCTGGCTCTCTCCGCTTCAGGAGGGAATGTGGTTTTGATTATCAAAGATACTGGAATCGGTATAGATAATCAGGACATCTCCAAGGTATTCGATGAATTCTTCCGGTCCAAGGGAGCCAAGAAGATCGACCCTTACGGAAAGGGCTTAGGTTTACCCTTTGTAAAGCAGATTGTGGAAGGCCTTGGGGGCACAATAAGAGTAAAAAGTGAGGCAGAAAAGGGCTCTGAGTTCATCCTGGCTTTTCCTAAACCCGGCTAAACCCGTCATAGGCGGACAAGCCGGAAAAATACCCTGAAAGCCAGTAATAGAAAAGGTTCCCGAAGGATGAATGGCGGTTCAACTTTTTCAGTCCCGCGCAGCGCGGGATTGGATTTGGGATTAGTGCGCCTGGAACATATGGAAAGAATACGACTCCTTATCGTTGACGATGAAGATGCCTTCCGGCGGACAGTTGCCAAACGGCTGATGTTTTTCTTATATCTGGCACGTTGGTTGCAGTATGTATTGACAGGTACGAGCAACATTCAAATTTCCTTGGCCCGTATCCGGGCTGAGAGGAGGTGTTACAATGTTAGTAAAAAATTGGATGAGCAAGACGGTTATCACCACCGACGTGAACGATTCAATGAATAAAGTCATGGATCTCATGAAAGAGCATAATATCGGCATGGTGCCGGTAATGAAAAAGGGAAAGTTAGTGGGGATCGTCACGGACCGGGATTTGAAAAGATCCTCTGCCTCAGACGCCACTACCCTTGAAATACATGAGCTTCTCTTTTTAATCTCGAAGATCAAGGTCAAGGACATTATGACCAAAGATCCGATCACCGTTCCCTTTGATTTCACCGTGGAGGAGGCGGCAGAGGTCCTTATGAAAAATAAGATCTCTGGTGCGCCAGTAGTGGATCAGAAAGGTCAGATTGTCGGGACTATTACCAAGGGAGACCTGTTCAGGGTCTTGATTTCTCTGACCGGGGTGGGAAAGAGAGGGATTCAGTTTGCCTTTCAGGTTGAAGACCTTCCCGGAACAATTAAGAACGTTGCAGATATTATCCGACAATATGGGGGCCGCATGGTGAGTATCTTGAGTACTTATGAAGGGATGCCAACGGGGTACAGAAAGATCTTCATCAGGATGCTCGGGGTTGAGCGCGACAAACTCCCCCACCTTGAAAACGATCTCCGGAAAAAGGCCACCCTGCTCTACATGGTGGATCATCGTGAAAACAGGCGGGAGATTTTTTAGAAAAACATTGACAAAGATTTACACGCTTCTGCGAATGGCATTGTCGCTTGCACTTCGTCGTCCGCAGGAGACTCGGATTAAGGTGATTGTTTTCAAAGGGTACTCTACTGATGGTCCTGCCCGGAAGATTTTAGCTGCAGGCGCAGGAAGTTTTCAAGGATCTTTTCGAAAATCCCTTGCCTTCAAGGGAAGGCTTTAACAAGCCGTTAAAGGCCGAGTTTTTGGCTCAGCTCCTGGTAGTGTTTAGGGAACTCCGGCTGGAAGTTCTGATAAAAGGTTATGGGGTAACGCGCCCCGATCTTCTTGCCCGATTCCTTCAGGCCAATGATGAGGGATTCCAGAAAGGAATAGGGAAAGGCAAGGATCATCTCATCATCCGCAGTCATAGAGAAGATACGATCTCCAGGTCCCGGGAGAACAACCCTTGGTTTGTTCGATATCATGGGGCGAATGAGGTATTCGGGACATTCTACCTTTCCTCCAAAAATCCCCGCAATCTTTTCTTCCATGTCGAATGTGGCAGCCTGGACAAGACGGGAAACCTGGCCGGGGTTTCCATAAAGGACAATGGTATCAGGCGGCAACGGTATTTTGTGGAGCGGACTGATGAGAATGGCCTGATATTTGCCATTATCCAGAAAGCACATTTGGCCCACCTCGCTTATGGTCTTCTCCATAGTGCTTTTATAGTTGGAGGGAAAGAATGCGTCTGCCATATCCTTGGATGGGTCCGGGGAATCAGTAAAGCCAAGGACGAGGGATGAAAGCACACATATAAGGTCTTCTGAAGTCATCCCCATTTGCCAGCCATAGGTCCGCGCCATGGTCATTGCCTGGCAGGTGGTGATTTTCTTCTTGAGAAATACTGCAGGCCTGCGGGCTTTTTCGGGGAGAGCATCTTTTTCTTCTAAGAATTTTATGCCCACTGGAAATGTCTTGAGTCTTAGATTGTTATAGATGAATTGAGACTGTTCAGCCAATTGAGATGTGTCCATATATCTTCCTCCTAAATTTTCGATTTCTAAATTCTGATGAATTCGTAAAAAGCTAGAAAACACCCGTTATTGTCATTCCCGTGAAAACGGGAATCCAGGAAAACCAATCCCGCGGCGGGAGTGACGGCCTTGGAGACTTTTTACGAGACCATCAAACTCCGCACAACTTATATGCGCAGGACTTGGCAGACTCAATGTCGGCCAATCGTGTAATCATGATTTTTTGGGCCTGGGGAGAGCCTGCTCCATGGATCGATTCCGTTAAATATGAAACCGCCCCGCTTCCTAAAGTAATATTCTCAATAAGACGGAGTATTCGTATCCGTTTTTCGCTATCCACACCCGTCTTGCCTACCAGATACTTCTTTATATATGGTCCTATTTCGGGGTGTTCCTGGTCCTTTAATGAAGGCATGGTGACCATGATGCCGCCGGCGATGTCCTGGGCCAGACGGGATATCTCAAAAGGAAAGCGGGTGATATTGAGTTTGCAAACATTGGCCAAGAGGGGATCTACGGTATAGGCGCCGCTTGGTGTGGGATAACCCTTGCCTGTACTGGCCAAGGCCCCTGCGTGCAGCGTCTCATTAAGATGGATCATCTCCGCTATCTTATCCTTGATATGGGAGGTCTTATCTGTGCCGTGGGCCTCGGCGATGGCCGCTGTTGCCCCGATGAGAACATCGCCTACCCCCACCTTGCATCCCCCGTAACTGGCCCTGTGGTGGGCCGCAAAAAGCTCCACGAGCCGCCCGGCCATCGAATATTCTCCTTTCATGAATATCCTTTCTTCCGGTACAAAAACATCGTCAAAGGTCACCATTGCCTCACAGCCACCGTAATAGAGGTTGCCCACGTCTGATCGGCCATCTTCAAGACGTCTTGTATCAGATGGCTGACGGCCGTATATGAAAGTAACCCCTTTGGTGTCCGCAGGCACGGCAAAGGAAACAGCATACTCTCTGTCCTCTTCTCTCAAGGCCCTTGTGGGAACGACGAGCAGTTCATGTGAATTTACTGCACCGGTAATATGGAGCTTTGCCCCACGAACCACTATGCCACCATTTTTTTCTTCCACTATATGCATGTACTGATCAGGGTCCTCCTGTTTTGACGGCGGGAGACTCCGGTCCCCTTTTGTGTCTGTCATACAGGCGGCAGGCACGAGATCATTTGACTGGATATATTTCATGAAATCTACAAAACGATTATGATACCGGGTTCCGAACTCCTGATCCAGATCATAGGTGATGGCATATACGGTATTCATACAGTCCAGACCTGCACAGCGTTGAAAGCAGCAGGCCGTCTTTCTCCCCATTTCTCTCAACATAAGGATTTTTTTTGTGAGATCCTCTACGCTCTGCTGGATATGTGTAAACCGGTTTATTGTTTCCCCTGTAAGGTGAGACTGTACCGTGAATAACGGTTTCATATCCTCCTGTCCTGCCTGGTGATAAATCTCGGCCAACGCCATGGCAGGTGGTCTTGATATGGGATGATCCGGTACGCTCTCAACCACCTCTCCCTGGATAAAGACCCGATGGTCGAGTTCCCTCAAACTGGACAGATACTGCTCCTTTGTCATTAACGCCATTGCTCCCTCCTTAATCCCTCAACTACCTTCGTTTTCTTATTGAATTCCAGAGTATTTCTCAATGTCCGCCCCTTCTTCCACCTATTCGTCTTAAGAGCCGGTCTTTAAAAAGCGCAATATTCACGGACATCCCTATTTTCCCATTAATCACAGTTTGTCATATTGACGCTGAACCTCGTCAGTCCCGTAGACCCTCTCAAGCCTGCGAACAATAAAGTGACCACGTGCCATGTCCTGGAAATGATCGATAAAAATCGTGTTTATCAATGCACCTCCCGCTGCCCCAATTAGAGGCACGGCCTGTGCTGCAAATTTCTCTGAGACGTTTACTCCAAAACGGGATGCAATTGTGGTTATGAACCTGGAAATCGCCGGAGCACCCTCTTCCGCCAACCCTCTTTTCGCTATGTATTTGACGGCTTCAGAAACCTCGCGGGCAAAAACAGCCCGCACCACAAAATAACCGGTCTCTGTTGCATCGTCTCCGGGCGATTTCCCCCCAAGGGCAAAAACTTCCAGGCAAGCCAACTTTGCTTCGAGCGTTTTGATCTTTTCGCCTTCGCTCCGTGCGATATCGGCAATGGAACGGAGCATGATGATTGTTGAGACAGGCAACTCCACTGTAAGGGCCGGCAGACCAAAGGCGCCACCTACTGCACCGGAAGTTGCAGCAAGCATTTTGTGCAAAAAATTCCAGGAAGATACCCTCGGCCGTTCATCCATCGTTATAACCGCGAATTCCAGTGCCTTGCGCAATGATTCTTTTGTAGCCTGCTGGACCACCTCTGACCATTTGGCTGGTAAAATTTCAAAACCCTTGTCAATAGCAGTCCCCAACGCATCGGTGATCCTTGCAGCCAGGCCCGGGTTTTCTAATAGATCTTTTGCATATTTCAGATCCTCGACTTCATTTTGTGACATGGGCATTTTGATTCTCGTTTAAAACCTGAAGCGCATATAATCAATAGAATCCCAGTAATGGTCAGGGGGTCCGTTTAGCTCTTTCTATTTTCAAGCAAGAGCTAAACGGAGACTTGACCACTTCATTCTCTTTCATGCTGCTTCCGCCTCTCCCATCAAAGCTCATCCGACCAGGAATATACAAAACGGTGTGTTTGTCGATACGGCTTTGATTACCCGCCAATGGACGGAGCCTAAAGTCAGGGTTTAGCCGCTTGATCAGTGAGTTGTCAGTCTTTGCCCGTGTGTCACAAAGCAATTTTCTTAGTTCTACGGCTACAGGTCGATACGCGTGAACATTGCCAGCGTGGTATGCTGTCACGTTTGACGATATGACCGCCAAAGACGCTTCCAAATCACGTAAGGATTTCATATTTCCATTCATTACATAACGTTATGATGAGGGCCTTGGTGGAGCGGCAGCGGAACCAAGTCCCTCTCCATCAGTTTGTTCGGACGTTTCCGGTTTTCTCCGTGACCTATCGAAGGCGTTCACGGCCTGCCTCACGCGGCGGGCGGCCTGCTCGGGATTCAGGCCCGAAACATCGACCCGCAAATGGGCACGTTCGTATGTCTTGCGGAAGTAGGTGATGTCCTTCTTGATCTCTCTCAGGTGCAGGCGCTTCTCCTCAGCCGTCAGGTCCTTCTCGATCAGGTTCGAATCTATATCGTAGAAAGTAATCCGTTCCAGGACGTTCTCCGGTTTATCGTTGAGTGCCACGGTAATGCCAGTGGACTTCTTTATGGCCCGTAGATACCCTGCCATCAGGCCGCTCGGCGGCAAGGCGATGACGCTGTGCCGGCTCGCCGGACGGTTCAGCAGGTGGACCAGCGCTTTCGCCGCCTCCTTGCGGTAGGAATGGATCGTGAGGAACTTGTTCTGAAGTCGCTCAATGCTGGTGCCGAAGAACGTTTCTATCTCGCGGTCCAGATCGAAGAACTTGACGCCCAGAAGCACCGCCAATTGTCTTCCCACGGTCGTCTTGCCAACGCAACCGACCCCTGTCAGAAAAATGCGCATTGCTGTTGCTCCAGGGCAGGTTATCTATTGTCCGAACGTTTGAGCGTGAGCAGCGGCCCAAAGGAGTTTCGATCTTTCACGGCCCTTACGTAAAACCACTACCTTCATTCCGTTTGCTCCACGCTTTTGTTAGCCCCTATGTTTCATATTGGCGAAACGAAACCGGAATATATCCCCTTATCTTCTCCATAAAACGAATGAGCTTTTTTAAGCGCTTATTCCACTCACAGCTGAAGGTGTGCCCTAAATCCTGTTCAGATAAATGATTGACAATAGCGCTATATGTTTTTCGTCCAATTTGTTTTTGCTTGTAGGCAGGACAAGCTTCATAGAGGTCGTGAGGGATTTTTTCGTAATCCGTTATCAAAAAGTCCATTATATCTCGAAGACTGATTTCAAAGCTGTTTGAACAACCAAAATACTTAGTCAAGCGCTGTTCCGCCCTTACGGGGAATCCTAAACCCTGAATCAGAGGCTCAGTATGCCAATTCCTGTCGATATCGTCGGACATCCTTAACTTGCTGAGCAGTCTTGTTGATTGTTCTTGCCTTTTTTCTTCCTTTCTATATCGACTGACAATTTGTTGAATTCTGCTCCGTGATAAACCAAATTCGAAAGCGATGGCACTGTATGATGCTCCGGAATGCCACTTCTGAACAATTTCAGCATTTCTTTTTTCTACTTTATATCTCACAACGTAAACTCGTTTTCGTCATGGCATAACATATTAGTATACAGTTCCGGATAATTCTTGCTATAATTTATTTTTTGACAAAAAATTGTTCAAAGTTTACAGCTTTCTAACTGGATAACATGATAAAAGGGGAGATATCCAGATTTCCGGATAAACTGCTATATTTGAAAAGGTGTGTGATATCCGTCCATTTGTAAATCAGTAAGTATCACCATCAGTGAAGTTTCTGAAATACTGATGTCCCCCTTCCCATAACTTCCCCTACCAAGAACACGGATAACCGCACGTAATAGCCCATCTGTCTTTATGGCGTTGTTCGAAAGACATGGGTGTCAGGCCTACACATTTGACAAATCAAGATCCGAAACTATTTTGATAATATGTCTTTGTGTGGTAAATGGGGTAAGCCCTTGACTTAGGACAAAACCCAAATCATTTTGAAATCTTATTTCATCTATGCTCTGACCTAAAACCACATTTGTCCTAAGGGCAGAGGCCCATCTTCCGGGTCAGCAAGCGCGATCGGGACCCGGTTATTCCTCACAAAAAAACCTTATACCCGACATTCAAAGCCTTTGCCAATATCTTAGCCCGCTTTTTCCCAATTTGTCGTCTACCGTTTTCCATCTCAGAAATATGATTTTGCGGGATTCCTGTCAATTCAGAAAGCTCTTTTTGAGTTATGCCTTCCTTTACACTTGATCCGGACAGACTCCCGGCTTCTTGAATCTTGCGAAAATAAAACTGAAAACATCCAGCGCCAGTATCATCGAGAAGGACTGTGCATTAGCCCATGGATTACATGGTTGTAAAATCTCCACAACCCATTGAGATACCATTCTTTTTGCCAAACAGGCGTTTTCCTGCCTATGGACTTTTTAGAAGAACTTCAGAAACCATTAATTCAATGCCAGCTTGAGAAGAGGAACGCCGAGCTAACCGGTCCCCGAATTCTCACCAATCAGCGCATTGAGCCTTGCTTCCTTTTTCAACTGCTCCTCAATCTCCGTTTTACAATTATCCATCATTCCTTATTTTCCAGCCGTTTCATTCCCGAATCACTCGTCAATATCCGCATTTGCTGGATGGCGATTTTATTCAGCCGTTCAAGTCTGATTTCCTGGGATAATTCTTCATTAATAAACAGGGCGTTCAGGTTCTCCAGGTTTGAAAGACAAACCAACTGTGAGACATCGGCATAGTCCCTAATATTTCCCTTTTTATTGGGGTTTCCCTTACGCCACATGGCGGCGGTTGTGCCGAACAGGGCCATATTAAGAATATCAGCTTCAGTGGCGTAAATGTGGTTGATCTGGGATTTGCTCAGTTCCGGAGGAACAAGATTTTCCTTGATGGCATCGGTATGAATCCGGTAATTGATTTTAGTAAGATTCCGGCGGATATCCCAGCCAAGCTGCTTTTTTTCTTCATCTTTAAGTCTTTGAAATTCTTTTATCAGATAAAGTTTAAACTTGGGGGATATCCATGATGCAAACTCAAAGGCAATGTCTTTGTGCGCATAAGTGCCGCCGTATCTGCCTGCTTTGGCGATAATCCCTTTTGAATTTGTTTTTGTTACCCATTGTTTTACTGAAAGAACAAAGCGGTTTAATCCGGCCTGATTTTTAATTCCCTCGAATTCGGGGGAATTAAAATCCGGATTATAGATTTCTTCCCAGATGCCCAGAAATTCGATGGTATTTTTATTCCTCAGCCATTTTTCGATGAGGGAGAGCCCATTCTCAATATTCCTGACCATATCGGTTAGAGATATATAATCCTGCTGTTTCGTTGAAATGACAGTAATTTCTTTTCCCTGCACCTCAATTTTAGCCATTTTTTACCTCAATTTTTCCGAGATTTTCCATGATACCCGGGATGTCCATTTGTAAATCAGTAAGTATCACGGGGGCAATGTCGGGGGCGTAGATGTATTGATAGCCCTGTTTTTCAAGAAGTTCGATTGTGAATTGCTCTATTTCGGATTCGGTGATTTTAGGCATGCCCATTTCCATCGTCTTTATTTTTATCTAAAAGCATTTTGACTTCGCGATCAAAATCGGAAATGTAATTTTTATCCTGGTCTTTCTTGAAAATTTCATATTCCTTATGCGCCAAAGCCAAAGCAACTTCATAACTAATTGAACCGGCATTGGTCAGGATTTCATATTCGCTGAACTTTAAAAAGGCATTCAGCTTTTCAATCCAGTCTTTCATATACATTGGGATATTACGAACAGCCTGTAATTCCGCATAATCAAGATACATCGTGACGATGCGGTTAAGATGGTCGAGTTCCGGTTTGTTTGAATAATTTTTGGCAATGGAAACATCACTTGGCATGATTTTACCTTTGGGACCTTTTCGCCATGATGTTAATCCCATATTGGACTTTTCGCTATCTGCTCGTTTTGCGACTATTTCGGCTGCAGTTTGCCCAGTAATGGCAAAGTGCAGTTTGTTTTGAACTGTGGCAAAAAATATTTTTGTATCTTTGTCCTTATAGGAGTAATCAATCGAAGTAGCATAAATATCTGTAATTTTTTGATATACCATTCTTTCGCTTGAACGGATATCCCTGATTTCTTCAAGCAAATCATCAAAAAACCGGGTGCTGAAGCGGGAACCGTATTTAAACCGGTCATTGTCGATTGCAAAGCCTTTATGAATGTATTGTTGAAGAATAGTTATCGCCCATTGTCGAAATTGGGTACCACGGTCCGAATTGACCCGATATCCCACGGCAATAATCGCCTCTAAAGAATAGCAGGTCACACTGCGGGTAACCTCCCTTTTCCCTTCAACTTGAACTACCGAGAAAACCTCGGCAGTTGACAACTCATCGAGTTCTTTTTCTTTATAGATATTCTTCAGATGCAAAGAGATGTTGTCAGCACTGCACCCAAACAGCTCCGCCATTCGTTTTTGAGGCAGCCAGATGTTTTCATTGGCATACAGCACTTTGATATTAATCTTCCCGTCCGGTGTTTGATATACGGTAATCTGATTGTCTGGCATTTTTTTATTTTTTTTCATCTAAATATTCCCAAGGTTTTTTACGCCGTTCGGGGCAATGGAAGGAGCGTAGATATATCGGTAGCCCTGCTTTTCAAGGAGTTCGATGGCAAATTTTTCTATTGCATTTTCTGTTATTCTTTCCATTCATCACCTTCTGTAAAGGCCTGATGTTCGGTCATATAAGCCTTGTAATCGACATTGGTAAATGGGGTCAGCCCTTGACTTAGGACAAAACCCAAATCATTTTGAAATCTTGTTTTATTTAAGCTCTGACCGAAAACCACATTTGTCCTCAGGCAGAGGCCAGTCTTCCGGGTCAGCGGGCGCCATCGGGACATGGTTATTCCTCACAAAAAGACCTCGTAACCGTTCACAGGTTCAGGGTTCAACGTTCAGGGTTAAGGACAAAGAAGGGATTGAAGGCCCGAGGTCCTCGTTAAAAATGCTCATTTTCCGAAATAACTGCTACATTTGAAATTTGCTTTTGGAAATAGGGGCGTTATTTCATTCAGGAACTAAATACGCATCCCAAAATGCAGTCCGGGGACGAGAATAGAACCTTGAACCCGTGAACCTTTGAACGGCTACCCAATATCTTAGCCTGCTTTTTCCCAATTTGTCGTCTACCGTTTTCCATCTCAGAAATATGACTTTGCGGGATTAAAGTATGCCAGCTTTAGGCCTCTGCTCCATCGTTCTGTTAGCGACTTATTTGGTGATCTGATAAGTCTAAGGGATATGACCTTATCAATATTTCGGCAGGTATGCCTAACCCTTTTTGAAGCTTTCTTATCATTTGGAGCGACATTGATCGTTTTCGATTTAGTATTTCTGAAACACGAGCTCTGCTACCAAGATATGCTTCAAGATCTCTACGAGTAAGGCACTGGCTCTCCATTTGGTGGATGATTGCTTCAATTGGATCAGGTGGGCCAATAGGATAGTATTTTTCTTCGTAGGCCTCTACTAATGTTGTTAGCACATCTAATTTGTCACCTTCAGGGGTATTAAGATCAGCTTCCATTAAACGTTCAATTTCAATTAAAGCCGCGTTGTAATCGCTTTCTGTTTTGATTGGTTTAATGTCCATAAAATTACCTCATATTGTGGTGGTGTTAATCTTGTTGTAATCATTATGGGTACCAACAAATCGAATGTAAACAATTTGGTACGGGTAATTGATAGCTACTACAAGACGATATTGTTTTCCCTTTATGTTGAATATAACACGATTGTTGGCAACAAAACTGGCATTACGGTAATCTTTTTTAACATCACTTGTTGATTCCCAATTAGCTTGTTCGGTCTCCTATTTTCCGATCTGTTCCTCAAGATCCGTTCTTCGGGCCTGAAGTTCATTCAGTTTCTTTTTCAACTTGGTGATTTCCTTTTTGATCTTGCGAAGTTCTGTCTGTTTTTTGACGTTCGACAAACGATCCTTGCCAAGTTCTTCGGCGATGTACTGCTCAAGCTGACTTCTCAAAAGCCTGAGATATGGATTTCCCCATATCGCCCCTTCTCGGTATTCAAGTTTACCGGCGCGTATGCCCTTCACAATGAAGTCCCGGTCTACTCCATATTCCTTCTTAGCCGTTACATCGCTAAGAGTTGCCCCTTTGCGATTCCACTCACCGTATTCCGCCATGTTTTATCTCCGTGACCGAACGTTAAGGGTAACCCAGCGACGCCACCTAAACATGCCCGTCAGCCGCAGCAAACACAGGCATATCATCCCACGTTCGACCATCCAACAAGTGCCCTGCCTTCTTCTTGTTGAATCCTCCCCATTGTCCCAGGTGCGGCATAGGAGTAGTCTATTATTAGATTTTTTTGGCGTGTATTTTTCAGTCTGTCTCCAAGCAGCTTCGGTTTCTTTTATCGCTTCTTCAAATCCTGCAAATATTCCACC
>Ga0222678_1000325_pt1 | contig 22781 bp, 23 predicted proteins | sample AntAcemetagen937_FD_179801 | JGI IMG/M metagenome (GOLD analysis project Ga0222678, IMG submission 179801) | Saline water microbial communities from Ace Lake, Antarctica - #937 | ecosystem: Environmental > Aquatic > Non-marine Saline and Alkaline > Saline | place: Antarctica: Ace Lake... | reverse complement strand
ATTGATATACCAGCTATCTGCTCCCCGAGAAACCTCAACGTCAAAAAATGAATTTGGTGCATCAGGCGTTGTTTTATTAATATCAAGCACTCTAAGAACATATCGTGAAGAATCAATAGCATTGTCTCCGTGAGACGATTTTAGGCTTGATATCTTTTGCTCGGTAATTTCCCAGTATACATGCATCCAATTTGGATCCCTCACCATGAGCACAATTTTATCTTGTCCGTAACTCTCAGGAAAAACAAAATCTGATTCACGATTCCCGTGATGAGTGCTCGGACCAACATAATACTTACTCTGTCCGATCTTTTGTTCCTCCTCATGAGTATGTATGGGTGTTCCTGAAGCAGATGCACGACTCACGGGCATCTTAATATTTGATTTTCTTTTTGCTAAAGCAGGCTTTACTTTTTTAACTATTTTGGGTCTCTGTACCGGTTTTTTCTTAGCTAATGCAGGTTTTGCTTTTTTTACCGCCTTAGATGCAGTCACTGTTTTTTTCTTGAGTAACACGGGCTTAGCCTTTTTTACGGCTTTAGGGCTTTGCGCCGGTTTTTTCTTAGCCAATGCGGGTTTTGCTTTTTTTACCGCCTTAGATGCAGTCACTGTTTTTTTCTTAGTTAAAGCATTAACAATCTGAGACTTATTCAGATTGCTCCACCCTTTAACTTTATTTTTTTCAGCGATTTTTCTCAGTTGAGATACTGTCTTTTTTTCTAATTCATTCTTTTTCATTACGATAACACTCCTTTAAGATTATTTATGCCGCCGCCCCTCATAAAGGACAATAACAGCAGTTTGAAGTATAGCAAAACGGTAAATATTAGCAATAGTAAAAATATACCCTGCACTATGGGAAAAAAGAGTTATTTTTTGTTTTTTGAAGAAAAATGGGAAAGCAATTTTGGTAGCGGCCAGCAGTTTACAACATCATTCTTTGTCAGCCAGCCACGTTGAGCAACACTCACCCCTAAGGACATCATCCATAACTGGTCCACATGATGACAATCCGTTGAGAGCGCAAATTTAACACCGTATTCCTTTGCCCGTTTTACCGCCGTGTCACATAAATCAAGCCTGTCATAAAATGAATTTATCTCAAGAAACGTACCACTCTGGGATGCTGCTTTGAAAATGGCATCGAGATCAACAGGATATGGTTCTCTTAACCCAATACGTCTTCCTGTAGGGTGAGCAATAATATTAACATATTTATTATTAATTGCAGACAATATACGAGAAGTTAACTTCTCTTCACTATCCTTAAATCCCGTGTGCACCGCGCCAATAACCACATCAAATTCTTTTAACACAGTATCGGAATAATCAATAGACCCATCACTTTTTATATCTACTTCTGTGCCAAAAAGAATTGCAAAGTCCTTGTATTTCTTTCGTACTCTTTTAATTTCATCTAATTTCCTAAAAACCGTTTCAGGCGATAACCCATGGGCCACTTTTAGCGATTGTGAGTGATCGCATATCGCAACATATTCATAACCCAGTTCAATAGAAGCTCGAACAACATCTTCGACAGAAGATTCCCCATCGCTCCAATTGGAGTGAACATGCAGGTCACCGCGTACATTTTTAGACTGAACCAATGAGGGCAGCATGTTTCGGGATGCCGCTTCAATTTCCCCCCTGTTTTCGCGTAATACCGGTGGGATATATGCCAGTCCTAACGCACTATATATATCACTCTCGTGAGCTCCCCCTACTTTTTTATCGCCTTTATATATACCGTATTCATTTATTTTATACCCGTGGGCTTTCGCAATCCCCCTCAGTTTAACACTATGCTCTTTTGAACCGGTAAAATACTGCAAAGCTGCCCCGTAAGAGTCTTCCCTTACCACACGCACATCTACTTGTATTCCATCTTCCACAACAACAGATCCACGCGTTGACCCTGATGACAATACTTCTTTCACGCACGGCAATGTTGTAAAGTGATTAACTATATCTTTGCCCTCTTTACCGCAAACGAGAATATCTATATCCCCTATTGTTTCTTGCATTCTTCTGAGACTTCCTGCAATATCAATCTTTTTTACTTTGCGGTTTTTCTTTAATTCATCTATTATCATCCTCATAACGGGAAACGCAATACCTAAAGATATTCTTCCGTGTGACGCGCGATAAAGCTTAATGCCCCTCAAAATATTTTCTGCTTTTTTATCTCCCATCCCAAAAAGATCTCTTACTTTGCCGTCCGTTACAACTTTTTCTAATTCATCAATATTCTTTACCCCGTACTTTTTATGTATAAGAGCAAGTGTTTTTTGGCCGATACCTGAGATTTTCATAAGATCGATCAGCTCTTCACTAACACCAGTTTTCATTTCTTCATACTTCGCAATCCTGCCCGTTTTAATATATTCGTCGATCTTTTTTGCTAGGCTCTCACCTATCCCCTCAATCTCCTTCAGAGTCCCGCTTTCATCATACGCTTCAATATCTTCAGCCATATCTTCAATAATATGCGCAGCTTTACGATAAGAATTTATCCGAAATGAAACATCGCCTTTAAACTCGAGAATGTCAGCAATTTTATTGAAGAGCATGGCAATCTCTTTGTTTTTCATGTACTGCTCTCTGTTTTCTTTAAACGAAATGATTTCATAACAAGTTTATCCCATTATGAATGTTGTATGAGGTAGTGTTTCTCTGTCTTATACAAATACATTATATCAATATTATTTATTTTTAACCGCCACTATTTTTTGATAAGCGACAAAGCTTTTGCTACAGCGGCTTCCGGATTAGTTTCAATTACAATTCCTTTATTGTGGTCTATTTTGTTTAGATCCCATGTCTTAATGCCTACTACGGGATGCCCCACATTTAGTGCAAATGCAATCTCAGTTAACGTTCCGTACCTGCCGCCAACAGCGATAAGAACCTCGCTTGTTCGAACAACGAGGATATTCCGTGCATAATTTAAACTCGTTACAATGGGGACATCAACGTATGGATTTGCAGTATCAGGATTACCGCCCGGAAGAATGCCGATAGTCATGCCATTTTCCTTTTTAGCACCTTTACATGCCTCTTCCATTACACCGCCTAAACCACCGCACACAAGAATCGCATTTTTCTTTGCGATATGCCTTCCTACTTCGTAGGCAATTTTTCCTATTTCATGCGAACATTGATTCGCACCAATAATACCTATTCTTTTTTTTCTCATATATCTCCCTATTATCCCTCTTCTTTTTTTAAAATGACTACTTCACACTCACACAATTCTTTAAACCGTTTGGCATCACTTTGTGTTCCTATAATCGTATCATAATGCATTGGTATAGCAATTTTTGGTTTTAACGTATTTGCCGCTTGCGCTGCTTCTCTTGCCGTCATGGTATATGTCCCGCCAATAGGTAAAAGCGCAATATCAGCTTTAATTACCTTCATTTCAGGGATAAAATCAGTGTCGCCTGCATGATATATACGCACACCGCCTACCGTTATTACATACCCGTTCCAGGAATGACCTTTTGGATGGAAATTTTTCGCTATATTATATGCCGGCACCGCTTGAATAATAATATCCCCGACCTTCAATGTATCGTCCGCATCCATTTTACGCGCATCGTGTGTCGTGTTCTTTCTGACCACATCACCGGGTCCAATTACAACGGTGTTAACTTGCAGTATTTTGCCCATATCTGGAGCAGAGAAATGATCATAATGATCATGCGTAATAAGAATAATATCTGCTTTTTGGGCACCATCATTTATTTTATACGGGTCAATATATATAATTTTTTCACCGGTAATTTTAAATGATGCATGCCCAAGCCAGTGAATATTCTCTATCATGCAGCCTCCTTGTTGTTCGTTTCACTCCCCAAGAAAACAAATGGTGCGGCCATTAAAAACCATAATAACATCGCTACCTCAGAGTCACCAAAATTATACTCAAATAATCCTGCAATAATGAACGCAACAAACGCCCCCATAACACCGATCGCTACACCTGCTCCGTAGGACTTTTCAGTTATCGATAACCGGTACACTTTCCTCATTATATACCAAAGATACACGCCTATAAGCATAATAAATGCGAGAAGGCCGACAAACCCTGTCTCAGCGCCAAGATGTATAAAGTTGTTATGCGCATGATTAAAATTTTTCTTCGGCGTATACGAAAGAAACTGCGGATATGCTTTTCTAAAATTGAGCAGACCAACTCCGGTAATCGGATAGTGATACATAACTTGCAGTCCGCTTTTCCACAAAACCATTCTTTCATCACCTTGATTAACTGCCTTACCTTCTTCAATAACCGTGCTTTTACCCTTAAAAACGCCTTTTGCCCGTTCGCGCACATCTTGCGGAGCGAAAATAAAGGCCGCAACAAGACTCCCAACCAGCAATAGGAGAAGCAACCTGTCTTTCATAACTCCAATAACGATTACTCCACAAACAAACCCTAGCCATGCACTTCGCGTAAGAGACAGTATGAGTGCAAAGACTATAATGCCGCTCCCAGCGCAGAAAAGTAGTCTTTTTTTAGCTATTTTCTCCCCGTATAAAAACAGGGTAAGAGCAACAATCCCCACCATCATCAATATTCCTGAATAGGTCATGTACATGCTCATTGTCCCTGATATGCGTTTTTGACCTAACAAAGCAGGCGCAAGAAAACGGGTGTATATATATTGCCCGCAACCGATACAAGAAGCCACCACCGTGCTCACAACCAATACAATTACGCATTTTTTAACAAACTCTTTATCACAACAACTCACCACTAAAAAGAATATAAGTATATGCCAATAACTGCGAAACTCATGGATGCTTCGTCCGACATCAATTGAAAAGAGTATGGAAAGAAATTGAGTAAACAAAAATATCACAATCGGTATGGTCATAACATTTTTTTTCCATATAAGCTTTCTCTTAATTATTGATAATAACCCCCACGATATGAGCGCAACAATAATACCGATCTGTGATGCCGCAATTGAAAAAGGTATAGCCCCGCAAAAAAGGAGGATACCCCAGTGAAGAAGTGTATCAAGAAACTTTATCTTATCTATACGCATGTTCATTCTCGTCTCAGCATCCTTTATTCATTTTCACTCAAATTAAATACGATAGGAACTTCTATAACAATCGATGAAAACCGGATCCCTTCTGGTATAGCAGGAAATCTTTTAACCCTCTCAATTGTTTTGGTGCTTTCTCTATCCAAAATAGATTTTCCAGAAGATCTGATCAGAGTAACATCACTATACGATCCATCCCTTTTAATACTGAATTGAACATACACGGTCCCTTCAATCTTTTTCTTACGTGCCCAGTAAGGATACCTTCTAGCTTTCTCAATTTTACGTTTCACAAGATCTTTATATCGAAATAGCAGTTCATCATGCACTTCGTCTGAGATAACTTTTTCCTGTTCAATAAGATCATCAGGAAGCGATTTTTCATTTTGGACTAGCTCGTGTATAATAAGCTCTTCTTTAACCGCTTCAAGAAGAGGCTCGAGAGGTTCTTCTTCAAAAATCTCAACCGTATCAATCATCTCGGTTTCTACCGGGAGGTCACGAGTAACTTCTTTGACACTCTTTTCTTCCTGCTCAAATAGTTCTTTCACTTCCGCCATTTCTTTTACTTCAGGTAACAGCGCAGGTATTTCTGTATCAATCAACACCACAACCTCTGGCATTACAGGAGGTGCCGGTGAAACAAATATATACCCCGGAATTCCCAAAAACACCACATGACAAGCACACGAAAAGAATATTGTTGTTTTTAATATGCTATTTTTCATTATGGTTCCTTGTTGAAATAATAACATTTTCAATATTAGAGCGTTTCACACAATCCATTACTTTTACCGCCAGTCCGAGATCGATTTTCTCATCAGCTTTTAATATAACAGGTTTGTGAGAGTTTAACACGGCTACTTTATCAAGTTCACCTGACAGGTCTTCATAGGAAACTTCTCTATCACCTAAAAAGATCTTGCTGTCTTCGGTAATATATATAATGATCTCTGACGCCTGAGTATCAGCGTTCGATGCAAACGGTAAAGTTATTTTAATGCCCGGCTGACTCACAAAATATGATGAAAGCATAAAAAATATCAAAAGCTGAAAAACAACATCAATGAGAGGCGCAAGCGTTACCCGCGGCCGTACTTTTCGCGGCGTGTCAAATTCTATCATCGTCATCACTCTCCATAACAGCACTTTCTTCTATTGCATCAATACCTGACATATCAAGAAGCTCAGAAGCAGTTTCTTTCATAAACGAAGCATAGTAACTTACCCGTTTTTCAAAATAATGGTATGCCGCCAACGTGGGTATAGCAACTATCAGTCCGGCCGCAGTAGTAATAAGGGCCTCCCAAATACCACCGGCAAGCTGTCCGGCATCAACATGCCCCTGCATCGCTTGAATTTTCATAAATGCTTTTATGAGTCCCATAATGGTCCCTAAAAGTCCCATGAGCGGCGTTATATCTGCAATAAGTGCAAGCCCGCTAAGATTTTTTTCTAATTTTCGCACTTCAGCGCTTCCGACACGTGAAACTGCACGTTGCCGCTCATCAAAGTTCTGATATCCCCCGCCAATACCAACTGAGATAATTGCGGCTAACGGTCCGGCCATATGTTGACACAAGTTCAGAGCACCTTTATATTTCTTTTTCTTCACAGATTCCTTTACCTTGCAAATAAAATCGGGAACCTCAATCTGCCTTGCAGCTTTATAAAAGAAATATAACCGCTCGAATATAATGGCAACGGAAAAAATAGAACAGAGCAGTATCGGCCACATGATAATACCGCCTTTTAGCAAAAAATCATAAAACACTTTATCCCCCCTCGATTGCAGTTACGATCATATTGTTATTATTTTTTTATCTGATGGCAGCCTGTTATAGAACCATCTCTGTATGCACACTCAGATAAATATCCTTTATGCTGTAACACTTCCTTAATTGGCACACAATTAAACGTCTTGCCGGAAACTGTCTTTTGAGGACCGAGTCTCGTTGCATACGTCGCACATATATATTTTCCATTAACTGTTTTAAGCAAATGCATACATGGATCGCCGTCATGCACACCGCAGCATACGCCGCATTGTATACACAGTGATTCATACCATTTTTCAAGCTCTTCTTGGTACCGCTTATATTTATTTGTATCTTTCATATTCTGCTCACTAAAACAATTTCTTATGCCATAATCTCGGTATACTGAGAATAGATTCCAATCAAAAGTTCTGCGTGTTTTCTTTCTTCCATAATTAATGTTTGTATATGCATTCTTTTCCACGCCTTAGGAAATGCACACTCAACCGAGCGCTCATTCTAACCGACGCGGTGTGAGCTAAATCAACGTACAAAGCTTTTGCACCGACACGGTGTGACGAGCAACAAAGCACCGCACACCTTATTTTTTATATCCTTTCAGACGTTTGCGCATATAATAAAAACATATCGCTGTTCCTGCCAGGGACACGCACCCAAACAGATAAAAAACACTATTGATCCCCATACTATCCATTACAATACCTGATACAAGCGGGGTAACAATAAAACCGATACTCATGGCAGTATTTAAAATTGCCATCCACATACCCATACCTGAAACCTGCCCGGCTAAAACCGATATACTCATAATAGCAGGCGTTGAAATAGCGGCCCCAATACCGATAACAGAGCCTAAAACAAGGAACATGGAGAAATCTGAAAAGAACGGTAACGCAACCAAAGCAAGAGTCCCGATAATCGATCCAATAATAATTTGGTAGAGTTTTCCTGCGCCTTTCAATCTATCTGCCAGTTTCCCAAAGGGTGTTTGCAATATTCCCGCACACAATATACCTACTGAAATAATGATTCCAACCTGTGATGCGTCTATCTTCACATTTTGAGCAAGCGTTGGAAGAAAAGACATGAGGACCGCTTCACGCAAAGTAATAATGATCGACACTAAAAGCACCATCTTTATAATATTATATTTCATTATTTCTTTAAACGGCATAGTTGGTTGTTCACTGCGGCTACCCTGCGCTTTCATTTCCGGCAGGAAAAACAGAGTAACGACAAAACCGATGACGCTCACAATTGCCATGCCGTAAAAAACCGCACGAAAACCAAGCATACCACTGACCACTCCCCCGAAAAACGGTCCAGCCGCCATCCCGAGGTAAAGCATCATATTGAGCGTTCCCATAGTCGCGCCTTCCTGCCCTTTTTTTGCACAACTTCCGGCATACGCCATTACAACCGGTATTATCATACCGCTGGCAACACCATGAGCTAATCGCACCAGAGTTAAAAGATAGACATTAGACGCATAAAGATAACATACAGAAATAACCGCGTACAAAAGCAGTCCACCGGCAATATATATCTTTCTTCCGGTCTTATCGGATATCTTTCCAATGAATGGCATGAATACCGCTCGCGAGATAACAAATCCGGTAAATATCATCCCCACCCAAAAACCACTGGCATGAAGTTTTTCTGCAAACAGTGGAAGTATCGGAGAAATAATACCGAGCCCAAGCATTGAAATAAATGCCGCAAAATAAAGTGCGAAAAACGCTTTCTTACTCAAGAATTATACCTTTTAAAGTTTTGACGATAACTCCATATGATTTAATATTGTTTGGCCATACGTCCAGTTCTGGGCCCAATCTTTTTTTGTGCTTACATACTGCACAATATATACCGTTCCTGTCGTATCATTTCCCACCGCCATGATATATTGCACGATAGGGGTTCCGTCGGTATCGCTTTTAGATTCAAAAAAGCCGCCTGACCCGCTACAGCTCTCGCTCATTTCAATCGGTTTTATATCCCAGGACCGATCAGTTACATTTTTCATATTATTAACAAAAAATTCGGCATATTCTGATGGCGGTACGTCTGCTCTATCATCGATATCCGGTATGATAATGACAGTAAATCCTGTTTTAAAGGATCCTTGCACAGCTATATCTTCTTTCGTGATAAGCAGCGACTTTGCACTTTCACTGTCATCTCGCGTAACATGCCATCCATCCGGCACCAAAAGCCCTACTTTAATATCATTTGCCCATTTCATTGTATATCCCGACGGCACATTTTCCTGAGCACCTTCTTGAGCACATACTGAAGAAAGAGTGTATACACTCATTGCACACAACAAAATAAACATAACTGAAACACGTGTACGTATGCGTTCATACTTTTTCATAATATTCCTCTTTCACAAATTATCTTTATTTATAGTACTGTTACTCTCATTACAATCACATATCACGCACATGCGAATGAAGCGATCCCCCAACACGAGAAAGAAATGATTGATGTCTTTTTCCGCTCAATTCTAAATGTTTATAGACATGAAGTTTTACCCAATCCTCAATAAATAGCCAGAAAATAGCATATACCCACACACCGAGTATGTAATGCAAGGGTATAGCAGGCACAAACCATCCGAACCATACAACAAAAAAAGCAACAATTTGCGTAAAGAACAATGCAAGAAGTAAAATCGGTGCTGGATAGGGCTTGGACAGGAAAGGTTTCTTTGTCCGGGCTACAAGCAAGGTTAGGTGTCCTGCCACACATAATTTAAGAAATATTATTGACTGTACTTGTTCATTGCTTATTCCAAACCACTCTTTAGCAATCAAAAGCAAACCAAAAGTTTCCACCAAACCAAGGACACCTAATACTGTAGATATAGTAAGTACACGCCGCATATTCCATCTAACAGGCTTGGAATCAAGCCATGTATTATCTTTTGCAATCATCATGATCGGTACATCATTTAATAGTGCCAAGAGTATGATCATAATGGCTGTTATCGGATAGAAATTAAACACGATCATGGCAAGCACCATAAAAAGCATAATGCGTATGGTTTCAGTAATACGATAAATTGCGTAACTGTTCATTCGTTCAAATATTTTCCGCGCCTCTTCGACAGCTTTAATAATAACTGAAAGACCCGGAGCTGTAAGCACAAGATCCGCTGCAGCGCGTGCAGCGTCTGTTGCGCCGCTAACAGCTATGCCAATATCGGCTTGTTTGAGTGCTGGTGCGTCATTCACCCCGTCACCGGTCATCCCGGTAATATGCTCTTGAGATTGGATAGCTTTAACGATCTCAAACTTATGCTGTGGAAATACCTGCGCAAAACCATCTGCTGTAACTATCTTATGTGCCATTGCAACGGAATACGCTTTTTCATCTGTTTGATCCGTAAAGAATTCATCCGCCGCCCGTATATTCGTTCCCAGACCGAGAGCGCCTGATATTTCTTTTGCTATTGCAACATTGTCTCCGGTAACCATTTTAACCTGTATTCCATGTTCATTTGCTTTTTTGATCGTTTCAGCTGAATCTTCACGTGGAGGATCAAAGAGCGGCAAGAGGCCAAGAAAAGACCAGGTATTTCCATCGGTACTTGTTGCAACACCAAGAGTTCTATACCCTTTTTTCGCACAGGTTAAGACCTCTTTATCAATGTTTGATTTTTCATCGTCTTTAAGCGCGCACAAGTTAAGAATAACTTGCGGAGCACCTTTGGTCACCGTTACGCCTACCCCGTCAGGTGTCAAAACCTGTGCTTCCGTACGCTTACCGACAGGATCAAAAGGAACAAACTTCGTTTGAGTGTACTGAGAAAACTTTGAATCTTTTCCTAACGCATTCAAAATAGCCATATCAATAGGATCTTTATCTTCGGCTTTAGATGCCAAAGCACCCATTAAGATCAATTCATCATCTACCGCATTGCCAAAACATATGGGAGAACCTAACTCAAGCTTGTTCTGTGTTAAGGTACCTGTTTTATCAGAGCACAGAATATCCATCCCTGCCATTTCTTCGATAGATTCAAGTCGAGATACGATCGCTTTCATTTTAGAAAGCGCTTCAGCGCCCACTGCCATAGTAATAGATAGGACTGCCGGCATCGCAACAGGAATCGATGCAACAGTAAGTATCAAGGCAAACTGCACTATTTGAAGAATATCAGCGCCACGGAGCAATTGTACTGTTACGAGGATAAGTACGAGTCCTACGCTCATAAAAATAAGGTAGTCACCGATATTCAGAACTGCCCGCTGAAAATGCGAGGCCTTTTGGGCTGTTGTAACCAATTTTGCCGTTTTACCAAAAAAAGTGTTTTCACCGGTCGCAACAACAAGTGCAACCATCTCACCCTGTTTTACGACACTTCCGGAATATCCGACATCGTTTACTCCTTTACTGACCGGCAGGGATTCACCGGTTAGAGCTGATTGATCAATGGAAAGATAATCTCCTTCAATAAGTTTTACATCTGCTGGAATAACATCGCCAAGTCTCAGCCGAACAATATCACCCGGAACAAGTGTCGCGGCATCGATTTCTTCCCACTTACCGTCTCTCAGAGTCTTTGCTTTCAGCGCGAGCTGTTTTTTCAATGCATCTATCGCATTCGCTGCCTGCCTCTCCTGGAAAAAACCGACAAGCGCATTGAAGATAAGAAGCACTGAGATAATAATAAGATCTGCCCAGTGCTTTACTACGGCTGAGAGTATGGCCGCTATCTCGATCATCCAGGGTATAGGCCCCCAAAAATATCCTAAGAATTTGAGATACGGATTAACTTTTTTTTCAAAAAGTTTGTTATACCCGTATTCTTTTAACCGAATATCTATCTCCTGAGAAGATAACCCTCGGCTACTATCAGATGTGAGCGTTTTCATCAATGCATCAATAGATAGTTTTTGCGCTTCTTCAGCACCAAGTATATGCGTGGCCTCATTCATGTTTGATCTCCTTTACCCCGTTAGAGATTTCCACCACTCTTAAAACCTTTGCCAAGTTTTTGTAAACTTTCCGAACAATCCCATCTATCAAAATGTACTTCAATAAACGCTAACGAATCAGGATTATCCTGAGCTGAGGCAAGCGCTTTTTCTAGATCACCTTCAGTCTTCACTTCAAAGCCTTTTGGACCATTAAATACTTCCGGCAGCATATTATATTTCCACATTTGAAGATCATTATACGGACCGTCATCGAGTACTCTTTCTATGGTATACCCTTCATTATTAATGAGAAAAATAATCGGATTAAGGTTATGCCGTATAATGGTCGAAAGTTCTTGTGCAGTCATTTGAAATGCGCCATCACCGACAAAGGTAATCGGCCTTTTATCAGGCGCGGCAAGCTTTACTCCGAGTGTCGCAGGAACAGAATACCCGATCGATAAATAAAATGCCTGATCAACAAAATCAACACCCTCGGGGAGATACATGTTGCCGGTACAGAAGATCGCATCACCTGTATCAGTTACAATAATATTATTTTTTTCAATAAAACGGTTCACCCTCTGATAGAATCGGCGTAACGTAAGCTTTTGATCGGGGATAGCAATGTATTCATCCTCTAAATCTTTTGAGGGATGCTCAATCGATTCTGTATCAGCCTTACCCTTAGGAAGCTTCTGGGCGAGTCCGTTAATAAAATCCTTCAAGCTCACACTATTGTATACGTGGTGTTTAATTTTTACATTATCAGAATTGGCAACGATCATACGTGACGAATCAAGAAGAGCCTCACCCTGCCCGATCTGTACATCGGTCATCAAGGTACCTAAACAGAGTATGACATCAGCTTCTTCAATAGTTTTTCGTGCATACTCACGGCTTGCGGCACCGCCGTATATACCAATAAACTGAGGATGTTTCTCAGGTATCACTGATTTTCCAAGAAGCGTCGTTGAGTAAGGATACCCACTATGGGTAATGAAATCTTCCAAATCTTTTCGTATATCAAGACGGTGCACTTCTACACCTGCAAGGATCACGGGTTTTTTCGCGTTCGTAAGAATGCTCACCGCATCATTAAGCGCTTCGGTCACCGCCTCTTCATCACTTTTTATATCCGTATCAATCGTGAACGGACCCGGCACCCGGCACGGTTTTGTGACAATATCCATCGGCACTTCAATATATACCGGTCTTCGTGACCGAAGGCACGTAGATATAGTTTCATCTATTTGTGATGGTGCCTGATCAGCACTGGTTAAGATAACAGAAGCTGCCATGATCTCTTCATAGATCCTATACTGGAGATTCATATCACCAATAGTATGATGAAGCAGATGATGGTGTTGCCGTTCAGATATTTTTGGTCCACCGCTAATAACGACAACCGGTAACCGTTCGGCAAACGATCCCACCACAGCGTTAAAAACGCTAAAGGCGCCAACCCCGTAGGTGATACACACAGCACCGATACCATTAATACGTGCATACCCGTCAGCCGCATACCCGGCATTGAGTTCATTACAATTACATACTACTTCAATATTACTTTCTTCAAGACAATCAAAGAAAGAAAGCACATAGTCTCCCGGCACACCAAATATATGCTTAAGGCCGGCTTGCCCTAAACGATGTGCAAGATATTTTCCTACGGTAGTCGATTCGGCATTCCACATAACACCACTCTCCATATCTATTAGCTTACATGAGCAATTATTTCTTCAGGACTCATACCTTTAAGACCAATAACATCTAACGTGCGTCCAACTTTAAAATAATCGGTATCATTATAAATATTATCTATTTTTATTATACTTTCTATCGCTGGACACGGAACATTCACCAGTTGAGCAAATTCATGTACCGGCACAAGAAGAAACGGACAATCTTCGGTGATGTAGCGTTCTTTTGGACTCTTTGGTGAATCATTAGGCATATTGTTATGTATCGGAGTATTTAATGTAAAATCTCTGATACTTTTCATATCCAAACTGTAAAAAGTATTCACTGCTTCATAAAAGGTAATGAGTTTCAGGCCAAGAGCTGCACCGATCTCGACTCGTTCACTATCCATTTTCTCTAAAACTTTCGAAACAGTGTCAGATGCACCCTCACGATAGAATTGTATTTTACCCTCACGTGATTCCATGGCACCCATATTCAATGTCGCGGTCGGCACATGTATGATCATATTAGGATTTGAAAAACCTGCCTCTATAACGTTTGCAAGCGGTATAAGCTTAAGAAGCAATACATCTTTCAGCGTTTGGCAAACATCATTGATTGCCGATCCCGGAAGTGACGCGAGACTAAACGCAGTCTTTTTCCCCATAATAAAGATCTGCCCGGGCCCTATTATCCGTACCGCATACGGTATCGATACAGTTTCGACGAATGTTACCTTTGCGGAAATACCCGCTTCTGCCATCATCTTCTTAAATAATAACGAGGCAAAATTTCCCGGAAGAATAACAAATGTCTGCCCGTCACGCAGGTGTGGCATAACCATCTCAAATATTGTAGCTTGCGCAAACGAGGGAACGACCATGACGATCACGTCAGCGAAATCCATTGCTTCTTTTGGGTCACTCGTCAGTCCCGCGATCTTTACAAACCCAGAAAGTGCGGCAGGAACATCTTTCCCTTCTTCATGGAGCGCATCAACAGCTTCAATCCCGCCCTTTTCTCTTATGCCATCAAGATTCTTTGTGAAATTCGGATGTTCAAAGAGCATTACCTCAGCACCGTTTAACGCAGTATCAAATGCAATAGCATGCCCACCGTTACCCGCACCCAAAATCGTAATTTTCTTAGCCATTACAATCTCCTTTACATTCGTTTCATAAAAAAATATAAACCACTACCCCATAGAGCCAGCGGTTAGTAATTGCATGTATGTAAAATTATGCTGTACATATACATCCTATAGCTATAAAATGCCTTACATCAGGCGGTAATCATACCATAATTATCGATTATACACCATCATTTGTATTATAAAGTATTAAGGATTGAAACGTCATGAATAGATCAAATATTCAAATAAGAAAAACACTTGAGATTATTCTTATAGCTGGGATTCTCGTCGGTATATTGGTAATGGCATATATAGGACCAAAACCACTCAAGGAACGCTACGATAAAATATTCCACCCGGAAAAACTTACCGTAACAGTAGAACCCGCTTCAATATCTTAGGAAGACACTTTTCGGGTTTTTAGGGGTTCTTTAACTTTCATAAGATATGCTATTGCAACGACAAGGAATACTATCATACTGAGACACGCCGCACGTGTTCCCCAGTCACCATATCGACTTCCCACCAGTCGGATAAAACCCCAGCAGAGTGGACCAACAATTCCGGCACAGTAGCTGACAAGATTAAATAACCCGAATGCTTCGCCAAGATTGCTTTGAGGCACGAGCTCAACAACAAGCGCACGAAAAACAACCCATGTCGCGCCAAGACTTAACCCCACCAGAGCGCCAATTACCCAGTGAAACGGGGCATAGGTTACTCCTCCAAGGAAAAGGGCGACTATCCAAACACTGTATATTATGAGAAGCGATTTCTTGTACCCTATCTTGTCACACACAAAACCGGAGATGATGCTTCCCAAAATCGCAAATAATGTCGAGAATGCAATAAAGTGGACAAGCTGCGTTGTATCAAGCTTAAATACCTGCGCAGCGTAGACAGCCATAAAAAGAATAATAGCATGAACAACACAGAGAGCAAAAAAAGCCGCCTTAAAGAAATTTCGCAGTTCAGGGAACTTATGACTTTTTGTTACGGTCTCTTTTAATTCAGTGAACGCATGAGTCCAGAGTGATCGCTTCATTACACAGCTCACTATACTGCCTTTTTCTTTATCCTTGAGGATAATCATGCATGGAAGCGCAAAAATAAGAAACAATATCCCGGTTAATACAAAGGTCGCTTGATATCCCATGTTTTCTAGAACAGGTTTTGAGATGTAAAGCGCAACAATCGCGCCAATATATCCGCACATACGGCCAAAACCGGAGATAAGCCCGATTTTTCCGGTAGGAGCCACATCAACCATGAGCGCATTATAAAACACAATCCCTGCCTGACAGCCAAAGTTCGCAACGGCAAAGAAGATGAGCGCCACATATATATTCGTGGTCGTTCCAAGAAGCATCGTAAAAACTATTGAAAGAAGCGTGAAGTATACAAGAAAACTTTTTCTTTTACCTCCCTGATCAGCCAAAACACCGAGTATAGGTGAAAGGAGCGCAATACATATCATTGAAAAACCAAATGATATGCTGTACAAGATCTCCGGTGCTTTATTGACTATGGTAAGCCAGGTAGGAAAATAAAGTGTAACAACATTCAGTACGAAAAACTGGTTCGCAAGGTCATATAACGCCCAGGATATAATTACCGTAAATGGTCTAAACCGCATCATAAAAGATTAATTATCGCCTCAGCAAAACCGCCCGCATTCTGGGGGCCATTGGCGGTAACAATATCGCCATCAACTTGCACCCCTGCGCCGGTATAATAGACACCCATTGCTTTAAGCTTGCCTCCTTCAGAACTTGATACAGTCGCTTTCTTTCCTTCAAGCACGCCCGCATTTGCAAGTGTAACAGGGCCAAAACATATCGCTGCAAGTATCTTTCGGTCTTCGATCGCTTTTTTTGCGATCTCTTGGGCTGCAGAATCATTCCAGTAGACAGTTGCACCCGAACCTCCAACAAAAACGATTGCATCATAATCACTTACAGTGATATCTGAATATAACATGTCAGGGGTAACCGTCCCGCCAAGCATGCCAGTTGCGGGAGTAAGTGCGGTAGATGCGATAGCGACATCAACACCTGCTTTTTTAAACATCTGAAGCGGCACTTCAAGCTCTTCATCGCGATAATTTTCGTGGGCAATGATCATGACGATCTTCTTACCGTCAAGTGCGCCTGCTGAACAAACGGCAGCTTTGAGAAAACATAATGTAAAAACCGGCAAGAGTATAAGTAATAACAGATAATATTTGTTTTTCAGGTTCATAGTTCTCTCCTATTTTTTCACCGCCCCGGTGGAAATTAGTTCTAAACTATTTATTAAAATGTTTGCGTTCTTGTTCAACATCTTTGTGCATCCAATAGTTTATGCTTTTTAATATTCCGTAAAAATCAGATAGGGTAACATTTTTTTTTGGTTCAACTACAGTTCCTTTCTTCCTCATTTTTAATGCATAGTTATAGGCGTCTGTTTTGGTCATTGATGACATATTAAATGACAATCCAAAAACAACGCCAATGAGTATACATATAATGCCGACAAGAATATATTTATTGCGTAAAACCGATTTATAATAAAAACGTGCCGTTTCCTTAATTGTCGCTCTTGTTTTAATGTACTGTTTCTCTATAGTCTTGTTCAGATCAAGCGCTGTAATCGCACTTGATTTAACTTGTTCTTTTAGGTCTTTCCACTTTCTTATCGTGAGCTGTTTTTGAGAGACATCATTTTTCCAGTAATAATTCTGCATTGTTTCTTTATAGGGCATTCTATTGTATTTTGACCTTTGGATCACATATTTCACAAGTGATAACAGGTAATCTATGTCGAATGGTTTGGTTACATAATCAAAAACACAATATCTTTCCGCTTCTATAACGGCGTCTTTCGTTTTCCCGTACGCGGTTATTATTATTATGCTTACGGTTATATTTATTTTCCTTATTCTTTTTATTGTCTCAAGGCCATCCCACCCGGGCATCATAAGATCAACAAAAACAAGATCAAATTTTTCTTTCTCTATACATTCGAGCCCTTTTTCTCCATTAAGGGCAGTTGAGACAATATACCCATCTGTCCTGAATATCTCGCTCATAAGAGAAAGAATATTTTCATCATCATCAATCACTAAAATTTTGATATCATTATTCATACTTTGTACTCTTTTTCACACTCTACCGGTTTACCGTATTCACCGCCCCGATAAATCGGGGCGGTGGCGAAGCACGGGGCATTCTGTTATGTCATGCTATATCAATTTCTTTTGTAAGGTACACATCCTGAATGGCATTTAAGATCTCTACGCCCTCTTTCATCGGTTTCTGGAACGCTTTTCTTCCGGATATGAGCCCCATGCCTCCGGCACGTTTGTTAATAACAGCTGTTTTTACGGCTTGTTCAAGATCATTCTTTCCTGAAGGCCCGCCGGAATTAATAAGCCCGATACGCCCCATATAACAGTTTGCGACCTGATACCGCGTGAGATCTATCGGATGATCTGAGGTCAGTTTGTCGTACACAAGCGGACTGGTTTTACCGAACTTTATTGCATTAAACCCGCCATTGTTTGTCGGTAACTTTTGTTTAATGATATCTGCTTGAATGGTAACACCCAAATGATTTGCCTGGCCGGTAAGGTCAGCGGCCGCATGATAATCTGTCCCATCCTTTTTAAATCCATCGTTTCTGAGATAACACCAGAGAACGGTAAACATACCAAGCTGGTGAGCACGTTCAAAAGCGGCAGATACTTCTTCAATTTGTCTGCGTGACTCAGGTGAACCATAATATATCGTGGCACCAACACCGACAGCACCCATATTGAATGCCTGTTCTACTGAAGCAAACATCTTTTGATCAAAAGAATTCGGATAGGTAAGAAGTTCATTATGGTTTAATTTTAGTATAAACGGAATCTTATGTGCATAAGCGCGGGCAACATTTCCGAGTACGCCTAAAGTCGATGCAACAGCGTTACATCCGCCCTCAATAGCAAGTTTTACAATATTCTCCGGATCGAAATATATTGGATTTGGCGCAAAAGACGCCCCACCCGTATGCTCAATACCCTGATCAACAGGAAGTATTGATACGTATCCCGTACGCGCGAGACGACCGGTATTATAGAGTAATTGCAAATTTCTTAAGACATTGATCGATCGGTCAGTTTGAAGAAAGTTTTGGTCTATAAAATCAGGACCAGGAACATGTATCATGTCTTTTGATATGGTTTTACATTCATGCTTTAAAAAGCTATCAGCATCTTTACCGAGTAATGTCGTGATCTTTTTAATCATTATCCCTCCTTATTATAGGTATTATTATTCAGCAGTTACCGGAAGAGAGAAATGTCCCTGCGTCCAAAACCACTTATCTACACGTTTTTCTAATACAGCAGTGAGCCTACCATTTACGAGTACTTGTTCTTTGCCAATTGTTGCCGAACCAACAATATCAGCGGCTACCCACGCAACATTGTCACAGCCTGAAACCATTATCCAGCCGATCTCAAAATGTGCGTTTTCTGTCTCCGCCCATTCACGAGTCAGTTGCTCCTCGATCTCATCCTGCCCTATGCACTTTTCATCAACTCCGGGTCCAATAAACACAACATCCTGATCTTCAGCAAAAAATGACATAAGCCAATCAATATCCCTGTCAGAATACGCCTCGGCAAATTGACGTAAGATACCGATAATCTCTATTTCTGTTTGCGGATCAGTTTTCATTGTCTATCTCCACCTCGTGCTTCGCCACCGCGTAGGTGGATCAAGGGCTGTTCCACCTACGCGGTGGCGAAGCACGGGATACTCTTCTTATTCAAAAACCAATTTCTTTAACTGAGCCCGTTCACGTTGATACGAAATATTATCATTAACAAACTCTTTATACTCTTCGGGTCTAACATCTAAAAGATCACCATACCTGCATACTTTTTCGTCCGAGCGGCAAAGATACTCATCATACGAAGAATTACGCCACTCTTCGGGCGCATCAACTAGATGCGAAGTAACCGGATTAAGGTGTACATATCGAGTAAGATGCAAGAGCTGTTCATCAGTCTGAACCAACACTCGTTTAAATCTTCCCATCCAGAGAGGTCCTTTTCTATTATACTTTATATTAAAATATCGAGAATAGCTGTTACACACATTATTCATGAATGTGGACAAACCATTTTCACTTATTTGCCTCAATATAAGATGTATGTGTGTAGGCATAAAACAATAGGCAATTATTTCAACCAGTTGGTCTCCTCGTTTAGGTGGCAAGAAACTCTCACTTTCACCATTTTTTAATGATTTTTTATACACAGAGTATTTTACTGATGGAATGCATTGATAGTAGCGTATGAGTGAATTGAGCCGCGAGTAATCACTATCGTCATTCAGTACCTTGTACCCAGCAATACTTTTGTTAAACACATGATACACCTCATCGGCAATAAAGCTTTCTTGATTTTCATGTCGAGTAGACATAATATGACTCCTTTTCTTATATTTTCACAATTAACAAGAGGAGTTTCAATGCCCCTCATAGAACCGGACTTGTGAATTTCTCACATCCGGCTCTTCAATCCAACTCACCTTACACGTGACACATAAAAGCTATGCACTATTTTCGGTTTTGGCAACGGATAATGCTCGAGATATTTTGTAAATCTATCCCAACTCATTTTCCGCTTCTGACTGCGCCGGTTCATCCATTTCTGCACCATTCTTATGGTGTATTTATAGAACCTTGCAATCCCCCTATAATTCTCACTAACTCCATAATACTGAAAATGTCCCCGTAGCTTTACTACCAGAATTTTCCACCACTCTTTGGTTTTAACCTGATTTCTTATCGCCTTAAGCCACGTATTCATTTCCCTGCATTTTACGGAGTATTTCTTGCGGCTGGTCTTACGTCCTACTTTGAAGTTATTGTTTCTTGACCTGTCGCAATAGTGAGTAAAACCCAGAAAATCAAACGTGTTGGTACGGCGGTTCTGTGCTTTAGCGTTTTCTCGTTCAAATCGTCCGAAACCTATATTCCGGCTTTTTGCCGGATGTATTTCCAGACCATACTTATTGAATCGGTTTCGCAGCTCTCGCTCAATGTGCTTGGCATCATCCGCATAACGGACTACGCAAACAAAGTCGTCCGCATATCTAACGATTTCACAGAACCCTCGGACATGGCTTTTGATTGTTGTCTCAAACCATGTATCCAATACATAGTGCAGGAAGATATTAGCCAAAATCGGACTGAGAATACTGCCTTGAGGCGTTCCGGTATCCGATTTTACCAATACTCCATCATCAATATAGCCGGCTTTCAGGAATTTCTTTATCAGGTTCAATAGTGTCGTATCCTTTACTCTTATCCGGATAAACTCTATGAGTTTCTCATGCGGCACATTATCAAAGAATCCCTTTATATCCGCCTCTACAATGTGGTTTACCGGCTGAAACATTGTCAAATCATTAAGTTCTTTTAATGCTTGATGACTGTTTCTCTTTGGACGAAAACCGTATGAACAGTTCAAAAAATCCTGTTCATAGATACTTTCAAGTATCCACGTGATTCCACGTTCTACTATCTTGTTCTCCAGCGCTGATATTCCGAGTGGGCGTTCTTCTGTCTCGCTTTTCGGAATATATACTCGTCTCGCCGGTATCGGCTTGTATTTCTTGCGCTTCAGCCTTGAGACTAACAGCTCCAGATTTTCATCCAAATTCCTGCCGTATTCTTCCCAGCTTAGGTTATCAATTCCTACAGCCTTATTCCTGTTCAGGCTTTTGTAGCAATCCCGAAGATATTCAGCATTCAGTAAGTGAGCAAGGCTCGTAAACTGAAAATCAGGGTTTCTTCGGGCATGACCAGTTATGAGAGATAATTTCTGCCATGTTTCTCCTATATCAGTGTACGGCATGACAGATATCCTCCCTCTGCGTTAAACTGCTGACCCCTTCGAGTGTCCCGAACCTTCGAGACTTAACAGGCATTACCCTGTTTACCCCTCTACTATGAGTCAGTCCGACTACCAAAACGCCATACTTCCTTGTTGCCTCTTCGGCTTCTTGGAAGCTTCCTGTTGGAACGCTTCGGTTCTCCCAAGTTCCAATATAAACAGTTCGTTTGCCCGCTACGGACTTAGACCCCGGCACGTCAGAGACACTCTCACCTTTAGCGTGTGTCCTGATATTGGTTTCCAGAACATGAAACCCTTGACCCAATGCGATATGGATATTTTCGAGGCTCAATACCTTCACTTGCGTTGTGGCTGACAAACTGCCCTTACCATGGCTTCGCATAATTCGTTACCTCCTTATACGCATGGTTTGGTTCCGTGCCGGTGGTTAGCCATTACACGTGCTGGATTGTCCAGCTTGCTTATATTAGCTTTTCTTGGCGCACTCATATTCTCATCCTTTTATACTGTCATTAATCCAAATCAAACGGCCGGATATCAGGTTTTAAGTCTTTACTCTTTTTCGCTTCATCTATTCCCTTTTTGAAGACATCATCAAATGTCTTTGCTTTATCCTTTTCTTTTTGTTTTGCGTCATTAAATTGCGCGTCAAGTTTTGAACCCTGGTTTTTCACATCATCTAAAACATCCTTCAATAAATCGCTGCTGTCACCTTTTTCAGCTTTTTTTGATTTAAAGTGTTTTACCACCTTCCCGCTTTCGCGATCAACCTCTAAAAGCTCTTTACATGTGGGACATGTTACATACAATGTCCTTGCCATATTAATCTCCATATAATTACAAAATAAATCTTTATTTCTTTCCCGTATTTCTAAAGTGATTTCTAATGTTCCTCATCAAATTATACACACGTGAAGTCTTTCCCCACAAGATAAGATCGTACGTGTCCTTATTGGTCATCTTTATGCGATTTAATGCGTATATATCGGTATTAAGAATTGATGGCGAACGATTTGTTGTACACGCGGCCTTGTATCCCGCTTTTTCAACTTCTTCTTTAATTGCCTGTGAGTACCCGCCAATAGGATAACAGAATAATGAAACCGGTTTACCGAGCATCTTCTCTATATCTTTTTTTGCTCCGGTAGTTTCTTCATATAGATCTTCTAAAACAACAGTTGGAAGATAGGCATGTGTCTTTCCATGCACCCCGATCGATATATCGTGCTTCATCATCACTTGAATGTCATCAAGAGTGACGTATCCATCTTTTCCAAGAAAATCTGTCGGAACAAAAATCATTGCCGG
>Ga0222678_1000319_pt1 | contig 23168 bp, 44 predicted proteins | sample AntAcemetagen937_FD_179801 | JGI IMG/M metagenome (GOLD analysis project Ga0222678, IMG submission 179801) | Saline water microbial communities from Ace Lake, Antarctica - #937 | ecosystem: Environmental > Aquatic > Non-marine Saline and Alkaline > Saline | place: Antarctica: Ace Lake... | reverse complement strand
CCTCGATGTTTACGGTAGAAATTCAAATACATACGATGATTACACTTTACACGCTCGAATAGGTTGGTTGCAGGGGATTACAGATGCCGACGTTGGACTGGCCACGGATGATGTATGGGGGATATACACTGATAATGCTTATATTAAGGGAACGATAGTAGCTGACCTCGGAAAGATTGGAGGGTATACCATTAGTGCCAATACCCTGACCACCATCGGAGCGGGAATTGGAGACAGTACTCAGGGTTACGCCTTCTGGGCAGGAGATGACACCCCGGCATCAGCAGAGTTCAGAGTTGACCATGCCGGGGCGCTGGTTGCAACATCCGCAACGATCACGGGGGCCATAACTGCCACTTCAGGATCGTTTGCGGGATCAATAGCGGCGGCAACTATTGATATTGGCGGTGATGATGCTTCCTCATTCCATGTAGATTTAACCGGCGGTATTTGGTCTGGTGCCTCTATCGCGAATAAAGCCACGGCACCATTTAGAGTTTCCAGCACTGGGGCTTTAGTTGCCGCGTCAGCGACGATCACCGGGGATATCAATATATTGGATGGCAATAATCTTAAGTCATATAATGCAGCGAGCAATGAAATAATCAGGGTCGGGACAGATGGGGCGGATGTTGGGCTGTTTCTCTATAATACAACCGGAACTCAATTAGCTAAATACACCGGGACTGGATTGACCATTAACTCTGGGGGGGATATTACGGTTGCGAGCGGGGGAGATATCAATTTAGATGATGGTGGAGATATAGTATTTCTGAATACCGCCAGGGATTGGTATATCAACAGTAAAGACGATAGCGGATCATCGGATTTAGCAATTTATCCAAATGAGGATGGATCCAGTTACCTACTGTTGGGCAAAAATTTTGCAGGAACTTATCACTGCACTGGGGTTGAAGTTGTAGCAATTGATGTTATAAATTTCAGGTTAGGGCAAACGGATGTTGGATTCGATGCAACTATTGTTTTCAACCAAAACTATCTGGCCCCTAATGAATCGGCAGGAGGCGCTATTGACTTGGGAACTACAGGATCGCCGTGGAATGATTTATTCATAAAGGGCGAATCGCAGTTCGGCGGAGGCTACGGCTCAACCGGATGCACTATCGAGGCGGATGGGGATATCAAGACGAATGGGATTATATATTCCGGAACTGACAACACCGAAATTGGAAAAATGTATCTCTATGGAGATGCAACCGGAGGTCATGAAGGTGGACAGATACGGTTATACATAGATGCTGACCATGATAGCACTCATAATTACTGGACTTTATTTGCTTATGACACCAAATTGCATATTCAGACTGATGCCGCGGATGATATATTCTTATTTACTGCGGCCGGTGATATTGACTGTGCCGGGTTTGTAGATGCCGCCGCTGGATTCAAAGACAACGGGACCGCAGGCATTGACGGATCTTTCACAGACAATGACGGCAATACTATTACAGTATCTGGCGGTATTATCACGGCACTAACTTAAAGGATTACATTATGAGCGCACCAACAAAAGAAGAGATGCAGGAGAACATCGAAAAGCTTCAGCTACTCAAAGGCCATATCATAGAGATGAAGATTCTCTGTATAAAATATTACCAGCCATTATTCAGTAAAGAGGACGGGACGGAGGTTAATCCGAGCGCGGAGAATAAGACGGCACTGGCAACAGAGTACCTGGCCCGCAAGGCGGAGTTACCGGATCTGTTCGCCGGGTTGTTGTAGAGTAGATTCTTGCGAAGAATTACGCGGGGAGTAGCACAATCAGGGATAAAGCTATGCCCTTATACTGGTAGAGCCTCGGACGGCTTAGAGGGCAAGACAAGGGCCTTAAACGCGATATGGTAAAAATGAGGGGTTTATTAAGGCTAAAAGGATGCTGATAATGATAGTTTTGAGCATAAAGCTACTTTAAATTTACACTCTAAGGCACTATCTAAAACAAAAAAGCATTATAAAGGCTATGTTGTTTATAAGGTTAATTTAAAAGGAGGTTGACATCATGGAGATACTACAATATATTATTGATAACATTGGAGCGATAGTTGCCGGAGCAACATTGGTTCTGGGAGGGCTGGCTGTTATCGCAAAGTTGACCTCAAACCCGACGGACGATAAATGGATCGCCAAATTACTCGGGATTCTAAAATTGATCCCGATCAGCAAAGAGAAGAAAGAAAAATAACAACCGGGTGAAAACCCAGAGGAGAGAAAGATGAGCAAGAGCAAGAAGAAGAAAACCCAGAGCAAGAGAAGTTATAACCTGACGATCCCGGAGCGGCTGTCGATCGGCGGGCTTGTTGGAGCGATAACAAAAGGTTCGAGGGACCAGTTCAGATCTTTAGATGCCGCGAAGGATGCAATTGAACTGACGAGGATAGAAATGGATTCAGTCGGCATTACACAGAAACCGGACGGCCAGATATTTATCCCCGCAAACCTGGCCAACTATCGCCGGAGCGTTGAGTTCACCCCGCTGGCCATTAAAACGATGACCGATGTATTGACCCGGTTAGAGAATGAGGGCAATCTCGATCGGCGGCTGGTAGATGCCTATGACATATTGACGGGACAGAATGACAAAGCAGAACCCGCCCCGGAGACTGGCAAAGATACCGGGATTAAATTTCTGGATGAGGAGAAACCACCCCCACCGGCAGAATGATATATTCAAAGCAGATTAAATTGGCCTATAGCGATCTACCAATTCTAACCTTTGCCGATTTGAAATATGCCGATGTTGTAAATACGACCCCCGGAGTTATGCCGTTCTGGCCACCGTGGGCATTTATTAAGCGGCTGGCCGTTAAGCAGATAATACGGTATAACAAAAAGCTATACCCGTGGTCCCGGATGATTTATTCTGATCATTCGATCGTGATGAGAGGGGGCCCTAAATATTTTGAGGTAACATCTCCCGAAGGCCGTTACGGTAATCTTGAAGAGGAGGGACTTTACCCGGACCGGGTATATATCGTTTGCCGGTACAAGTTTCACCGGATAATAGAACGCGTGGAGAAGATCCCCTTCGAGGTAGTATTTGAAAGCCTGGACGGAGTAGGGTATGACTTCGGGCAGCTGGCGGCGATCCTTGCGAACTGGGCAATGGGATTACCACCCGGACAATTCTGGCCGTTGCTTGACTTCTCCAAAAATAAAGTGGTGTGTTCCGTCGCCGCGATCGTAGCATGGTTGGCCTGGTGGCTCGACCAGGGGGAGCGACAAGGATATCCCCGGCCGATGATATCAGAGTTGCACCCGGAGCGCGTGCCGCCTTCTCTCTTCGAGTGCGATGATTGCTGGGATGTGATCGGTATATTAAAAGGTGGATATTTAACGGAGTGACCCCCCCAATTTGTGTTTTTCACTTTTTGCCAAAAAACCCGTAAAAACTCTAAAAATAAAAGAAAAAAGCAATAAAAGTTTTACAGCTGATTTTATCAGGATTAGTTAAAACAAGCCGAAACCCTAGCTCACAAGGGGTTTCGGCTATTTTTATGTCTAAATATCCCCTGAAAAATAAAAAAATAAAAAGCACTTTATGGCTTGACAAGTTTAGCGAAAAGGGCGATAATGGTATTAACAATTAAATAGCATAAGAAAAAAAACCAAAAGCCGAAAGGCAAAGAGGAGAGAAGAAGATGAAGATTAAATATAATACCAATAATGGCAATGGGGCGCAGGCCGAACAACTAAAAATAGAATCAGCCGCAGAAGCGGTTGATCGGTGGTTGGCTGAGAGTATCGGATATTGGGGCGATGGCGTGGCGGCGTTTGATTGCCCAGAAGATAAGCAAGCGGATGACATCTACGGCGACCATGTTGTGCTAACTGAAGTATGTGAATAACCAAGAGGAGAGAGAAAATGAAAGCAACCAAAAATATGAGAATAGCAAATGAAATATTAAGCCAGCTAGGCGGCCATAAATTCACGGTAATAACCGGATCCAGTCAATACGCCGCCGGTGAGAATTACCTCCGGATGAACCTGGCCCGGAATATCAGTGGCGCCAACCGGCTGAAGATCGAGCTTAACTGGATGGACACTTACGACATGACATTCTACCGCCAGACAATGAACCGGAAAACCTTCGAGGTAAAGATCACGGAGAAGGCACAATTCAGCGGAGTATACTTCGATCATCTTCGCGGAATATTTGAAGACACCACCGGACTTTATACCAGCCTATAAACCAAATACTCAATAAGTTACTAAACCGGCGAAAACCAGAGGAGAGAAGATCATGGGAGAGTATGCACAATATAATGGCAATGAAATAAAGATCGGGACTTGGGGGAATATGTATTATTTACGATTCGACCAGGTCGGGAAAGTTTACCCGCTACCGAATAATCTTGACCCCAGAGCCAAGGATATATTGGAAGTTATCCGGTTCAGGTTCCCTTTTCCGGAAGAGGATAACATTGAACCGGGAGCATTTGAAAATTACCAGAAGTCCCTGGGGATATCTGGAGTAGAACCACCGGAGGAGATCAACCACTATTCCATTCAGTTTAGCAATCATAGAGGATTATTAGTCAGCCTCCCCTGCCCAGAATCTAAAGAGGGAAAAGAAACCGGATACTCCATCGGTTATAATGGATATGCCGGGAAGGTGAGAATAACCCAGCAAGCGGTCAGAGGTGGAAAGCTGGTTCTTGTCTGTGAGTGCGGCAGCTGTGGGAGTGCCTACAATCTACCGGAGATAGAAGATGTATGGCCGATCCTGGACGCACTAAGTAAAGATGTTGGATATGCGATCAGGGACAAAGACAAATCCCGGGAGGTATATTATAACAAGATAATCGACAGGATCTATGATGGATACATCAACCCGCCGGCCTGGATTACCAACAAATAAACCAAACCCGCCGGGGATCGTCCCGGCGGAAGGGGAGAACGATGAAAGAACTCACGAAAAAACAAAAAGCACAATTTGCAACCGAGAAAGAGATAGATGCAAGAAGGGCGACAGCACTTGACGCCATTCAGGTCTGTCATATCTGCGGAAAAGAATTTGTCCATTGCCAGTGTGGATGGGGCAATTAAAAAACAACCGCCCGAAAAGGCAAAGGACAGAACGATGATAGAGAAACCTAAAGTAAAACTAATCGGCACGGACGGCAACGCCGCTGCAATAATGGGCACTTGCCGCCGGGCATTGATAGCCGCTGGTCAGGCGGACCGGGTCCCGGCATTCACGGCGGAGGCCATGACCGGAGACTATAGCGATGTTCTGCAAGCGGCGGAGAAGTATTGCGATGTCAGTTAATTCGGAGGTAGCAATGATAATGAGAAAAACAAATCAGGATCCAGGAACTATATGCTCGAGTCAGATAAGGTATTTCGCCTGGGCGAGCGACCTTGGTTGGAAGGCGGGAAGATGGCCATGTATAATTAATACCAATCTAAATATTGGCAATGATACGGATTTTATCAAGGGTGAAATGTTCTTGATTGGTTTAAGTTTTGGATACATATATAGCCAGCCAGGCAATGGTGGCATTAGGATTTACATTATCAATAGATAAACCAAAGGACAATACGATGACCGAAGACAAAGAAGAACTAAGGGTATTATTCAGGCGGGTACAAATAGAACGGGAGGTGTTTCACGCCGTATTTCGTAGCAATCATATATGGCCCGGAATGCTCCCGAGAGAGGATCTGATTGAGTTCTGCCAACGGAGACTAAAGAAAGTTGAGTATGATTTCGCGGTAGGGCTTCGCCGGGAAGACATCACAGAATGCGCACGGTGCGGGGATGAGGGGATCAGTATTGACGACGAAAAAAATGGTGATGATAAACTGTTCGAGATATTCGCCCGGCAGGATGATCCAGATAGTGAGTTCGCCGGGCGGTACCTTTGCGATGAGTGCATGACCATTGACGATAACAGTATAGCGAGTAATGAGAGGAGGGCGAACAAATATGATCGAGCATAATTCAGCAATAATATTCTGCCTGACCTGGGGCCTTGTGGTCCCGATAGTAGCAGGGGCAGTAATAAATCTAATACGAACACGGAGGTAATTATGACGGGGAATAAAAGTAAAGAAAAAATCAAATATCTCATGGCGGTGCGGGATTGGGATTACGAGGATCTCAGCCGCGCATTAACAGTCGTGAGAAAGAAAAAGGTAACCAAGGCCCACGCCGGGAAGCTGGTGCGCTCGAAGAACAAAACGAGCAAGACGGCTAACGATATCGCGAAAGCTCTGGGTTGTAATTTAAGCGATATCTATACCCCACTATATTAAAAGCAACGGGGAGAGGAATCCATGAACAAAATAAAAATGTTAAGAAAGTTGCAGAATGAGAAAGGTCTGCCGGAGATGGTAATGATGAAACTCACGGCTGATTATAAACCCGAAAAGCCGTGGACAGCGGAGGGGGATAATGAAGCGGTCCGGCGATTATTAATGTGGGATATTATCATAACACCGTCCGTCTGGAAGAAGTTCAGGCGGGAGATGGGCGCTCAGCACGATGATGGAGGGATATGGTTGCGGTGCCGGAAGAGTATCAAGGAAGTTAATCAGGATGGTATCAACCAAGAATCAGAACCCTGGCCGCCCGAGAATAGTACCAACAAAAGGGCAATGAGCCAGATGCCGGATGGAGGGTATTTTATTTGTCCCCATTGCCACACGGTATATTCTATGACCAGGATTGAGCCGGGCACCGCGATTGTGAGGATGCCGGAAGATGATAAATACAAGCCAGAGGATATACGAGTTGCGGCCGATTCTCTGGCACAGACAGCCGCTCAAGCGTTATTAGACCTAAATGAGGAGAGAAGAGTATGACAACAACAATACCAGAGATCACCGTAACACCTGAATTGGCTAAGATGCAGGAGATAGTACCCACCCTGATTGATAGGGCAAACGCCTTTGAGGTGGACACTGATCAGCAGTACGAGAAGGGGAGCCAGGTACTCAACTACCTGAAGACCCAAGCCACCAGCCTGGACAAGCTGAGGAAGCATTTTAAACAACCTATCCTTGAGTCAGGAAGACGGATAGATACCTTTTTTAAGGAGCTTACCGCCCCGGCTAAAGAAGCTATCGAGATAGTAAACGATAAGATGGGGGTCTGGTGGAGGATCAAGGACGAGGAACGCAAGAAAGCAGAAGAACAGGCCCGTATAGCGGAACGTGATCGCATGAAGGCCCAGATGGAGCGTGAGCGTATCCAGAAGGACATGGAGGCAGAGGGCGTAGAGGTTGAGGAGGAGGATCTACCCCCCGTCCCAGAAGCAGTAATCGTCCCTGAAGTTATCCAGGCATCCAGTACCTCAATAAGAAAAACGTGGAGTTATACTATTCAAGATGGTGGTAAGATACCACGGATCTATCTTGAGCCAAGCAATAAGTTAATCATGCAGTCAATACATGACGGGGTAAGAGAGATCCCTGGCTTAGAAATCTTTCAGGAAATCTCACATACGAAAAAAAGATAAATAGTTACTTGACAACCTCCCATAATGTGATATGTTTATATTGCGATGAACGGTATCCTAAATATTAATAGCCCCAACCGTGGAACATTGACCGCCAGGTCTCCGTTCATCGCACACGGTTGTGGGCTTTTTTTATGGGGTAATGTTATGAATATTATCACTCGACAAGAAGCAATCTCCAAAGGACTATCAACTTATTTCACAGGTAAGCCTTGTAAGCGTGGTCATGTAATGGAGAGATTTACTTGTAATTGTACCTGTAAAGGATGTACTTGGAATAAACTACACCCAGAAGAAGATAGGAAGCGAGTGAAAGAGTGGAAAAGGAAAAACAGAGAAAAGGTAAAGAGTATCTGGGATGCTTGGGCAGCTAAAAATATTGATAAATTAATACAAAAGAATAATTTGTGGAGGAAAAACAATCCCAAGAAAGTACGAGAGATGAAACGGAATGACTACCTCAAGAATACAGACCGGTATAAGGAAAAAGCCAGAGTATGGGTAATAAACAACAGAGAGAGATACCGTCAAAATATGAGAAACCGCAAGGCCCGGGTAAGAAATGCAGAAGGGACTCACAACCCAGAAGATATTAAAAATCTTTTGGAGGTACAAAACTATAAGTGTATTTATTGCAAGACAAGTCTAAAGAAAGAATATCATATAGATCATATAATTGCACTAATTAATGGAGGTGATAATACAAGATATAACTTACAAATACTATGCCCCACCTGTAATTTAAGAAAGAATGCTCGCAACCCAATAGAATTCGCACAGTCAATGGGACTGTTGCTATAACCAAAAGGAGGATCGTTATGATCTTTAAGAAATCGGCAATGGAAGTAAATACCTCGGTCGTTATTAAGCCGATCGAGATTCGCAAAGAAGCGACTGAAGGAAAATGGGGACCGCAGGATGAATGGTATGTCCAGATAGACGGAGAGGATGCCACTACCTATACCGGATATAAGGATGGTCAGCAGGATTGGCATGGTGACACCCTCACCGCGGCAATGGAGAATGATCTTGAACTGGTGCTGACCAAGACCTTCAACACCAAGACTCAGCGTCCTAAGTACGGATATCATCCTAATAAGGGTCAGAGTCCCACCCAAGAGGTTAAAGTGGCTCAGAACGCACCTCAGACCCCTAAAACAGCGTTTGTGGTTCGTAAGGATGTCAAAGGTATTAAGATGGGCATGATCGGATGTGCCAAGGCAGTGCATAATCCTACTGATAGTGTGGACCAACAGTTTTACAAAGCTCAAAAGCTCTTCAAGGCGATAGAGATGTTTGTTCTGGTGTATGATGGCAGACCTGACCTGGAAATAATTCAGAAAAAAATGATTGATGCAGGTACTTCAGATGACTTTTGGGGGTGGTTGGCGAAGCAGTACAAGGTTGATGATAAGTATTCTTTGCAGGTGAAGGATACAATTTACACAATAGATCATTTTGTTCAAGCCGGAGCGAAGTTTATTACGGATACAGCGGCTGCCATTAAGGCCAAAGAGCAGGTCACTCACACAATCCCCCAGCAGGACGAGGATGTAATCCGCGAGCAGTCCTTTGAGGAGCATCAGAATCACTTCGTAGAAGGCCCAATGGAAACGACCTTCCCGGCAGATGAAGTATGCCCGGAGCCAGTGGTAATTGAGGATCAACTGCCCTTCTAACCACGCAACCGGGGGTATAGCATAGGGCTTGCCCCCTCGGAGGATGTTATGAAACCAGGAAACTACACAATACGGGAAGAATCCCAGCTCATCATAGCATTTAAGTATGCTAAGAGATTATTACAGGAATCCAAGAAACCGATTACGATAATAGTCTCTAAAAAAAAGACACAAAGATCACTAAATCAAAACTCTTATTATTGGGGTGTTGTGCTTAAAGTGATCGGTGATGAGTTGGGGTACTTCCCGGAGGAGCTTCACCATTGCTTTGCCACTAAGTTCCTAAAGAAGTTTATCAGGATGGGGACGGATGACCTGGAAACATATCGATCCACGGCAAAGTTAAGTACCGTTGAGTTTGAAGAGTACCTACAGCAAGTTAGGGTATTCGCCTCAACGGAATTAGATATACTTGTACCATTACCCAATGAAGTGATGGACGAGGATTATCTATAAAGGAGACCAATGAAACTAAGCACAATATTTAATCTATACTGGCGGATACGCTGGGGGCTATACGACCGCAAATTTAAACGCTACTATCGCGTGGGGAGGCAATCATGAAACCAAAATACTACTGGATTAAATACACCCCGGAAGATGAAGAGCCGATTATCACGATCGGGATCAGGCACCCGGCCAATAAAGACAGCGCGGCATACTGGCAGGTGATCGGGGTTGATGGGATGTTGGATATGGCCAACCCGGCAGTACAGACCTGGTATGATGAGATCATCAGGCCCGATTGGCTGGATGAGGAAATGGCATTTTGTGATGATGAAATCATGGGAACGGTATATATTTTAAACAAATGGGTTGAAATCCCGGAGGGCCATGACTACAGAGATTATAAGTTATGCGGGAATTGCATGGGGACTGGAATGGATGGAAAATGCCCGACTTGTAACGGCACGGGGGCATACTTAATCGACCCAACAACTTATCCGAAAAATAAAATCAGAAAAAAGAATAATAAATCTTGACTTTTGAACGCGGGGAGAGGATGATGGGTTCAACACTTAGAGAGGTGATTATATGAAGCAGGTATTTTTTATAACTAAAATTAAATTAAATCAAAGGCCCCCTGGCCCGGATCGAACGACCTGCTTCGTTCACCACTCTCTAAGTGTTCCGGATACCGGGGGGTCTTTTTGTGTAGGGGAGAGGGGAAGCAGGGGGCAGAGTAATGAGTAAGTATAGCGAGAAGTTAAAGAAAGGGGTGAAAAAATGAATACTGATATTAGGCTAATAACCTCTTTTAAGGATCACCCCAAAAGAATAAAACTTGAGATGATACTAGGAAAAGAAGGAACTAGCTACCTTATAGACTTTTGGTTATCTACGGCAGTAAATAGACCAGATGGGATACTATCCAACTGGGATGAATTAGATATTTCTATCGCCGCAGGATGGAGAAAAGATCCAAAAGAATTTATCAAAGCATTGATGGATTGTGGGTTCTTAGAGAAGAGAAAGGATACCTACTATGTCCACGATTGGGATGCTCATCAGGGTTGGGCATGTGGCGCAACGGCCCGATCGGCCCATGCAAGCCATGCAGCCAAAGTTAGATGGTCTAAAAAAACAGGGGAATCTAAGCACGAAGCTAAGCCCGAGCAATGCACCCCCGATGCTCAAGCAATGCCCGAGCATACATTGGGCAATGCCCCTTCTCCTTCTCCTAATCCTAAACCAAAGCCTTCTCCTAAACCAAAACCAATTAAAAAGAGCCTTGTGGCTCCGCCACCGGCAACTAATGATTATCATGCTGTTGATTATTCTGGGATCTGGAATGAGGTTACTGGTGGGGAAATATCTATACCAAAGAATACTGCTACCTGGAAGAAATTACAATTAGCATTTGGTAAAGAAAAGACCTTGGCTGGGTGGAGAAGGTACTGCGAGGAGATATACCGCGAAGGCAGAGAGCAATATGCCTCCGCCGCAAACTTTGCTAAATCACCTAAAAAATATATGTTTAATAAACCCGAACAATCAAGGTGGGGGAAATTAGCATGATGGCCAGAGAAGAAATAATATCTAATAATCCAATAGTTGATCTGCTGGTGAAGTACGGGGTAGAGATAAAGGGCGGGGGCCGGGAGGTGCAATGCTGTTGCCCGTTCCACGAAGATACTAATCCAAGCATGAGCATAAATACGCAGAAGCAAACATTTTTCTGCCACGGCTGCGGTGCGAAAGGATCGGTAATTGATCTTGTGATGAAGTTCGAGGGGGTACAGTCAGGGGAAGCGATGAAGATATTAGCCGGAGAAGAAGATCACCGGGAAGTAAAGCGTATAGTAAAGCCTCCATCACCACCCAAAAAGAAAGTACAACTGAAAGAGGTTATGAAATATGTGTACCGCAATCATCTCGGCGCTCAAGTTTATGGAGTGATTCGGTATGAGCCGAAGACATTCAGGCAGGCACACAAGACGGATAACGGATGGAAGTGGGGGATGGAGGGAGTGAGCAGAGTGCCGTATAACCTGCCAGAAGTAATCAACGCAGAGAAAGTATATATCTGTGAGGGGGAGAAGGACGCGGATACAATTACCAAGCAGGGAGAAGTCGGGACTTGCAATGTTGGTGGTGCCGGTAAATGGCTTGATGCTTATTCGGCATACTTTGAGGGAAAAGAAGTTATTATTTGCCCGGATCAGGATGAACCGGGGGAGAAACACGCCCAGCAAGTATTAAAATCAGTATCCCAGGTAGCAAAGTGGGTGAAGGTGTTACGGATACCAAATAAAGATATATCAGAGTATCTGGATAATGGTGGGGTATTAAAGAAACTCGAAGATGTAGCCGGTAAAATATTCAAGGGTATAATGGTGGGCACTCGGTCAATGCGTGATGAATTAGAATCATTGAAGATGCAGATTGACGCTGGCGATCGGGGGGCGTTGGATTTAGGGAAGTGGCTGAAGAGTTTAAGAAAGTACCGCAGATTGATACCGGGTGAGATGATGGTAGTTATCGCCGCAACCGGGGACGGCAAGACGGCGGTATTACAAAATATAGCGTGGAAGGCAAAACCATTAAAGGTGCTGATGTTTGAATTGGAGCTGCCGGGAACTTTATTGGTAGAGCGTCAGATAGGGATAGATACCCCGATGGTCGGAGATATGGTGGAGAAATCTATCCGCCGGAGCGAAGTGAAGGATATCGACCTAAGTAATATAGACCATATATTCGTCAACACTTCTCCGATGATAACGATAGATGACCTGGCCCGGCATATCAGAGAATCAGAATTAGTAATAGGATCAAAGCCAGATGTTGTGATGTTGGATTATATTCAGTTGCTCACGGGCTCCGGCAGCCGGTACGAGAAGACCTCGAATGCGGCGGAGGCATTAAAGCGAATTGCAAAAGAAACTAATACCATAATGATTGTAGCCAGCCAGGCACACCGCCCGGAGAAAGGGAAACAGTTAGTCATTGGTTTGCACTCAGGCAAGGATAGTGGTGGTATAGAGAACTCTGCTGGCATGGTACTGGGGTTAAGTCGTGACGAAGATAATAGAAAAACGGCGTATGTAAGGGTGCTAAAATGTACCAAGGGTGATGCGGTAGCCGGACAAGAGATCCCTTGTAATTTTTTCCCAACATTAAGGATAACAGAAAAGGAGGTACAGTATGGGGTTCAATAGAGAACAAAGCCTAATAATGGATGAGCAAGAGAACATGAAGTTGCGTATCCAGGACTTAGAGAACGAAGTAGCAATATTGAAGCAACACAGGGTAGAACAGGATCTATTAATGCACATAGTAAAGCTCAGGGAGAGAGTAGAAGCCATAGAGAGTTCTGCACGCCAATAGCATTTTAAGGAGGGAAACAAATGAGTAGGTACAGGATCGAAGAAGTCCGGCAACCACAGAAATTCCGTGATATGGGATTCCCCCCAGAACCAGATCAATGGTGTATTATACGGAATCACGATGATGAACCAATATCCATATACCAAACCAAGTGGCAAGCAGAACAATCACTCAGGGAGAGAGTAGACACCCTGGAAGGAGGCAAGAGATGAAAGATAACCATACGCCGGGACCGGTTGAAGACAGGATGGAAGAAGCTATGAGGCTTGATGAGTACATTGGGACTTACAAAGAAATGATAGGCTTTCAGCAATTAGTTTTAGAGGGAATAGTTGAGTTGCGGAAGCTAAGACAGTACGCAGATGGATGTCCTTGTGATAAGTTTGAATATATGGCTGACCTACTAGGGGAGGCATTGGATGCGTTGGAGGAATTGGTTCACGAAGATGATGAGTATTGCCGGTGTGATGCTTGCCAGCTAGGTAAACCAATCCTCGCCAAAAGAAAGGGGGAGAGCAATGAGCGTCTATAACGATATGGCTTGTGACGCTGGATATTCGTATGGTTCAGAAGAGAACGAACAAAGGGCACAAATGATTTATCAACAGCAGGTCAGAGAATACGAAGAGGAAATGATGGAAATGCTGCTAGCAGAAGAGGAGCAAAGCCATGACCAATAGAGAACTTGGAGTTACAGGACACCTCAAGGCCGGGGATATTATCCATGTTGGAAATCCATTGAGGAATAACGAAAATTCTTATTACCGAGTCAATTCAGTGGAAGGAAACAAAGCGAAAACTAAATTTAGGGATTTTAATACAAAAATCTATCACGACAAGAGCGTGTACGAATACGGGAAGAGATTATCCCCCATATATAACAACTCATATACCATTTTTGAGGATGACGGGACTAAAAATATTCAATAGGAGATCCAGCCATGAATAGAGAAACAGAGATGAAAGATAACCCCACGCCGGGACCAGATATTTATAGGGTGATGCTTCAAGAACCGGGGCGCATATTTGACAGAAAGTTTGTCCAGCTCGGCGAATACCAGAAACAGTCAGACCTACTAAGGGAGTGCTTGGATGCGTTGGAGTTAATGTTAATGTGTGATGAACAATCTTGTTGTACTAAATGCAAATTCAACGAAGAGTGTGGGCCGGGAATAACCATCCCGAATGTCAAAGCCAAAGCAATCCTCGCCAAAAGAAAGGGGGAGAGTCATGGATAGGGCATATAAAATTATTAAACAGCTACCGACTCCCGGCACGATTGGCATAGGAGTTTTATCAGTTGATAGGGGTGGTACAGCCCTGGCGATTGCAGGCGATGGCGATGGGGAGATATTAGCTCGCCTTGATCGTGTGAAAATGGATTGGGTAGCCAAAAATGGAATAATGCTATCGGGGATGGAACCGGATGGATGCGGAGTACATGGGGCACTAAAATATAAATATCAACAATGGTGGTTAGTTTATACGAGCCAGCAGCAAAGCCATGAATAGAGAAACAGAGATGAAAGATAACCACACGCCGGGAGAGATAAAGAAGCCAACGCACAAGACCTATGGGAATGACAGGAATATACTATACCCAGAACCATATAATGCTGGACTGGACGAGATGGAGGCATACTATGACCCCCTCCTCACCGAAGCACTGGAGGCGTTGAGGGAATTAGTCACAGAAATTACAAACTGGGAGGATGATGTAAGGGAGGTGATCCAGATACCAATAGAACACGGGATGGATTTAGGGCAAGCCAAAGCAATATATGCAAAAAATGCAAGGAGAGTGAGTGATGAATTACAAAGAACAGATAGCAATGCAAAACGAAAATCTGAGGCTTCGTAAATCCCTATCTGAAGCCCTGGAGGCGATGCAGGAATTTATTGATCGAGTTGAACGGGGAGAAGTGAGGAGTAAATATACCTATAACAAATATAAAGCAATCCTCGCCAAAACAAAGGAGGAGAGAGATGAGAAACAAAAAGATGAACAGAGAAATTAAAAGACCAGAACACTATGAGGATCTAATAGAACGTGTAGCAATTAGTCAAAGTGGTTATGGTGGGATATTACACAACGGAAATATCGTTGATCGAAGGCAGTACCCGTTAGCAATACCGCTCCAGAAGAACACTCTGTTTGGAACGCCAGAACCGAAGGAGACCCAGCCATGAATAGAGAAACAGAGTACAGAGGGAAGGAAGACCAAAGCTATAATTATAAAGATTGCCCAAAATGTGGTAGCAATGCGTGGTTTATAGATGAGAATAAATTACCTTATTGCTCGGTTTGTGATTTGAAATCCAACAAGAAAGTAATTACGAAGAAGGATATTTTGAAATACAAACCTCCGGAGTGGTGCGATTATCCATTCACTCCAGACCCAATGGGATATTGTTGGTCTTGGGCTCAGCATATAGATGGAACTCACGAATTTAAAAATATTAAAAATATTTGTAAGTGTAGGCCATGCGAGTTCTATAACGGCACAATCCACGACACGGAGGAGCAAGCAAAATGAGTGATAGAGCTAACAAAGAAGAAGCCATGAAGGGTAAGTATCCAGTAGGGGCAACGTGGAAAGGCACTGACAAATACGGATCAAGAGCGACGATATGGCTTGATCGAAGAGAAAAAACCTTTGATATTTGGCAATGGAAATATTGTTATTTTGATGGGTCCGCGCCGTGGAATGCCTTTGATTGGAGTACGTCATATAGGGGTTGCAAGGATCAGTTGCCGATATATTGCAGAATGCGAAGAGTGAAAGAAATAACACAGGAGGGAAAGTAAGATGAAAAAAGGAAAAAGAATCTGCGACAAGTGCGGAGGAGAAGGGACACTGCCAGAAGAACCACTTGAGCCTGTCCTGGCCGTGAGGGTAATAAAAGGATACCACTCTCTTCTTCCAGGAGATGTTATTTCAGTGAGGAACGATTCTTGGCGGAATACGAGATATTGGGAAGTTGAATCAATGTTGGCCATCCCAAAAGCCAGTTGCGAAGTAATACCAGATTACGACAAAACCGAGTTCAGACTCAGGAAGAGGGATGAAGATAAGCAAGTGGGGGATATGTTTGGAAACGATGTGCAAAAATGGTGCAAGCTGATCCGTGCGACCTGCCCCAGGCAACAGCTGGAATACATCTACATAACTCCCCTAAAGCCCGCCACCCCCGACCCATCAGCCGACTGCCTGCCTGGGTTCGTTGCGTTTCCGGTGGAGATAACACCCGCTGGCAAATACCTTGAAGCGTATGTTCCCCATGTAACTTGTCTCGAGGAACTTCCCGGCGATGTTAGATGGTCAGGCCGATACGGATACAAGCGAGAGGATGGGACGATTTGGTGGGTTAAGCAACCAAGAGTATATCGTCACGATACTTTCAAGAGTACATTGGCATTAGACACCGCATACGATTGTAACATCCCATTCCTGCCTTCATTCGTAGAAATGAAAAAGGAGAGTGATGAGTAAAGCAAACCTCATAAAGACCGCTGATTCCTTGTTTGGGGCATGGTTTCACGATAAATACCATGAATGCTGTATATGTGGTGATCCAGAGTTTGAGCTAATGCACCTGATCCCCCGGACAGAACATCTGACTCGATGGGAGAAGTTGAACGCCTTGCCAGGCTGTGCTTTTCATCATAAATATAGTAAGCTATTATCCTGCCACGGAAGCCCTGAAGCGTTTGAGGACTGGATTGCCGATAATTACCCAGAACACCATTACTATTTTATAACTAACCGGCACATCATCGGGGTATCACTAACAGAAGATTGGTACCGCGCCAAAGTTGAGGAATTAAAGCTATGGTGAATTGGAGCGAAAATGATTACGATCAGTATAAATTAAATCACTATGCCAACAGAGTGAAGGATGCGGTAAAGAAGAAATCCAAGCAAAAATACCATGCAGTCCCGGTCCGGGAAGAGGGGAAATTCTTCGCCAGTTCCGCCGAATATCGTCGCTGGAAAGAATTGGAATCCTTATTCAAGATGGGCGCGATACAGGATCTTATTTTTCAACCACAATTTTACCTGACAAAGGCCAGAATAAAATATAGAGCCGACTATCAGTACAGACTCAATGGACAAATAATAGTAGAGGATCAAAAAGGCGCTCGGACCCCCAGATTTAATCTTCTCATGAAAATCTGGGCCTATTACGGACCCTACACAATCAGGATCACGAAGAAGAAGGGGGACTCGTATGGTTACGTCACGGAGGAGATAATCCCGAGCAAAAGAAAGAAGAAAAGTTTGAAAAAAGGATAGTATTGTGCTATTCTTTAAACAGTAACCAGGGAGGTACAGCATGAAGAGTAGATTGACAATAACGGTATTAATGGCGATAATAATAGTCGCCGGTTGCGCGGCGGTTCAGGTGCAGATTGACCCGGTATTAATCGGCAAGATCCTGGCCCGGAGAGTTGGTTATGAATTAGCAATCGCGGCACCGGAGCAGGCGGCGGATTTAATCCCGTACGCTCAAGAGGTAATGGATGCCGAAGATGTCGCGGTTGCAGCGGAGGCAATGGCAATAAAATTAATAGAGATCCAGTTACCAGGACAGCCGTTACTGGCGGAGGATGTCAAAGACCTTTCATCGATATTCAGGTTCGAGATGGATTGGAGTGATAGTTATATTGAATCGGTCAGGTTGATTGCGGAGCAACTTATCCGCGGTATTGTGCTTCATCAATCGAGCATCTAAGAATATGGCGGCGGTGGTGTAATACCCAGACTATACGGGGTTCGATTCCCCTATAACCGGTATCAAGTCCGGGGCGGGTTGCATCATAGTTCCTGACGAGGTCGTCGCCTTATTAAAAAATAAAAGAGAGGGAAATCAAATGAAGATAAAGGGAACACCGGGCACGATTAAGATCGGGGAGATCGAAGTGGCCGCGGTTGAATCTTTTGAAATGAAAACACCGGGATTTACAGAACCGACATTGGAGTGGGAAGGGACTATAGCTGGCACTCTTAAAATCGGTGCTGATACTTATGCCGGAGACAAATGCAAGGTCCGGTTTGAGAGAAAGATTGGCGATGGGACGATAGAAACTATCAATAGGGGTACTGAGGTGGTCACAATAAGGGTCAGTGGCCCGCTCCGGGAGGTAAAAATATGACTTGCCAAAAACACTCAAACGCGGATGCTTCGAGCCTATGCGCCCTGTGTCTTTTAAGCGAACGCAATGAGCTAAGAGCCGAGATAAACATGCTCCAGCAACGTGTTACCGATGAGGGAGTGATAAGAGGACTGCAAGAGGGAGAACAGCTGGCATGGGTATCAATCAGCGATAGCCAAGAGATCGTAGCCGGGGAGCGGGGAGTAGATAAGATCGTTGTCAGCTTCGAGAATGGCAGTCAGGCGGCTATGCCGTGGGCGGCTGTAATCGGAGTCGATGGCGGTTGCATCGGCAAATATAATCTGGCTAACTGTCTGGCATTTATGCCGAAGAATCAAGCGTTGGAGCAATCAAAAATGGAGGCGGCTCTTGACGCGACGGTGGATCTTATGAAAGTTGAAGATGAAAGAAACCCTAATTACATTCCGGGCTTCATCATAGGAGAGGGGACATGATAAAGAGATTTTGGAGGTGGTTTGTATTATTCAATGGGAGAATACCCGCCGCCACTTGGGGGATGGTCGAGGCCGCCATTGAACAGGCAGTACTGGAGCAGGTGGTAGAGGAGTTATTTGATAAAACAAAAAAGGGCAAAATAACATTCGAGGAGAACGCTCGAAGAGGAGAAGAGAACAGAATGAATTATTTATGGTCAACAACTCTCAGGGGATGGTTATATAATCCCAGAACAATAGCCATGAAATTAGGGGAGGCTAAAAAATATACAGCCGAAGCAGCGGCTGATATTATATTGATTCATCCAGAGATGAATCTTGTTGTCATCCCAGAACATGCAATAGACACTCCGACGAAAGAACCTGATGAGCCATCACACGTGTACCAGATGAGGATATATAAGGAATCCGATGACTCGGTAGAGGTAACGGGACAAAGAGATATCCCGGACAGCGTTATGGCATCTTTCTTGAACGAGGTCGTGGACTACTTCATAAGCGCAGAGATTTAACCAGGCAGCAAAGAGCTGTCTGGCAATAACAACAGGGAGGGTAGTAGAATGAAAGTATCAAAGTTTATATCAGTGAAAGACGTTGAGGGAGAGATTGAGGAGGAGAAGCGCGAGGCGATCAAGGCAATAGCTAAGCGTCAGATCAAGGATATTCGGGATGCGAAGCGGACCCTGGCCCGGATGCAGTTGACTCATAAGGTATTCATGGATGCCGACGTGGATGAGATCGAAGAGGCGGGGATGGAGTGGTGAATATCGCGGGGATGAATCCGGGGGATAATCTGGGTTCAATAGTTCTGCCGCTCGGAGAGGGGAGGCAGTATATTTTGCGGGATACATATATCAGGGAGTGGAATCTGAATATTATGAATGGTATTGAAGCGTTCCCTAATTTTGGTCTCGATAAAATTATACCGATAATTCAACCCCCTGAAATCAATGTTGATTTAAGTCTCACCGCTGGCATGATAGAGTTAATAGTGGGAGGCAAGATCACGGAGAGCGTCAGGGATAAGCGGGTAGAGGCTTGCTCAGTGGCAGAGCTATTGTTCGCGATACGAATGAAAATCAACTGAGGGAAATGAGAGGGGGAATCAGACCGGAGAACACTTCGGCCAATAACAACCAGGAGGATAAGATGACCAAGAAAAAAGTAAAACAGGCGCCCCATTGGAGAATAAAATTCAACGCGGGCACCCTGTCTAATCCAATGTTAAAAGCCGACGCGATAAAGAAGGCCCGCCAGTGGGGAGCGAAATCAATCGCGAATAACATCACCGGCGAGGTTGAGCTGATCGACAAGCCGAAGAAAGCCACACCGAAGTCAGCCAAGAATAAATAACAGGCGATGAATTATTGAAGCAAGACACCCGAGGCCGGGGGCAACTCTGGTCTCGGGTGTTTTTATAAATATCTAAAATAATCCTTGCGCTTAGTACCATAAAAATGTATAGTGTTCTTGCAATGATAATTATATCTACAAATCAAATATCAACAAAGCCCTGCCGGGTGAGATCCTTCCCTCGTGGATATGGTTTTCATTGCATAACTCGGCAGGGTTTTTATTTTGGAGAGATCAATGTATAAGAATATTGATGAATTAACTCCGCACCCCGCAAGTCACCGGATCTATGGAGATGAAATACTATCGGATGATTTTCTAAATAGCATTAAAGAACACGGGATATTGGTATCACTAACAATTACCCCGGACAATAAAGTTATCAGTGGTAACCGCAGATTGCAGGCGGCCAGAGAATTGGGACTAGATCAAGCCCCGGTTCAAGTAGCGCAATACGAAAGTGATCTTGATGAGCTGGCCGCTATCATAGATTTTAACCGGCAACGTGATAAAACATTCTCCCAGAGGATGAGAGAGGCGGAGTCAATCAACGAGATTGAGCGGGCACGGGCGAAGGCGCGGATGCTTGCAACACAAAACAATAATGCCGGCCGAGCAGCTACGGCAACATTGCCGGAACAGCCTAAAGGCGAAACCCGCGAAAAAGTATCAAAGAAAATAGGTATGAAGCCCCGCACCTACGACAAGGCAAAAAAGATATGGGCATGGGCAAAAGGTGGGGACAAGTCGGCCAAGACGGCGGTCAATAATATAGATAACGGAGAGGCGACGATCAGCGGGGCGTATAACAAGATCAAGAAAAAAAAAGAGATTGCCGAAGCAAAAGAGAAAATCATCCATGAGACTGCTCTATTAATCAAGCACGCACCGGAGGTCTATCACGAAACAGCGGCATTATTCTCTAATCGTATAGAACCCCATACAGCTGATCTATTATTAACTGATCCCCCATACTCAACGGATATAGATAACCTGGCAGAGTTTGCGAACAGCTGGTTGCCTGAATACTTGGGCAAGGTTAAACCTACCGGCAGAGCGTATGTCTTTATCGGAGCGTACCCAGTAGAATTAGCAACCTACCTATCAATCAAGACCCCGGACCATATCTCATTATCACAAGTATTGGTTTGGACCTATAAGAATACCCTGGGACAGAACCCGAAGGACAGATATAAACTTAATTGGCAGGCGATACTTTATTACGTCGGCAAGGATGTCCCGGATCTTAATGCCCCGATGACGTCAGAGCAATGGGCGGTTCAGGATATTAACGCTCCAGACGGACGACAGGGCGACCGACACCACAAATGGCAGAAGCCGATAGAGATAGCAGAACGATTCATCCGGCATAGTACATCGAAGGGTGACACGGTAATTGATCCGTTCGTATGCACTGGGACATTCTTATTGGCTGCCGCGAAGCTGGGCCGGATCGGCATTGGTTGCGACAGCTCAATGGAGAATCTACAAATAGCAAAGGACCGTGGATGTACAATAAGTGGACAAAAGATTTAAGTGATTCAGTCCGGGCACTTGAGGGTATAAGATATGATTATCTTCCCCGAGTGATATCAGGAAAGATCCATAACATCGAGGCAGTGGATAATGACATCCTGATTAAGCTCGATCAGATGAGCGGGATAGATTATATCCGGGAGAACGATATAGGATTGCAGGGCATAGCGGCCCGCGTCCAGTGGGGCCATAACTGGGATACGTTTACAATAAGATCATCCCGGCATACAGGTACAGAGACAGAACTATCAAAGCGCAAAAAGGCAATAGCAGAGGGGTACTTCTATCCCACATTTACTCTACAAGCATATTTTACTAATAGGCTAGAGAATAGATTGCTTTCATTAGGGGTAGTAAAAACACTTGACCTATACGAGTTTATAATTGAATACCCGGGATTAGTTGAAGAACAAGAATCAGATAATAAGTTTCTGGTAGTAAAATGGTCGGATCTATGGCCGTCAGTTAGAGTAATAAACAACACAGCATAAGGAGTAACGGATGAAAAAGAAGAAAGGCAAGGCAGTCAAAAAGGGTGCGAAGATGGGCCGCCCTGTGATTGATATAGACTGGGCTAAACTGGATGAGATGTGTGAGGATCAATGCACGGAAGAAGAGATTGCCTCTGTATTAGGGTGCTCTCCAGACACACTTAGTCGAAGAATCAAAGAAAAATACGATCTGACATTTGCGGACCTTTTTAAGGTTAAACGACTCCCCGGCTTCGTGTCATTACGGAGTTCGCAATTTGAGCTGGCAAAAAAGAACCCGAAAATGTCTATCCATTTAGGAATACACTACCTGGGGCAAAAGAATAGTAGCGAGCTGACTTTAAAGGGCGGATTGAATATCAGCAAAGAACTAAAGGAAATGGACTATAGTGACCTACTCAAAGAAGCAAAGAAACGAGGACTTACGCTCCCTGATTGAACTATCGGATGAGCTGGCCCGGAGAACATCCGGCGACTTCTACCAGTTCCATACCAGGATAGCGGCAGTAGGGATCCGAGCAGTAGAGGGAGGGTTCGAGACGGGCTGGCACATTAAAGATATATGCGAGCGGCTCCAGAACAACCTGGCCACGGCGACAGAGGCATTCAGGGAGTCGAGCAAGAGCGTAACGATCCGCAGTTACTTAATGTTCTTATTGTATAATTGTGATCAATCATTCGCAGAGTATAGTTACTTCTCGTACAAAAAGGATTTAGCCGGGTATCATCTCCATAAAGCAAAGAACTATATTAAATTCTGCCCGTTCTTTAATGAGTTTGAAAGCATATCTGACGCAGATACAATCCTGAAATACCGCACCCCGAAGGGTAATATCTGGGAGTGCCAGCCGGAGGGGATACTGGCATTCAAGAGAGGGATACACAGGGACGGAGTATTCTTGGATGATATTTTAAAGGATCCACTACACAAGCTGGACCTCGGTATCATTGAAAAGATCACGCGGATAGTAGAAGAAGAGGTCCTTGCTATCCCAAAAAAGGATGGCTTCATTCACCTGGTAGGAACCCCCCAGCATCGACATGACCTGTTCGCAAGGTGGCGGGACAATGATGAGTACAATTATAAGCAATACCCGGCAGAGACCCAGGGGGATGACGGCAGGAAACCGACATGGCCGGAGATGTGGCCGCTGGATAGGCTGGACAAGCGACGGGCGCAACA
>Ga0222678_1000317_pt1 | contig 23291 bp, 15 predicted proteins | sample AntAcemetagen937_FD_179801 | JGI IMG/M metagenome (GOLD analysis project Ga0222678, IMG submission 179801) | Saline water microbial communities from Ace Lake, Antarctica - #937 | ecosystem: Environmental > Aquatic > Non-marine Saline and Alkaline > Saline | place: Antarctica: Ace Lake... | reverse complement strand
CGCTGTACTCAGATCAATTACTGATACGATAATAAAAAATGATCAAAACGTGCTTGGGTCTCTAAATATTATTGCTAACTTGCAAACTGATTAGTTACAATTTTTTAATTATTATTTTTTCAGATAAAATTCATGAATTTTATCTACGAAATTTTTTTTCGTTTTTTTAAAATTGCATTAATAACCTTAGTCATTTCTTGCCAATTATCATTTAAATTCTCTAGGGTGCTCATTCCTGTTTCAGTAATTTTATGATATTTACGTGGAGGTCCCTCTTTCGATTCTTCCCATCTGTATGTTGTAAGTCCATCATTTTTTAGTCTTGTGAGTAGTGGATATAATGTTCCCTCAACTACAATTAATTTAGAATCTTTTAATTTATTTATGATATCAGAAGCATAAGCATCTTTTTCTGATATTATGGAAAGAATGCAGAGTTCTAAAACCCCTTTTCTCATTTGAGCTTTTGTTTTTTCTAAATTCATACTGCAAACATAATACATTATTTAGTACTATGCAAGACAAAGTAGTATTATTTTTAAATTAATTTTTATTTACAATTCAATATCACATTTTTTATATATATTTGTGATGCCTGCAAATATTAATATTATTATCAAATAACTTAATATTAATTAATGAAAAATTTAAACCATGAAAAAACTTCTGCTTCTTATCGTGATTAGTGTGATGATAAATCTCACTTCAGTTTTGTACGCACAGCAAAATACTTTTTCTAAAGTAATTAAAGATGTTCCCGGATATGGTATTCAAGCATATTCGGTTGTATCCGGATTTGATAATTCCTGCATTATGGTTGGAGATATACATGAAATGCACGGAATTATTATTAAAGTTGACATGGATGCTAATGTTATTTGGAATAAATATTTTTATACCGGAAATCCAACAACTTATTCGAGTATGCACTTTAAAAATGTAATAGCCACAAACGATTCCTGTTTTTTAATTATTGGACAAGCTTATAACGTAAATAATACAAACACAGAAGTATTGTGCATCAAAATAAATAGTGATGGTGATACTCTTTGGTCGAAAGCAATTGGTCAAAATAATTATAATCTTTTTCCTACTTCAGTTCAACAAACTAATGATTCAGGATATGTTATAATTGGTTCTTCCAGTAATCAATCATCAATTTTTGTTGCCAAAATTGATGTATCAGGTAATTTAATGTGGATGAACAATTATTTTGTTTCTAGTGACATTAGTAAAGTTTATTCAATAAAACAAACTCAGGACAGCGCTTTCTTTTTATCCGGACATTTTGCAAACAGTTCTCCTTGGATATATTCTGCATTCCTGTTAAAGATATCCCAAACCGGAGAATATTTATGGGCAAATAAATATAATCTTTCTTCTAGTAACTTTTGTTCAGCAAAAGATATGGTAATTACTAATGATGGTTTTCTTTTCTATTTAAGATTAGATGAGTATTTTGGTGTTATGAAAACAGATTTACTTGGAAATATTGTATTTAATAAGTCTTATGATATATATTCATGGGATGCTTTTGAACAAACAAAATTCCATAAAACATCAGATAGTTCGTACATTTTTGTTTCAGGAGGATATTTTATGGATGGTACTTTTACAAAAATAGATATTGATGGTAATATAATTTGGACAAAAGGATTAGTACTTATGGCCTCAGATGTTTTTGAAACTATAAATAAGGAGTTTTTTATTATTGGAAATGGTCCATTGCAAGGAGTTAAAGAGAAAAAAATTGGAGAACCTCAAATAGGAATAATTAAAACAGACTCGCTTGGTAATGAAGAAGATTGTGTTTTTTCAATAAATGCTCAACCAATAACTGATACAATTATTGCATCCCCCGCTACTTTTACATCTATGTCAGGAGGATTTGTAACTTCATTTCATCCGATTGTAAATTCGACAGACCTTTCAGTTCGTTCAGGTTGTGTTGATTTTTTAGGAGATATTAATGAGACTACATCTGAAAAAGAAATTGAAGTTTTTCCAAATCCATCAAAAGGTATTTTTACTTTTGATATTAAAAACTATCGGGAAGCACAAATTATTATTTATAACACTTTTGGTGAAATTGTTTTACAATCCAAAATAAATGATCAAAAACCTGAAATTGATTTATCATCTAAAGCAAAAGGAATTTATTTCTATAAATTATTATTTCCTGATAATAAAATTTCTACCGGGAAATTGATTATTATTTGATTTATAGTACAGAAAAATGTTTACAAATAAACATTCCTCTTCGCCAATATAGTAAGCAACAATCCACGAGAGACCATAAAAAGCATTAATGCCAACCACATTCCATGGTTACCGAAAAGATGCATAAAAAGATATGTTGCAGGTAGATAAATTAATAAAACTGCAATAATCATTGAGTTTCGCATTGCTTTTGTTGCTGTTACACCAGTATAAATTCCATCCCATAAAAATGCTGAAAATGATAAAAGCGGAATAAGTGCAATCCAAAATAAATATGGAGAAGTCATAGTAATTACATCCTTGTTATTTGTAAGAATATACAAAAAATTCCCACCCAAAATCAGGTAAAGTACAGTAAAAGGTAAACTAATAAACAATCCCCAAATAAATAGTTTACTTATTATTTCTTTGAGTTTTATTTTATCTTTTGCACCATAATATTTCCCGACAAGGGACTCAGCAGCAAAAGCAAAACCATCTATAAAATATGAAAACACAAGAAAAAACTGAAACAAAATAGTGTTAACTGCCAGCATAGTATCGCTTATCTTTGCCGACTGATTAGTAAAAAATGAAAATGCAAAGATTAATAAAACTGTTCTGATAATTATGTTTTTATTAATGTCGAAGAATTTCTTCATGTCCTTGACATTAAAAATTGTTTTTAAACTTTTGCCGTAGTTTAGGAAATTCTTATATTTCTTTAAAAACAAAATAAGCCCGAGAATAAAACCTGAGTATTGTGCAATCACTGTTCCCAAGGCAACTCCATCAGATTTCATGTTAAATACAAAAACAAAAATATAGTTAAGAACAATATTTAAAATATTAATAACCAAAGCAATGATTAAAGGATAGCGAGCATTTTGCATACCCAAAAACCAACCAATAAGTGCGAATAAACCAATAGTGGCCGGTGCAGCATAAATTCTGATAAAGAAATATCCTGAAGCAAGCTTTTCAACTTCCTTGCTTCCATCCATAATAACAAAGCTAAACCATTCTATCGGACTTTGCAGAAGAATAAGGGCAAGGCCTACAGCAAGTGCAATAATTATTGAGCGAAAAAATAGATGCGATATTTCCTGATTGTTATTTTTGCCAAAAGCTTGAGCTGTCATACCTGTGGTTCCCATTCTTAGAAAATTAAAACCCCAGTAAACGAAGTTAAATATCAATCCTCCTAAAGCAATTGCTCCAATATAAACTTCAGATTCCAAATGACCGAGAATAGCAAGATCAACAATACCAAGCAAAGGCACAGTTAAATTGCTGATAATATTTGGAATTGCCAGTTTTAATATTTGCTTATTCAATGTAATAGTGAAATTAATTTGTAAAAATAGCAAAATTCAATGAAATATATAACGAAAAACCTGCTAGTAATTTATTGTAATTACTTGTAAATTTATACTATGAAAAAATGAAACCATGTAATAGTATTTTTAAAAATCTTTCCTTATTCTCATAGAAATAATTATTTTTGCGAATCAAAATTTAAATAATATTTAATAATATAAAATAATGAAGAAAGCCATTATTTGGGTTTAAACCAACTCATATGCTTACTGCCATTTTTCAAGTTAAAAATGTTAGTAAAGAAATTGATTTGCCCGTAAAACTTATTTTTAATAAAGGTGCTTGTGAATTATCAAGCTCTGAAATGGATTTTAAAGGGTCAAAATGGAACATCGGTTCAGAGCGAAGTGTTATGCTAGAAAATGCAAAGATTAAATTAGATATCTCAGCAAAAAAGAAATAATTAAGGATTAATATTTTTGTTATTTAACCTGGTTTTTCTTTAATTGCTAAATAGATTTAATATTCAAAGTTTTTCTTTTAAGTATGAAATTCAGGTTTAAAGACTTAACGGCAAAAGAAGCTAAAACTTTTAAGCTTCACACTCTTTATAATTCTATTGAGGGTGTAATCCTTGGTGTTATTGCTCTAAACGAATTTGTGTTTTTAAAGAGTTTGCATGGCTCAAATTACCAAATGAGTTTTCTTTTTCAGTTTTCTGTAATAGTATTTGTTTTTCTTATTTTTTTTAACGAATATCTGCAAAGAGTAAAAAACAGAAAGAAATTTTTAAGGATAGTTGGAATTTTTACCAGGGCACCTCTTTTAATACTTCTGTTTTTTCCACAAAACGAACAAGCAATTTCTGGAAATTCTGTTTATCATTATGTTTTCTTGTTTGTATTTTTTGTTTATTATTTTGGAAATATTACTATTTATCCTACTATAAATTTTTTCCTTAAATCGAACTATCGATTATACAATTTTGGAAAACTTTATAGTTATTCTACTACAGTAAATAAAATTGTATTACTGTTTTCTACTTTTGCTTATGGTTTAATTTTAGATGCAAACAATTATAATTTCGTTTATGTATTACCTGTAATTTCTGTTTTAGGAATGATTTCAGTATTTGTTTTATCTAAAATAGAATACCCTGATGAGAATATTGTTTTACCAAAATTGTCATTAATAAAGTCAGTACGTAATTCTGCCGGAACAATGCTAAACATCTTAAAGAAAAATGTTGGTTATAGGCATTTTGAGATTGGGTTTATGTTTTATGGATTTGCATTTATGACTACTTATACTGTTGTAAATATTTATTTCTACGAAGCACTTGATCTTAATTATTCCAGTGTTGCTTTTTACAGAAATGCTTATAATATTCTTGCAATTTTAATTTTGCCTTTTGCTGGAAGAATACTAGGAAAAATTGACCCCAGGAAATTTGCGGTTATTACTTTTTCTTCACTTTTGTTGTATGTTTTCTTTTTGATGATGACACAATATTTTCCGTATTTTACTGAAATATATAATATTCAGCTTTATTATACATTAATATTTTACATTCTGTTTAATGGAGTTTTTGCAGCTACAATGGTTTTATTATGGAATATTGGCTCAGCATATTTTTGCAAGCCCTCGGAAGCAGGAACTTATCAATCGATACATTTATCTTTAACAGGAGTAAGATCAATTTTTGCACCTTTACTTGGAGTGCTATTTTATGAATTATTTGGTTTTACTTTTACTTTTGGCTTGGCTATGTTTGTTGTGTTTTTAGGAATTCTTCTGATGATCTGGTCTTATAAAACAGATAAAAAAACAAACCTGCAATCATCATAATTTTTTACTAAAAAAAAATAAATTCATTAATCTTTTAATATCCACTCAACAGCTTTTTCAGCATGAATTTTTGTAGTATCAAAAGTTGGAATATTTACATCTGAATCTGAAATTAAAAGTGGAATTTCCGTGCAACCCAGTATTATTCCTTCAGCACCACCTTTTTCGAGATTACCGATAATTGTTTTAAACACTTCCCTTGATTCGTCTTTTATATTACCGTGAACTAGTTCTCCATAAATTATTTGATGTACTTTTTCTCTTTCATCTGCATCAGGAATAATAACTTCAATCCCAAATTTTTCAGAAAGAACTTCTTTATAGAAATCTTTTTCCATTGTAAACTTAGTACCTAAAAGTGCAATTTTTTTAATGTTTTGTTTTGTGATTTCCAATCCTGTTGCTTCGGCAATATGAAGAAAAGGTATAGAAATACTTTCAACTATTGCCTTGCTGCATAAATGCATTGTGTTTGTGCATAAAACAATAATATCTGCTCCGGCTTTTTCCAATTGTTTAGCACAATCAGCCATTATTACATCTAATTCTTCCCATTTGTTTTCATGTTGAAGTTTAACAATCTTGTCGAAATCTACAGTGTACATTATACTTTTGCATGAATGAAATCCTCCAAGAGTTTCATTTACTTTTTTATTTATCAGCTCGTAATACACAATTGAGGATTCCCAGCTCATTCCTCCTATTAATCCTATAATCTTCATTTTTTTGTTTTTTCTTCATGGCAAAAATATCATTAATATTTATAATTGTTAAAAAGAAAAACTAATTTTTGCGGGAAATAGAATGAAAAATTTAAATTAATAAATGGGCTTAATAGACAGAATTCAGACTCAAACTTTCTGAATCGTGCATATTTATTAGTATTGAGTTAAATCAAAGCTTATGAATAAAAAAAGCGTAATACGAAGACCAATAAATTCACATTTACTTATTCGGCTTAAGGTTTTGTCCAAATTTTTTCAAAAGCACATTTTTCCTTATTGGTTTTGAGATATAGTCGTTGCAACCGGAAGAAATTGCTTTTTCTCTGTCTCCCTGCATAGCATAAGCTGTTTGAGCAATAATTATGATTTCTTTATTAAATTTTCTAATTCTTCTGGTAGTTTCAAAACCGTCAATTCCCGACATTTTTATATCCATTAAAATCATATCAAAATCGACATTTGTCTTACATTGTTCAATAGCTTGTTCTCCTGTTTGAACAAGAATAATTTTTTCAACAATATTTTTCAATATTGTTTTTAAGAATAATGCAGAAGCTTCATCATCCTCAACAATTAGGAGTTTAATGTGACTTAAAAGATTTATATCAGTATTATTATTTTCAGTTTTTAATTTAAACAAGGTTTCTTTTGTTTCAGCTAAAGTCGGAATAGTAAAAAAGAAACTTGAACCTACTCCTTCAACTGATTCAACCCAAATCTTACCACCCAGCATTTCTACATAAGATTTAGCTATGGCAAGTCCAAGACCGGAACCTTCAAAAGCTCTGGTGTCAGATATATCAGCCTGTACAAAACGGTTAAAAATAGCATGCTGCCGATTTTCAGGAACACCTATCCCAGTGTCTTTAATACAAAATTCAATATAACCAATATTAATATTATAACTAACTGTTATCTTTCCCTTGTAAGTATATTTAATAGAATTTTTAATAATATTTGTAAGTATAGATTCAAACTTACGTTTATCGATATTAATGTTAAGGTTTGTTTTTGAAGTTTTCTTATCGAAACTAAGAATTAATCTTTTATCTTGAGCTTGTGGTTGGAAAAAGTTTAAAATGCTGTCTAAACTTTCATTTACATTAATTATTGAGTTTTTAACTTCGACTATTTTAGCTTCAATTTTGGAGATTTCGACTATATCGGTTACAGTATTTAACATACGGTCTCCACTTTGATGAATAATTTGGATATATGCTTCTTTTGTATCATCGCTTAAATCAGGTTCTAAAAGCAAGTTTGTAAACCCAAGAATTCCGTTCATTGGTGTTCTTATTTCGTGGCTCATATTAGCAAGAAACGCAGATTTTAAACGGTCGCTCTCTTCCGCTTTTTCTTTTGCAGCAATTAGTTCGTTACTGTTTTTCTTCATTTCTGTTATATCCATTGCAATTCCAATAAATGCAATTTGATTATGTTTATCATCTTCTATTACAGAAGTTGAGAGATAAATAGGTAACAAAGAACCATCTTTTCTTTTATTTATTAGTTCTCCTTTCCAGCCACCTTTTGCTGTTTTTGGAAAAATTTCCTTTACTTGAGTTTGTTTTATTTCAGTGGGTTGCACAATACTGATATGTTTGCCAATTAATTCATCTTTTGTATATCCGTAGGTTTTACAAAAAGAGTTATTTATGTATAAAAGAATGTCATGTTTATCGGTTATAGAAACACATTCGCCAACTTGTTCAAGAGAGTCAGCCAAAAACTTAAGTTTTTTCTCAATTTCTATTTTTTCAGTAATATCTTCTTTAATTCCAACAAAATTTATTATTTTTCCATCTTTATTTTTTATAGGCGAAATAATTGCACTCTCCCAAAAAATTTCTCCATTTTTCTTCTTATTACACATTTTGCCTTGCCATTTATTTCCCGCTAAAATTGTATCCCAAAGCTCTTTGTAAAATATTTTGCTTTGAATACCGGAATTTAAAATATTTGAGTTATTACCTACAAGTTCATTTAAATCATAACCGGATAATTCCGAATAATATGGATTTACATATTCAATTACACCATTTAAATCGGTTATAACTACACTTATCGGGCTTTGTTCAATTGATGTACTTAGCTTTAACACTTTTTCTTCAGCTAATTTACGTTTGCTAACATCGTGAACAATAGAATATAACAAATCATTTCCTGAAATTGTTACCTTACCACTATAGACTTCTACATCTTTAATTTCGCCATTGGCAAGTTTATGCTTAAAATTAAAATGTTGTAGTACTTCATTTAGAGTTTTTTGGATTTCATCTTTAACTTCTTCTTCTAGAAGAGTACTTATTTGTTGGATTCTAAGCGCAGTTAACTGTTTGTATGAATAACCATAAAAATCACATGCCGATTTGTTGGCATCAACAATATTACCTGTTTTAGGATCTATTAAAATCATTACCGATTTATTGTCGTAAAAAAGAGATTTGTATCTTTTCTCTCCTTCTTCTGCAGAAATTTTAGCTAATCTCAGTTTTTCTTGATATTTTACCCTTTCAATAAAAAATCCTGCGTTGCTGGCGATTATTTCCAGCGTTTGCAAGTCATTCTCATCATAAGCTTTTTCATCTTTATAATCCTGAAGCGCGAGTACTCCAATTGCTTCATCATTTGTAGAATCAATTAAAGGAACACCTAACCAAACATTCGATGGTTCGCCTAATACATCTATTTGATATTTTTTATGTAATTCTTTCTCAATTTCTTCAGTTACAAACAAGCCTTTTTTTGATTTTCTAACGATATCGGTTAAAGTGTTATGTAAATAAACGGAAGAATCAGTATTATAATCTTCTAACAAATCAATGTAGTAGGGAAAAAAATATTTATCGTTAGACTTATTATACATTGCTACGTAAAAATTGTCTGCTTTCATTATCTGTTTTAATTCGTTGTGAATTAATTCCAGATATTCTTCTAAGCTAATATTCGCAAAAGATTTTTTTGAAATATTGAGCAATAGTTTCTGTATGTTTTCTTTCTTTTTACGTTCGGAAATATCAATTATAAATCCATCATAGTTAATAGTATTTTGATTCTCATCTTTTATTGCCCTGGTAGTCATTAGAACCCAAATTGGACTTCCATCCTTTTTTCTGAATTTTATTTCTATATTTATAGCCTCTGACTTTGTTGCTGTATCGTATTTTTCAATTAACTTTTCTCTTTCTTCAGTCGAATAATAAAACTCTGAAATATTCTTTGAGATTAAATCCTCTTTGTTTCCAAAACCTAAAATATTTGCCATTGCATTGTTGGCAAGAATAAAGTTTCCATCTCTGGAAGTTTGATAAAAACCAATAGGGGAAAAATCAATAGTATTCTGATACTTCCTTTCAGCTATTTTTCGCTTTGTAATATCTTTTAGAGATACTTGGTACGAAGGCTTTCCGTTAAATATTATACCGAAAACCGAAACATCAACATCAATAGAATTTCCATTCCTAAGCTTAGCAACCGATTCATATATGGTAGGTGAATTATCTCCACTTTCTCGTGTTTTGTAAAGCAAATTAACTTTTTTCATTTCCTTTGGAGAAACAAATTCTGTAAATTTTACTCCAACAAGTTCTGATAATTTATAACCTGAAACTTTTAGTAAATTAGAATTGACATACTGGATTATCCCATTTTGCATTATAAAAATGCTATCAGTTGACAATTCAAGTAATGCTTTGGTAATATGAAAAACTTCTTTTATTCCATCTTTTTCAGAGCTGTTATTAGAATTTTCATCTGTTTTACTATTACTCCAAAATGAAACAATTAAATTTTTTTTATTGAAGGATTGGACTGTAAGATTTCCTGATAAATACGTTTGTGAATTTATTTTAAAACTACAATTTTCAAATTCACCAACTTCAAGAAACTCTTTGTCAATAAAATCACTGAATTTATGTTTTAAAATTGATTTCTCATTTAAATGAGTTAAAACCAAACCATTATTATTGTAATAAACAATTTCAAAACTGTTTTTCTTAATTAAGAAGGTGGGGATTGTAAAAAGGTCAACGATTTGATGATTTGTTTTCATGTTCAATTGATTCTAATTTTTTTACTAATCCATATTATAGTTGACAGTTTAGGTAAATATTTTTCTTAAAATATGCTTAGTTCTTTCTTGCTTTTTGAATTATATATTTTTAAACTATAAACTTCCATTTCTTTATTCAATTTGGTGTTTAGGTAGCTTGTTTTGGAGCAATATTTTATTTTTTTAATTGCATCTAACAATCAGCGATATTGTGTTGTTGTCGCCATACTCCTATGTTTTTTATTCTACTTTTTATATCCGCAATAAATTATGATTGCTTGTGTGTACATTGTATGAGTATGTGAAAACCCATTCGCAAGAATCAGAATCAATTCCAAAAATACAAATATTTATTCATAAACTTTAAGAATAAGTAATATATTTATCTATATGTGTAAATAGTAAATTTATTTCCCCAATTCTTTGCAATAGTAAGTCCTGTACTTTAGTCGGGAGGCGTTTACAGAGAGGTTATACATTGAAGGAAGTAGGACTGCAAAATCAGTTAATTGTTACTTATACCAAATGAACATCCAAATTACCGATATATTTCATTTCTTTTTTCCTTTCTCTGTGTTAAATATTATTTCCATCCGTACGGATGCAAAGAATATTTGCCTTGACAAATCATTATTCATTATTCGTTAATCGATATTCGATATTCAATTTATTTCAATCGTTTTTTTCTTTTCTTATTTTGAGATATCGAAAAACCTTTCAAAGAATTTAGTAAATTTTTCAAGAATACTCTCACGTTTTTTAGTACGTTCGCCGGTTTGTGAAAAACGAGATACAGGAGGCAAAACCTTAGTGATTGCAGTACCTGTTGTTGGTATACTTCCATCTCTGAATGCATTTTTTACAAAATTATATGCTTCATCACGATTAAGATTTTCCTCATCAATAATTCGTTCCAGTTCTTCAATTTTCTTTTTCTCTACAAATTTTTGCCAATCATCATCAACTGATGATTGTATATCAAGAGATGCAATAAATTGTTCGATAAGATCTTTTTTATTACGTAATTCAACACTTGAATCTATAGCTTTGTTAATATCCACTAAAATCTCACGATTTTTTGTGTGATCCTCATGATATTTTTTAATTAATTTTAAAATATAATCAATATTAATTTCTATTTGCTTGATAAGTTCCATCTCAAAAACTATATCATCATTAATATTTTCTTTCTCAGTATTTTTACTTTTTCTAAATTCATTATAAAGATCTATGTACAAACTATGATAATCTTGGATATCGCGATCTGTTAATATTTCATTACCCGTAAACTCGTCAAAAGTGGTCAAGATGTTACGAACACGCAAAATACCTCCATAAAGTTTAATAAAATCTTTTTGATTTTGTTCGCCAAGTATTTGCTCTTCAACAGGAAATTTTTCTTGCAATTCTTCAACTAAGCTTTCATACCCTCTTATTTCTTTTTCTTCATTTTTATAACCGCCGTAATATTCCTCATAGGTTTTTAACAACACAATCCCGCTTGCTTCTTTATCTCCAAAAAGTGAAATAGATTCATTAGTTGCTTTTTCTAAATTTCGAAAACAAATAATATTGCCAAAAGTTTTTATGCTGTTTAAAATACGGTTAGTACGAGAATATGCCTGGAGCAAACCATGCAATCGTAAATTTTTATCTACCCACAGAGTATTTAATGTAGTGGCATCAAATCCGGTCAAAAACATATTTACAACTATCAAAATATCTATCTCTCTATTTTTTACTCTCTCACTAACATCTTTGTAATAATTTTGAAACTTATCAGAGGATGTGTTATAGGAGGTTCCAAACATTTTATTATAGTCTTTGATAGCATTCTCTAAAAAATCTCTTGAGCTTGCATCAAGACCGCTTGTATCTTCTGAGTTCTCATCAATAAGCCCATCGACTTCTTCTTCATTGGCGTTATAACTAAAAATTGTTGCTATTTTGAGTTGTTTATCACTCGGCAAATTTTTGAGTTGTTTTTTGAATTCAGTATAATATTTTTTTGCCATGTCAATAGACGAGACAGCAAAAATTGAATTAAATCCTTTTACCCGACGCTCTTTTAGATTATAAAAACTATTTCTCTTAGTTTTCTGATCAAAGTGCTCACGAATATAGTTTACAATATTTTTTAATCGTTCAGGTGCAGAAAGTGCTGCTTCCTTGTCTATGCTCCTTACTTTTTTGTCTTCAATATTTTCTGCTTCATGAAGTGTGGAAATATAATCTACCTTAAATGGTAAAACATTTTTATCAGAAATAGCATCTACAATTGTATAGGTGTGTAATTTATCACCAAAAGCTTGTTCTGTTGTTTTTAGATCTACTCGACCATTAGAAGATGAATTAATAGCAAAAATAGGTGTTCCTGTAAAGCCAAAAAGATGGTAGTTCTTAAATGCCTTTGTGATTGCCGCATGCATATCTCCAAACTGCGAACGATGACATTCGTCAAAAATTAATACAATGTGACCATCAAAAATATTATGCCTTTTATTTTTTCCTATAAATCTATCAAGTTTTTGAATAGTAGTTATAATAATACGAGCATCAGTATCTTCAAGTTGTCGTTTTAAAATAGCTGTACTTGTGTTACTGTTGGCAGAACCTTTTTCAAATTTATCGTATTCTTTCATTGTTTGAAAATCTAAATCTTTTCTGTCAACAACGAATAACACTTTATCAATATAAGGCAATTTACTTGATAATTGTGCAGTTTTAAAACTTGTTAAAGTTTTTCCTGAGCCTGTGGTGTGCCAAATGAAACCGCCTGCATTTATGGTTCCAAGTTGTTTATAATTTGTGCTTACTTCAATTCTGTTTAATATTTTTTCAGTTGCAACTATTTGATAAGGTCGCATAGCGAGAAGTTGCTTATCGCTTGTAAATACACAATAACGAGTAAGAATATTTAAAATAGAATGTTTTGCAAAAAATGTTTTTGAAAAATCCATTAAATCCGTAATCGGACGATTTTTGTGGTCTGCCCACCAACTGGTAAATTCAAAACTATGGCTTGATCGTTTGCCTTTCTTTTTTACACCTTTATTTGCTTCTTTAATATGCTCGTAACGAGTAGTATTACTATAATATTTAGTGTGAGTTCCGTTTGAAATAACAAATAATTGAACATACTCAAATAAACCACTTGATGCCCAAAAGCTTTCGCGTTGATAACGATTAATTTGATTAAACGCTTCTTGTACGGCCACTCCACGCCTTTTAAGTTCAATATGCACTAAAGGCAAACCATTTACCAAAACAGTCACGTCATAACGATTAGCACGCTGTCCTGCCTGCCGCGTCGCAGATAATCGATTATTTGCATATTCTCTTTTTAGCCATTTGCGACCAAACCCAGTTTTCAATTCGTGCTCTCTTTTAATAGATTCATCTCTTGTTGCAAATATCTCCCAATGAACTGGTTCAATGGGTAGATGATTTCTTGTCCACTCAGCACCTCTACCGTTTTTATGTTCTTGCAACCTTCTTTCAAAATTATCAGTTTGTCCAATATAAAAAGAATTATCTGCACATTTCAAAACATATATACAATACTGACCAGAATGCGGCGCAGGTAGGCCGTCTTCGGTTGCGTATTGATTAATTACTTGTAAATTATTATTATGAATATTATCTTTTTTTATGAGATAAATATTTTTACTCATTCCATTGTCGCACTTTAATATTTTGATATAATCTTCTTGTATTGTTGTTGTTTTTTCGGCAATGCTTTGATTTGGATTGGCAATTTCGTTTTTAAAAAAATATTCCCATTCATTATCACTAAACTGATAATTATTTAGTTTTTCTAATTGTTTTCTTAAATTTAATATTAAATCTTTTTCTTGTGTAATTTTTAGATATTCGTATGCTTGTGTTTGTAATTGTTTTATAAAAGCACGCTCTAAGTCTGCCTCACTTTGATAATTCTCTGCTCGTTTATACGATGGCAAGTATTCAGCAACAACAGTGCTTTTGGGGGTTTGGGTTACAAGATTATAAGACATATCTATTATTAATTACGAATTACAAAATATTAATTACGAATTACGAATTACGAATTACGTTTTTCATTGTTATTTGTATTTTTCCGATAATTTTACATAGTTCTTCTGCTTCATTATGCAAATCTTCAAATTGCTCTTTATCCAGATATTTTGTTTCAAATAAAAGCTTAAGCCAATATAGTGTCTCTCTGGATTCTTTATAGGCTATGCTCATTTTCGACAAGAAATCCTTATCCGATTGACCGCCAATTGCTTCTTCAACATTAGCTCCAATAGATGTCCCACTTCTTAAAAGCTGTTTGGATAAAACAAACTCCCTCTTTTCATCACAAAGGTATTTATAAAGGTTTATAATTCTAATAGCAAATGCAAAAGATTTTTGTTGAATAATATTATCTTTTTTCATTTTAGGTCCTAATTCGTAATTCGTAATTCGTAATTGATTTATCTCGTAATTCGTAATTCGTAATTGATTTATCTCGTAATTCCTAATTCGTAATTGACTTATTTACGGTTTTTCATTGTTATTTGTATTTTTCCGATAATTTTACATAGTTCTTCTGCTTCATTATGCAAATTTTCAAATTGCTCTTTATTAAGATATTTTGTTTCAAATAAAAGCTTAAGCCAATATAGTGTCTCTCTGGATTCTTTATAAGCTATGCTCATTTTCGACAAGAAATCATTATCCGATTGACCGCCAATTGCTTCTTCAACATTAGCTCCAATAGATGTCCCACTTCTTAAAAGCTGTTTAGATAAAACAAACTCCCTCTTTTCATCACAAAGGTATTTATAAAGGTTTATAATTCTAATAGCAAATGCAAAAGATTTTTGTTGAATAATATTATCTTTTTTCATTTTAATTCCTAATTCGTAATTAATAATTCGTAATTCGTAATTGATTTATCTCGTAATTCGTAATTCCTAATTCGTAATTGTTTTATCTCGTAATTCGTAATTAATAATTCGTAATTGTTTTATCTCGTAATTCGTAATTAATAATTCGTAATTGATTTAATCTTGGTCTTTCATAGTTATCTGTATTTTTTCGATAATTCTACATAGTTCTTCTGCCTCATTATGCAAACTTTCAAATTGTTCTTTATCCAGATATTTTTTTTCAAATAAAAGATTAAGACAATGTAGTGTCTCTTCGGATTCTTTATAGGCTATGCTCATTTTCGACAAGGAATCATTATCCGATTGACTGCCAAATGCTTCTTCAACATTAGATCCAATAGCTGTCACGCTTTTTAAAAGCTTTTTAGATAAAACAAGCTCCCTCTTTTCATCATAAAGGTATTTATAAAGGTTTATGATTCTAATAGCAAATGCAAAAGATTTTTGTTGAATAATGTTTTCCCTTTTCATTTTATTTCCTAATTTCTAATTAATAATTCGTAATTCGTAATTGTTTTATCTCGTAATTCGTAATTCCTAATTCGTAATTGTTTAAAATCGTAATTGATTAAAAAGATTTTCCCTATAATATTCATATTGTTTTTTACGTGTAGAAAGTTCTGCAGGCAAACCGATGGAAATGTCATTTACAAGAGCATTGAATTTATCGAGAGTTTTTACAATTTCTTCTTGGACTGAAAGAGGTGGAATTGGGATTTTTATTTGATAAAATTTTCGATGTGGCAAATCCGGCACAGTTCCGCCAGAAGCCAAATGCAATAATTTGTTATATATTTTTTTGCTCTTTAATACATAATACATGTATCTCTTATTGATAATATTAAAGCAATTAACCTTAAAAAAATTGTTATGAAAACATCCTTCAACTCCAGTTATTATTTTTCCTGTGCTACCCGTCCTTGTTACTAAAATATCATCCATTTTACAAATGACATTCTTGTCAGGATTTTTAATATAATATTTTTCTCCATTATTTTTTTTCAAAAATTGTATTGTAATATAGAAATATCTATTTTTTCCTGATTCTTTCTTTCTTTCGGATATAGGAATTTGAAGTCCTTGATTTACTATACAAAGATCGCTAATTTTTTTTAACTCATAATTGTTATTGAATAAAATTTCGTTCTCATAGAAAAAATATTGTTTTTTTCGTGCTTCCAACTCCGCTTCCAACTCTGCTTCCAACTCTGTAAAATTATCAAGAATTTTTACAATTTCATCTTGGATAGGAAGAGGAGGGATTGGGATTTTGAATTTTTCAGTATCTGGTAAAGAAATCTGTGGCATTTGCATTTTACTTGCAACATTTTGGAAGTATGGTTCTTTCATCTTCAAATAACAAGCTACATATTTAATGTTAATGTCTTTGTTCTTACTGTAATATGACCAAAATTCGTTTTTATGGCTGAACGGTTTATCATAATACTCAAATTCTATAATCCCTCGCGATTTAACTATAATTGATGGTATCTCATGGACATCTTTTTCGGGTATATCTCCCAAATTAACCATTGCAAAAGTCTTTCCTCCTGCAAAGATTTTTATTGGAGCACAATAGGTATTAAGCTCTTTCATTTTGCTTGCGGTGATTTTCGTACCCTTATTCCGCGCCACAATTTTTCCAATTTCCTTAAACTCAACACCTTCAGGACAAAGTTCCTCAATTAATTTATCAATTTTATTTAATTTTTTATTCATACTATATTTTGGACTTTGAGGGTTTTGATTTCATTTTTTTCGCTACTATTTTTTGCAGTGATTTCATGTTTTCAAAATAGCTTTCTTCTACAGGAGAAAGATTTTTGCTTTGATATTTTTTATATTCAGCATGAGCTTTAGCTTCCGCTTCTATATGGCTCACCTTTCCGGCATCTTGCAAGACAGCACGATCCATTGATGCGATAAGTTTGTCCAATTGATTAATATAGTCTTGCATCCTTGTCTCTTTTTCATCAAGCGCCCGTAATTCCGCAATATCAAAATACGCCGAAACAACATTGTTTAATCTTTTAATCTCTTTAGCATTCAAATAATTTTTTGCTACTGCCACATCAGCTTTGTAAATACCATTTTTACCAAAAGTCATAAGTCCCATAAATGGATTATTTGCATTCGCTCTTTCCGATACAATTTCTGCAGCGGTTTTACCATTGGCGGCATAGTGAAGTTTGTTTTGTACAATTGCGAAAAACATTTTTGATTCATTAGTTTTCGGATTATAATCTATGCTTGTAGCATACAAATCCAGTACTTGGCGATAAAGCACTTTTTCGCTACTGCGAATGTCGCGAATTCTATCAAGCAGTTCTTTCCAGTGGATTCCCCCACCAACATTTTTCAAGCGTTCGTCATCTAAAGCAAAACCTTTGATAATATATTCACGAAGACGAGCTGTTGCCCAAATACGGAATTGAGTACCTTGAATTGACTTCACACGATACCCAACAGAAATAATAACATCAAGATTATAATAGTTTGTCGGCTTTGTAGAAAAATCGGAAATTCCGATTTTTCTCATAGAATCGTTTTTTGCAAGCTCCTTTTCAAGATAAATATTTAGAATGTGTTCATTGATTGTCGAACGACTTTTATTAAACAATTCTGCCATTTGATCAATAGTGAGCCAGACAGTCTCGCCTTCAAATCGTACCTCAATTTGTGTTTCCCCTCTGTCTCCTTTATAGATGATTATTTCGTTGTTTTTAATATCTTTTTTCATACTCAAAATTCGTAACTCGTAATTCTTAATTGTTAACTCGCAATTCTTAATTCGTAATTCGTAATTGTTAACTTTTTCCCTCTATCTCTTCTACAATCTCATCAATTGCTGTCCTGAGTTCGCTTTGCTTTTTTACTATTTCAATAATTTTTTTATTAAGCTCAACAATATTAATAATCTCTCTTGTGTCTTCTTGTTCTACATAGCTTGAAACAGCGATATTGTAATCATTTTCTGCAATGGTTTCGTTATCTGTTAATTTTGTAAAATATTCTGCATCTTTACGTGTTGTAAAAGCATCTAAAATTTTGGCACGATTCGCATCACTTAGTTTATTTTTATTGCCACCACGAACAAATTCTTTAGATGCATCAATAAATAAAGTTTTATTATCATTCTTGCTTTTTTTAAGAATAATAATACAAGTTGCTATACTTGTTCCAAAAAACAAATCCGGTGGTAATTGAATAACTGCATCAATATAATTATTATCAATAAGGTATTTTCTTATCTTTTGCTCTGCACCACCACGATATAAAACTCCCGGAAACTCAACAATTGCAGCTGTTCCAATTGTAGAAAGCCACGAAAGCATATGCATAGTAAAAGCTAAATCAGCCTTACTTTTTGGTGCTAATACTCCGGCAGGAGAAAAACGAGGGTCGATAATTAATAAAGGATTGGCGTCACCTTCCCAATGTATTGAATAAGGCGGATTAGAAACAATTGCATCAAAAGGTTCATCATCCCGGTGTTTTGGGTCAGTAAGTGTATCGCCATGAGAAATATCAAATTTTTCGTAATTTATATCATGCAAAAACATATTGATACGGCAAAGGTTGTAGGTTGTTAAATTAATCTCTTGTCCAAAGAAACCTTGACGCACATTTTCTTTTCCAAGAACTTTAGCAAATTTAAGAAGCAATGAACCGGAACCACAAGCAGGATCATATACTTTATTAACTTCCTTTTTGCCAACAATTGTAATTTCAGCTAAAAGCTCACTTACCTCCTGGGGAGTATAGAACTCACCACCTGACTTTCCGGCGCTGCTTGCATACATGGTCATTAAATATTCGTAAGCATCGCCAAAAGCATCAATAGTATGGTCAGTATAATTGCCAAGACGAAGACCATTAATAGATTCCAAAAGCTTAACAAGTTGCAAGTTTCTTTTTTCTACCGTGCTTCCTAACTTATTTGAATTCACATCCAAGTCATCAAACAATCCTTTTAAGTCATCTTCACTTTCTGTTCCCTTGGCAGAACTCTCAATATTTTTGAATACTGTTACTAAAGTTTCATTTAGATTATTATCGTTACGAGCATTTTTGGTGACATTAGTAAAAAGTTCACTTGGTAAAATATAAAATCCTTTATCTTTAATAGTTTCAGCTCTACCAAACTCTGCATTTTTATCTGTGAGTTTATTATAATCAAAATCTTTTTCACCGATACGACGCTCATCGTCATTAATATACTTAGTTAAATTTTCGCTGATAAACCGATAAAAAAGCATACCCAGTACATATTGTTTAAAATCCCATCCATCGACACTTCCCCTTAAATTGTTGGCGATTTGCCAAATTGCCCGATGTAGCTCTGCTCGTTCTTGTTCTTTTGATGCCATATTATTATTTAAAAGTCATTAGTATTATATAAGTTTCATTATTATTTTATAATTAATAAATAATCATTTTTGGAACGGAGAAAACATAATATTGAATCCCATTTTTGTTTTATACTTTAAAGTAACAGACAGGCAAAATTTATAGTTTTGTATTGTACCGCATTACTAATTCAAAACAGCTTTCCCCGATAGCTATCGGGCTTGCAAAATTGTTAAGAATTAGTGTATTAAAAAATATGCACGCCTTAAACTTGCTTAATTTTACTCGCATTTGACATATGTATTGCCAAATATACAAAAAAAAATACTTCCAAGTACTTTTTAAGTGTATCTTTTCCTAAATGTTGTTTGATTTTATTGATGTATTGTTCGTGCGAGAAAGTAAAAAGAATTGCCTGGCTTCTGTTTGTTCCTGTTAAATTTTATAATTTATAATACTGAAAACCAATGAATAATCGACAAAGTAAGACAATTATTTATTGTCTTGATGAAAGACATACGGCCATTTGCTATAGGTGCTGTTGGTAGTAATGAATTTGATATAGTCAACCTTATGTATAAAATGCGGTTAACTAAGCATTTTTAGCTTCTATGTTACCGTAGAAGGCGTGATTTTCTCCTTTTCTTAATGCCCAACTTGCATTACCGTAATCAAAGTGCCAGTATTCTTTTATGTCAACCACAAAATCTTCTTCTTCAAATAAATCAATTAATAATTTTCTATTGTTCCTGGCTAGAGTTGAAATAAAAGGATGATAGGGATAACATTTATCATTAAGGTTAATTGTTAATCCATAATTTGTTCCAAAATCCATTATGCGATTTTTTTTACTGTCATAGATTAATGCATCTACAGCTCCGCCAGTTGAATGCATTGATTCCATTGCAGGGGCAATGAAATAGGAAACCAATTCCTCAATTTCTTCTAATTGTTTATTTGGATATTTTTTTTGTAAAGATTCAACCCTTTGATCCCATAATAGTTGTTGATGTTCAAAAGATCGCCATGCAGACCGAATGATCAGTTTTTTGTCTTGCTTATCTAAGAGTTTACTTATTCGTCCAATTTTTATAAATACATCTTCTCTGACCCTATAGTAGTATTCTCTTTTAATGGATGGTTCGAATATCAAATTAAACTCAGATTCTTTTAAACTTATTAACCGGGAACCATTTTCTTTTATAGCAATAGTTGGTAAAAGCTGTTGGTGCTTACGGTAATGATGTTCAACCATTTCACAATACTCTTGTGCATTTATAAAATCTTTAGTTTTTTTAATTACATAAGGAGATGTCATTGCTGAGAGTAAAGCTCCGTAATTTAAATCAAACTCTACTTCATTTCCAACTCTAAATTTTATTTTCTTTGTATTAACAATGATATGATCACTGCTTGCCCCAAGGATATCAATATTCAGTCTCGGTGTCAAACCGGAAACCAGAACATCTTGTAAACCTATGTCCAATATTGCTCTATTTATTTGACCTTGGTCTTGAAACTTTGGAACATTTCCAAAGGCATCCTGAGAGACCTCACCATAAGGAAGTGAAGGTTTTATTTTTGATTCGATAACTTCAGCAATTAGGGTAAATGCATTAGTAAAAAGTTCCGGGATTGGTTTTCTGTTAAGGGTTTCACATCCCAAGTAGATTGACTCTCCTATTCGTAAGTTATTGATTTTACCAATATCATCAGTAGATATAAACCAATCATAATTGGCTGAATTTCCACCGGAAACAAAAGTTAATTTCATTCCGAATTTCTTCTCAACATTTCTTGCGATGGTTGACAAAAATTCCATTTTTTCTTTATCAGGTTTAATTCCTCCAAAACAGGCCAGATTTGTTCCTATGCCAACGAGCTCGATTCCTTCCAATTCCAATACCTGTTTAATAGTACTATCCAAATCCATAGGCATCAAACCTTCTCTTAAATCTCCCAACTCCAGCATTAAGATAATTTTGTGTATGGATTTATTCTCGATTGCAAATTTCGAAAGTTTTTTAATTACAGTAAGCTCAGTGTTTAAGCTTATATCTGTGTATTTTACAACTTCTTCGGCTTGGCTTAGGCTTGGCGTCCGTAGTAGGAGAAATTGCGCCTGAACACCTGCATTGCGCATCAATTTAATATTAGCTATTCTTGAATCAGCAAGAATAGTTATCCCACTTTTTACTAAAATATCGGCGATATCTGGATTCCCACAAACTGCTTTTGTAACTCCAATAACATCAATACCCTTTGAATCATATAGCTCCACTAATGTTTTTGCATTATGAGCAATTTTCCCAAGATCTATCTCTATTCTTGGAGTTAGCATGCCAGATGTATGTGTTTTTCTAATTCTGGAAATACTTTAAATAACTTTTTAACGAGCTTATCAGTACCATGTTTTAAAACATCAGTAGTTGGTAAATTATATTTGAATTCGTGCTCTACTATCGTGGTTAACAATTCAGCATTTGTCATGTCTTCGTGATTAATTGTGATAGCAATCACCTTCGTTTTAGCGAAAGTTTCTATTAACTCGATTTCGCTTTCAAGGGTTGGCATCGGTATTTCAGGATAATCGCAATGATTTATTCTTTTTGGTGGATGCTGTACAATAACTGCATTCGGCATGGCACCTCTAAGTATAGCGCTTGACGAAGTAAAAGCAGGATGGCTCAAGGCTCCTTGCCCTTCAACAATTATAATGTCAGGTTGGTCTTTTTCAATGGCATCCAGAATTGCATTTTCAACTTCACCGGTTGCAAAACCTGAACTTAAAACATCTATTGCAATTCCATACTTAGAACCCTGAAGAATACCGGTTTGTCCTGTTGCAATAAATGCAGCTTTCAGTCCTTCTTTTCTTAGGGCGTCAACTAACTTTACAGTAGTTGTTCTTTTTCCAACAGCGCAATCCGTTCCAAATACAGTTATAACCGGAGTTTTAACTTTATTGATTTTCCCTGTAAAAATATGCAGGTCTTTTCGTGCTGGTGGTTTTCTGATATCAAAAATATTAACTCCATATTCCTTGGCCTTTTGTCTATATTCTTCATTATCCGTGAAGAATTCCGGCAAACCGTTTACTATGTTCATGCCTTTTTCCATAGCACTAAAAATTATGTTTTTCTGTTCATCATCAAGAAATGAAGCGAGTGGAGCTATGCCATAAATGAAATATTCAGGAACAAGACTCAACTTTTTAATAGCATCATCAATATTTATGAAAATAGGTATTCCTGTTTTTTTTCCGTCAAGATATTCTCCTGCATCAAGCCCTGATTTTTTACTATCAATAATACCAAGGATATTATATTTTTCTGAGTGTCTGGCAAGTCCATTTGCTACTTTTCCATCTAATTTTCCAAATTCATTTTCACTATATACCAGTGCGTTTTTCTTCATTGTTGTTTTATTAGTTAATACTTTAGTATTCTTTTTTGAATACATATTTTTAATTTTTATTTTCTATTTAGTTTATGTTAATAATATTTTATTTGTAAAAGCTAAAAGTATTTTTGTACTAATTAGCTTAATCTTCATATCCGCTTTTTATAAGAGTTGATATCATTTTAAATTTTTCGTTTGCTTTTATTGTGTTAGGTGTATGGGCAGGAATAATTATGGATTGACCTGTCTCAAGTAAATTTGATTTGTCATCAATTACAACTTCAGCATTCCCCTCAATGATTTGAATAAAGGTTTCAAAGGGTGATGTTTTTCCACACAAGAGTTCACCTGAATCAAATGATACAGCACTTACGTTTCCTGTTATTTTTTTAATAATTGTTTTAATTACAACTGAATTAGGGACGTAATCGATTACTTCAGCTACATTAAATGCGTCTGATTTTATAAATTCAGTGT
>Ga0222678_1000312_pt1 | contig 23577 bp, 20 predicted proteins | sample AntAcemetagen937_FD_179801 | JGI IMG/M metagenome (GOLD analysis project Ga0222678, IMG submission 179801) | Saline water microbial communities from Ace Lake, Antarctica - #937 | ecosystem: Environmental > Aquatic > Non-marine Saline and Alkaline > Saline | place: Antarctica: Ace Lake... | reverse complement strand
AAGACTTTCTTATACATGGCCCTTAAAAGATCTGTCCTCAAAATCGGGTTGACCTGATTGATCATACAGTCCGTGAGTCCTATGAGATAATAGGTCTCTCTCATTTTTTCTTCTTCATGACGATTTGCATACATGGCCTGGATGGTACAGGCCATTCCTCCTTTTAGCAAAAAGTGAGGGGGAGTGGTAGAGATTTCATTTTGTGCGCGCTCCATTTTTTCAGCTAAAGATCGTAACATTTGAATAAAACAGGGTGTTCTCCAGGATGCCCTTCTAAATTCCCAGGGTTTTGAAGAAATCAGAGTATCAGGTGGCTTTTGGAGCTTATCCCGGAGGTCTATGATCTTGCCCATATTTACCCTGTGTTTATGGCCTTGGGTGGCATTTTGCGTGGACTTCCTTTAATCTCTTTCTTGTAACATGGGTATAAATCTGAGTAGTAGAGATATCTTCATGCCCGAGCATGACCTGGACAGACCTCAAATCAGCGCCTGCCTCCAACAGGTGGCTGGCGAATGAATGCCTTATGCTGTGCGGCGTTATCTCCTTTTGTATACCCGCCTCTTTCCCATACTTCTTGATAATTTTCCAAAATCCTTGCCGGGTTAAAGGGCGGCCCCTGAAATTCAAGAAGAGGTATGGTAAATTAGCCCCTTTCAGTAACTGAAAGCGCCCATTCGAAACATACTCTCTAACCGCCTGTATCGCCTTTCCCCCCATTGGAACAAGCCTTTCCTTGGAACCCTTCCCGAAAGTCCTTACATGACCGGATTCCAGGTTGACACTTAGAACCTTGAGGCCTACCAATTCAGAAACCCTCAATCCTGTGGCGTAAAGGAGTTCCAGCATGGCGCAGTCCCTTTTTCCCAGAGGGGTTGATGGATTAGGCTGGGCCAGGAGCTGTTCAACCTCGGCCATGCTCAGGACATCCGGCAATCTCCGGGGAAGCCGTGGTGTTTCCAAGAGCCTTGCCGGATTTTCCTTTATATATCCTTCCGAAGTAAGAAAACGGAAAAACATCTTTATGGCCGAGATGTTCCTCGCCACTGACCTGGCAGATAGGCCTTTTCTCAGGGCGCCTGCATATTCGCTAATCTGGTCCCGGGAGATTTGAAGCGGATTCAGGTCTGACTTTTCAAGGAACTGAGTAAACTTTATAAGATCCCTGCTGTAAGCCTGGATTGTGTTATCTGCAAGACCTCGTTCCAGTCTCAGATAATTGATGAATTGATCTGTCAGCTCATACATTTTCCCAATTCCTCAATTATCCCTTATCCTTTATCACAAATCGTAAATATGATCATTCTTAGTCAGGATTCTTGGACCTTTATCCTCGACCAGCACCATTTCTTCAAGACGTACGCCTCCCTTACCTGGAATATATATCCCGGGTTCAACCGTGAACACCATTCCATTTTTGAGTTTCACCGGATCTCTCGGCCCGACTTTCGGACGTTCGTGAACAGCAAGACCGACGCCATGGCCAAGCCCATGCCCAAAATATTCTCCAAACCCGGCCTCACTTATAACTCCCCTCGCTATCCCGTCTAAGTGTGTACTATCCACCAAAGGTCGGACCTCTTTTAGGGCCGCGACTTGTGCATGGCGAACAGTCCTGTAAATAACCCTGAAGTCCTCTCCCGGACCTCCCAAAAACACCGTCCTGGTCATGTCCGAACAGTAGCCATTCAACCTGACTCCGGCATCTATTATAACCGGCTCTTTCCTCCCAAGTTTGCGGTCTGTGGGCACGGCGTGGGGAAGGGCGCTGTTTGGGCCGGACGCAACAATCGAAGGGAAAGACAAGGTTTCCGCTCCGCCATGGCGAGCGAGGGCCTCAATATCCCATGCCACCTCCTTCTCTGTCATACCTGTTTTGAGCTTCGCAATGATTTCATTGAAGATCTCGGAAATCAAATCCGCAGCATCTTCTATTGCCTTGGTCTCCTCTTCGTCTTTTACCTCGCGCATCTCTTCAGCCAGACCGTTTAGGGGAACAAGATCAATCTGTGGCGATAGGGTCTTGAGCTTTTCGGTAAAACCCTTATGTAATCCCCAGGTCAGATAATTTTCCTCAAAACCGAGCTTTTTTGTGCCCATACCCTTTACCAGCCCGGGTAAATCCTCGACCAAACCTTTTTTTAGGATTTGAACCTCGAAATCAAGAGCCTCCTTTTCTGCTTCTAAGACGTATCTTGAGTCAGTAACGAGCAGAGATCTGGCATTGTTTATGAGAAGAGAACCTGATGATTCTGTGAATTGGGTGTCTTCTGCCTTGAATCCAGATAAATATCGCCGGTTTTCAGGGTGAATCACCCATGCTGTATCACAATCCCCCATGGAAGTCTCTTTCAGACGTTGTCTCAGGACAGCCAAACGTTTAGAATAGATTGATTTTTCCATGCATTCCTTTCACCTAAAGTGATCGGTTTCAGGTTTAGGGTTCAAGGTTCAAAGGTTTTATCAACAAAGTAGTGGGTGTTAACAGTCTTACATTTTTGGTGTTACCCTAACAGAGTTTTGTGTCGATTGCAATTGCGATTGGCAGTGCCTTGTTGACAGAATCCATATCACCTGTTACTACACTCTGACATTGAGAAGTGCCTAAAGTTGGAAGTGCCTAAAGTTGAGGTACGCCTTCAGCGATACCATTTTGATGGTCTCGTAAAAAGTCTCCAAGGCCGTCATTCCCGCGAAAGCGGGAATCCAGTTTATTCGCACGAACTTATTGAGTTACTTCAATTCTATCAAACGTCCAATCTTTGGGTAAATGATATGAATTCTAATAATAATAACGACTTAACCACTCAACCACTTAACAAGGCTTGAACTTTAGCTAAATTTAGTCATTTTACTCCAATTTGGTGTCTCGAATAGGAATCTCTCATAGGTTCTTTTTGTTACACCATCATTTCTGCCAATAGTAATTTATACGGTTTTCATATGGCTCAAGGGAAAATAGTCGAATATATTGATCAGGGGAGATTTGTCTGCACAGTCTGCCTGCAGGATAAGGGTAACAGGCTGCATCTGTTGACACCCTCAAATCGTGAGGTCAATCTATCACAAAAAAGGATAATGCTCATTTCAGAGGCCACCATTGATATTTCACGATCAAGGGAAGATCTGTTAGAAAGACTCAAACAGATGGAGGAGAAAAGGATCAGGCTGAAAGATGAGATTGAGGTAAAGGACCTTTGGGAACTGGTCCAGGATGAAGATGAGAGCTTTGACCATAAATATCTTGCTCATCTGGTTTTTGGTGAAACAGTTACAGAAGATCACTTCTCCGCCCTTATGCGTGCCCTCTTTGAAAACCGTTTATATTTCAAGATGAAGAACGGGCAATTTTTGCCCTACTCAAAGGAAAAGGTCGAACAAATAATCAGGCAGCGAGAGGAAGAGGCTGCAAAGGCGGAAAAACTCAGGCAGGGAAGCGACTGGTTGAAGGAGATTCAAGAGGGGAGTAAACCAAACGATCCCCCCTGTAAGGCAGATGTTGTTCATTTGCTCATTCAACTGGTCCTTTACGGAAATGATGCGTCTGATTTCAAATACGGCAAGGAACTCCTTTTAAACGCCGGCATATCGGATATCCGGCAGGCAAGGGCCCTGCTTGTTAAGTTAGGCGAGTGGGAAGAAGATGAGAATCTGGATCTGCTGAGATCGGGTGTTGAGACCACATTCACCCAGGCTCAATTAGAGGCATCTGCCAGTTTGACCGGTCAGCAGACCGATTTGGCAGGCCGCGAAGACCTCAGGGATCTGCCTTGTCTAACGATTGATGGACCTTCCACTCAAGATTTTGACGACGCTATAAGCTTCAAGATGGTTGGAGATGAGCTGCACGTCGGTGTGCATATCGCCGATGTGGCAGGGGCCATTTCAGCGGATAGCATCCTTGATCTGACCGCTGCCGAAAGGGCTTCATCTCAATATCTGCCGCGAAGGCATATACCGATGCTCCCCGCGGATCTATCGACAGATGTTCTCAGCCTGAGGCAGGGCCGCGACAGTAATGCAATTTCTCTTTTAGCCCGTTTTGACAAGGCCGGGGCACTGCTTGATTACAGGTTTTCCCCTACTGTCATTCATGTTACGCAGCAGCTTATATATGAAGATGTTAATGAGACATTAGAAGGAGGAGACCCCCTGTTAAAAGAAATGCATCGGTTCAGCCAGCGGCTGGGCCACAAAAGGATGCACATAGGGGCCTTGAATCTTTCACTTGCTGACCTGGAAGTGAGGTTCAATGGAGAATTCTCCTTAGAATTGGTTCAACAGGACACGCCTTCCCGAATAATTATAGCAGAATTCATGATCCTTTATAACTGGCTTGCAGCAGAATTTTGCATGGAAAACCAGATCCCAATTCTATTCAGGACTCAGGCCGATCCCAGTGAAAGATTGCCTTTGGATGAAAAGGGGTACCTCTACTATGTGTTCCAGCAACGGCGAAAATTAAGTCCTCTTCATATCCGAACCAAGCCAGGCCCCCACAGTGGGTTGGGCGTGGAAATGTATATACAAGCCACATCTCCCATAAGAAGATACCATGATCTTGTCAACCAGCGCCAGATACATAATTATCTTTTACAAAAAGAACTCATTTACGATGAGAAAAGGCTCGGAGAGATTAGGATATCTACTGCGCCAATTATAAAAAGTCAGGCGATAATAAAACGAAACCGTCTTCGCTACTGGATACTGAAATATCTCTGGCAGCACCGTGGCAAGAAATTAAAGGCCCTGGTACTTGATGAATTCAAAAGCAAATATCGTATTGTCCTGACAGACTTCCATTTGTTAGCTGACATAAAGCGCCCAGCCGGTATTATCCTCTCTCAGGGGCAGGAAATCTTAGTCGAAGTTAAGAAAGCTGATCCGTGGGATGATATTATAAACCTTGAATATATAGGAGAAGGATAAAAAGGTGGTGCTGTGCCACCCCTCCATAATGCATATTCCGCTCCTTGGGACGTTCAATGCTCTTGATGATACCCCGCTACTTGCTGCGGGCTTATAGGTCATTATCGAAAAACACCATATTCTTTGGCCGCCTCGTCGCTTGCTACTGCCAGTGAAAGAAGCAGGACTACTTCATCGATTTCCTGTGTTTTGTCAGTTTTGGCATTACCTTCAAGGATTAACCATCGAAGTGCTAAATGGCTGAATGAACCAAAAAGAAGGTCCTTAAAGACTCTGTTGTTAACGTTAGATCTAAATACGCCGATACTCTTACCTTCATCCAGAATAGGATCATATACGGCTGTGTATTTTTCAAATACCCTAAAAGCCTCTGAACGATAAAACCTGTTATTTAGGCTAATATGAAGGGAGAAGATTCTTAAGAAATGACGATGTTTCAACCAATATGAGAAATGATACCTCACCATACGTCTGAGTTTTCTGAGGGCGTTTTTTATTTCAAAGATCTCCCCAAACGTATCCAAATGTTCGTTAAAGCGGTGCTCAGAAATGGCAAAAAGCAAATCTTCTTTATTCCTGAAATATTCATAAACTGTCCCCTCTCCCACTCCTGCATGTTTGGCAATCTCTACTATGGTAGCCTGAGTGTATCCCCTTTCAGCAAAAACGATCTCTGCAGATTCCAGAAGCCTGCTTGACTTATCCCGCCTTTTCATTTGCGAGGGCTTGGAACTTATCATGGGCAATATTAGTGCCATGATATCTTCAAAATCCGAAACAGTCTCGGTCACCTTTTCGCTAGCGACACGGTTGAGAATCTCCCAGTCCAGAAGTCCAAATATCATATCTCTTACGATACGAATATTTATATTCGAACGAACAAAGCCTTTATCTATGGCGTCTTCCAAAATAGACAGCAATATGCCTGAGTATTTTCGGATACTTCTATATGCGTTGTGCTCGTAGAAGGCCTTGTTGGATCGACACTCAAGCAGAAGAAGACGAGCATAGTCAAGGTGAGTATCATTATAATCAAGATGAAACCATACCATTTTTCCAAGTTTGCTAACAGGATCCAATATCCCTTGAAGCTGATTATTTAACAAGGAAAGAATCTCGGTCACTCTCGTGCCTGGTATTGAGAAAAGAAGGTCTTCTTTACCCTTGAAATAATGATAGATGACAGAATCGGCAATTTTGGCCTTTCTCGCTATCTCAGCTATGCTGGCCCCAATAAGCCCTTTTTTGGACATGACTTCTTCTGCAGCATTAAGTATCGCCTGTCTCTTTGTATCCGTGAGTTTCCTTTTCATTTCTGACCTCTTATCTGTCTGAGTCATAATAGGTGCTGCGATAAATGCGGCACAGCAGGCCGAATTTGTCCTGGTAAGTCATAGAATGATCCTTTTATATTAAACATCTTGAATTAAATTCTGCCTATATGTCAATCTATTTTTTGGATCAAGACTATTAAAGCGGAAAAGGGTTTCTTCCGAAGACCCATGAAATAAAAAAGATTAGGATTGTAATCATCTGCTTAAGCCTTCCTTTGAGGGGTAGCAAGCAGGAAGATAACCTTGAAACTCATTCATTCAGGACGATTTTGAGAACTTATTCATTCAAGCTCATTATGAAAGGGCGTTATTTTTTCTTGTTTTTGAATTCATGGTACTTCGTCAGGAAACATTCATGACGAACTGGATTGCCATTTTACATGATTACAATGAAGGGAAATCTTTGCATTCTGCAACCAATACTTTTGTTATATCAATATGTTGGCATCGCAATATTAATGCAAAGCAGGAAGAAACTTCGGGAAAATACCATAAGATGAAGTGCGATTTGGGTGTCATGTTAAAAAAAATGAAAAAAACAGTTGACAAAGAAAATCATACGACTTATAGAATAATCCTCAGTTTATAATAAATTAGAGTGATCTTATAGACACGGTTACTACTGCTCATTCAATATCCTTAAAATGATTAAAGTTTAGATAGTTATTTAGTAAAGATAGAATAATAGATTTTGTAAATTGTCCTCAGAAACTTTTTTTCAGATAACTTTATGGCCTATGACCATAGATAAAAAGGGAGTATTACCATGAAAGTAGAGAAAATAGCTATTATTGGATCAGGAATTATGGGCAACGGTATCTCTCAAGTAGCCTCTGTTGCAGGATACAAAGTCGCCCTTCATGATGTTGCCCAAGAAGCATTGGACAGGGCGCTTGAAACCATTCGTATTAGCCTGGGCCGGTTAGCCAAAAAAGGAAAGCTGACTGAGGAAGACGGAGAAAAGGTTCTAGATGGCATTCAGCCAACAACTGATCTGGCCGCTGCTGTAAGCGGGGCGCAGTATGTTATTGAGGCTGTCACCGAGAATCTCGAACTCAAATGTCAGATCTTCACGGAAATCGACAGGATTTCTCCTCCAAACACCATCATTGCCAGCAATACCTCGCAGTACAGCATCACAGAAATCGCTGGGGCCACAGAACGACCTGATAGGATTTTGGGCACTCACTTCTTCAATCCACCGGTAATGATGCGGCTAATTGAGGTCGTTCGCGGTATTGAAACCTCAGAAGATACAGTTGAAACGACTCTTGAAATAGCAAAACGGATGGGTAAAGAAGTGGTGCTTTGTGCAGATTCCCAAGGATTTATCACCAGCAGGCTTATTAACCTCTGGTGCAACGAAGCGGAACGAATTGTTGAAGAAGGCATTGCCAGCGCTGAGGACGTTGACAAGGCATGTCGGCTTGCCTTCAATCACCCCATGGGTCCATTAGAGCTGAGTGACTTCTCCGGGCTGGATACACGCTTGAATGTGACCACAGCCCTGGAGAGTGCACTGGGAGAACGCTTCAAACCCACCCGATCAGTTCGTAATCTGGTGAACGCCGGCCGCTTGGGACGAAAGACAGGCCGTGGCTTTTATGATTATTCCAAGGAGTAGGAAATACAATGGATTTTGAACTGAGCGCCGAACAAAAAATGATCCAGGAAACGGCTCGAAGATTTTGTCGGAAGGAACTCGCGCCCTATGCCGGCGAGATCGATGCCAAAGAGCAGTTTCCACGTGAGGCATGGAATAAACTTTCGGAGTTGGGCTTTGCCGGTATCACTATCCCGGAAACTTATGGCGGTCTCGGCATGGATTATACCAGCGTGGTGGTCGTGGTGGAGGAGATTGCCAAGGGGTGTTTAGCCACGGCTGGCACTTATTCCGTTCACTTAACCACCCAATACCTGATTTCTACGTTTGGTTCGACAGATCAGAAAGAGAAATACCTTCCTTCCATGGCAAAGGGAGAGGATATAGGGGCCTTGTGCCTTACCGAGCCTAATGCAGGTTCGGATATATCCCATATGACCTCAGCTGCCGTCAAAGAAAGAGACGATTACCTGATTAATGGAACCAAACTTTTTATTACAACCGGGGGAGAAGCCGGGCTATACATATTATACGCCAAAACAGACAAGACAAAAAAGCATAAGGGCATTTCTGCCTTTATTGCTGAAAAGAACCATCCGGGATTATCCTATGGGAAAAAGGAGAAAAAGATGGGTTACGGCGGTTCTCCTACCCGTGAAGTCATATTTTCCGATTGTCGTTTGCCTCTGGCCAATTTACTTGGAGATGAAGGACAGGGGTTCTCCATGGTCATGGCTGGATTGGATCACGGGCGCATCACCATAGGAACAATTGCTGTTGGCATAGCTCAAGCAGCTTTGGATGCCGCCTTGGTTTATTCCCAAGTGCGGGAGCAGTTTGGGACACCTATTTCCCAATTTCAGGGCATTCAATGGAAGTTGGCGGATATGGCTATTGGGATAGAGGCGGCTCGTTTGCTTGTGTTTCAAGCAGCCTTTCTCGCGTCGCAGAAAAAGCCCTTTACAAAGGCAGCTTCCATGGCAAAATGCTTTGCCAGCGATGTCGGCATGCAGGTAACGACTGAAGCCGTCCAGATCTTCGGCGGCTATGGGTACACAAAAGACTATCCTGTTGAACGTCATATGCGCGATGCGAAAATCCTTCAAATCGTTGAAGGCACCAATGAAATACAGCGCAACATTATTGCCAGGCAACTCTTCAACGGCAGCTGATCTTCAACTCGGAGCTATCAATTATGATTTTTATGGAAATCTTGGTCTTTGGCCTCTTCAAAGGAGCCATATATGCTCTTATTGCTGTTGGATTTACCCTTATATTCGGCGTTGCGCGTGTTATAAATCTTGGACATGGGACATTTTACATGTTGGGTGCCTACTTGACCTATGTCTTCATTGCTTATGCAGGCTTAAATCCTTTTCTATCTCTGGCGATCAGTGCGATTGTTGTCGGTTTTGTTGGCGTAAGCATGGATTACATTCTTATTAGACCTATGCGGGAAATGGGGGCATATGTCACTGTGGTTACATTGGCCTTTGCCCTGCTGAGTCAATACATTATATTTGCAATATTTGGCAGCAGAGCCCGGAACATACCTGACTTTGTGACTGGAAATGTTGTTGTCTTTGGTGTCAATGTAGCCAATCAACGTCTTTTCGTCCTCTTTCTGGCGACAGCAACAATCATAGCCTTTGGATTGTTTCTTAAAAATGCACGTTTTGGCAAGGCTATTCGTGCGGTAGCACAAAATCCAGATGCATCTCAACTCATGGGTGTTGAACCAGGCAAAGTATTTGCAATTACTGTTGGGATAGCCGCAAGTATGGCAGGTCTTGCGGGAGGAGCTATTTCGCCCATCTGGAATGTGGAACCAACTATGTGGCTTTTCCCGTTGATCAAGGCATTCTCAATCGTAGTACTGGGAGGAATAGGAAGCCTCCCAGGGAGTATCATAGGTGCGTTTATACTCGGATTCGCAGAAACTGCTACCGCTTTCCTTATATCTAACTATCTGCAGAACATGGTATCATTAATTATAATTGTTCTCGTCCTTTTGATAAAGCCCTCCGGCCTCATGGGACGTACTCTTAGGCATTAACGCTATTATTAAACGAGGAATACTATTTTGCTTCGCAACATTCCAAAAATAGGCCTGGTATTTTTCGGTGTATTTGCCCTCTTACCATTTTTCGCCGATAGCCCTTACATATTGGGCGTCATCACGATGGCCAGTTTGTACGCGGTTTGGGCGATGAGCTGGGATATTTTTTCCGGATATACGGGAGAAATCAACTTCGGCTATGCCTTTTTTATAGGCACTGCCGCTTTTGCTGGCGCTATATTTGGAACTCGGTTGGGACTGACGCCATGGTTGTCCATTACAATCGGTGCTTTGACTGCAACGTTTTTGGCCCTTATTACAGGCATTTTGACATTGAGGCTGCGTGGCCCTTATTTTACGATTATAACCATGTCAATAAATATTGCATTCAGCGAGTTAGCCCTTGTTCTGTGGAAATGGACAGGGGGCGAAGAGGGTATCTCTGGAATCGAACCTTTGACAGACGGTCCTGCCTCCGATTACTACGTAACGCTTATTTTCTCCTTTGTTGTATTTGTGGTTCTTGTGATTTTGTCGCGGTCGAAACACGGGCAAATCCTTATTGCAATTCGTGAAAATGAAGATGCTGCGGAAGCTTCCGGGATCAATACTATAATCTACCGCGTTCTAATGTTTGGATTAAGTGCTTTTATCGCAGGAATTGGGGGTGGCCTGCATATCCATATTCAGATGCACGCAAGCCACGATTTGCTATCACTATCTCTTTCAACTATGATTCTTATCATGGCCATATTCGGTGGTATGGGAACGATTATCGGACCCATGTTTGGCGCTTACGGTCTTTCCATTTTAAGTGAGCTGCTCAGGAATCTCGCAGAGTATAGAATGCTCATTTATACAGGGATCCTTGTTTTGACCATTTTTTACGCACCTAATGGAATTTTTCTGAGGATGAAGACCTTGTTTTCCGCGATTTTGTCGAAAAGAAAAGGATAAAAACATGGGAGAAGTTCTTCTTGAAGTAAAAGGACTTTGTAAATCATTCGGGGGCCTGATGGCCACATCCGCTGTCTCTTTCTTGACTCATAGCGAAGAGATTGTGGGTATTATCGGACCAAATGGGGCAGGGAAAACCACGCTGTTCAATCTTTTGACGGGCTTTTTGAAAGCAGACAGTGGTGAGATCTTATATAAAGGACAAGCAATTGGCGGTCTCAGGCCGCACAAGATTGCACGTACTGGGCTTTCGAGGAGTTTTCAACTGGCAAGGCTTTTTCCTAATATGACTGTAGAACAAACCCTTATTGTTCCTCAATATTTTACGCACAAAGGAAAAACCAAAAAGAGCGCAGAAGACATTCAGGCATACTGTGAAAAGCTGTTGGTCAATATTGGATTACAGAAAAAAAAGGATCATCTTGTAAAAAGCCTGAACCAGGGGGAGCTGAAGCTCCTTGACATTGCTCGGTCTCTTGCCACTGATCCCGATCTTCTGCTTTTAGATGAGCCATTCTCGGGTCTTGGGTACAGAGATATACAACCACTAACAGCCCTTATTCTGAGGCTTCGTGATAGTGGCCTCACCCTGATGGTGATAGAACATAAGCTTAAGGAGCTGATGAGCTTCGTGGATCGCGTTATAGTCATCAATTTCGGCAGGCTCATCGCAGACGGTAGTCCTCAGGAAATCGGCAAGAACAAGGAGGTAATCAAATCCTATCTGGGGGAGGAGGAAATCGAAATTGGCACTGCTTGAAATGGAACAGGTAAAACTGTCTTATGAAAAGGCTCAAATACTTCATGGTGTCAGTTTAACAATTTCCTCCCATGAGATTGTATCTATCATAGGACCTAATGGAGCTGGAAAAACAAGTATGCTACGGGCAATTTCAGGGCTTGTCCCGTATGAAGGTACGATCCGGTTTTCGGGCGAGGCACTCGAGAACAAATCTTCTCGATCAATTGTAGGAGCAGGGCTTATTCACTGCCCTGAGGGGCGACTCCTGTTCGGAGAAATGACAGTGATGGAAAATCTTGAGATGGGATACTTCCTGCGCCGAGATAGAGAAGAAATAGCTCATGACTATAACAGGATTCTTGAACTCTTTCCAGTTCTGGGAGATCGATCAAAACAAATTGCAGGCACACTATCCGGTGGTGAGCAACAGATGGTAGCAGTCGCTCGCGCCTTAATGTCAAAACCAAAGCTTTTGATGTTTGATGAACCCAGCTTTGGCCTTGCCCCATTAATTAAACAAAATATCCTTTCCGCCATTAAGAAAATCGCTGAGGCACAAGCAACCGTACTTTTGGTTGAACAGGATGTTCGTCTGGCTGTTCAGGTCGCAGAGAGATTCTACGTCCTCGAGTTGGGCGAGATAACATTTGAGGGAAGCAAAGAAGACCTGCTCAGAGAGCAATCCCTCGTGGAGGTCTATTTGGGAATATCGTAAGGATCAACCGATAATTTCGCTGGAGAGGAATTTAACATCTTTAATAGAATAGATGAAGAATATTTCTTAGGAGAGGAGGTGTAAATAGAGTAGTAACCCCGGCAAATTCGTAAACATTAGGCACAGACAGTGTCGATATTTAACAAAGCAGGACGAAAAATGGAGGTGTAAAAATGCTGAAAAGACAAGGAATGGTTGTTTTCGCTATTTTGGCTGTATTTTCAATATATTTGTCGTTCACTTGCAGTGCAGTAGCGGCTGAAGAAATCCGAATCGGAGTTCTGGCTCCTTTCCATGCAGTGGCAGGAGAAGGTATTATTCAGGCTTCCAAATTAGCAGCCGAGGAGATTAACAAATCCGGAGGAATTAAGGGAGAAAAGATCAAGCTCTTCATTCGTGATAGCGAAATAAATCCCGAAAAGGCAATTGCTGCCTTCAAAAAGCTTGTTTTCGATGACAAGGTTGTCGCTTGCCTAGGGATTTACTCCAGCGGTGTAACAGCAGCTCTTCAACCCTATATGTCGAGATATAAAATACCTTTTATCGGTACCGGATCTGCTTCACCTACATTAACCCAGAAAGTAGCTCAGGATTATGACAAATATAAATACTACTTTCGACTTATGAATCATGCCCATAGAGAAAACCGCGCTGTCTTGGGGTTCGTCAAAGACATAGTCAATGGGGAATTAGGACTCAAAAAATTTGCCCTCATATCTGAGCAAGCAAAATGGGCCGAGGACTTCGTGCCTTATATGACAGAGCATCTCAATGATATGGGCCTGGAAACAGTATATTCAACATATTTCGATGTAAAAACTAAGGATTTTTCCCCGATATTTTCCAAAATTAATGCAAGTGGCGCGGAGTTTATTATTGGCAATATTGCCATAGCCCCTGGAGAAATCATAACAAAAGCCTGGTTCGAAGCCAAGGCCCCTCCCATTGGCGGCGTAAATGTCTCAGCAATGCGCTCTGACTATTGGAAAAAGACAGAAGGAAAATGCCTTGGTGAAATTACATATATCCTGGGTGGATTCAACATTCCCATTACCGGAAAAACAATACCTTTCTGGGACAGGTATAAGGAAAAATACGGTATTACCCCGCAATATACTGCGTTTTACTCCTATGACGCCATGTACATTTTGGCAGACTCAATTGCCAGGGCAAAATCTCTTAAAGGAGATGACATAGTAAAGGCTATTGAAGCTGTAAAAATCACCGGAGTAACCGGACTGATTGAGTGGGACAAAGCACACGATCCTATTGAGGGAATAGGACGTCCTAGTGTATATATGCTTCAATGGCAAGGTGCAGGAGAGCCCAAAATCCTCTGGCCAAAAAATGTGGCTAACGGGCAATTCATGTTCCCCCCTTGGAAAACGAAGTAAGTCCATGGCCAAAAGAGAGGCGCATTTTGGGGCGCCTTTCTTTTGGCTACCGGTTGATTGTGCGACGCTTCGCTGCCCTTATTGATAAACTTGATATTTGACGCTCAATAACTCTAAAAACCGCCAGGACATTTCCAGATTTCAGGTTACGAGTTTTGAGTATCAGTCATACCGCGCTCGGTATACTTGTTTTTTGTCCGATGGAAGCTGTGAATGACTCCAAAATGTTTTGAAGTCCCGAGGCCTTTTACGCCATCGCATCATAACATTTACGATCTGCTCCTGTCGCTATTAGTACAATGCTACTTTCTATGCTTTATCATATTTTGAGTCAAAGGCGTTCATTAAGAAACCCTTCGAAGTTCGCCCATGGTCAAGCGCAAAACCCCAAAATGGATAGAGTTTGGGTGAGTAAGAAATATCCACTAAATTACGGAGGACGAAATGAAAATGATTCATGGTTTTGCTTCCACCTCGCAAGATGATTACCAGCTAAATATGTTGACGCTCATAAAGCATGCAGCTCGAAGTTTCGGAAAACAACGAATTGTTGAAATGAAACCACCAAGCGGGGATGTTAACAAGACCACCTATCGAGAAATCTTTCAGAGAATTAATAGATTAGCAAATATGCTTGAAGGACTCGGCGTCAAACCTGGAGATAGAGTGGGAGTGTTGGATTGGAACACCTTTCGACACTATGAACTGTATTTTGCAATATCGGGCCTCGGGGCCGTACTTTTGCAGATGAACCCGAGGCTGTCTCCACACGATTTGGGCTATATTGTTAACCACTCTAAACCAAAATTAATTTTCGCAGACGAATCCTTAGTTCCAGTTGCTGAATCGATTTATCCTTTAATCGAAGACGTTAAAGGCTATGTTATAATGACTGATAAGGAACTGGGTGATCTTTCAATGACCCTGACACCTAATTATAGCTATGAAAAACTTTTAAGTGCCTCAACTACGGAATATGACTGGCAAATGATTGATGAGAAATCTGCCTGTTTTGCTTGCTATACATCGGGAACTACTGGCAGACCGAAAGGAGTTTACTATTCACATCGAAACATCTATCTTCACTCCTTGCAAACTGCTGCCTCTTATAACATCACCGACAGTAGTTCACTTTTGGTATTGCCAGCCATGTTCCACGCCTCGGGATGGGGTGTGCCTCAAATCGCGACTCTTGCCGGAGCAAAGCTTGTCCTTCCCGGCGCATATTCCCTCCAGGATATTAGAGCTATTATTCAACTTATGCAAAATGAGAAAGCAACCTTTGCTTTTGGCGCAACAAGTTATTTTCTGGCAATGGTTGAGGAAATAAGAAAAATGAAGGAAAAGCCGGACTTTTCATCTATGACAATTGTGTCAGGGGCAACTGAACCTCCACCTGCCATGATGAGAAGCTATTTCGAACTGACAGGGGCCACGGTGGTTCAGGCATACGGGGCTACGGAAACAACACCGTTTGTTACGGTAAACAAAATCAAACCCTGGCTTGAAGACACGTTGACTCTTGAAGAAAAGTGGACATTGCGTGCAAAACATGGTTATCCCGTCACGGGAATAGACATCAAAATAGTCGGCGAGGATGAGCTGGAGCTGCCCCACGATGGAAAATCGGTGGGCGAAATACTTGTTAGAGGTCCTTGGATCGCTCGAGAGTATTTTAATTCACCTGGATCTGAGGATAAGTTTACTGAAGATGGCTACTGGAAAAGTGAAGATGTTGGTTTCATTGATGATGAAGAATACCTGAAACTCGTAGACAGGACAAAGGATTTAATAAAAAGTGGAGGAGAATGGATATCGTCTGTTGATATGGAAAATGAGATAATGAGACACCCCGCAGTCCTGGAAGCCACAGTTGTGGGACTTTTCCATCCTAAGTGGGATGAAAGACCTCTGGCATTGGTTGTTTTGCGAGAAGGAGATAAGGATAAGACTAATGAAGAGGATATCCGTAATTTTCTTAAAGAAACATTTGCTAAGTGGCAGCTTCCTAACAAAATCTTGTTTGTGGATGAAATTCCAAAAACAAGTGTGGGTAAATTTGACAAAAAAAGGTTAAGGTCTACATATGAGAATTTATTTTCCGAAAAGTAGACGTAGTAAGTTAAAAGCCAAAATAGGAAGGCTTCCGATCAGAACAGAGACCAACTTAATGACTTAGAGAAAGGGATTAATTGAGGAAAACATAATTATGGACTTTCATTTATCAGAAGAGCAGCAAATGCTCCGTGATATGGTCAGGAAAATCAGTGCAAATGAATTCGCTCCAAGGGCCGCAGAAATTGACGAAAAAGAAGAATTTCCATGGGAAAACAAGAAAATATTAGAAGAAAATGGCCTCCTTGGCATTCAGGTACCTGAAGAATATGGCGGGGCAGGGGCCGGAATGGTCAGTTTGGCCCTTGTGGTTGAGGAAGTAGCACGCGTATGCGCATCCACGTCAGTTATCCTCACTACGCAGGCCTTGGCAACAGATCCTATTCTTTTAGGAGGAAGTCATGATCAAAAGACAAGATGGCTTAGGCCCATGGCCGAGGGTTCAGTGCTGGGCGCATGCGCTATTACCGAACCGGGGGCTGGGTCAGATGTGACAGGAATCAGGACAGTGGCCACACCGAAAAACGGAGCGTATGTTATTAACGGCACAAAAATATTTATCACGGATGGTGGAGTATCAGACATCGTTACGGTTGTGGCCTATACGGATAAGGCCAATGTACACAAAGGTATGAGTATGCTGGTGGTCCCAAAAGGCACCCCGGGTTTTTTTGTGGGCAAAGAAGAGAAAAAATTAGGCATTCGTGGTTCAGATACAAGAGAACTAATTTTTGAAGACTGCTTTGTTCCCGAAGAAAATATCATTGGAAGGCCTGGAGATGGTTTCAAAATTCTAATGAAGACCTTTAATTACACCCGGCCTGCCGTGGGAGCCCAGGCACTCGGTATTGCTCAGGGCGCCATGGATGCGGTTATAAACTACTGTAAGGATAGAATACAGTTCGGAAAACCGATTTCAGAATTTCAGGGCATCCAGTGGATGATTGCAGAAATGGCTCTGAAGATTGAAATGGCCCGAACCATGATCTACCGGGTTTGTGGAACTATCGATAATGATCCGGATTCGAAGGATATTCCGAGATTGGCTTCCATGGCCAAGTGGTTTGCGTCGGATGCTGCCATGCAGGTTACGACAGACGCTGTCCAGCTTTTTGGCGGCTACGGCTATTCAAGAGAATACCCTGTTGAACGAATGATGCGGGATGCAAAAATTACCCAGATTTATGAGGGAACAAACCAGGTTCAGCGTATTATCATTGCTAACCAAATATTAAGGTAGGAAGAGGGAACAAAAATGTATAAAGATATCGTTATAGTAAGTGCTGTAAGGACACCCTTTGGACGCTACTGTGGGTCCTTGAGGGAATATGATTATTTTGATCTTGGGGCATTGCCCATGAAAGAGGTCCTGGAAAGGGTTCATGTGGCCGGAGACCAGGTAGATGAAGTTTATTGGGGTGTTGGAGATACCTCTGTGTGTAAGGATGTTTATACTTCTGTGGCTGCACGTCAGACCCTTCTCAAGGCAGGGCTCCCGCCCGAGACCCCCTCGGTCTCATTAGATAAGGCCTGCGTATCAGCTATGTCGGCGGTCCATTACGGCTGCCGTGCCATGGTTGCAGGGGAAATAGAGTGTGCAATTGGGGGTGGCGCCACCTCTTTCAGCCAGGAACCGCTGATTGTCAGAGGCCTTCGGTGGAAAGGGTTTCGGATAGGGGATGTAAAGATGGAAGATCCCCTCTTTGCTCTTGGATATAAGGACTTTAACCCGGTGTCTGTGGATGCAGATAACGTAGCCGATGAATACGGTATCTCAAGGGAAGAGCAGGATGAGTGGGCCTTAAGAAGCCATCAGAATTATGGTCGTGCATGGGAAGCGGGAAAGTTCGAGGATGAAATGATGATTCTGGAGATCCCGGAGAAAAAGGGGGACCCGGTTATTCTCAACATCGATGAGCAGTACCGGAAAGACGCGTCCATGGAAAGGCTTGCCGGGCTTCCCGGTATATACGGCTGCAAAGGAGTCACTGCGGGAAATGCCCCCGGATTGAACGACGGGGCTACTGCGATTTTGTTTATGACGAGGTCTAAGGCCGATGAGCTGGGTCTGGAACCTTTGGCCGAAATTGTGGCCATGTCTTCTATTGCCATCAGCCCGCACCTCATGCCCGAAGGGCCGGCATACGCCGCAATGAAAGCAGTTGAACGTGGGGGCCTGAGTCTTGATGATATCAATTTTATGGAAATAAATGAGGCATTTGCTGCTGTTCCGCTGGTGAGCACGCTTTTGATGGCTGACAAGGACAAAGAAAAGGCAAAGGTGCTACGTGAAAAGACAAACATCAATGGGTCCGCCATTGCTATCGGTCATCCAAATACGGCCAGCGGGGCCCGCCTTATTATGACCTTGATGTACGAGCTGCGCCGCAACGGAGGCGGATACGCCTTAGGCACGATTTGCGGTGGGTTGGCACAGGCAGATGCATGTATTATTAAAGTATAAAACCCAAAGAATAGGCGGTTAAACATATGGATCTTAAATATATAAACTTCAAGAACCAAGATGGGACTGCGTGGGTCCAATTCAACCGACCCGAGAAGCTGAATGCACTCAATCCTGACGTATTTAGAGACCTCGAGACAGTCGTTGCACAATGCGAACAAGATGATGATATCAGGGTGGTTGTTCTCATGGGAAATGAAAATGCATTTGTGGCCGGGGCTGACATAGGACATATGGCCAAGGGAGACATAAAGAGTGCCTGCGCATTGACAGACCTGTCAATGCGAGTTCAAGAAAGGCTGGCTGACCTGCCAAAACCGACTATCGCGGCCATTTCCGGTTATGCACTTGGGGGTGGATGTGAGGTGGCCCTCTGTTGTGACTTCCGACTTGCGGCCGATAATGCTGTTTTTGGTTTGCCTGAGATTACCTTGGGAATTATCCCTGGTGGAGGGGGCACTCAGCGCCTCCCGCGTTTGGTGAATCTGGGAGCAGCTACCAAAATGATTATGCTGGGTGAGATGATCAAATCGGAAGAAGCCCTTAGAATTGGTCTGGTTGAGAAGGTCGTTCCCCTAAAAAATTTGAAAGAAGAAGCAAGAATCCTGGCCTCCAAGTTGATGGAGAGGCCATTTATGGCACTTCGTGCGGGCAAGACGGCCATGCGTAAAGGGCTAAATACTTCACTTAAAGATGGCCTCCAAATTGAACAAAATCTATTCTGTATGCTTTTCGGGACAGAGGATCAGAAGGAGGGAATGACCGCATTTCTGGAAAAACGGAACCCCGTTTTTAAAGGTAAATAGAAGATATAAGGCAATAATTTCCGGTTAGGAATTGCCCGGTATAAGGAGCATAGAGGGGATAGACTATGAAAATCACTTTAACACAAGTCCGTTTTCTGGAAAGGTCTGTTAAGCTTTTTGGCTCAAAAACAGCCGTGATCTGTGAGGGGCAAAAATGGACCTATACGCAATTTGGGGAACGGGTGGAGCGTCTGGCAAATGTCTTGGAGGATCTGAGCATTCGACCTGGAGAGAGGGTGGCCTATTTGGGCTATAACTGCCATCGTTTGTTAGAATGTTATTACGGTATTGTAAAAATGGGAGGGGTTTTGCTTCCTTTGAATATCAGACTGGCTTCAAAAGATTTTCAATACATAATCGGGGACGCAGAGCCCGAGATAGTTTTCATAGATCCGGATTTCTTAGACAAAGTGGAACCTATTTTGAAAAGTATTCCGTCGGTAAAGCACTTTTATATTTTGGGAAAGATGGATAACCCTCCTGACTGGATCAATGGTGAATATGATAATCTCCTGGAACATTCTTCGGCTGTACCCAGATGTTCGCCCGGTAATTACCCCTTTCATGAAGATGATATGGCCGAACTCTTTTACACAAGCGGTACCACGGGTCCTCCCAAAGGTGCCATGCTGACTCACCGCAATCTCTATCTCCATGCCCTCTCTGCCATGGCCACTTATCCGGTTCACGAGACAGACATTCAGCTCCACCTGATCCCTCTTTTCCATGTCAACGGATGGGGAACGCCACACTATGTTACCGCCAAAGGCGGCACCCATGTCATGCTCAAAAAATTTGATCCGGTTCAGGTCCTGAATCTGGTTCAGACCGAAAAGGTCAACAAGTTTTTTATCATTCCCACGATGGTAAACACGATTATGGAGGTTCCTGAACTAACATCCTATGACTTATCAAGCCTGAAAGACGTCCTTATAGGGGGTGCGCCACCGCCGACCGGAATGTGTGCCAGGGCCGAAGAGGTATTCGGCTGTACCGTTCACGGGGCATTCGGGATGAGCGAGACCTGCCCTCTTATCGCCTTTCCGGAGCTTCCGCCTGACCTTAATTCCGATACATTTCGTCACCGCGCCCATGAAACCTGGGGCTTTCCCATGGTAGGAGTTGAATTCAAAATCGTTGACAAATCAGGAGACGAACTCCCTTGGGACGGCAAAGCGATCGGTGAACTCTTAGTTCGTGGTGATATGGTCATGAAAGGATATATAAACAAGGAAGAGGCTACAAAGAAGGCACTGGAAGGCGGATGGTATCATACAGGAGATCTGGTATCCATGGGGTCTGATGGTTCACTCTATATTCGTGACAGGATGAAGGATATTATTATCAGCGGAGGAGAAAACATTTCATCCCTGGAAATAGAACAGGTGCTTTACTCGCATCCAGACATATTGGAATGTGCTGTAATCGGAAAAAAAGATCCAAGATGGGGCGAGATTCCAAAAGCAATCGTTGTACTTAAACCCGGAGCAAGATCCACCTCTCACGAAATAATTGACTACAGCCGCGAAAACTTGGCACATTTCAAGGCGCTTCGGGACGCGGAAATCATTGATGAAATGCCGAGGGGGGGAACCGGAAAAATCCTGAAAAGCACGCTAAGGAAAGAATACGGGTAGCTTGAGGGAGCTTCTGCTCATTCAAAAATAATCCTTTTCAGGAGGGACACCCATGATAGGAAAACAAATTAATGAGATTCAAACCGGTGATCGGGCAGAGTTTTCAAAGACGATTTCTGAAAGCGATATTTATCTATACGCCGGAATCACCGGTGATTTCAATCCAGCGCATGTTAATCAGGTCTATGCAGAAAAGACCTTTTTTCAGTCCCGTATCGCACACGGCCTCCTCTCGGCCGGTTTCATATCGACTGTTATCGCAACCAAGTTGCCGGGTCCTGGAACGATTTACGTCAAGCAGGAACTAAACTTCAAGGCGCCAGTCTACATGGGTGGATACCATAACAGCATTCGTCGAAGTCCTTGAGATAGATGCGGCCAGAAACCGCGTCATCTTAAAGACGATATGTAGGAATCAAGAGAACAAGGTGGTTGTCGACGGACATGCGCTTGTCTCGCCGCGAAAAGGATAAATGAGAATCCCCTTGGGAATGGAGCGAAAAGCCTAGGGTCGGGTACTGTAACCGGCCGGGATTGCGGCGGAAGATAAAAGGCTACCTTGAATAATGGGGAAGAATTCCCACTATAACCAGCAATGAACCATAAGGTGGAGGAAGTTCATGAAACTCAACAAAAAAATTGCACTTATAACTGGTGCGAGCAAAGGTATTGGCAAGGGGATAGCTATACGTTATTCGCAAGAAGGTGCCGCTGTTGTACTTGCGAGCCGGTCGATGAATCTCCTTTCAGCGATTGCTGATGAAATAAAGAGCACCGGAGGCCAGGCATTGGCATTGCATGTAGATGTGCGGAAACATGGAAGCATTCAGGAAGTGGTTGATAAAACAGTCGAAAAATTTGGTCGGCTTGACATTATGGTGAATAATGCTGGCATTTCAATGGCTCACCCGTCAGAAGATCTTCCCCCGGAGGACTGGACCCGGGCTGTTGAAACAGACCTCTTCGGTGTATTCTACGGCTGTCAGTCAGCGGGAAGGCAGATGATTAAGCAGGGAGGAGGCTGTATTATCAACATGACCTCTGTTTATGGTATTGTGGCAGCGCCGATGCGCGCCGCTTACTGTGCCAGCAAGGCAGCAGGGAATATGCTTACAAAGGTCCTGGCCAGCGAATGGGCCACCAAAAAGATCAGGGTGAACGCCATTGCCCCGGGATACATCCGCACTGAGTTGGTACAGGGTGTAATTGATAAGGGAGTTATGCCTATAGACGCTGTTATCAAACGGACTCCCCAAGGACGTATTGGGGAAGTAGAGGATGTATTGGGAGGTGCTGTATATTTGGCCAGTGACGAAGCGTCGTTTGTGACAGGCTCTATCCTGACTGTTGACGGTGGATGGACTGCGTACGGGTACCTATAGGTTTCCCCCGTCTTCTCCTGAACTGAGATTTTTCTATTTACCTTTTGTACAACATATGGTAAATGATGAAGTTAAGTGTATAGCTCCATAACCTTAATAGAGAGTCTTGGGAACTTCGACTCACGAAGGTGCATCATGATCAACAATTCCTTTATCAATAAATGGCGCCGTCTGGCTTGTAAGCAACTCGATCAACAGGTTGTCTAAGAAATTTTTGGCGAGGGGCGAGGCCGGAGCGTATTGCCGCATTTCTATAATCATTGAGCCTCTTCAATAGGGAATTCTTTCTTCAAAATCAATTTCCCAGACTCGTCATATACCAATATTTTTAGAAACGACGGCGTCTCAGTCTCTGAGTCAAGAAAATATTTACCCCGAATGATCCTGTAATTCCTCACCTTGAAAAACTCGCCATGTTTATAGTTGACTGGCTCGCCATTCTTGAGGGCCGCTTTGGGGTAGGTCCATAACTGCGGGGGGTGGGATTCGCCATTAGCTGCAAGCATAAAGATATATCCTTTGATCTGGTTTCTATCGGGCCTTATTTTGATTAGCCTGAATTCCACTGATAACCTTTCCCCTCTTCTTTTAGTTGTTAGATTCTTGATATCGACTACGGGCTCCGCCGGAACTGCCTCATCGGGCCTTTCCAGGGTTTCTTCTTGGATAAGAGGATTTATGGGAACTGGACTTATTATCTCGGACTCAGAAGATTCGATTTGTTTTTCCTGTTTTCCTGTTGAATTACCAATGTAGTCTTCCAAAAATTTCAGACGTTGCCTGGCTCGATAAAGCGTCTTTTTGGTGTCTTCAATCTCATTTTGCAATTGTTGCAAGAGATCTAACTGAACTGTGTTGGATCTGAGTTCCCCAAAATAACGGCTAATTGCAACAGCAGAGAATACGAGGTAGAGCACGAAAACGATGGTAGCCCAGAATAAGAGACGGGAAGAGATATTGAAACTCCGCACTTTGCCTGAGCCTCTTGCGATCATCACACTAAAAAAGGAGCCGGATGATCTTTTTTTCTCTAACAGTTGTTTGACTCGAGGGAATAACATTAATCAAATACCCTCTCGAATATTTCATCTACATGTTTTAGGTGGTAATCCAGGTCAAACATCTCTTCGATTTCCTTTTTGCTCAAGTTTTTGCGGATATCCTCGTCTTCCATTATAAGCTCTTTAAAATCCTGCCCGCTCTCCCACACCTTCATGGCATTTCTCTGGACCATGACATATGCCTTTTGTCTTTCCATGCCTTTTTCTGCCAATTTTATGAGCGCCTGCTGGGAAAAAATCAGACCTTTTGTCTTGTTAAGGTTGTCGATCATATTGTCCGGATGCACGATTAGGCCCTCAACAATTCGGTCTAAGCGATGAAGCATGAAATCAATGAGGATAGTGCTGTCAGGGGCAATCACCCTTTCCACCGAGGAAT
>Ga0222678_1000310_pt1 | contig 23649 bp, 23 predicted proteins | sample AntAcemetagen937_FD_179801 | JGI IMG/M metagenome (GOLD analysis project Ga0222678, IMG submission 179801) | Saline water microbial communities from Ace Lake, Antarctica - #937 | ecosystem: Environmental > Aquatic > Non-marine Saline and Alkaline > Saline | place: Antarctica: Ace Lake... | reverse complement strand
TTCTTTTTCGTTTCAAGGATAATGGCTTTTTTTTCAGCGCTCTTTTTCGCAACGCTGTTCTTTTGATTCTTAGACATATTTGGCTCCTTTACATTTCAATGATTTATGTACGGTTTTGTTTATTTTGCTGCACAGCAACTGGCTGAAGCACTACTGTTTCGAGCAGCATTTTCGAAATCCTTGTCATAATAGACCACTTCGGCAAGGAGCTTGGAGTTCTGGAACCAGGATGCAAACATGCGCTGCTTTTCATACTGGTTGGACGCCCCGGCCAACACCTTTTCATCAAGATATCTATTTATCAGAAGTCTGGTCTCGAACCTCTTTTTGAAATACTCATAATCGTACCCATCGTCCTTTATGGACTGTTGAAATTCATTTTCATTATCTGCGCTTATCCACGGAAATCTGCGTCCCCAAAATAATTATGTTAAAACCTATAATATCCGCATTGCTGGGGCCCCACAGTGTGGGCCATATCTGCGGAAGTGAATGGTGAAAATCAGGCAGATGTGCGCCGGGTTGTCGGTAAGCAGGTCAAACCGAAACCGGGCAGATGTGTTTAACAGAGGAAGGCAGAGTTTTTGAGATATAATGGGGGAAGTGTTGCCCTTGCAGGTATTGAATACCTTGCAGAAGCTGTCCTAAATGTATTGTCTGTCACGTGTGCTTCGGGCAAAATGCACACAGGGCCAATCCCCAAAAGTCGATCAGCCCGAGCCTGAGCTGTTGAAATCAAACCTTCGACTTCGTTGCCGGCTTGCGCCATCTCGCAACATGAGGAACCGGTCCCATCATGGCAGTTTCCCTGTTCTGGTGTTTTTGATGCAAGCGCCCTGAACTGCTGTATGGGGTCGCATAAGAGTGCGAGTGATTCAAATTCAATGGAAGAATGGGTAGATACTCTGTGTGGGGAATCCTTATAATTAGATTCTTTAGCTATGTTCTGACAGCATTCTCCTTCACATTTAGAGATGTTCAGCGCCTGAGCAGCACCGGCAGTTATAAGAAAAAATATGAGAAGCAATGCTATTATTCTTAGTACAAATTTCCCAGTTTTCATGGATGCTCTCTTTTACAGATATTCAGAAAAATAATTTCGGTTTCTTGAACAGAGACTCTTTTACTTTTCAATCGTTGACAAACTCGTAAAAAGTCAGAAATGCCCCGATTTCGTCATTCCCGCGAACGCGGGAATCCAGGGAAATCAATCCCGCGGCGGCGGGATTGACGGCCTTGGAGACTTTTTACAGGACCATCAATTGCTATTCAATCGACAATCAACAATCATAAATCAACAATCCTTTAAGATCCGAACCGGCGCTCCGCAACGAACTTCCCCGCCCTTGAGCACCCTGCCGAAGATCCCTTCACGGGGCATGATACAGTCCCCGGCCAGATAATAGATAGCGCATTTGTTGTGGCACTCCTTCCCCTTCTGGGTAATCTCCACGAGCGCCGAGTCTCCAAGATTAACCCGGGTGCCTACCGGGATATTATGCCAGTCAATGCCCAGTGTAGCAATATTCTCTGCAAAATCTCCAAAACCAACATCAAGCCCCTTTTTTCGGGCTTTTTCTATGCTTTCCGCCGCAAGAAAACTCACCTGACGATGCCACGGTCCTGCGTGGGCATCTCCCTTAAGGCCATGATCTTCAAGGAGAGAAGCCTTCTCTACCTGCACCTTGGGCGTCCCCTTTTTCTTGCTCATGGCAATGGAGACTATTTTCATCTCCAAATCGGATTTAGCCATCCTTTTTTTCTCCCAGCCCCTCGCCGCAGTTCATGCAGAATTTAGCTTCAATGGGATTAGGTGTATGGCACTCACAGCATTTGGTATCTATCTTGGGTGCATCTTCACTTATGGTCTCGACAGTGAATGCCGGTTTCCCGGATTTCCCCTCTTCGTAATTTTTGATCGCGGCATTCAGTGCCTGAGCGCCAAGATTGGAGCAGTGCATTTTTTCCTTGGGAAGACCATCAAGGGACTCTGCAACGGCCTGTTTTGTCAGTGCCTTGGCCTCTTCTATGGATTTACCCTTGGTCATCTCGCTCACCTTGCTCGATACTGCTATGGCCGCAACGCAACCGAATGTCTTGTATTTTACATCAGTAATCTTTTCATCCTCTACCTTTATATAAAAGGACATCATATCTCCGCAGACCGGATTGCCGACCTCACCGATTCCGTCAGCATCCTCAATTGTACCCACATTCCTCGGGCTCGAGAAATGATCCATTACCTGTTCTGAATACATTGTTCCCTCCTTATGGACAGTGCTCAACCGCTGCTGTCAGCATTGATCATCTTAGACAAAGTGACAGAATTGAGCTTGTCATACATCGCTTTTGTGGCCTCTTCCCATACGCCACGAGTTAAACAACGGGTAGTCCTGTCACACACCTCAGGGTGTTCAATACAACTGCTCAGATTGATTTCACCCTCGAGTATCCTTACGATCTCTCCAACGGTAATTTCTTCAGGGGGCTTTGCCAACATATGCCCTCCCTTAGGGCCACGTACGCTTTTGATGAAGTTGGCTTTTTTCAGCGGGATAATGAGTTGTTCAAGATATTTGACAGAGATATTCTCGCGTTTTGAAACTTCCCCGATTTGCACGGGGCCTTGATCATAGCGCTGTGCAAGGTCGAGCATCATTCTGGTCCCGTATCGGCTCCTCGTCGATAATTTCATGTTAAACGCTCCTCCTTAAGCGGCACTAAGCGGCTTTTTGTTCCCTCCAGATTGGCGAAAGTGAACGAAGCTTTTCAACTGCAAAAGAGAGTTTTTCCAGCACGTATTCCACCTCATCAACCTTATTGCTGCTGTTCAGGGTAAATACAATAGATCCCTGTGCCAGATCAGGGGGCACTCCTATAGCCACAAGAACAGGCGAAGTCTTAAGGGCCTTTGATGCACAGGCAGACCCTGTATTCACAGAGATACCCTCCGCGTTGAGCATAAAGATCAATGCCTCTCCTTCGATAGCCGCAATGCAAAAGCTTGCGTGGCCCGGGAGCCTCTTGTGTGGATGTCCTGTCTGCTTGATTTGGTCGATCCTCTCGTGAATTCCTTCCACGAGGAGGTCTCTCAGGCCCTGTACGTGAGCCATTTTATCGGCCAATCCCTGTAAAGCAAGTTCCGAAGCCTTACCAAGGCCAACAATGGCTGGAATATTCTCTGTGCCCCCCCTCCTGCCGCTCTCCTGTATACCGCCATGAATTAAAGGCATTAGCCTCAATTTATTTCTGAAATAGAGAGCTCCTATCCCTTTTGGCGCATCTACGGAGACACCCGAAAGGCTCAAAAGATCCACACCCAATTCATTAACATTAACCGGGATGTTGCCCACGGTTGCAACGGCATCCGTGTGAAAAATAACGCCTCTCTCCCGACATACGGCGGAAAGTTCAGATACAGGCTCGATCGTACCGATCTCATTATTTGCGTGCATAATTGAGACCATAATCGTCTCCGGTCTGATCGCATTTGCCAGTCGATCAGGATCGACCAGCCCGTGTTTATCCACGGGGAGCAATGACACCTCATAATCCATACGCTCAAAGAATCTCGCGGTGTTGAGAACGGAATGATGTTCAATGGCGCTGATAATAATGTGATTTCCCTTTTTCTGTTTAGCAAAGACCACACCCTTGATGGCAAGATTATTGGCCTCTGCTCCGGAAGAGGTGAAAATAATCTGGTTTGATTTGGCGCCGATCAGGTTGGCTACCTTAGCCCTCTGTTCTTCAATGATCTCTTTGATTTTCGAGCCCATATCATAAACAGTGGCAGGATTCCCAAAATATTTATCGAAATATGGAAGCATCGCTTCAATGACAGGCCTCTTTACGGGCGTAGCCGATGCGTGATCCATATAAACATTTTTCATAATACTGCCCCTAATGTGTCTTTCGAATGTAGAGCTTGTAGCAGTCCTCGTCCTCTTTTAGACCCATGAACTCCTGACCGCACTTATCACACCAGGCTGGTATATCCTCGAGCGCCCCGTCATAATCGGTCAGGACCTCCAATACCTGCCCCTTACTCAGACAGGCCAGTTTTTCACCCGGTTCCAACAGGTGGAGAGGACACATGCGACATACCAGGTCCAAGGTATCATCTGCCTTCTGATTCTCTATAAATTTCATTTTATATCCCTCTCATGTTGGTTGCTTAGTGTTTCATACCATTCTAATCTATAGCGTTTAGCTATAGTATAGTGGCATTCGAATACCTTGTCAAGAGAAAATGAAAGGTTTTTCCTCCTGTCGAGCATTTAAAAATTCGCCGTCAAATTATCAAGTTGCCAGATCCGATCCAACCTGTTTCGCTGAGACAGAAGGTGCAGCGCCTGAATGGATGAGTGAAAAGGCCCTCTTCCGTCAAAAAACAGCGGTTCATCCCTGTCTACACAGAGCTTGATCAACTGTCAAATAGCGTCGTAGATCTCATAAATGAGAACAAATTAGATGAAGCGGAAGCCGTATCCCGGGAACTTCTGACTGAATATCCCGACCAGATCGATGGCTTTAATCGGTTGGCTATGGTCTATGAAGCGCGTAGAGAAAAAGGAAAGGCGGCAGAGTACTATCGAAAAGCCTACCGTTTTGCAATGTCACATGAAGGTTTTGACCAGGACTCCGCAGACTGGTTTTTGTCGGAGGCTAAACGAATGGAATCTGAAAAATAATATGCAATAAAAGGAATTAAATGGATTCCTTACAAAAGGAATCTGGGGAATGATATGGAGGGATCTAAATACATACATCATAACCAAACTAACATCATAAATATCGGTAATCCTGCATCACAAATTTAGCTGGTTTCTGCCTCAAAGGTTGACTTTTAGGTGAATGTCAGAGTAAAATTGGCAGATGAATCCTTGAAAATATCGATGTTAAATATCGGTAATCGACAAAACTGGTGGCGTGGTGGTAGCTCCCTGTCAAAAAGCCACCTGACACTTCATAATTCTGCCAGCAGGCCGATCCTGCCAGCAGTCAATCAGTGGTGTCCCTCCCCAAGCCATTGCACATGAGAACGAATACCATTTGATCAATTGAGATCCTTACTATTCTACCAGCGTCCCGCTTCCATTAGCAAATTTAGACCAATAAGTTTCTTTTTCCATCATAATATTCTTGCCCCCTTTTCTTAACACATCTTAACACATAACGCCGCCTTCACCCGTTCATCGGGTGAAAGGCCTTGTTGGGACATTTGGTTAAAAGGGCATCGGCATGCCCCTGCAAATTCAATTCGCCATGCTCTTCCCATAGTGCCATTCTTATAGAAAATAAGTTTTCTGGCAACCTTTTATTCACTTTCAAGATGTGACACCATTTATTCATTCTTGACAGGAGCATTATAGGATGGGGAGCATTACCGGTTTGTTAATGGGTTTCTGATGCATTGACGAAAAAAGTTATAGAAAAGTAAAAAAAGTTCTGAACATTCCTGTTGAACGCCTGTATAGGATAATGAAGTATCGTCACGAAAGGCAGGTGATCAAATGGAATCAGGATGTTTAGAGAGATTTTGTGGACAGACCGTCGATGGGCGGCAAATAGCCGAAATAAAGGAGATAATAGAAACATTTCCCAAGCTCAGCCGAACTGAGCTATCCAATACGGTCTGTGAGCTGTTTTCATGGAAAAGACCTACAGGGAAGCTGAAAAGCGTTGAATGCCGACAGTTTCTTGAACGCTTGGAGGAAAAAGGAACTATCAAGCTCCCGGCATGCAGAAAACAGTATGCGAATAAAGGTGCGACAAAGGTTCAACGGACCGGCAGAGCGGATATTCAACCCGCCATTTCTACAAAGCTGAAGAGGCTGTCGCCCATACTGTTAACAAGAGTTGATAACCAGGAGCAACGGCAGCTTTGGTATGAATCCGTTGATCGCTATCATTACCTGGGGTATCAATTGCCCTTTGGAGCGCAGCTGCGCTATTTTATTAGATCCGGTGCAACTGATGACATTCTTGGCTGTTTTCAATTTTCCAGTCCGGCCTGGAAGATGGCGCCACGGGATCGATGGATTGGCTGGGCTGATGCTCAACGAAAGGCGAACTTACAAAAGATCATCAATAACAGCCGGTTTCTCATCCTTCCATGGGTTGGGGTCAAAAACCTTGCCAGTAGGGTTCTTGCCTTAGCTGTCAAGACCGTGCCGGACGATTGGCAAAGCTGCTATGGCTATCGCCCGGTTCTTCTGGAAACATTGGTTGACCGGAAACGATTCAAAGGCACCTGCTATAAGGCGGCCAACTGGATACACGTGGGAAAAACGACCGGTCGCGGTCGTATGGACCGGGACCATATCCGGCATGGCGCGGCGGTCAAGGAGATTTATGTGTACCCACTTTCATCCCGCTTTCGTCAAGAATTGGCGGGATGTTAGAAAGGGGGCGCCATGGGACTTGCTGCTTGCATTCTTGAACAGGATTCGACAGAGGACTTTCGAGATATGATCCATGATGAAGTGGACAAATGGGTTGACCGAATTATAGATGACGTGTTTGAGGACGGTAAAGAGCCTACGATCATGGAACTCAGCCAACTATTTTCCGAAACGAAACAAAAGTTTTTCGGAGCCTGTTTTCAAGCCTTGATTGAGCAAAAGTACACCGGGCTATTGGAGCAGGAATACGCCCCTTGCCCGCAATGCGGGAAGATGTGCAAAAAAAGACGAGAACACTTAAAAGAAATGGTGACCATGCAAGGTCCCAGCGCTTTGAAACGGCCCTGGTTTTGTTGTGTGAGTTGTTCATACGGGTTTTCACCAATGGACAAGACGCTGGAGATCAGCCGCAAAAAGAACCAGTTTGATGTTCAGAGAAAAGCGACGCGGACCGCTGCGGAGGTTCCGTTTTCCAGTGGCAGTGAGCTGTTCGCGGAACTTACCGATCATTGTGTCAGTGATCATTTCATGCACGATACATTTGAGCAAGTGGGTGAATACGCCTGCCTTGTGGATGTTATTCCCAGCGATCAAGAGATCGCAGCGAAGTGTCAGGAGGTGACCGAAAGCTCTTGGCGCCCGGTATTGGTTGTAGCTTCCGACGGCGCGCATGTCCCGACGCGTCTCAAAGCAAAGCGCAATGAAAAAAGAGGGAAAGGACAATGGCAGGAGGCCAAAGGGTTCCGTATATATTTGGTGGGTAAAGATAGAATCGTCCATTTAGCGAGTTGGCATCAAATCCAGAATGAAGAGCAATTTGGTGAAGATTTGTCATTTGTGGCATCTCGAATCCCACAGGCTGATCTTCGCATTGGGTTGTTGGGTGACGGAGCCGACTGGCTCTGGAGACATATGGTTGCCTGCTTTCCAAAAGGGCGCCAGATTTTGGACTATTTCCACTGTGCAGAACATATCCACAAAGTGGCCAAGCTGCAATATGGTGAGAAATCTCAAAAATGCCTGGAATGGGTGGAAAGTACCCTCACGCGGCTTTTTTATGCGGAAGTGGATAATGTTATTTGGGGGCTTCAGCGGATGAAGCCCCGGGATAGTTTGGCAAAGGAAGAAATCCGAAAACTCATTGGTTACTTGCACAACAACCAAGAAAGAATCCATTATCGTGGTGATCGAATCGGTGGTTATCCTATTGGCAGCGGCGGCATTGAATCTGCGAACAAATTCATCTGTCATACACGAATGAAGCGTTCAGGGGCATGGTGGGTTAAGGAAACCGGGAACGCAATGCTCAGGATTCGTTGTGCGATATATAATGGAACGTACGAGAAAGTTTTCGACAAGTATAAGAAAAACCAGATTCCACTTTAATCAGCTCTTTTTGTTAACAAACTGGTAATGCTCCCGCTGGCAATCACCTACGGCGAGCAGGGACTGAAAGTATCAGTTCTTTGCCCGCAATCTGTGCGCACCGCCATGACAGCAGGCGCAGAAGATGCTGTCGCCACTGTCGATGGTATGCTGGAGCCGGAAGATGTGGCCGAGGCCTGTGTTCGCAGCATCGAGGCCGAAGAATTCCTTGTGCTGCCTCACCCACAGGTGCTTGAATATATGAGGCGTAAAACGGGCGACTACGACCGTTGGATTCGCGGCATGCAACGGCTCAATCGCCAATATGATTATTGAACGAATATCGACTTCCGCCACAGACATAAAATACTGACCTTCTCTCTGATCCGCGTGTATCTGATGTCTTGCCATGAGAATCGGTATGTAAAATGGGGGGTGAATGTGAATTCATAGCACCCAGAATCACTCAGGATTTGGAAATGCTGAGGTATTGAGCTCTTATCACAGGTTTCCGATGCCGTATATTTTCTGTGATACTGTCAAAATAGCAAATGCTGGTGTAGGCTCGGACTTATTTAGCATGCGAAGCATATTGCATGTTTGGCGAATTCATGTATAATGCAGGATAGTCCTCACCCATCGGTGGGTTAAATGAGTATCAACTGACCCTTATCTCTTGTGGTTTGAAATATATCCTTTTGGGCTCTTGTTTTTAGGTCGCAACTCCAGACAGCTAAATGTGTCACAACATCCTGTAAACGTAAATCATTTCAGATATTCAGCGGCTGTCTGGAGTTTTGAGATAAATAGGGAGGACAAATAATTACATTGATATGCTTAGGCCACCATCGATTGGTATAATGCTTCCGTTGATATAAGACGCTTCATCAGAAGCAAGAAAGGCAGCGGCAGTTGCCACTTCCCATGGAGAGGCAAAGCGTCGCATAGGGACTTGTCTAAGGTTGATCTCACGAATCTTTTTGTTTTTCCAAGCTGGTCTGGCTAATGGTGTATCGATAAAACCTAACAAGAGGGCGTTCGCCCTGATATTATAACGGCCGTACCGACCGGCCAAATAAAATGTTAGAGAGTTTACCGCCCCCTTAGAGGATACGTAAGCAGCATCAGGAAAGGATCGGATTGATGCCAAGCTTGAGACGTTGATTATAGCCCCACCACCCCCTTCAATCATCGGTGGTATAGCCTGCTTGCACATCTGAAACATACCCGTCACATTGACATCGAACGTCTTGGCCCAAACCTCATCAGTAGTATCCAAAATTTCTGTCGAGGAGGGGATCCCCACATTATTGTGTAAGACATCCAGCCTGTTGAAATTTCTTAAGCACTCATCAACAACCTGCTTGCAGTCAACTGAATTTTTGATATCAGCAGCACAAACCTCTACCTGTCCACCCTCATTTCGGATTATTTCTGCTGTCGTTTCGGCCGCCGACTCATCCAGGTCGACACAGAGGACCAATGCGCCTTCCCTTGCAAACTGTATTGCCGCTGCCCTGCCATTACCTACGCCTTCCCCTTTTGTCCCTGCCCCTACAGCAATGATAGCTTTTTCTTTAAGACGTTTGCTCACTTTTTTCCCCCAATCGTAACATCAACCCAGCCACCTTTTTCTCCTCTTGTAGTGCTTTATATCTCGAAAATTTTTTACGTCCCCTGACAGGTTCATGCCCAAGTAAAACTCTTTGATGTCTTCATTTTCTTGCAATTCCTGGCCGGTAGCTGACAAGACGATTCGCCCGTTTTCAAGTACATACCCATAATCTGCGATACCAAGAGCCATTTGGGCGTTCTGTTCGACCAAGAGGAACGTCACATCCTCTTCTTTTTTCAGTTTGTGAACCATATCAAATATATCGCCTACTATTATGGGGGCCAGGCCAAGGGATGGCTCATCAAGCAGCATCAGCGTGGGCTTGGCCATCAAGGCCCTGCCAATGAGCATCATTTGCTGTTCACCCCCTGAAAGATAGCCCGAAATATGGTTTCGCATATTTTTCAATTTAGGAAAATAGGTGTATACCTTTTCTAAAGCAGCTTTTAGTTCCTGTCGCTCCTTATGGACATTTCCCCCTACTATTAGATTTTGCTCTACAGTCATATGTTCCAGGACCCGTCGGCCCTCCATAACCTGAACCAAGCCCATTTGAACGATATCTTGTGGCTCTTTATTGTGGATGGTTTGACCCCGGTAATGAATGCTACCCGATGTCACACTGCCGTCCTCAGAATGGAGTAACCCCGATATGGCCTTCAGAGTTGTGGTCTTGCCCGCACCGTTGGCTCCTAAGAGGGCAACAATATTGCCGTCGGACACCTCCATATTAATTCCCTTGAGGACAAGGATAACATCGCTATAAATTACTTCTACGTTATTAAGTTCTAATAGCATCCTTTTCTCCTCTTCCGGATACTTTATGCACGTAAAATCGTCATGTGGAGAAGCTCCATGTGGCATACCTGTCGAAATGCTTCCCTTTTTATTCACAACACGGAAAGATGGACTTTCGGTGCGGACCTATCCACAGAAATAGCATTATGGATCAATAGTTGTGTAGACAGGTCCGTTTGGGCTTTAGCCCATCACCACTTCTTCACATCATCGGGCACTGGAACCCATTCAGAAGTCGCCAAAGTGTACTCACCATCTTTCACCGTCTCAATCATTACTTTGAGATCGGTATTGCAGAATGGCGCTTCTTTCGTAAACTGCAACGTTGGGAGCGTGCCCATCAGTTCTTCCTCGGTAAAGCGTCCTGTCAGAAGGGCATCATAAACGGCTTGGCCGGTCAGGTTTTCTGCACCTACCCTCTTGATGGCATGCTCAACAGCCCGAACCGCCAAAATACTCTGGTTAAGCGCCATCATTGTATAAGGATTATAGGAGTTCTTCTTGAGCCCATATTTTTCCACGAGTAGTTTATAGAACTCGTATGCCTTGGAATCCTTATCTGTCACCGGTGTGTGTGCGGCAACAACCAAATGGTCTTCAAACGGCTTGAAGGTTTTCATAGCCGTGCCAAACTTCCATATTGTGTGATGGGGAGACCCTACGGTGGGAATATTGACCCCATAGAGCTGGCAGGCCCGGATATAAGCCGAGGCCATTGCAGGTGTAACCACACCGAGCACAAGATCCGCCTTGGCGTCAATGATTTGTTTCACCTGGCTGGAGACATCTACAGGATTGGTATCTGTATATTCTCTGGCCACGATTTTGGCCAGTCCTTTGGGATCGAGGACGTCCGAGACATATTTCTCTACTCCGTTTACAAGATCAAGGGCCGCAGCGATTTGGCAACTCAAAAAGGCTATCCTGAGCGGCCTCTTTTCTGGATGCTGTTGGATGTACCACATTATCCCAGCCAGCCACTCCTGGACATAAAGCGGTCTGACCTGGAAAATCCATTGATCGGGAATCCAGCCGTACCCATAAGATGCCGTACCGTAAATTACAGGTACTTTGTCTCTGGGTAATCGCTGTTGAAGCGCTGCTACGTCGGCACCTCCACCACCGAGAGCGATAATGGGTGAACATTCAGTGAGAATACCGGGCCACATGCTTGCGATAACGGATGAATCATAACGCCCATCATAATGCTTTAGTTCCAACTCCACGCCCAGTTTCTTTCCCTCCGTATCATTCCACCAGGCGAAGACCGCTTTTTGCATTGGGACCCAGACCTTAAAGAGTTGTGCCCACGGGCCTGAAAAATCGGAGATTACGGGCACCTTGTATTTCTTAACATCAGCAAGGGCCTGACCACCTATCATAAACGACAAGACAAACACGGAAACAACGATGAACAACAATCCCTTTTTCATATCTCCCTCCTTTTTGGTAAAAAAGTTAAAAAATAGGCGTCTTCCATTTAATGGGGAAAAGGCCATATGCGATAGCTCTCTTTAATAATATTCCACCTGTGAACCAAGCCACGAGGCTCAAAAATTATAAAAAGGATTATGATTCCACCCAGGAGCATGTTCATTGAGGCAAAAATGATTTCGCCCCCGATTCCTGAAAACATTTCGATTGTGATGATCCACGGAGCAAAATAAGTGATAAACTCCTGTAACAGTCGTATAACAACCGTCCCAATAATGGCCCCTTGGATGGACCCCATCCCCCCCACAATCAACATGCCCAGATACCAGACAGAGAGCCAGAGGGTAAACTGATCTGACAGGACGTATCTGATATAATAACCCCACAAAGCACCGGCCACTCCTGCGTAGAATGCGCCTATGAAAAAGGACAAGGCCTTATAGTAAAAAACATTGATACCGATGATATCAGCGGCGTTGTCATTGTCCCTAACGGCAACCAGAGCCCTCCCGATCCTGCTCCGAACAATACCCCAGGCGCCGTAAATCATCAGAACAGCGATGGCGGCAAACAGATAATAGATCCGCACATCCGTATCAAATTCGAATCCGAACAAAGAAACAGGATCGAGTCGCAGCCCTTCTATCTGTCCAAACCACGCCTTGGGCAGCTTGAGCATTGCGAAGCCAAAGATATACTGGGCGGCTATAGTGGTAAGTGCCAGGTAGAAACCCTTGATTCTTACCGCAGCAAGTCCGAACATGGAACCAAAGACGGCGGCGCTAATTCCTGCCGCGGGAATCGTAATCCAGATAGGTAGATCGAAATGGAACGTCAGTGCGCCCGCAGCATAGGCACCTACGCCCATGAATGCAGATTGTCCCAGGTTGACCTGCCCGGCATATCCAACGTTAATCTGGAGACCGACCACTGCTATGAGCGTGATCCACATAACATTCATCGATCCAAGTGCCCTTCCCCCTCCGAACAGGGGCAAAGCAAAAAGGAAAATCATTAAGCCGACAAACCATAGCCATTGTGGCTTGCTGCGTATGAGGGCTTGATCTTGATCATAGGTCTGTGCATAAACGCCAGCCGGGAGTGTCATATCTTCAAATCCTTTCTATGGTTTTCCATCCAAATAGACCCGAGGGTCGGATTAAAAGGACGATTATCATAATGACAAAGGGGAAGACTGCTCCAACCCCTCCCTGGAATACGGGATCAAGGAAATGTTCTGCTAAACCCATGGAGATGCCGATTAACAAACCGGCCAGTATTAACCCGCCTACCGATTCCAGACCGGCCAGAAGGGCCACCGGCAAAGCCGCCAATCCAATATCTCCCACCATAAAGGTCATCCCTTTCCCGCCCACGAAAATGATAGCAGCCAGGGTGCACAATACCCCACTGATGGCCCAGGACGCTGCAATAGAGCGCTTCACCTTCAATCCCAAGGAAAGGGCGATCTGATGATCTTCTGCTACGGCAGTCATTTCCAGGCCCATTCTGGTATGGTTAAAAAACCAGGAGAACAAGACTGCGATGAGGATGGTCAACCCGCCGCCATAAACCAATCCTCTATCCAGCATCAAGGGCCCGACTTTTATCCCGGCCATGGGAAATATGGCCGGGATAAAATAGATATCCGCTCCCCAAACGACCAAGACCGCTCCCCTGAGGAAGACCAACAGGCCAATGGTAACCATGACCAGGGCAAACAATTCTTCTCCCACCAAGGGTCGAAGGATAAGCTTTTCAACAAGAAGACCCAGGATAGCGCTCACGGCGAATGCCAAGACTACCGACAACCATAGAGGCAAGCCTAAATATTGTGCAAAAGACCATATCAAAAAGGCCCCCACCACAACCACTTCGCCTTGCGCAAAATTGAAAACCCGGCCCGACCGGTAAATGATGACAAAACCCATTGCGATCAGGGCAAACAGTAAACCGGTTAGTGCACCACTTATGATATGGGACAATAGGCTGATCATTGACGACCTCCACTATAGATCGTTGATATAGACTGACGCCTTTAAGATACCGGTCCTACCATCCTGATATTTTACCGGAACCTTGGCCTCAAATTCGGACTTGTCACTATATATAGCCGTGATAAAGTTGGCATATTTCTTTTCAAGGAAATCCCGTCTTATCTTGCGGCTTCGCGTCAGCTCATCCTCGTCCGGATCCAGCTCTTTGGGCAAGTTGACAAATCGTTTAACCCTTGATTTCTCGGGCAAAAAATGGTTCACTTTTTCGATTTCGCTCTTAATGAGTTCTATAATTTCTCGATTCTGCGAAAGATCGGTAAAGGTAGAATAAGCGACCTTCCTCTCCTCAGCCCATGGGCCCAGGGTACTTGCATCGATATCGATAAACGCCCCCACAAAAGGTTTTTCGTCGTCTCCCAGGGTCATGGTATTCTTAATGAAAGGACTGAAACGAAGTCGGGTTTCGATGTACTGAGGCGGATAAAGGTGGCCGGTGGATAATCGCCGCATATCGTCCAGCCGGTCGAGGTAGACCAACTCGCCCCTTTCCGTTATGTTGACCACATCCCCTGTGCAATACCAGCCGTCTTTCATTCTTTTGGCTGTAGCCTCCGGGTTCTTGTAGTATCCGAGAAACCCAAGCCCTCCCTTGACCAGAAGCTCTCCTTCGTCAGTAGTCTTACATTCCAGAGGGGGGCCGAGTCTGGGGAGCACTGGAAGCAATGTCCCTACGGTCTCCAGATTATACGCCTCACCCTGATTCATGGTGAGGAGGTTCATCTCGGTTGTGCCATAGACACTTCTGAGTTTGACACCCATCGAATGAAAGAACCTGAATACATCCGGGGCCATGCCGGATCCCCCGGACAGGTTAAAGTAGGAATCCTGTAAGCCCAGATTATCCCGTAAGTGACGGAGAACTACTCTGTCTGCAATGTGGTAGAGCAAGCGCCAGCCTCGGGAGATTTTTTCCCCATCCAGTTTGCCCACGTTGACCCTTCGGCCCACATCAATCCCCCAATTAAAAAGCCTCCGGCGGATCCTTCCCGCATCGATCATTTTGGACTGGACCAAAGACGCAAGGCTTTCCCATTGCGGCGGGGCAAACACCAGGGTCTCAACACCTATTTCCCTTATGTTTTCTTGAACCGTCTCCGGTTCTTCGGGGAAATTCACTACAAATGGGACAAGGAGCCCCATTGAAACCCCGAACATCTGTTCTGTGCCCCAGGCAGGTGAAATATAAGAAAGATACTGGGTAAAGGGCTTCATGGGAAAGGCTCCTGCTATCCGGAGGACTGTATCAAAGAGATAGGTATGACTTAAGATGCACCCTTTGGGGAGTCCGGTAGTGCCCGAAGTATAGCTCAGAACCGCTATATCCGAGCCTTTTCCTGCAGCCACCTCTCCCTCAAAACTCTCGGGATGCTTGCCGATGTAATCTTTTCCCATTTCCTGAACCTGTTTAAAGGTCATCAGCTTGGGGTCATCATACATCCACATGCCTCGCTCATCCCAGTATATAACTGTATGTACGGCTGGAATTTTTTCTTCCAATTCCAAAGCCTTGTCCACCTGTTCCTGGTCTTCGCAGACAATAGTCACAGTCTCTGAATGAATAATCACGTATTCCATTTGAGAGGTAGTCAAATCAGGGTAGAGACAAACAACTTTGGCGCCGATTGATTGGGCCGCATATTCACTCCAAAACAATTCCGGTTCATTCTCGCCCACAATGGCAATCGTCTCTCCTCGCTTTACACCGAGGGCAGCCAGCCCCATGGCAAAGTTTTTTACCTGATCAACCACATCAATATAGGTATAGTGCTGCCAGATACCGAAGTCTTTTTTCCGGTGTAAGACCCTGTCCCCAAACCGACCTGCTTGATACAGCATCAACTGGGGCAGGGTTTCGATACCCTCGTTCAGGATATCGGGGAGTTTGGCCCAATTTTTTTCAGCGGCACTTTTCATAGTCATCTTGATCGCTCCTCCCCGAGATAAGCCTGAATAACCTCAGGGTTTTTTTTGATTTCCTCAGGTGTCCCTTCAGCGATCACATTCCCCCAATTAAGGACATAGATTCGATCCGCAATATCCATGACCACCTGCATGTCGTGCTCCACAAGGACGACGGGAATATCCAGGGCCTCCCGAATATCTATAACAAAGCGAGCCATGTCTTCCTTTTCTTCCAGGTTCATGCCCGCCATAGGTTCGTCCATGAGCAAAACCTTAGGCTCCATGGCTAAGGCCCTGCCCATGTCTATTCTTTTTCGAAGCCCGTAGCTGAGCTCTCCGACCAACTTGTGGCGGATATGTTTGATTTCAAGAAAATCTATGATCTCCTCCACCTTCCGCCTTTCACGTATTTCCTCTCTATGGGCCCACGGCCTGTACAGAAATGCCTGAACGGGGTTTGTTTTCATGTAAATGTGTCTACCTGTGAGCAGGTTCTCTATGACGTTAAGGCCCGGAAAAAGTTGTACCCCCTGGAATGTGCGTGCTATTCCAAGTCTTGCAATCTTATAGGATTTGAGCCGGCTTATATTTACCTCACCAAAAAAAACATCTCCTTCTTGGGCATGATAAAAACCATTCATGCAGTTCAGAAGACAACTCTTACCGGCCCCGTTGGGGCCGATAATGGCGAGGATTTCGCTTTCTCGTAAATTGGTGGTCACGTCCCAAAGTGCAACAACGCCGCCAAAGCGTAGTTGTAAACCGATTGTTCTCAAGAAGTAGCCATTGTTGTCCAACATACTTTTCCTCGCTTTAAAGTATTAAGCTTTACCATACACTGTCTTCACTTCTTCCCGATCGATCGCTCCATCTTCAGACTTTGGCAAATTGGAAACAAAAACCACGTATTTTGGCTTTTTAAATCGGGCGATACGGGCCGCCACAAATTCAATCAGTTCCTCTTCTTTTAGTGTGCACTCTTTCTTTACTACACAAACGGCCTTAATTGCCTCTCCCCATTGTTTGTCGGGATATCCTATGACCGAAACCTCTGCGATCAGGGGGTGCTCCAAAATCACTTTTTCAACCTCTGCTGGGTAGACATTCTCTCCCCCTGGTTTTATAAGCTCCTTTTCACTCTTCCTTCCCTTGTACCAGAGGTAGCCGTCTGTATCGAAGCTACCCGTGTCACCGGTATGATGCCAGCCTTTGCGGAATGAATAGGCATTGTCTTTATTCAGATTCCAGTAACCGTTGAAAACCATAGGCCCCCTGACTACAATCTCCCCGGTCTTCCCTGCTTCCATGATATTTCCATAATCGTCCATGATCTCGACTTGGGCCATAAAGCAGGGAAGTCCCGCAGATCCGGGTCTCTCAAAGTAAGGAGCCAAACTCACCAGGCCCGAAGTCTCGGTTTGTCCATAAGATGCCCAGAAGGTACCCCCGGTGACTTCTTCAAACCGCTTTACTGTGTCCGGTTGATCAAGCCCGACAACAGCCCTCAAACTTGACAGATCGCAATTAGTTTCATGGGCCTTATCGAGGAGGGTCGTTAGCATGGGGGGGAATTCACCAAAAAGAGAGACTTTGTCTTCCTGGATGTGTCTGAGGGCAAGATCAGCATCAAACTTTGAGAGAATAATGTTGGTACCGCCTGCCTGTATTACGCTCAAGGTTGTCGACAGCCCACCAACATGAAACAATGGTAGCATACCAAGGTTGCAGTCTTTCTCCGTGAGACGCAAAGAAATCATCAATTGCAGATTGAAATAGATGAGCCCCTTTTGTGAGAGGGTCGCCCCACGAGGTTTTCCGCTTACGGCAGCGGTATAGATGATGACATAAGGTTCATGGGAAAAAGCATTTAGTTCGGCACAAATGCCGTCATTTTCCATTAAGCCATAAAACCCTCTAAAATTCCCTTCCCCCTTGCCCGTTGAGTAGCACTTTTCAATAGAGCTGAACTTTGAAAGCAAGGGCGAAATCGTGTCATGAAATTCGGGCCCGACAAAGAGTACCCTTGGAGACCCATCGGAAATCACATATTCCACCTCTTGGGGGTTTAGACGCCAGTTTACGGGGAGCATGATGACACCTATTTTGGCCGCCGCTCCGTAGAGATAGACATATTCCAGGCTGTTCAACGCCAAGACACCGATCCGGTCACCTCTTTTCAAACCAATATGTGTAAGGCCGTAAGCCAGCCGATCCACGTTTGCCAGGAATTTGCTTTGACTAATTTTTTGGATGCCTGATATTAGGGCGATTCTGTCACTGTTAACCCGTGCATTCCGTTTAATAATCTGATAGATTCCGTAGTCATAGAGTCCCATTGTTCTTATCTCCAACTTGTGATTGTCAGTTCATCAAGTGCCCTAAACTAATCCGGAGTTCATCCCTTGCACTCCTGATAGGAATTGCGCCTTCCATGTCCATAATCGCATCGTATCTCTCGGCGATTGTTTCAGGAGTGATTTCCTCATGGGGGTCAAATCTCAACCCAGGGCCCTCCATCATTTTGACCCCTGCAAAATGTCCTCCCCCGGCGGAAATAATATCTCCGGAGGCCCGGCACTCTTCGCTGCACAGGTAGGCAACCAAAGGGGTCACCAGCTCCGGCTTTAGCAAGGGGACGATCTCGTCGGGGAATACCCCCGAGGGATCGGCCAATCTGGTATATGCCAGAGGCGCGATGGTGTTTGTTAGAATGTTGTATTTCTCTCCTTCCAGCTTAAGTGCGTTCATAAAGCCAACAACCCCCATCTTGGCCGCGCCGTAATTGGTCTGTCCGAAATTACCGAACAACCCGGCTGCAGAAGTGGTCATGACAATACGACCATACCCCCGCTCCTTCATAACGGGGAAAGCAGCCCGGGTGACGTAAACAGAGCCCAGAAGATGTACCTTGAGCACCAGCTCAAAATCGGTCAATGGCATCTTAAGAAAGGTCCTGTCGCGCAGTATGCCGGCATTATTTATGAGGATTTCTACGCTTCCAAAATGCTTGATCGCATCTTCCACAATCCTTTGAGCGCCTTGCACCTCAGCCACACTCTCCATATTGGCAACAGCTTTCCCACCGCTGGCCTTAATTTCTTCAACCACTCTTTGAGCAGGCGCCTCTGATTTTCCAGCCCCATTCCCCTTACCCCCAAGATCATTCACCACCACTTTGGCACCCTGAGAGGCTAAGAACAGGGCGTAGCTTCTCCCAAGGCCATGACCGGCGCCGGTTATAATTGCAACTTTGTTTTGAAAATTGATTTTCATGTCAGGGATAAGACCTTGAGTCATTTATCGATCCTTTTGGAGGATAATGATTGAGCAGGCAGCCTCCTCTAAACCAATCACTCCGCCCCCGTTTTCTTGGAGGGCGAATTCGGCGTTTTTGACCTGTCTGGGGCCTGCTTCTCCCCGGAGTTGGGTCACCAACTCATAAATCATGGAAAGCCCGGTGGCACCGACGGGATGCCCCTTTGAGACCAACCCCCCTGATGTGTTGATGGGGATCTTGCCGCCTAACGCGGTTTCACCGGATTCGATGAATTTCCCCCCCTCTCCCACAGGGCAAAATCCCAACATCTCTGCCTGGTAAATTTCGCAAAAAGAACTGGCGTCATGCACTTCCGCCACATCAATGTCTTCAGGCCTTACTCCGGCCTTCTCATAGGCTTTGTCTGCCGCAACCTTACTCAAACTCGGTTCGTCCGGATCCCGATATTTGCCACCAGTGAATACGGTGGCCTTCACCTTCACGGCCCGGTTCTGAACGTCGGAGGGAAGATTTTTCATGAAATCTCCAGAGCATACGATGGCTGCAGCGGCACCATCACCGATAGGCGCACACATCGATCGAGTAAGAGGATAGCTGATTACACGGTCTTCGAGAACTTTCTCAACCGGCACCTGGAATTGATATTGGGCTTTCGGATTTAGGGAGCCGAAAAAATGGTTTTTAGAGGCCCCTATGGCAATTTGTCGCTGTGTGGTATCATACTTCCACATGTGATAAAGTGCCTGGATGGCATAGGTGTCCATGAACATCGTCCGATCCGGTCCTATTTCAAATTTCTCCCCGCATTTTTCCGCAGCCTTTATGTATTCATCAATCGTTTCCTCTCTATCGAAGTTGTCTATACCAACGTCGAACATCTTGAATGTCTCTTCCCGGGTTGCTTTCGGGTTAAATACTTTGTCAACTCCAACTGCCAATGATACTTCACATTCACCGCTCAAGATATCCTTACAGGCCCCGTGAAATGCCATGGATGCCGTTGCGCAGGCGCCTTCAACATTGATAAGGGGAACACGTTCGGGGAACAAGCCTTCCCTAACCAAAGGTATGAAGCAAACCTGTCCACGGATGTTCATCTGTTCCTGGAATCCCATAAAGCAATTTCCAAACCAGGCAAACTGGATCTCATCACCGTTTTCCATTTTTGCATCTTTCAAAACCTCCAGATAGGCGTCTCGAGTCAACTGCTTAAACGACCTGTCTGGCCATTTCTTAAATTGAGTGGAATAGGCGCCAATAATATAAACGTCTCTCATAAATAAACTCCCCTTTTTGAAGTGATTACAGTGCCGCTTAAGTCAAGCGCCAGGATTGGAAATAGCGCGCCACAACATCTCAAACAACTCGTTTATGTCCTTTGTGAGACTTTCTCTCTCTCCCCGGTAAACCCACATAGAGAAACGTCTGTGTACCAATCCGTGGAACAGATCCAGTGCAACCTCTGGCCTGATATCAGGATGAATGAGCCCATTTTCCATGCCTTCGCGAATGACGTCGAGAAACAGATTGATCATCTTTTCTTGTTTAAATGTTTTATCAGAAAGCCATTTTTGATAGGGCACGGTCAAAAACAGAATCTTCCCCACACGAGGATTTTTTTCGTAGTAGTCGAGCTGCAACCAGAACACCTTTCTCAGTTTTTCCTTCAGGTCTTCTATCCCCTGAAGGTGGTCGACCATCCTCTCGACTAGAACTTTCAGCCAATTGTCGACACAGGCGAATAAAAGTTTTTCCTTGCTGCCAAAGTGCTCATAAATCGAACTGAAACTAACTCCCGCCTTTTTTGCTACTTCTCGCATGCTTGCCCGGTGGAAGTCTTGCTCTGAAAAAATCTCCAAGACTGCTGCCTCAAGGCGACCATAAACTTCAGGGTTTAGCCCAGCTTGAGATTTGGCCGTCTTATCTTTTTTTCCCCCCATTTCCATGTCCCCGATACTGAAGTCGTCTCTAAAAACCAATACATTAAGTGTTTGATTGTTGCAGTAACAGCGTTACTTAAATCCAATTAATCCATTTCCTGAGGAATAAAATGATTCTTGCTATTTGTTTGAAAATTGATGAGTTATCTGTAACCGGTTTGGCCTCAAACTAAGCTTTTTATCACAAATGGTAACATTATTATAGTATTATTACCATATAACTGTATGATATCATGAACTATATTGGATTCAATATGTACAAAGTCATATTATATATGAAGCTTGAGTAACAATATTATACTATAGATTGCATGAAAAAATCTGCTTGTCAAGTAAAAAAAGTACCATTTCCAAAAAAATAATGGCCCCTCATACGAATTTGTGGATTAGATTTTACTAAAAGACACTGTTAAGGTAATTAGTTTGGGTACTTAGATGCTAAATATATTCGGGTATATCGCAACCTCATTAACCAGTAATAGGGGTTTGCCTTCAATAAATATGCATGTTTTCAGATCAAATAGTGGTTATTCCGGTCAAAAAGCATTCCCTTATGATGCGGTGGGTTAAAGGCTTTTTTCAAATGTCCTAAGGCTTGAGGGAAGGCAATGAGGAAATGAGTCCCAGCCCTGCGCCCGATGCCCATTTTTATTCAAATTTGGGTGTTTCATGTCTTATGATGGGGCAGTATAAGGAGGCGATTGCAGCATTTAAGATGGCGATCAGTCTCTGGGCTGAATTTGTGGGTGGGCACATTGGCTTGACAGCATCTTACAGCCTGGCAGGCCTTATAGAAGGCACCCGTGCTCAAGCCGCAGAGGTTCTTAAAATAAATCCCAAATTTTTTTGGAGGATATTGCTAAAAGCGGCTGTTATAGTTTTCAGAAGGCCAACAAGGAACGCTTTATCAACGCTCTCCGCAAGGCTGGTTTGAAGTGAGACGAATATGAGTCGTGAAGGAATGAAGCCCGTACGAAAGCCCTGTTCTGTATGACAGTTTTGCACCTGAAAAACCAAGGAAGATAATCGAGATTTTCCGGTATTTGGGACAACCCTCTGATGCAAGAGTCTCTATAAACCTTGAATCCACTTTTCACTAAGATTATTTTGCATGCTAACTAAACAGCAATATGTTTTGATTGCAGATATTTGCTATAAAGTACAACCAAAGCCGATACTGAGATATGCCTTACATATCACCACTTTCACACCATGATCATGACTACCTTTTCGCATTATCTTAGAGCAACTGCTACCCTCATCCTGCCTTTCAACCCACTGATCCCATAACTATCAAATAATAATGGTTGACACTTTGTCACTTTATTGAAAGGAATATCTGTCGTCCTCCATTCGTGCCATTCGTGGCTAACTACTGTTTCAGGATTATCACATACCTGGATGTTACTCCAAGTATTCTTTTTTTCTGCATTGCGGAGACGACTACCGCGCTGAAGCGTTGCGCAGACATGGGCGCCTGAATGATGTGGGTGTGTTGCCAGCCGGTTTTGTTTAGAATCCGGAGGTAGTCATCTATCAGGATTGCTCCTTTGCCGGATTCTTCTGCCGCTGGTTTGTTCTGAAAATCACGCCAGTCCGCATTGATAAATGCCATCTGAGTGCTCTTTTTAGCGTTTAAATGTGCCAGCGCAAAAAAGTTTTCCAGAAATTTTAGATAATTCGCTTTGGACATTCCGGATATACCATCTGGATCGTAGTTGTTTGACTGCTTTTTAAAATAAGGCGGGTCAAAAATAATCAGATCCGGTTTGGTTTTACCTTTTATCGACCATTTCAAATTGGTGATATCCCAGAAATAGGGTTCGATTTCCGGTCGTGTCTCCGGTCGATCGTCCATGTCAAAGCCCCAACATCTCCGGTTAAATGCCAAGCAGGTGTCCGCCACCACGCCACCGCCTGCCATGGGATCAAATACCAGATCGTTTTGATCTGAAAAATAATAGAGGATGTGTGCGATCATTTGGGCCGGGATGCGACCGGGCCAATCGTCACCGAAACGTTTGTCACCCCAGTGAAATACGCTTCGCTGTCATTGACATGAATTTCACGGGGTAAACAAACATTCCAGTTCCACAGATCCCATGTCAACAAGCCCCACATAAGGGCTTTAAATCTTTGGAGATCATCTTTGCCATCCAACGCTATGGACCACACAAGAGGCTCCGGCCACCCCCCAGTACGATCTTCCGGACCTACGGGGCAGGCATGCTTTTCAGCGACTTGTGGGACAGTGAAACCCTTCGATAAATCGGCATTTAGAAAATTTGGCAGCTCTGCCATTTTTTCTAAATGGTTCGACACTGTCCTTTGTATTATACCTAATCTCTTCGCGATTCTTTCTTGGGGAAATGCCAACGCGGTTCATACTGAAGATTTTAAGGTCTATCTCCAACTCGTTAGATGCTCTCAAATCAGCAACATAAATGTCGACAGCCTGCCTTGACCGGCCTACGGCCCTGCCGATCTCAACAGACATCAACCGGGGATTGTTCTCATATGCCCTGCGGGCAGTATCTCTTGCTTCTTCTTCGTCTAATTGGAGGGGACCGATCGCCTTTTTGGCTGCATAGAGGAGGGGATCAACACCGTCCAACGTAATAATGCGGACCTCTATTACAGTTGCACCAATTCCTTTATATGCAGTAAAGCGATGGGCACCACCAAGAATGCGATACACGCTTTCATCATCCGGATGAATCTGCACTTCCCCCTGTGTCAGAATAGTTGTCACCTGACGAGGTGACTGGCCCATGGGAGCCCCCCTCGAGGGGGGCTCCCATGGGCGCGCGAAAAAATCGCCCTTTTTGTTCTCTGTTTTGGGGGCAGAGGAACT
>Ga0222678_1000306_pt1 | contig 23940 bp, 20 predicted proteins | sample AntAcemetagen937_FD_179801 | JGI IMG/M metagenome (GOLD analysis project Ga0222678, IMG submission 179801) | Saline water microbial communities from Ace Lake, Antarctica - #937 | ecosystem: Environmental > Aquatic > Non-marine Saline and Alkaline > Saline | place: Antarctica: Ace Lake... | reverse complement strand
GTGCCCGCCTTATGGGTGGCAATCAAGGTGTGGATTACACGGATGTTTTCGAGGTTTACGGACGGATTGCCTTCGACCATATCTTTGGGCTGACCGGGGATGTTCAGTACATGAAGGATTCAATGGCGGTGGGGGACAGCCCCAAAGGTTGGATTTTCGGGTTGCGGCTGACCGCTGAATTTTAACGTCTTTCACGTCTGGACTTCATAATTCTTCAACTTTTTACGGAGGGTCTTTCGTGTAATCCCCAGCCTCCTGGCGGCTTCGCTCTTGTTGCCGGATGTTGACGCGAGGGTTTTCAAGATGGTTTCCTTCTCCATCCTTTCAAGGGAAATGCCCTCATCCGGTATTTGCAGGAAAGGATCAACCGCATTTCCTGAATGAACGCTCTGAACCTCCATGGGCAGATCATGGGGTTGAATATATTCAAATCGACTCATGACAACAGCCCGCTCCACCGCATTCATCAACTCCCGAACATTCCCCGGCCAAGCATATCGCAGCATCTGGTCCATAGCTTGCGGAGAAAATCCTTTGATCTTTTTGTGGTTTTTTTTGGAAAAACGTTCCAGGAAATGACGGGCCAGCAACGGGATATCCTCTGTCCTGTCCGCCAGGGATGGGACTGCCAGCGCAACCACGTTCAGCCGGTAATAGAGATCCTCACGGAAACGACCCGCCGCAATCTCCTGAAGCAGGTCTTTGTTGGTTGCCGCGATCACCCTCACATCCACTTTGAGCAGTTCTTCTCCGCCAACCCTGAAAAATTCCATTTCCTGCAGGGCGCGCAGCAGTTTCACCTGCATGGACAGGGACATTTCAGCCAATTCATCCAAAAACAGACTTCCACCATCCGCCTGGCGGAACTTCCCTTCTTTCCGCTTGTGGGCTCCGGTAAAAGCCCCTTTTTCATGGCCGAACAGTTCCGACTCCAAAAGGGTTTCGGTGATGGCCGCGCAGTTCATTTTGATAAAGGGCCCATCTTTTCGCGGGCTGTTGTAGTGGACGGCTCCCGCAATTAATTCTTTTCCCGAGCCCGACTCCCCGGTCACCAAAACGGTTGCTTCGGAAGGGGCCACTTGGGCCACAGTTTCCAGAAGCGTGACCATGACTTGACTTCGGCCAATGATGTTTTGGGTATTAAACTGATTTCCAAGTCGCTCTTTCAGGATAAGGTTTTCCTCTTTCAGGAGGCGGTGATCCATGGCCCGGGCCATGACCAAACGCAATTCATCAAAATCCAGGGGTTTGGTCAGATAATCGTAAGCCCCTTTTTTAAGGGCTTCCACAGCCGTTTCAACGGAGGAATAAGCGGTCATGATGATGATTGGAATGGCCGGGTTATAGTCTTGAATTTCCACCAGAGCCTCAAGCCCTGAGACTTTGATCATCCGGATGTCCATTAATATGAGGTCGAATGATTTCCCGTGGACTTTTTCAATGGCTGTCTGGCCGTCATCCGCCTCTTCTATTGCATAGCCCCATCCGGAAAGAAGGGTGCACAACATGATCCTGTGGGCATGGTCATCGTCCACCACCAGGATCGTCTTTTCTTTGATGGTCATGGTCTTAATCCTCCAGGGCATGGGGGATGATCATGGTGATGGTGGTACCTTCCCCACGCATGCTTTTGACCTGGATTTCCCCTTCATGAGATTCTATGATCTTGTAGACAATGGCAAGCCCCAGGCCTGTCCCAGACGGTTTTGTGGTGAAATAGGGATCAAACAAATGGGGCAGATCTTCCGGTTTGATCCCCGGACCCGTGTCCGAAACGGTGATTTGGATGCTCCGTTTTGTGTCCCCCGGAAGAACCCCTACTGAAAGGTTTCCGCCTTCCGCCATGGCTTCCATGGCGTTCAGGTATAAATTCAGGAGAACCTGCTTGATCCTGTCCGGGTCTATGTGCACCTTGTTGATATGGGGATCGCTTTCCACACTCAAGTTGACACCCTTTTGTTGGGCGTCTCTTTCAACCATTTTCAGGGAATGCCGGATCAGAATATCCAGTTGTGTGGCTCTTCTTTGAATGGACATGGGACGGGCGAATTCCAGGAGTTGCCCGATGACCCGATTCAGCCGTTCCACCTCCTGGATCATGATTTCGGCGATCTGGTGGTCTTTCGGCGTATCCCGGTACCGATCTTTGAAATAGGTGGCAAATCCCTTGATGGAGCTTAAAGGGTTCCTGATTTCATGAGCGACCCCCGCGGCCAGCCGACCGATGGATGCCAGACGCTGACTTTGGGCAATTTCCCTCTTGAGGTGCTGGATCTCGGTTAAATCCCTGAAAAGGATTACCCAGCCCAAGGCCGCGCTATCTTCTCCCGTCAACGCCGTGCCGATGACCTCCAGGGGCAGGTTCTTTTCATTGTTGAGAGACGCTTCCATTTCCCTGTTAATGGGTCCCGATTCCGATTTCAATTGGTTGAAAAAATTCTGGAAAGAGGGGGGTAAAATTTCGGGGAGCCGCTTTCCAAGGGTTTGACGGGCGCTGATCCCCAGCATGGATTCGGCGGTCTGGTTGAAAGAGGCAATCCGTTCTTCCGGATCGACGGCAACTAGCCCCATGGGCATGTTCTCAACCAGGTTGTCTGAAAAGGCTTTGACTCTGGAAAAGGATGTCCTGGCGGAACGATAGGCCTGTGCCATGAAAAGGGTCACGATGCCGGCAAACCCGATGAGAAGAAGAATAAAGCCCATTAGAATGCTGTGTCGGATATCTTCAGCGGCGGCATTTTCAACCGATGTCATGTCTAATCCCACAAAGATGATCTGCGAATCGCGATCGGTTGCGTTTTGGGGATTCATATGGCCCCGGCACCAGTCGCCCGACCCCATCCCCGATCTCATTCCAGACCTCCTCCCCGGGCCATGTCCACCGCTTCTGCCCTGCATGGGAACGAACTGGCGAAATACTTCAAACACTTTTTTCCCATCTCCGGTGTAAACCTCGCGCCAATGAAGGGCGTGGAATTGGGAAATCTGGCGTAAATTCAGGCTTTGGCCATAAGGTTTTCCGATGTTGGCAGGATCGCTGTCGGCCAGGATGGTTCCCTCCGCATCGGTGACCAGGATATAGACGATGTCTTTTTGCTGAGCGGTTTCCGAGAGCAATCGCTGTACCTGGGTGCCGCCCCATTGCATGCTCATCATGCCGGTTCGGGCCCCGGCCTCAAAGGAACGGATGAGAGCCGCTCCTTTTTCCTTTAAAAGGGCAATGGTGCTTTCTTTCTGGCGGTTGATGGAATCCACAGTCAGGAAGAAGAAAATCGGTGCCAGCACCAGTACCGCACCAATGACCACCCAGGGGGGTATCCATAGCCATGGTTTCTTTTTTTGATTGTGACGCATCATAATGGTTTTGGTAAGCAAGAATAGTACCGAAATGGAAAAACCGATTGAAACAGGAAAAAAGCATACGCAATATCCCATTTCTCGTCCATGTGGATACTTTGTACCCGCCCGGGATTGAGAACCGGGTACAAAGTATCCTCTTTTCCTTCGCTCTTCGCAAGGGCATATTCCGTTTCAACATCAAGGTTAGGAAAAACGAGGTATTTTAAGTATGTTAAGCGTCTTCTCATTTTTCCGGCACACCCTTTGCTGTAACAGCTTCTTAAATGATAATCGGTTCAAAAATTAAACCCTTTTAAGACTTTGGAGGTGCAACATGAAAAAACTGGTAACTGTATTAGGCGTATTATTGTTGGTCGGCGTAATGGCCTACCCCGTTTTCGCAAGAGGCCCAGGATGGGGACGAGGATGTTCGGGGTGGGGTTCCGGCGGTGGGCAGGGTAATGGTCCCGGATATTGCTGGCGGGATCAGGGGGGTAATCCCGCAGCGACTCCTGAGCAGCAGCAACTCAACAACCTGGATCAAAAATTTTTAAATGATACTTCGGCCCTGAGAAACAACATCTGGAATAAACAAAATGAAATGACACAGCTTTTGAACGGGGAAAATCCCGATACGGCAAAACTGCAGACTTTGCAGAAGGAACTTAGCGCAATGAAGTCGCAGATGGCGGATAAACGCCTCGCCTACAGGCTGGAAACCCGTAAATTAGCTCCGCAGAGTGCTGATGGCGGTGGCTACGCTAGAGGCCGCGGCGGATATGGTAGGAACCGGGGCGGTCCCTGCTGGAATTAACCTTCTTCCAAAAAATAGCTGACCCCATGGGGGCTCTTCACCTGAAGAGCCCCTTTTTCTATTCCACAATACGGTCAATCAAGGCGGGCATACGGGGGTTGAGCTAGGGGCCTGTTTTTTTCATTTTCGATATAAGATTAATTCGAGCTGGTTCTTCCATTTTATATCTCGCGCTTATCACGCCATGACCTTGCGATTTCTTCGGGTGTCAAGCAACCGAGCGCCATCGGTAACAGAAGAGGTTCTTGTCATTGATATGTTGTCGTCGATACGATCGGAGCAAATCTGATCTCAGTGCATCTGCTATCTCTCAAAGCCTTTTTGAAGCTAAAACCTCCTGTGATATCGGGTATATATTTCAAAAATAATCCTTTGCCGAGGTGAAGGCCATTTTCCGTAAGACACAAAAGATTTTGTATCGCAGGTTAGTCTCTGACAGGGGCAGGACCCGATATACAGAATAAAATTTAGTTGGTGAATCATATTCGATTGAAGTAAAGTATCAACTGCGAAGAAAAACACTGACCATCCAGAATGGTACGATCGTTATGGGTTATCAAAAGAGAATCCATTTTTTTGTTGCTTTTTTTCTGGTCTGCGCTGTTTTCTCTAACGGTGCATTGGCCGAAGCCTGTTTCTGCGGACAAGCCTGCCTGCACGGTCCGCAACATAAAGCGAAGTTTGCGGTTAACCTCCCCTTTCATATGCGTTGCCCAGGGACTCTGTGCACGAGCTGTATTTTGGAAAAAGGCCAAACATTAAAAGCCGTCAACTCCGCAGCACGGACGTATCATCTGAAAATCCTCGATACGGTCGTCCTAAATCTTTTCATCGATTGCCCTTCCAATTGTCATATTTTTAAAGACACGGGTTCTCTTCCTGCCCGCGGAGCAGTTTCCACGGTGCCTCTTTACCTCCAAAACCTTTCCATTCTTTGTTAATCTAGTTTTCCTCAAACGGGAGCGGTTTGAACCCCAGGATGCGGTATCAGCGCTAAGGAAGATTGCCACCCTAGGCAAAGCCCATTCCTTTCATTCAAGCCACCCGGACCCGGATAAGAGAGCGGACAGGTTGCAAGCACAGCTGGAAGGCAGGGATTGTCCATAGAAGAGACTCAGCGGAACATTACCGGCAGGCTTAAAGCCTTTTTTGAAAAAGCTTTTTCTTCTATCTACGAACAACTGAGAAAGTGGTTTTCATGGTTAACGTAAAAGAAAGCCGGATGACAGACCAGATATGAAAACAGACATCTTCAAATTGGGTGGATACAAAATCATTGAAACCGATGTAGGTGATTTGAGATGGGAAGCCCATTTCGGAGTAGGCGAGATAAAGGAAGGAAGGTGCTTCAAGAAAAGCTCGATCCTGTTCATCGGGCCACCGGAAAGACGGAGTGACGGTTTTCTAAAATTTGAGTTTATGGCTCGTACTAAAAGCTTCCCCGACTGGTTGAAGACAAAATATTATTGCAGAGGTTTTGAGGTTTACCACTGCAAAACCGGCAGAAAAGTGACGAAGGAAGAAATGCAGTTATGGAAGCATGATAGTGGTATCGATGGAATAGACAGACGAAATTCAGAAAAGGCTGAAACGGCTTCAAATGCTATCTCCACCAAAGGGACTTCAACCGATGCTTTCAGACTTCAAAGATATGAAACAGCCAAAAAGCCAAAAGATCGAATTATTTGGAAAACACACGCGGGTCCGCACACCTTGAGTGTTGGAACATGTATCATTCTGGAAGACATTGTATTTATGGGATCGCGGCAAATTGAACAAAACAATTTGAACAAACGGCAATTCCTTGCGAACCTGGAGAAATTGCCGCAATGGCATCAAACGACATATTTCTGCCCTAAACTTTCGCTCCATGAGTGTAAAACCGAAATCGAAACGCAGAGTGAAAGGAAAAGGTGGTCGAGTGGAAAAAGGGGAACTGAAAGACATGCTGGCTGGAAGGGGTATAAAAGCGGAACTTCATCCGGGTTGAAAGCGTCAGATCTGACTGAAAAAGGGACAGCTTTTTTGACCCGCGTGTCAAAAAAATGTTTATCCTATGCCGCCGATTGGATACTTCTGACCTTGCCAATTTTTTTCGCCTATTTGATCCGCCTATGGAAAAAGCTTAAGGGAAAATGGCCTTTCAAAAGGGGAAAACGCTCTTCTATCCATCACAGGGATGATTAAATCCGGGTCTAATCCAATGCCGGAGACCATTGGCTCAAGGGCTGTCCATAAGACTCAAAAATTTAAAAAGGCCCCTAAACAAAGGAAATCTATACGCGTGATAACAACAAAAGTTTACAGAAAAATATTACTTATTATGGTGCCCTTAATGGTTCTGGCTTTTCACGTTTGGCCGACTGCTGTGACGGCAAACGATCACAAAGGGGGCGAAAACCACTTCAAACGATACGAAGGTGGGAAATACAAATCTGATTCTAATGATCATAAAAGACGACGGCTGAAAAATGAAGATGAAGGAAATGAGCTTACAGGCTTAACAACCGCATGGCTCCTTGCAGCAGCCAACCTTACCGTTTTTCTCAGCATCCTTCTCAAAGGCGCAAACCGTCATTTTCCTTTAAAGCCGGAAACAAAAAACGCCATCAAGCGATTTAGCCAGTTCCAGAAAAAACACCTGATGCGATTCCATTTTCTCTTAAACCCGTTGGCTTTGTGCATAGCCCTCCTGCATTTTCTTCTGTCTTGTTGTCGGAAAACCGCTCTTCCCGAATGGGGTCTGCTATTCGTGACAATGATGGTTTTCCTGGGACTGATGGTAAAATTCAAAGGGGCTCCCAAGTGGATGAGAAAATTCCTTTATCGCTTACATACATCCAAGATAGCCTTTTCAGCATTGATTCTGATCCTGATCATCGGGCATCTGATGGTTGAATGAGGTGACTCTGAGGTGAAAAATCTCATTATCATTCTGGCAATAGGGCTCCTGTTGTTTGAGGTTGTGGAACATCTGGTATTTCCTCTGATCTGGTTCATCAAAGACCGAAAGAGAAGATCTGTCTGCGGGGAGACGGGTATGTGGAAAAAGTAGGCGAGGTCAGATACTGGCAGGAATCTGCAGGGCAGGTTTTCTTAAATGGAGAATTGTGGCGGGCCGTCAGTGAGTTCCCGTTGTCGGCAGGGGATAGAGTGGTTGTCAAAAAGGTGGAGAGGCTCACGGTGACCGTGATACCTTTCAACAGAGCCACCTGAATTGGTCATCCAAGAGAGGGAGTGCGCTGCCTGTCAATATCAATGAAATTTCTGTAGGATTACTTGTCTCCGCAGATGGCGGGGATGAACAAAATAGATGGGATTTATGTTCGGAACCATTCTTATCTCAACCTGTACGCTCATGCATGTCTATGTCTTCTGGCGTGCCGCCTCTTAAATAGTTTCTGCTCAGAAAATGTCTTAGCAAATGATCTGATGTACCTGCTATCTCTTTCAGTTGTCTTTCGGGTTTAAACCAACGTAATATCAAATGGATATGTCAAATATTTTTCAGTGCCAGATGCTTTTCAAAATTCAGAGTTTCAGAGGTTTTGACAAAAACCAGTCGCATGTGGGGAAAAGGGGTCACACCTAATTAAATACTGAAAGAATTCCAGAGTACCAGACTTTACTACCTCAACGCAGCACTCAATCCGAACTCAACCCTGAAATCTGTCCCCTTTTTCAGTAGACTTGAGCCCGATTTCTGGTTGACAAAAGATTTTCTTAGGACTACTATCCTGGTCTTAAATATATTTTAAGCCTATTATTGTTATCGTTAAATGAAAACACGCATTCCCGTTTCTGTTAGAACCGGTCTGAAAAGACTGGGTGCTGATCTCAAAAATGCACGACTCCGACGCCGTTTAAGGATGGTGACGATTGCTGAACGCGCAGGAATCAGCCGCGAGACACTGGCCAAAATTCAAAAGGGCGATCCCGGGGTTAGCATGGGAAACTATGCCTCGGTGATTTTTGCTCTTGGGTTTAGCACAACGTGGATGAACCTGGCCGATATTGCCAACGACAAAACGGGACAGGCCCTTGACGAAGAACGAATCCCCCGACGTGCGAGAGATACCAGGGTTTAGGACTCGCTCAAAAGAAATCTTTGTACATATTGATCTCAAGGGAAAGCCCTTTTTTGTCGGGCGGTTGTGGGTACACACCGCCAAAGGACGGGAAAGCGCTTCTTTTGAGTATTCATCGGAATGGCGCTCTTCTCCTGTTCGATTTTCCCTTGAGCCGGCACTTGCAGTTGGAGAGGGGAGCTTTCACACAGACAAGGCACTCTTCGGCTCCATGGGCGGTTATCGCCGTTGTATGATCTTGAACCAACCCCCACCTACAAAAAGCCAAGAATCCTCCACACCCGGATTGACCTCTACGATGGAACGGCATCCCTTGATCTGGCATACGAAGTGGCACAGGAGTTTGGTGTTGAGCCGAAAAAGGCGAGACGAATCGCCAGGGAAGTGGGAGTGGCCATCAGGTCCTGGCGCAGGGACGCTGCCCAATGGGGTGCAAGCAAAGAAGAAGTGGAACTTATGCGTTCCGCGTTTGATCATGAAGACTTGCGCAAGGCTCTGAAATGAAATCTTTAAATCAGTGGGCAGTCTGCAAAACCCATGGGCCGGGTTGGGGTTCACAGAGAACAGACCAAAGGAAATCGTGTGCATATCCGCCCGCTCAAGTCAGGCAGAAAGGGGAAAGGTCGTAGCCCAAAAAAACGGATACCGGTTGATTGAATAGTTTTTTGCTTTTTTACCAGCGTTCCCACACAAACAAGATGAGACAGTATCCTAAAACTCCGATTATGAATCTTTTAGCCGCTACTCTGCTTGCCATTTGACACCTCACTTTGTTTTCTCGGGTACCCTTTATTTGCTGCCCTCTTTATTTTCCTCTTTTTAAATGGTTGACTGCACGTCATCCTACTGAAACATTTTTTATGCCAGAAGAAATTGATCCCCATACACGGGTCTGATGGTTACATTTTGACGTTTCCGTGTTATGCTGCTGATGTATTTAGTACACGAATGAAAACTGTCTTTTTCGCCAATCTCTGTGTCAGATAAAAATTTTAATCCTCGAAATACTAAATTCCTGATCTGGCGCAGGTATCCGTTCGAAAGCCCATGGAAGAGGATGGATCAGCGGGAAAAGAGTTGGCGGAAGAAATTTGTCATCAAACAAAAAGGATACAATGTGTTTCCGGGAGAGGTGGAAGAACATATTACCCAAATGGAAAGGGTTGATGTTGTGGAAGTGATCGGCGTGAAACATCAGCTTTTTGACGAAGGAATTTTTGCTTTTGTCCGTCCATTTGCAGACATCAGTCTGACCAGCGAGGCGGTGATGGAACACTGTAAAGCCATCGCTTCTTATAAAAGACCCCAGCATATTGAATTATGGCCTTTTGATCAGGAACTGCCGTTGACCCGAAGCACGAAAGTAGACAAGCTTAAATTAATGGAGCTTGCTGATCCCATTGTAGAAAATTTAAGAAATACGGGAAAGTGGGATGCAATTCATAAAGAGTAAGGGCCGCGGCAAAAAATAAATGCGCCACCTGCCACGTCAAAACGAAAAAGCGCTCGTCATCGGATCCGGCATCGGGGGTCTGAGTATGGCCATCATACTCTCATACTTCGGTTTTGGCGTGACGGTTATTGAAAAAAACCGGCAACCCGGCGGCATGCTCCGAAGTTATGTCCGTCGGGGGATTCACTGCAATGTGGGACTGCATTATCTGGGGGCCCTGGATAAGGGGCAGGTCCTTCGACGTCTGTTTGATTATCTTGGGATTACCGAAAAACTGCCGCTGAAACGAATGGGGGTTGATGGCCCGGTGGATCGTTACTATTTCACCAACGCCGTCGCCGGTCCCCGGCAATTTGATATGCCCGCCGGCCTGGATGCATATGAAGTCCAGTTGAAGAAGACTTTTCCAAAAGAGCAAGGAGCAATAAATGGCTTCATGGCGATGCTCCGCCAAAGTGCCGGAGGGCTTGATCGGCTCGAATTTCTTTTCAAGAATCAGTCCATGGCCGATCTGATCGATCAGACTGAACCGCTGTGGGAAGTGCTGGATCGGCTGGGGTGTTCGCCCGGGCTCAAGGGTGTCTTGAGCGTCCCATCGGTCTGGATCGGAGTGCCGCCACCCCTGTGCCCGCAGTTTTACCATATGATGACCCTGGCAAGTTATCTCTTTTCCGCCTGGCGTCTGGAAAGCAATGGCGCCCATTTGGTGAAGGTGCTGGTTCAACGGTTGACCGACCTGGGGGGAAGCGTTCTTTGCGGGCAGGCCGTTCGCCGCATCAATGTTCGCGGGGGGCATGCCACAGGGCTTACCCTGGAAAACGGAGAGCGGCATAATGCGCCCCTGGTGATCGGCACGGTGCATCCCAACGTTGTGGTAGACCTGCTGGGGCCGGAAAACGTCAAACCTTCCTACCGGCGCAGAATTAAAGGGCTTGTAAATACGGACGGTATGTTTTCGGTCAATGCCGTCGTACCCGCCGATGCTCACAAGCCCCTGCCCTATAATTTGTTTTCCATGAAAGCCAATACCGACGGGGCGGTTCATGATGTGATCTATACACAGCTGCGGCCCAGTGGCCGCCCCGAATCTCTATTGCTCACGCTCATTACCGGTGGGCACGACGAATTATGGCGGCAGTGGGAAAGAACACGCAGCGGGTATCGGGGCGCCGACTATGGGGCTGCCAAAATGGCGCTTGCCCGTGGGCTCATTAAAAAGGTTGAGCCGGTTACCGGCCAATTGAAGGGCCTGGAAGTGATTGATACCTACACGCCGCTGACCATCCGGGACTGGGTCAACAGTCCCAATGGCTCTGCCTACGGCGTCATGCGATCGGACAGACAAATGTTATCGGCGGCCCTGTTGAACCGGACCGCTGTTAAAGGTTTGTACCTGGCCGGTCAAAGTGTTATGGCCCCCGGCATTCTGGGAACAATTCTCGGATCTCTGGTCACTGCAAAATTTATCGTGGGACCGGAGCGTTTCAGCAAAGAGGTTCAATTATGAAGATTAAGTGGCTGGCGATGATGTTAATAGTGTTGTTTTCAGTTGATACGGCAACGGCCGTTGGTCTGCCGGGTAACTCACCGACGGATGTCGGCCACACAAACATCGATGTAATCCTGCTGGTTTCATACATCCTGCTGGCACTGGTTTTTTCATTCCTCTGCAGCGTGGCTGAAGCGGTCCTTTTGAGCATTACACCCTCTTACATCGCTGAACTTCATGGCAGAAAACCCAACGTCGCAGTGTTGCTCAAACGGTTGAAACAGGACAACATCGACCAGTCCCTGGCAGCCATTCTCACATTGAACACCATTGCCCATACGGTGGGGGCCATCGGCTCTGGTGCCAAAGCGACGGTGGTTTTCGGCAGCGCCTGGTTCGGCCTCTTTTCGGCGATCATGACACTGATGATCCTTTTCCTCTCTGAAATCATCCCCAAAACCATCGGCGCCGTCTACTGGCGAAAACTGGCCGGACTCACAGCCCAATTTGTCCGGGGGTTGATCTGGTCTCTCTATCCCCTGATCTGGGTCTCGGAAGCGCTGACCCGTCTCATCGCGCGGGGAAGAAGCCCCCATGTGTTCAGCCGCGAAGAATTCGTCGCCATGGCCGGCATCGGAGAAAGCACGGGAAAAATTGACCCACGTGAATCCCGGATTATCCGGAATTTATTTCGATTTGATTCGCTTACAGCCGGGGATATCATGACGCCACGGACAGTAATTTCGGGGTTTCCGCAGGACATGAGCATCACCGAAGCCCTGGATGCCAACCCATCCCTGACCTTCTCGCGACTGCCGCTCTATGAGGCGAATCTGGACCACATCACCGGATTTATTCTAAAGGACGACTTACTGAACGCCAAGGCGCAGGGTCGCGGCGACGTCAAACTCGTAACATTGAAACGGGAACTCAAAACGGTACCCGGCAACATATCCCTTTCGAACCTGTTCGGATTTCTGCTCGACAAACGCCAGCACATCGCTCTGGTGGTCGATGAGTACGGTGGGACCGAAGGTCTGGTAACCACTGAAGATGTGGTAGAAACCCTGCTGGGCATGGAGATCGTCGACGAGATGGACAAGGTCCAGGACATGCAGGCCCTGGCAAGGCAGCAATGGGCCAAACGGGCCAAAGCGCTTGGATTGGACGTCAATGGCAGCTAAATCGGAGGCAGGGAAACAGCGCAGGCATTTACGAGTCCCGGATTCAGAGATCCAAAATCAGCATTTTTTTGTGAACCCTGAACCGCTGAACCCGAGACGCTTTCTTCAAATTAAGATGGGGAAATTTTAGCCAAAGAGAACTTCGTCCCCGTTACCGATATAGAGTTCACTCTTTGACCCGTAACTCGCCGTTCCTTTCACTATGGGGTATCCGAGCTTGACCATTTTCTCAACAGCGGCCAGACCCGTACAGTGATTACAGGCCACCTTTTTGAAATTATATTTGGCCATACCATCGATCAGGTATTCACGTTCAGGCTTTACCGGTCCAAAAGGCGCAATATGGAGCCCCCCATAAACGCCGTACATCTTATCGCCACCAACAATTTTTTCCTGTGCGAAATCCGCCAGGGTCAAAATGCCCTGATGGCAGCAACCGGTAACACAGACGATACCTTTATCTTTCACATTGAAATATAGCGACTGCTCACCACGCACGCGGATAACAATGGGCAGATCAAAAGCAGCCAGCGCACAGCCGTCATAAAGCTTGTTGACCTCTTTGGGTTTGCATTTAACCAATTCACCACGATGGGTAACACGATTCCTGGTATTGGCTTCAAAATACTCAGTCCCCCTCAGATAAAACATCCCTTCAGGATAAAATGTGCTGGGAATAATAACTTTGATATCAGGATTATACTTAAGCGTTGTTTCCAAACCCCAGTAATGATCCAGGTGCTCATGGCTGATGACGAGGGCATCAATTTCACCGTTTTTAAGCATCTTATCGATGCCTTCCCGCTTGAAAGCCTCATCCATGTATTCCCTGCTCCACCCGGTATCCAGGAGAATTTTGTGATGACGTCCATCCAGGGTTTCCATGTCAATCAGCGTGCAACTGCCTGCGGCATTCTTGGGATCCCAGGGAATGGTCCACTGGTTTGTCTTTCCCCCGCCGGCCGCCTTCATCTGGCCAATCAGCTTCTTGGTATCGAACCACCCCAGTTCTGAAACACATCTGACCCTCACGTTCTTACATTGCCCAATGTCATGCTGCCCGGTTGCAAGCGCCTTTGAGGGCCTGCTCAAAACAGCACTTCCAATTCCCAATACCGCACCGCCGATGGCCACGTTCTTAATAAATTCCCTTCTGTTGATCCCTTTCATGATACCCTCCTTGCTGAAAATATTTAGTGAACTCCCTGCAACATTTTTACCAACCATACACGACCGGCTTCACAACCTCCTTGCTTTACAGGTTTGACTGCTCCCTGATAGGCGCATATGCCAAAGCTCCGATTCAGGGCAGGCCTTTTTTCCCATCAAAAATTTTTTTGCAACCCTACTCCATCGTCGCCAAAAAAGCGTCGAGGGCCGCAATGATGTGCCGTTTGACTGTCTTTTCGACGTCATCGGATGAAACCATTTTTTCCTTGAAAAGATCTGCTATTTCACGATGAACGCTTATAGGATCTCCAAAGTCCTCTTCATAAAATTGATAGGTATTTCGGTGCCACAATGTGCAGATACGCAAATTCAGGATAATATCAATCAAGGTCTGATTCTTTGAAGCAGTAATAAAAACGTCATGAAAGGCAATATGTTGCCTGGAGTATTCACCAAAATCTTTTTTCCGAATGGATAAGTGCATACGGTCGAGGCATTTTTCCATTTCATCAAAATGCCCCTGTGTGCTGTTTTCATAGGCAAGACGAGCTGCAAGCCCTTCTAAATTCGCCCTTAACGGAAAAATCTCTTTAACATCCTTTCTGCTTATTTTTTTTACAAATGCGCCTTTCCAGGGGAGTATCTCAACAAAACCTTCATTTTCCAAAACCCTGAAGGCCTCCCTTAAAGGTGTCCGACTGACATCGAATTCCTGCCTTAATTTATCTTCAAGGAGTTGCTCACCCCCCTTAAGCTTTCCGGTCAGTATGCCATCTTTCAGCACATTGGCAATCTGTTGAACTAATGTGAGAGATTTGAAAACCATTATGATATCTTCTCAAGCAAGAAGAGGCTTGATGAACTCCCCCGGAACAATATTACCGATAAACAGATTATCGACAATATGCTGAACAAGGTGATGTTGTCAAGAAAAAGCATACGCTTCCATTAATCGGATAGGCATAAAAACAACAATGCAATGACGCTACCTGCATGTATGAATATTGGCTCGCTACGAGCCTATAGAGACCGGGAAACGGCTTCGGGCATCTGTCAGCGTCCGAAGGCGGTAAAGAAGGCGCTTACAGATAATAAGGGTGTGGGCAAAGCGTTGTTTAAAGGCCATGGGTTTGGATTGAATGATACCTTGACGCATTTTTTTTATGATTTGTTCAAATTCGTTCTCCTGTTCTTCCAGACGCAGAGAAATACGGTGAAAATCCTTATGAGATCGCGCTTGGGACATCAGAAAAATGATCTCAACCAGTCGGGGAATAAAATCGGATTTCTGTTCTGCCAGCACATGGGCCGTTTCGAGATCCACCATGTCCATGCCGGCGCTCTCCTCCGCCAGAAGGCGCAACTGCTCCAACCAGACTCGAATCGGGGCCGCATCCTCTGCTGCCAGCTCCACCTGGCTCTGGAGGATCCGTAGGGTAGACTGAAGTGCCGTCACATCCAGGGGCACCGGGCTGGAAACGCTGTGGCCATGAAACCGGGCGGCAATCTCTTCGCCGATGGCGACAAGTTTTGTTTCAGCAAATTTGATGTTGTCCGAGAATTTCGCCAGAAGATCTTCACGCCACACCAGGAGGTTGATGGTCCACGTAAACAGAACACCCAGAAAAATACCCACCAGCCTTTCCGTGGGTGGCGCCAGGCTCGTCATGGCCCCCAGATCATGAACCGTGGCCAGGATATAACAGAGCCCTGCCTGGCATCCCAGATAGGCGGCACCCGGACGTCCTCCCCAGATGTAGGCGAAACAGAATACAACCGAAAACAGAGAAATACAGAGCACAAGAGTGGATTCCACCTGAAACCCTAAAAATGCATAGCCTGCGGCAGCCCCTACCAGACACCCAGTAAAGCGCAGTAAACCCTTGTGGGTCGTGCTCATGAGGTCCTGTTGCAGTACGGTGATCACCGCCACAGACATGTTGAGCGCTCCCCCCGGAATTTCGGCCCAGAACCAGAACCAAAAGACACACACAATACCCAAAGCCCCTTTGATGGCATATTTGAGGGAAGGGATGTGAAGGGTTCGAGCACGGCCCAGCAGCTTGAACCGGTAAAGGTCGGAACGTTCCTCATATACCCTCTTTTCCGGAACAGCAGCCACCTCGCTAACGGAGTTTTCCCGGGTTTTAAAGGTCAGATCGTTGACAATGCGCCGCAACAGGAAAATCAGTTCCAGAAAGAACAGAAAATCGAATACCCCATAATCCTCTTTTCGAACGTCAACAAGGATTTTTCCATAATCCGATTCCAGACGCACCAGGACTTGTTGGATATTTTCCGCTGACGGTTCTTCGGTATCCAATGACCATCCTTCAGCCTTGGCCACCAGACTCAGCTTTTCCAAAAGATCTTCCATGACCACCCGATGGATATCCTGGTATGCCCGCTCCGGAACCTTCCGGGATAATTCCTGATAAAAGGCGTGGAAATCCTCAATCCGCCGAGTGAGACGATTGATGAGCGCATCCAGGATATCCGAATCTCCCTTGAGCAGCTTCATTTCGAAAGCGGCATCCTGCAACAGCTTCCTTATTTTGCGCGACCCTCGAATCAATTTGCGGTATGACACTTCCACTTCTTCCAAACGGTAATCACATTCCATATATTGACGCACAATCTCCCGAATCCATTCAAGCGTCATGGAACGATACCGTTCAAAGTCCCGTTTAAGTGTTTCGTGGGCGTAATCGGGAAAAAACGCCACATTTACCACCAGGGAAACCAGCACGCCGATGGTAATGGCGGCGCCCCGGTGGACCGTGATATAGACCGTGATATCCGGTTGGGTCATCCCCACCATGGAGATGAGGACGCCGTTCATGATAAAATAGCTCCAGAAATAACCCATACGAGCTGTAACACCCAGGTAGAACCCCAGAACCGACAGACAGAAAAATGCAAGTGTATACGTCAGGTGCAACTGAAGAAAAAGGCCCGTCATCACCACTGCCAGGAAACAACCGCAGCAGGCGCCGCCGGCCCGCATCCACCCTTTTCGAATGGAGGCGGCCACATTGGGCTGCATCATGACCATGATTGTAATGCCGGCCCAGTAGGCTTCTTTTAAGTCCAGGAAGTAAACGAGCATCACCGACACAACGCAGGCCAGAGCCGTTTTGAGGGCCTGACGGGTCTGCCGGGCGCCCCATGCAAAATCATGAAGGGTGAGGGATAGATCGGTATGAATCAGGGTGAGATGGTCCCGCAGGGTCATGGCGCAACACTTTTTTCCGAACCCAGCAGGATCAGGGTCCGGACATCGGCCCCCATACGGAACTGGATGTCCGGAGGAGGATCTTCAATTTTGATCCGGACCGGAAAACGGTACTGAAGCCTGATCCAATCAATGGTGGGGGATATGTAGGGAAGCGCTCCCTGGGGCCTGTCCGTACGGCTGACGCCGGTGCCGATACTGGTCACCCTCCCCTCGAAAATGCGGGAGGGGTACAGGTCGCATTGTATCCATACCTTTTGACCCGGTTTAATCTTACCCACATGACTTTCCTTGTAGTTGGCTTCCACCCAGATTTCCGTGGTTTCCACAATGCCGAACATGGGCTCTCCCACCACCGCGTAATCCCCGGGCCGGATATACATGTTGTTGACGTAACCGGGGTTGGGAGCGCAGATCCGGCACATGGACAGATCATATTCCGCCAGGGCTACCCGGGCCCGGCTGGCATCAATAACGGTGGCCTGTTCCGCCACGGTCGCCAACCAGTATTTCACATTTTCCTTGGCCTGGGTTAATCGGATGGTCACATTGTCCAGTTCCGTTTCAACATCTTCATAGGCCTGCTTGCTCACCGCGTTTTCCCGAACCAGTTCTTTAAATCGATCCCGTTTCTTCACGGCCAGTTTGAATTCCGCGACAACACTTTCGAGAGTCTCCCGGGCCATTTCATATTTGACTTCCGTGACCTTAAGTTGGGCTTGGTCCTGGGCCAGGGTAGCCTTGTGCACGTCCAACACAAGCCGGTAGGGATACTCCTCCAGTTCAATCATCAACTGTCCCTGCTTGACAAGCGCGTTGTTCTGAACATGAACGGCCTTCACGTGTCCCTTAACCCGGGGACTCACCGCCGCCCAGTTGGCCCGGATGTAGGCGTTTGAGGTATAAACCACGACCTCATGGAAAACGATGGCAACTATGATGCAGACTGAAACAAAGAGAAGAAAAAAGACAAGAAATTTTCGAGGTTTTTTCATTTTTTGGCGGACTGGTAAATATCTACCATTTTCTGACCGCCAACGTAATCCGTGGATTCACAAACGGTGATGCTCTCCATTTTATGGGTGATTTCCTTGATACGATCGCACTGTTTCTTAACTTCCTGAAGGCTTTCCATATGGGGATTTTCCTTCATGGCCTCATTAAGCAGCAGGACCATATGCTGCAACGGCTGATTGATCTCGTGACATGTGGCGCCGGCGATCTCAAGGACCCCTTCCAGCTTTTCACAGCTCAGTTGTTCCTTCTGGGCGCGGACCCGGTCCGTGATGTCACGGGTCGCCGCTATCAGACACTTCTCATTCCCATAATCGATCGCCTCAGCAGACCAGAGCATCTGTCGGATTTCCCCGGATTTCATGCGGAACTCCACCTCTAGGTTGCGAACGACTCCCTTTTCCTTAAGGGTCTCGACCATATCAACTCGCTTTTGGGGATCCGCCCAAATACCCAGTTCAACCGAAGTGCGACCCAGGATTTCCGCCCGGATATAACCGGTGGTTTTCAAAAAGGCCTCGTTCACATCCACGTAAAGGCCTTCCAATGTGGAGATGACGAACCACTCAGGACTCGAACGAAAGGCTTTTTCTAACTTGTCCTCTGAAATGTTGAGCGCTTCGCGCGCATGCACACACTTGGTGTTATCCATGAAATACCCCAGGACGGCTTTTCGTCCCTCATAATGTATGGGTATTACGGTCTCGATAATCCATTTGGCCTCATTCTGTTTTGTTAAAATCCGGTGTTCATAGGGGCTCGAAAGTTGACCCTTCAACATCTTGATGGCATTCTCCCTGACAAATTGCTTATCATCTCTTTTCACAATTTCCAGCGATTTCATACGGACTATTTCAGATTCCGAGAAACCGGATATTCTGCAGAACTCGGGGTTTGCGAAAACAAATTTTCCATCTTGAACGATAAAAATGCCGATGGGTGAGTTCAGAAATATATTGGTAAAAAACTCGGGAGGTCCTTCAAAATCGGCCTGAAATACTTTCTGAATATCAGGATGTTGTTCAATGGCCCGTAAAAATTGGCCGGTACGACGTCCCAGACGCCGGCGAAGTATTTCCGTGATTTTCCACATGATACCATAACCGTTATCATGGTCCGCATCCATGAGCCGGATAAATTTTTTACCAGGAATGGCAATAACCTCAGAGGGTTCTACGCAGACGGCGGTAGCGGTGTAGCTGGAACCGGGAAGAAGGGCCGACCATCCAAGTGAAAACCCCGCCTTCATGGCGCCAAGGGAAACGCTGATACTTTCAGAAGCATCCACTTCCAGAAGCACTTTTCCATCCTTCAGCATGTAAAACAAGTCCGCATCATCACCCTGCTGAAATATAATATCCCGCTCGCCAAAAACGCGCATCTCCAATAACGGGACCATTTTTCCCAACATGGAATCACTCACGTTTTCCAGTAGTAAAATTTTCCTCAAATCATCAAACGCAATCATGTTATGGTCTCCGCTTTTTTTACGTAAAAATAAAAATCAACACGAGGAACAGGGTTGATACACCGACACCGATCCCAATGGGCACGGTCCCCCCCATCATATCCGCATACAGGTTCATTTTTTTCATCCTTAACCGTTCTCCCCGAAGCCCCATGAGAATCCATATGCTCACCATCACGATCAGGGAAAGTCGTGCGGCAATGTCTTTGGAAACTGCGCCCAGGGTTCCAACAATACCTTTTACGAAAACACGGTCACAAAAACGGTTCAACCCGTTTAGAAAACGATCGAAAATAAGGAAGAAAAGTTTCCCTCCTTTGCGGTAAAACCAATCCGCATCCAGATTGATGCACCGGATCTCCGCCGGATAAATGCCGGCCCGCAGAAGCAGTGTAAACGCCAGTGCCGAGAAGAACAGAAGCTGTGTCTGGCCCACCACATGAGGCGCCGTATAGGGAACATAATCCACGGGATATGGGAGCAATGCATACAGGGGAGCGGGATAGGTACCGATAAAAATGCACAAAAACGCTGCAATCCCCATGGCCAGAAGCATGTGGAGGGGTGCTTCTTTCGGCCGCAGGCCCGAATCATGTGAAAAAAAGGCAAAATAAGGAATCTTGATGCCCGCATGGTGAAACACACCGGCCGAGGCAAAGAGCAGAATAAACCAGACAATTCGCATGTGCCCGCCGGCAGCGGCATCCATCACCATGGATTTACTTACAAAACCGCTGAAAAGTGGAAAAGCGGAAATGGAGGCAGCCCCCACCATGCAGAATATGCAGGTCAGCGGCATGGTCCGGTACAATCCGCCCAGGTCCGTTCCGTTGATTTTGCCCGTTCGGTACATAACCGCACCCATGGACATAAAAAGAAGGCCTTTGAACAGAATGTCATTAAAGGCGTGGCATACGGCGCCGTTAATGGCCAGGGCCGTCCCGATGCCGATGCCGCACACCATGAACCCCACCTGGTTCACCAGGCTGTAAGCCAGAACGCGCCTCAAATCATTTTCAATGACGGCATAAAAGATGGGGAATCCCGTCATAACCGCCCCGATCCAGATGAGGGCCTCGGTCCCGGGAAAACTGCGCGCCAGGGCATAGACCGCCACCTTGGTGGTGAAAGCACTCAGAAAAATGGTACCGGTGATGGTGGCCTCGGGGTAACTGTCCGTGAGCCACGGATGAAACAGGGGCCAGGCACAATTGAGGCCGAATCCCAGAAAGATGAGATAGCTACCCAGCCCGTTCAGCCCCAGGTAATCAAATTGTATGGAACCGGTCTGGTTCACATGGATCACAATGCCCGCCAAGAGGCACAGGCCCCCGGCCGCATGCACCAGCAGGTACCGGTACCCCGCACCCAGTGCGGCTTCTGTTCGACGGGCCCAGATCAGGAAAATGGAACATACGGTCAACATTTCCCAGAAAATGAAAAAGCTGAAAAGATCACCGGCAAAAATCGCCCCCAGGGCGCTTCCCGCATAAAGGAGACCCATTATCTGCTGAAGATTGTCTTTGACATGGAGCGCGTAAAGGATGGCGATAAAACTGATGAGGTGAAAAATATAGGCGAACAACAAACTGAGCTTGTCCACCCGTCCCAGAACCAGGTGGTAGTCCAGAAAATCGATCCTGAAATGGGTGCCCTCCCCCAGATACATCAAATTCAGGAAGCCGATCACGGGGATCAGAAGCAACCAGGCGCTTTTGAGGCGTACCGGAATGAAGGGGACCAGCAACGCGCCCACAACGAAAATAATTACCGGAGGAACCGCATCAGTCATAGTAGTCCTCGTCTCTTTTGACCAGGGGCCGCAGAAAGTATTTCGCCACAATCACCAGTACCACGCAGGCTACAAACCCATAGACCGCAAAAAACTCGGGCCAGGCTTCCCAGCCGAAATGAGGATGCTTGTGGAGCAGGAATTCGATCAGCAACAGCACCACGAGGGATGCGTAAAAACAGCCCAGCAGGATTTTGACGTTTTTAGGATTGTCAAATAGATACTTTTTTTCAGAGTTCTCTTTTTTGCCGGATTCCGCTTCAGGCTCTTTCATTGGTTTTTCTCCAGCTTAAAAAATTCCGCAATTCAAAACAGGGTGTTGAATAGAATCAGCGCCAGATAAAGTGAGCCCACCGTGATGGAAATATAAAATGCACCCCTGTATCCCTGCACCGGCTCATGGCTGAGCTCCATTATCTCTTTATTATCTTCAGTCATTTAAATACTCCTAATTCCCCCCGATAAACCGGACCGCCATGCTTGCCAACTTGAAGAAAGGCTGCGGATAAAAGAACAGGGCAACCGAGATAAAGGCGGTTATCACCGGAGGCCCTACGCAGAAAATTGGCGCTTCCTCGACCCTGTTTTCAAACATGGCCTTCTCAGGCGGAGGGAAAAAAGCCCGGTAAACCACCGGCATGAAATATGCGGCATTGAGCAGGGAGCTTGAAAGGAGCACGAACAGAAACGTCATCCGGTTGGCTTCCAATGTCCCCAGCACCAGGTACCACTTGCTGATGAAACCGCCCGTGGGCGGAAGCCCGATAATGCTCAGGGAACCCACAAAAAAGGCCCCCATGGTCCAGGGCATTCGCCTGCCGATACCCACCATCTCGCTGATGTTTCTCTTTCCCGTGGCCACGAATATGGCACCGGCGCAGAAAAACAGGGTGATCTTTCCAAAGGCGTGCATGGCAATATGGAGCATGCCGCCGGTTATTCCCTTGGGGGACAAGAGACCCACCCCCAGAATAATATACGACAATTGGCCGATGGTGGAAAAAGCCAGCATCCGTTTGAGGTTATCCTGGCTGAGGGCAATGAGCGATGCCACAATAATGGTCACCGAAGCAATGGCACAGATCATGACCCCCAGATTGAATTCGCTCAACAGTTCCGTGCCGAACACCCCGGTGATAATGCGGACGATACTGAAAACGCCCACTTTGACGACGGCCACCGCATGCAGGAGCGCACTCACGGGTGTCGGGGCAACCATGGCGGCCGGCAACCATCCGTGAAAGGGCATGATGCCCGCTTTGGCAAACCCGAAGATGAAAAAAACCAGCAGGACCGCCGCAAGCCCCTGGTTGCAGGCACCTGCCAGGAACCCCTGGTTTGAAAATTCCAGGGTACCGGTCAAATGGTAACAGACCAGCATGGCGGGCAGGACCAACCCAATGGAAGTTCCCAGAATGTAGGTAAGGTATTTTCGGCCCGAGGCCCGTGCCTCCCGGTCCTGGTGATGGGTCACCAGCGGGTACGTGGCCAGAGAGAGCATTTCGTAGAAGAGATAAAGGGTCAGCAGATTGGCCGAAAACGCTACGCCGATGGTGGCGGACAGGGCCAGGGCAAAAAAAACAAAATATCGCGTCTGGCTGTGTTCCTTAAGCCCACGCATGTACCCGATGGAATAGGCGCTGGTCACAATCCAGAGGGATGCCGCCACACAGGCAAACAACATGCCCAGAGCATCCACCCGGAATTTGATGGCCACCCCCGGAACCACCTCGGCCAGGGTATAGACAATCTGGCCGCCCTTCAAAATCACGGGCAGCATGGAGAGAATCAGCAGAAGTTTCACAACTGCCGCGGCAAAGGTCCAGCCTTCTCGAATATTGGGTTTTTTGCACAGGACCAGGAGCGGCACCACGCAAATGGACACCAGAACCGCGATCAGGGGTTTTATGGAAATGATGGGTTCCATTAATCAGCCTAAAAGCCCTGTTTGAGTAAAATGGGATTAATAAGATGGTTCACAATACCTCCCGTGTAGAGTCCCACCACAATCAGACCGACAGAGACAATGAGCAAGGGGACCAGCATGCTCGCGGGTGCCTCCATTACACCCTCCCGGGATGAACCGTGTCCATGATGATCCTCAAAATCCCCGTAGTAACTGATCTCAATTACTCTGAAGAAAAGGATGACGTTTACCAGGCTGCTGAACAAAAGCGCCGCGACGAACTCATACTGTCCGGCCGCAAGACCTCCGGATATGAGGTACCATTTGCTGAAAAACCCACAGGTGGGCGGCACGCCGATGATGCTCAAAGCACCCGCCACTAAACAGGCCATGGTCACGGGCATTTTCGAAAACAACCCTTTCAGCCGATCCAGGTCCAGTTCGCCAATACGGTAATAGATGCTGCCGGCGCAGAGAAAAAGACACATTGTCATTATGGCATCGTTAAAAATGTGAAGGATAGCCCCGGTCATGCCGGCATTGTTACCCAGCCAGGCACCGCCCATCATGTATCCGATTTCAGAAACGATAATGTAACAGAACATCCGTTTCAGGTTTTTCTGGGCCAGGGCAAAAACGGCACCCGCCACAATGGCCAGGCTCGACAGCCACACCATTGGATCTCCCATTTTCAGGATTACAAAGGCAAAATCAACAGAGAAGACGGTAAGGATGAGCCGGATGAGCACATAGACCATCACCTTGGTCATCAGCGGTGCAATCAGGCTGCCGGCGGCCGTAGGCGCAAAACCGTAGGCATTGGGCAACCACATGTGCAGGGGAAAAAATGCCATTTTGATCCCCACCCCCACCATGCAGAAGATGAAGGCCATGACAACGGCACTGCTGTGAAAGAGCGGTGGCAGCAGAGTTGCCACATCCACCATGTTGAGCGATCCGGTCATGATATACAGGTAACCCACCCCCA
>Ga0222678_1000305_pt1 | contig 23957 bp, 28 predicted proteins | sample AntAcemetagen937_FD_179801 | JGI IMG/M metagenome (GOLD analysis project Ga0222678, IMG submission 179801) | Saline water microbial communities from Ace Lake, Antarctica - #937 | ecosystem: Environmental > Aquatic > Non-marine Saline and Alkaline > Saline | place: Antarctica: Ace Lake... | reverse complement strand
AAAATACTTTGCGGATTTTGGGCTAAAAAAAGATGCAAAAAAATATGTGAGGCTTTTCAAGCTTACCCGGGATGAGAAGAAGACAGTCAAAGATGAAACCATCACCCTGATACACAAGGATGGGTCCCCCCTGCTTTTTAATGCCAATGGGGCTCCAAACTTCGACAGGGAGGGTAACGTGACAGGGGTGATAGGTCTTCTTAAAGACACGGAATATGTCAATGAAAATGAGACACACGATCCAAGAAATTAAACTCTAATCATACAGCACCGAATCTGCTGCAGGTTTGTTTATCCAAGCCGCTTTTGGCAATATCGGGGGTTTTGGTACATTTCCCTTGAATCTTTTGGGGTTAAGGTCAAAAGCCGATTTCAGGACCTGGGCTCGATCTTCATAGATATTTTGTGCCATGCCATAGTGGACATTTTCCGGTGTCATAAGAGCAATACCTGAATGATAATGCTCTTGGTTGTACCATGGAAAAAACCGTTGGCAAAAAGCCCTCGAGTCCTGGATTGAGCCAAATCTGCCAGGGAACTCAGGGCAATATTTGAGGGTCTTGAACTGTGATTCCGAGTAAGGATTGTCGTTACTCACATAAGGGCGGTTATGGGTTTTGGTTATTCCCAAATCAGCGAGAAGCTGTGCCACCCCTTTGGATTTCATGCTCGAACCACGGTCTGCATGTAGGGTCAGTTGTTCTGGCTCAATGTTCTGTTTTATGCAAGACTGTTCAATAAGCCTCTTAGCCAAGGCAGTACTTTCTCGATGAGCAACCATCCAACCGACAACATAACGACTAAAAATATCCATGATAACGTACAGATAGAAGTAGGTCCACTTGACAGGACCTTTCAGTTTCGTGATATCCCAAGACCAGACTTGATTGGGCATAGTTGCCAGCAATTCAGGTTTCGGATAATTTGGGCGCTTGACCTGGCGGCGCCGATCCTCAACGTTGCCGTGTTCACCGCTTAGGATACGATACATTGTCGATATAGAGCAATAATAGACGCCGTCATCGAGAAGGGTGGCATAGGCCTCATAGGGTGTTTTATCCTGAAATTGCTCAGAATAAAGGGCATCAAGCACAGACTGCTTTTCAATGGGACTAAGGGCCAAAGGAGGCGTTGGCCTCTCGCTGTTAGCTTTTTGAGGCTGGTTCCTTCTGTCGAGATATCTGTAAAATGAGGCTCTGGGCACGTTAAATGCTTCACAAGCCGGTTTCTTGCCGGTATCATTGCTCAGGCTAAGGGCACTGTTCATGAGCTGCTCCCTTCGTTCTCGTCGTGATTCTGGGCTATCCCCAGGATCTCTGAGATTTTTTTTTGGGCATCAATGATGAGTTCAGCCTGTTTCAGCTTGTTTTGGAGTTTCTGATTTTCTTTTTGAAGTCTGGCAACCTCCGGAGCCAGAGGGTTTTTAGTCTGAGCTTTTCGTCCACGCTTTTTTGGCGACATGGCTATAAGTAGCCCTTCATCCCTTTGCTTTCGCCATGTTATCAAGTTGGACGAGTAGAGCCCTTCTTGGCGTAAAAGAACTCCAAATTGTCCCGGCTCAGCACATGCGTCAGCTTTTTTAAGCATCCTGAGTTTATATTTTGCAGTGAATTTTCGACGGGGCCTCTTTCCAGTGACTTCAGAATCAGGCGGCGAAAAATTGGGGATTTTCGCGGCGGAGGGCTCACCTCCAGTCGCCCTACGGGCTCCTTCCGGTGCCCCCTCCGGGAAAGCCTCCCCGGTACCCTTGTTACTCTGATTAAGTGATATTGTCTTCATAGTGATTCTCCTTACCCGCCCTACACTAATTTATCAAGGGGTAAGTGTCTCACTTTCATTGACACAGAGGGGAAGGGACATTGCATCTTGGTTATGGTTTTTATTAGACCTCAGTTAAATAGGCTTGCGCAGACTTCGAAAGGGGCGTTTTGCAAAGGTCTCGTTTGAAATTGCACAGGGCAGGCATGGCTCCGCCTCTTCAGTTACATCCACTGATATTGCCTAACTTATCGATTTCAAATGATATTCTTACGTATCAGACGTCAGTCATCGAGGCCCGTTACCAAAGAGTGGATAGTTTGTCTAAAGAAATTCCAGCAGTTGCTGCATCTTTCAGTTTCTTTCCATTCCCATCAAAAAGAACGGCAATATCAAAGGATTCCTGGTTATAGTTTCTCAAACCTTTCAGGTCCTCGCATTGACCGATAAAAATCATTCTCAAACTTTTCTCTCTTATTATGGAATCAAGGAGCCCGCCCACGACAGAAGGCCCTACAAAAAAAACGCGGCAATGATCTTCCTTTTCAACGGCGGCCAATTTATCTGCCAATCTATCTCTAACGTCATTGTATTCCTTCAACTTCAACATCACAAATTTGCCAGTTAAAGAAGCCTTGGCCTCAAGACCCTTTGGCGTCAAGTTGTAAACGTATTTAATCTTTCGGGAACTTCTGCGGAAATTTCCTATCTTAACAAACCCCCTTTCCAGGAGGCCCTTAAGGACATAATTCACCTGACCAAGGCTCACACCTGCATGCTCAGAAAGCTCTCGTTGTGTGGTAATTTGATGGCTATCTAAGGCATCTAAGATATGAAAATCTTTTTCCGAAAGCTCCATAAGGGCATTCCGTTTGTTAAAGTATTCAAGGGTATAGACCGATTGTTCAGACTTGAACAAGGTTCATACACTGAACAAGTGTATTTGTCAAGAAAAAAAGAAGGTTGGGACCTCTGGCAGGCCAAAATTAGGGAGTGAGGGGGAGTATTACATCAATGATGTCTCTTTTCACAGGCCTGACATCGGCAGTATAGATCAGCAGACCTCTGCCGAAACAGTGGGCCAACCGGCAGAGAATCCCCTTGTATTCCTTATGCTGAAAGGTGAACTTCACTTCGGCTCCGCTGTGGGCCTTCAGCCATTTTGAGAGTGTTTCCCTGTCGGCGCTGTTGGCGTGATGGAGAAGTATGTAACGAACCCCATTCAGCTTGCCTACGGAGCTCTTGAGGGCCTCGGATGATTCCATAACCTCGCACTGGAGCTTTATCTTGTCCTGACAAAACCCCGGGAATGCGGTCAATAGAAGCAAAGGCCACAGACATAGCAAAATCCATCTTTTCTTACTTTTCCTAATCATGATTTGCACTCCTCAGGTTACGGGTTTCGAGTCGAAGATCCCGTCTTTAGCGGGATTGCGGGTTCCAGGTTGCAAGTTGCGAATTGAATTCAACGGGGCATCCATGGGTTATGGATTGATGATTTGATGTTCCTTTATCAACTCTAAGGCTTTTTGCGCCGATTTCATTGCATCCTCTTTGTATGAGTGAATAATCATGTCAATGGGGGATAGTATCTCTTTAGGGATTATTATTTGTCCTTATAGCGTTTCTATCTTCACCATTATTCAACCCAATTTTCCAGATGAAGGCTATCAACTCTTTCAAATTCTTTGATATTATTGGTCACCAATGTCATGTCTCGCGATCGGGTCAGACCTGCTATGAGGAGATCATAAGGACCAATTGGCATTCCTTTATTTTCAAGTTGAGCACGAATAATTGCGGCTTCTATGGCAGAGGAACGATCCAGGTTAATAAGGCTCAATGGCAAAAGGAATTTGGCAAGGGCATCCTTGGAACGTTGCGGATATTGACTTTTTTCGACTCCATATTCAAGTTCGAATAGGGTAATTATGGAAATTGCAACATCCTGTGGTGAATGTTGCCTGAATCGCTCGAGAACCCCCGGTGGACGTTTTTTAATAAGGTATATGCAAATATCGGTATCAAACAGGTAGTGCATTAGAAAGACTCTCTCTTCTGCATGGCAGGCTGATTACGTCCGTCTTTCATAAAGTCTTCTGGAAATTCACTGAGAGAGTCGAACAACGAGTCCCATGTCGTTTCTATCGGCTCCAGTACAACCTGGTTGCCGTTTTTGAATATTTTCACCTCATTACCAGGAATTCTAAATGCCTTGGGTAGCCTTACTGCTTGAGAACTGCCATTTTGAAATAATTTTGCTGTTTCCATTTTATTACCCCTCCTTATCGTATATACGTTTAGTATATACATGAATATCCTCAAAGTCAACCGAGAAAAAAGAGGGATATGGGGGACACATTGGGATCGTGCGTTTAATAATGCTGATAAAAAAGGGGAGTTCTTCAATGTTTGGCACGGATTTCACGGATGACGCTGTTTTTATTATTGGTTTATGGTTAAATTTGCGCCGCTCTCCGCATGGAACCCTGGCTGAAGATTTACTGTGGGAGCCGTGAAGGTGACTGTTGCCCCGCTTTCAATTGTGACCCCCGTACTTACGGTGATTGATGTGGTTCCAACGCATTCGCATGTCAACCCCGAGGGAAATGTAACATTCTCAGGAACGACTTCATCACCTGAGCACTCAGGGCAAACTGAAAGAGTGGCCACGGCAGCCCCCAGGTTGACCCTCGGCTTGGTGATGCTGACCTTTCCGTCAGTGATAGAGTCACCCGTGCCAAGTTCGCATGAAGGATCTCGTCATTTTCAATCGAGAGCACATCAGGGTTGTCAATCAGACCTTGAAGTCCTTTCAAAGACACTTCTGCTGAAAAACCGAAGACGTATCTAAACTTGTTGGTAATGTGAACCTGACTGGGATCCAAGGCATCAATAACTCTTTCTTGAGCCGTATTAATGCTTTTCTCCAGGTTGTGCCGGACTTTCATATTCTTCATGTTCTGAGTTTGACTAAAGGCTGACGGGTTGCGGAGATTGACAATCATGCGCGTTTTTGATTTGCCCTCCATAAAATCTTTCAGCACCATTTGAGGACGATTTATTTTCGGGTTATGCATAAAGGATTCGATTTTGCTGGACAATGGTTCATAGGAAAGGCAGATGGAGGGGGGAAGGCAAATAGCGTCATAATCAAGAGAAACACCTGCAAAACTCCCCCTTTCTCCCAATGTCGGTGTTGCGTTCGGATTTTAATCCTCGAAATATTGACTGGATTTTGTTGTCTCACACAGAGGGCACTGGGTCACAGGGATTTAGAACGCCCTCTTTCATTTTCCGAGATCCGCTCTGTTTCTGAGTTCATGTCTCAAAAGTTGGATCTAATTACACTACATGGTATGGTATGGGTTATGGGTTGATGATTTGATGTTCCTTTATCAGATCCAAGACCCGTTGGGACGCCGCCATTGCATTCTCTTGATCGGAGCAAATCACCAGGGCAGGGTTCTCCGGGGGTTCGTACGGCGCTGAGATGCCGGTAAACTCCTTGATGACCCCGGCCCTTGCCTTCCCGTAGATCCCTTTCTGATCACGCGCTGCACAGACGTCAACCGGGCATTCAATATAGATTTCCATAAACCGGTCCTTCCCTACCAGTTCCCGGATACTCTCTCTATCCTTCCTGTAGGGAGAGATAAAGGCGGCAATGCCTATGATCCCCGCGTCAACATAGAGATTGACCATTTCACCGATACGCCGGATGTTTTCTTCCCGGTCCTCTGGCGAAAAACCGAGATCACCGCACAGGCCGTGCCGAACATTGTCGCCGTCAAACACATAGGTGGAGCAGCCCAAATTATAAAGCTGTTTTTCGAGGTAACGGGCGATGGTGGATTTACCCGAAGCCGAAAGCCCGGTAAACCATATCACCACGCCCTTGTGGCCGTGCAATTTTTCGCGGTCTTCGCGGGTGAGGTACCCGTTAAACCAGGTAATGTTGTTTTTTTCTTCGGGTTTATCGTTCATTTTCCCTGCTCTCGTATTTGGAAATATAGCCGCAAAAAGGCACAAAAAGCGCAAAATGGTTGGAGCGTTAATAGGCGAGCATGTCTCATTCTATGAGTTCCGGTGAATTTTAGCGCAACATCGGGGTCAATTTATGAGGTTCAAGAATCGTTTCCAGTGCGGCCATGACCAGTAAATGATGAAGGCCTTTCCCTTCACCGAGTCAAGGGGGACAAATCCCCAATATCTGCTGTCGTAACTGTGATTACGGTTATCCCCCATAACAAAAAGGTGGTCTTTTGGCACCGAAACAGGTCCAAAACGGGTTTTCCCTCCTGGATCAACGGCTCTTCTTCCCAGATTCGGGTAATAACCGTATCTGTCCTTGAAAAGTTCCCCATTAATATAGATTTTGTTTTCGACGATTTCGATCTTATCACCAGGCAGACCGATGACCCGCTTGATGAAATCCTTACTCTCATCCACAGGATAGATAAATACGATCACATCATCGCGCTTGGGCTCACTGATCGGGATCAATGTCTTGTTTATAAAGGGGATCTTAATCCCGTACAGGAATTTGTTAACCAGAATATGGTCGCCTACCAAAAGGGTAGGTTCCATAGAGCCGGAGGGAATCTTGAACGCCTGCACCACAAACGCGCGTATAAAAAGCGCCAGGATAATTGCAATAACCGCTGCCTCGGCATACTCACGAAAAACACTCTTCTTTTTCAGGTTGCTTTTTGCTGTTTGAACTTCCAAAAGGACCTCCCTGTAGATATTTTTAGGGAATCTAATCTTTCCCGCTGACGTTTGTAAAGGAAATTTTCACATCTCTTTTACCTCTCACAGCCACAGCCTCATTTTATCGTAGACTTCCTGTTCGTAGAGTATTCAGCCTTCCTCTTATCCCCCAGGCAAAACAGAAGGGAGTTCGATCCTCAACACAATATCCTTTCCTTTGCGAAGAACATCAATCTTGCCGCCGTGTCGGTGGATGATGATCTTGGAAAGGGGCAGATCATGCACGGTGGATTCAGCCTTTCCTGTAAAACGAGGGAAAAAGAACTGCTCCAGATCATCTTCTGCCAACCCCTCGGCCCTGTACCTGATTGTAACAGCCGGGTTTTCGTCTTCCAGCATTGTGGAGACAAAGAGTTTTTCTCCCTCGGGCATGGACAGGACCGAGTGCTTCAATAGATTATCAAGGGCCTTTCTAAGCAACCCCTCATCTCCCTGAATACCAGTGACGGATGAAGAAAAGGATTCCATTAGATCAATCCCTTTTGCCTCGATCTGATCTTTCAGATCCTTAAGGGAGGATCGGAGGAGGTAGTTCAGATCCACTTTCGACAAGGAAAGGGTAAACGGCTCTATGGAAGAGAGGATGATCTTTAAAATGTGCTCAAGTCTGGCCACCTCTTCAACGATGATATCCGCGAATTCCCAATGTTTGTCATCCTCAGGTAGGGAGTCTCTTAGTCGGCGTGCAAACCCGCCGGCAGTAGTCAGAGGGTTTCTCATTTCATGGGCAAACCGTGCCGATATTTCGCCCAATACTTTGACCTCCTCGCTCCGCAGGGCCGCTTCCTGAAGCCTTTTCAACTCGGTAATGTCTACCATAATCCCCTCAAGCCATTTGAGCTTCCCCTCATCATCTTTGAAGGGAATGGCATGATCTATAAGTGTAAGCCTGTGTCCCTCCTTGTCCTTCACTTCCCGTTCAACGCGAAACCCCTTTGAATGCTTCTTCAAAGATCTCAATATCTCTTCACCCTGTGCCCGGTTACATCCCCAGATCTTTTCCTGCCAAAACCTACGGTTCCCGACCACTTCATCGGCGGTATATCCCAATTTTTCGGTAAAATACGGATTAATAAACTCCGTGGTCCCGTCATATAAGATCCTGTATACACTGAGCGGCAGATTATCAACCAGGGTGCGATATTTTTCCTCCGAAGAGACCAGATCTGCGGTTCTTTCCCGGACCCTCCTCTCTAAGGTCTTTGCATAATCCTCTATTTGCCTCTCTCTTTCTTTCAGGGAATCCAGCATGGTATTCAGAGATCGGGTCAACAGTCCGATTTCATCGTCAGGACATGACTCCAGACGGGTCTCCCTCTTTCCCTCGGCTATCTCCTCGGCCTTGGTTACGATGTCTTCTATGGGCCGGATGAAGAGTATGGCAACCGCCCATATCAGGCCAAAAGAGATGAGAATCCCGGCCACCCCCACAAAAATCATCAGGTTTCTTGTCTTTGACAATCGCCCGACTATTGATAAACGGGTTGCGTTTATTTCCACCACAGCGACCACATCTCCGAAGTAGTCTCTTATGGACCCCACTAAGATGCAGCTCGCTGGATGGCTGGGTGGAGAAATCGAGATTATCGCGTTTTCAGGTGGACCTTCAGCGAGATGTTTAGCCGGACAGGAAGGCTTCACCTCTCGCATGGTGGTGGAAAGAAGAGTGTAAGACTCACCCTTTTTTTCATATACGGTGAGGTCAGCGTCCCAGCTCTCCTTTAGATCTTCTAAAAAGGGCCTTCCAAACGGGTATCCGATCTCAAAACTGCCCGCCAGCTTATCCCTGTAATATACAGGGACAACCCCTCGAATGCCTAAGCCCGTCAGGCCCCATTCAAGACTCGCTATTCCCCTGCCGCTTTTCATGACATCCATGATCACTTTTCTGTAGGAGATCTTCTCTCCAGGCATATCCGGGGCATGAACCCGCAAGAATGCCTTGCCGGGAGGAATATGAAAATGGAACTGCTTTATTCCGAAATCTTTTTTCAGGCGTTTATACAGAGGAAAGGCATAGTCGTAAAGGCCCTTAAAATCTCTATTTGCCAATAACGCCTGGACCCGAGGATCCTCAGTGACGATGGTAGCCATGGAAAGGGCCTGGTCCCCCTTGTGCCGGATCCTCGTCAAAAAAAGGTGGTAGAAATCGAGGATCTCCTTTCGCTCTTCCCGCTTAATGATATCTTGCTGGGAACTCAGGCCGATATATACCAGCATCGTAGTCCCAACGAAGGAAAAGAGAAGAAAGGGGATCAAGAACTTCCATTTCAAACTGATACCCTGGATTCTGTATATGAAGTCTGATAGCATAAAAAGTGCCTAAAATGCCTAAAGTTTGAAGTGCCTAAAATGCCTAACCCGGCGAAGCCGGAACCAAATTGAATATTGACTATTGAATATTGACTATTTGTGGTATCGCTTCGCTCTGTCTTTTCTAATAAAAACGATGGAATTCCTTAAATATTCAATCTAACCATGACGTAAATCATGCGTAAACATGATGTGATTTTGAAATTTAGGTACTAAATCCTTACATTCCTCAATCCATGTAAAAAGGATTTTTTCATGACTGTCAATCTTGATGCCCATGTAAAAAGTCAGAAAGCACCCGTTATTGTCATTCCCGCGAACGCGGGAATCCAGGAAAATCAACCATTTATGGACTCCCGCATTCGCGGGAGTGACAGTTTTGGAGACTTTTTACGAGGCCATCAATCTTCAATTGTCAATATTCAATATTCAATTGCCGTAGGAGACCAGGGGCATCTTTTTGATGTCATTGAGGATTCTTCTCTGTCTTTTCAATACATAAGGACTTGGGTTTGTTGGAGACCAGCGGTGTGGGCTCGGGAGGATGGCCGCTAACAGAGCGGCCTGGCGCTGGGAAACACGGGCGGATGAAATATGGAAATAGGTCCTTGAGGCTGCTTCGACCCCCATGATCCCCTTTCCCCAGTCCACCGTGTTCAGATAGATCTCAAGGATCCTCTCTTTGCTCCAAAATATCTCAACAAGGACTGTATAGTAGACCTCCAAGATCTTTCTCCATAAGCTTCTCGCGGGCCAAAGAAATACCGTCCTTGCGGTCTGCATGCTAATAGTGCTTGCACCCCGGAAACCCTTTCTTGAAACCATATCTCTCATGGCTTCATTTATCTCCGTAAAATCGAATCCATTATGAGACAAAAAGCGTTGATCTTCACCTGCAAGAACCGCCTTTCTGATATGGGAAGCTATCTCATTTAGCGGACACCATTCATTTATTGACGCAACCTCCTTGCCTGACCCCATGTTCCAGATGTGCTCCCAGGCACTTATCACAGTAAAGGGTGGGTTTATAAACCTCAACAAGACCACCTGTAACACACTCAGAATCACAAGAACGAACAGAGCAGTTCCTATCCATTTTAGAATCCGGGGTAAAAACCTCTTTTTCCTCTTCTTCTTGGGCAAAACAGAATTACCCCTGATCTTCCTTCACGTCTTCCCATGCCCGGTTCATCTGATCTAAGGTAGCCTCTTCCAGCCCTATTCCAGAATCGGCTAATCGTGCTTCCATCTTCTCAAAACGCTCTAAAAACTTCTGATTTCCCTTTCTCAGGATATTTTCCGCGTTTGCGCCCGAGTGTCTTGCCAAATTCGTCAGGCTAAAAAGAAGATCGCCCATCTCCTCGACAATCCCTTCCTGATCCCCATCGTTTATAGCAGATCTTAATTCCTCAACCTCTTCCTGGACCTTTGTCCAGATCTCATCCCGATTTGCCCAATCAAACCCGACCTTGGAGGCCCTTTCACTCAACCTGTGCGCCCTTAAAAGGGCCGGTAACCCTGAAGGGATACTCTGAAGCAAAAACGAGGTCTCTTTGGACTTTCCTTTTTCCGTCCTCTTTATTTTTACCCAGTTGGATGAAACATCTTCAGCGCTCTCTACCCTTGTGTTGCCGAAAACATGGGGGTGCCTGCGGGTCATCTTTTCGGTGATCCCTTCAACGACCTCATTGAAATCAAATTCCCCCCTCTCTGATGCTAATTGGGCCAGAAAAAGGATTTGAAACAGAAGATCACCTAACTCTGAGCAAACCTCCTCGGGCGATGAGTCTTCGAGAGCATCTAAGACCTCATAAGCCTCTTCAAGAAGGTATATCTTGATGGTGGAATCTGTCTGCTTGGCATCCCACGGGCAACCTCCAGGACCTCTGAGTCGGGTCACCAACTCCACGAGGGATCGAATTGCACCTGCTAATCTATCTGTGTCCATCTGCCCCGGTGGCGGCCTCGATCTTTTCCGAAATGGCCTTCTCGATCCTTTCCTTCTGTCCGACAAATTGCTTCTTCAAATTCTGATAGGCACCGGGAGACAGGAGTCCAACGATGGACTGGTAAGAATTGATAATGGTGGGCGCCAGTTTTGAATCAGTTATGAGATTTGACTTCGAAGGGACAAAAAAGGTAAGTAAAACGATAGCAAAATAAGTTATGATAACACCCTTTAAGACAGCTAAGGCCGCACCTAAGGTCCTGTCTGCCCAGCCTAAAAAGATTTTCTTGACTAATTTTTTCAGCAACCAGCCAACAACATTGCAGAGGACGAGGACAACCAAAAAAATAAGCGCAAAACTGATCAAAGGAAGGAATTTCCCTGATGGAAGGAAGGGCTTCAAGAAATCCGTCATCTGCGGTTGATAAACAGAAGCAAACCAGATGCCTAAGATGACCCCTGCAAGAGATCCTATCTCCCGGATAAATCCCCGGAATATGCCGCGCACTATCAAAAAGACCATGCAGGCAATTATGATCACGTCAAGCAGATTCATATGGCTTTATAACACAATACAGGGAGATCTTCAAGAACTTCAACGTCTAATCAGCAATGGATTGAAATGCGTGTCGTGGTCATAGACATCTAATCCTTCATGTCGCTTTAAAAAGCCTACCACTTTATATGTAACAGGTGTAGCAGCGGCCTCATAGGCAGATTTAACGAGCCATTGTGTAATGACGGCAAGGACCAAGGCCCTGGTTGGGATAGTTCCGGCAAAGGCCAAAATAATAAACACTAAGGAATCGACCCCCTGGCCCACCAATGTGGAGGCTATCGTACGAGTCCACAACCAGCGGCCTTTTGTGGCTATTTTCATCTTTGCCATTACATAGGCGTTAAAGAACTCTCCAACGAGATAGGCCAAAAAAGAGGCCGTTAGAAGCCTTGGCGCATATCCCAATATTCGCTCGTAAGCGGTTTGCCCATCCCAGAATGAAACCGGGGGAATTATCTGGCCCAACCAGATAACAACTACTGCTAAGAGATTGCAGAAGAATCCTAACCAGATGACTTTTCTCGCCTGAGAGTACCCATACACTTCGGTCAGGACATCCCCCGTAATATAACTGACAGGGAATATGATTACACCTGCGGGCAAAATTAGCCCTAACACCCCTATCAGTTTCACCGAAGTTATGTTCGCACTAATCAGGCTGGTTATAAATACGGCAACCACCACCACAAACCATAAAGAATAGCGGGTATTGGTGTTTATGTTTTCTATCTCCTTTTTCATCTTAGCCCTTTTTACTTTGGAGAAATTCTTTCAAGAAGAGCGCAAAGTTATCTTGAAAGATGAACATCGTTCATCTTTTCATCACTCAACCATTCAACTATTTGACGATCCATGGGAGTTACCCCGGTTGGTGCTCTTTTCGAAGCAGGTCATTCACCGTCTTAACAGGATTAAAAGTAATACCCGGAACTTCCACAAAGAGTGTAATCCATCGTGCCATGGACCCGTTCCATAGCCCCGGGTGCTCCAAGGCCTTGAGATCTTTTCCATATTTTGACTTCTGGGAGATAACAACGGCCTTTGGATCAACAAATCTACTCAGGTCAAAGGCCCTTCCCTGCCAATCACGAACTCCACATACAAGATCCACCGGATTGAAATGGGTAGAAGCCTCGAGGATATCCCGCTGTTCTTTGGAATCGAAATCGATCTGGGCGGTTTCCACTATCTGAAGGGACCTTTCGCCGGTTTCGTCTTCCACCCAAAAAGGACCGCCACCAGGTTCCCCTGCATTTTTTACCATTCCGCAAACCCTTACAGGACGATCAAGCCTCTCCATCAGATAAGTCCTCTTAGCCTCAGGGGATGCGCTCTTTATAAATTCGGGGACTGAAAGCAGAAGTTTCTCCTCTAAAAAAGCGGCAGCCTCGGCTAAAAGAGTGCCTAAAGTTGATGTTTGTTTTTCATTCGATGTTGGACGTTCAATGTTCGATGTTCGACGTTCATCTTTTATCTTCTGGTGGTCTGCATCGCCTGATGCCAGTCTTTTCATATAACCGCGGATCTGATTTTGGATGGAAATCAGGTAACCGCCCGTGATCTTTTTCCATTCAAAGGTCTCTGGCTTAAGATGATCTGGGACTACGTTGTCTATATTTTTTATGAATATGATGTCCCCATCTATATCATTCAGGTTCTTGAGCAAGGCCCCATGCCCCCCCGGTCTAAACAACAACCTTCCATCCTCTTGCCGGAAAGGCGTATTATCCAATTTAACCGCAAGGGTATCAGTGGATTTTGCCTGCATGGAAAAGGAAATATCATAGGCCACACCATATCTCTCTTCATATATGGGTCTAACTGCTCTAAAACAGGAATCGAACCCACTCAAATGTTCCTGTGAGACCGTAAGATAAAGAGGACACCGTCCATCTTCATCCGCCACATAGGAAGTGGCCTCAACGAGGTGCTCTTCAAAGGCTGTCCGACTCCCCTCCGGATACTCGTGGAACTTAAGCAGCCCTTTCGGAAGATCCGCATAATCGAGGCCATCATCTGTGAGAAGGAAACGGAGAATATCTCTGAAATAACCCTTTTCTGATAAGGTGTCCACGTTGAAACCCTGATCGGATAAGGCCGATTTGAGTTCCTTGAAAAATGCGAATCTTTTCAGCCCATCCATAAAATCAAGGAGCTGTTTTGCATTTTCCTCCCCTGCCGATGCCTCCATGGAAACCGCATCCCTCGTGATTTCTTTCTCCTGATTTAGATACCGAAGAAGGACCTTGAACATCCTTGAGGCTGCGCCCGATGCCGGCACAAACTTGACACAGTCATACCCGGGCCCCCCTGTCTCATAGGTCTCGATCAGAGATGTCATCTTTTCCGGGTCAAAAACCATAATGCCATCCCCAACCGTGCAGGGAGCAGCCAATTTAAGAAAGGGTTTATGCATCTTAAACAAATCGAGTTGCCTATGGACCTCATCATTGGTAAGACCGTGCTCCTCTATCTGTCTAAGATCCTTATCGGTAAAGACATCTTTTTCCATCTGCGTCTCCTTGCACAACTTGCTCCAATAGTTAGCCCCCATCTATGTTTCAAGTTTCAAGTCCCAAGCATCCCCGCTCAAAAACGGGATCTTCGACCAGCATCCAGTATCCAGTATCCAGCATCCAGCATCCGGTCAATGTTGATAGTCAAGCATCCCGGATGTCAACAAAAAAGTGCACAAGCACCCAAAAAATGGAGCAGAATGACATGCGACCTTAAGGATATATTAGAAATTTATATGGAATTTATAAAATTTATAACTATAATAATTGATGCTCCGTAAAAAGTCACAAAAGCCGTCACTCCCGCGAAAGCGGGAGTCCATAACCATCTGATTTTCCTGGATTCCCGTTTTCACGGGAATGACAATAAAGGGTGTTTTCCGACTTTTTACGAGTTTGTCAATGAAGTTTTGATCCGAAACGTTGATTTGCTGAAATAAAAAATGAACAACCAACTGTAATTATTAAACACCTTTAATGGAGGTCATGCTAAATTGAACCCATTTTACAAAAACCTTGCTCTCTGGCTTGTAATCAGCCTGATGATGGTGATGCTTTTTCAGATTTTCAAACAGCCCGACAGGGCCAGTATAGCCATCAGCTATAGTGACTTTTTGAATATGGTGGACAGTGGAAGCGTCAACCAGGTTACTATTAAAGGGGAAAATATCTCCGGGATGTCCGGGCAGGGGCCCTTCAAGACCTATGCCCCTAAAGATCCTGAACTCATCAGCCTGCTCAGGAGTAAAGGGGTCAAGATAACCGCAAGACCCCAGGAAGACTCCTCGTGGTTCCAGGTCTTTCTCTCCTGGGTCCCAATGCTGTTGTTGATAGGCGTATGGATATTTTTCATGAGGCAGATGCAGGCAGGAGGAGGAAAGGCCCTATCCTTTGGAAAAAGCCGCGCCAGACTCATGACCGATTCTCAGGAGAAGGTCACCTTTGAAGATGTGGCGGGTATTGATGAGGCCAAGGAAGAACTTGGAGAGATCGTGGAGTTCCTGAGCGATCCCAAAAAATTTACCAGGCTCGGGGGAAGAATCCCCAAAGGCGTCCTGCTCGTAGGTGCTCCAGGCACGGGAAAAACACTTCTTGCAAGGGCCATTGCGGGCGAAGCAGGTGTCCCTTTTTTCACCATTAGCGGCTCAGATTTTGTGGAGATGTTCGTCGGTGTAGGGGCTTCGAGGGTCAGAGATCTCTTTAACCAGGGCAAGAAGAATGCACCCTGCATAATATTCATAGATGAGATAGACGCTGTCGGCCGGCATCGTGGAGCCGGCCTCGGGGGTGGACACGATGAGCGTGAACAAACCCTTAATCAACTCCTGGTGGAAATGGACGGTTTCGAGTCCAATGAGGGGGTCATACTCATAGCGGCAACCAACAGACCGGACGTGCTTGATCCTGCCCTGTTGAGACCTGGCCGTTTCGACCGCCAGGTGGTGGTGCCGGTCCCGGATCTCGGGGGACGGGAGGGTATACTCAAAGTTCATCTCAAGAAAAAGCTGGTGGCTGATAATCTGGACATCTCCGTGCTTGCAAGGGGCACACCCGGGTTTACCGGCGCTGACCTCGAAAATATGGTAAATGAGGCAGCCCTGATGGCAGCAAGACGGGGTAAAGACAGGGTGGAGATGGATGATTTCGAAGACGCCAAGGACAAGGTCCTGATGGGTACAGAACGTAAGAGCATGATAATCAGCGAAGAAGAGAAAAAACTTACCGCCTATCACGAGTCGGGGCATACCCTGATAGCCAGGTTACTTCCCGACACAGATCCAATTCACAAGGTCACCATTATCCCTCGAGGCCGCGCTCTCGGTCTCACCCAGCAGCTCCCCATCAACGAAAAACACACTTACCCGAAGGAGCACCTCTTGAATAACATCGCAATATTAATGGGGGGAAGGGCCGCTGAAGAAATCGTTCTCAACACCGAAACAACCGGTGCTGGAAACGATATTGAGAGGGCATCAGAACTTGCCCGCAAAATGGTCTGCGATTTTGGCATGAGTAAGGAATTGGGCCCTTTGAGCTTCGGGAAAAAGGAGGAACAGATATTCTTAGGGCGGGAACTCTCCCAGCATAGAGATTATGGTGAAGATACGGCGCGAAAGATCGATGAGGAAGTGCGCAATATCGTTACCGACGCTTACGAAAAAACCTGCCGGCTCATCAGGGATAATCTGGATACCATACACAGAATGGCCAGCGCCCTCCTTGAAAAGGAGACCCTCACCGGCGCAGATGTCGACGAGATAATGGCAGGGGATCAAGAACCGGGCGCAAAGAAGGAGGCCAAAAACAAGAAAGAGTCTGCTCCCCCCAAAGAAGTGAAACCCCGCACAGCATCAAACATAGAAGAAGCTGACGTTGAGTCTTCTGAGGACGGAAAAGAGTAGGATGGGATTTGTTCTAAGCTGGAAAGCCCATCGCCTCGACTTACGCAGAAGGACCCACGTCATGGGCGTCCTCAACGTAACCCCCGATTCCTTTTCAGATGGTGGCCATTATTTTGAGGCGGACAGGGCAGTGGAACATGCCCTCGCAATGGATCGAGACGGAGCAGACATAATCGACATCGGAGGGGAATCAACCAGACCATATTCCAAAAAAATCTCTATTGCCGAAGAGATAGATCGGGTGATCCCTGTCATAGAGACACTCCAGGGAGAAATCTCCGCCCCAATCAGCATAGACACCTGCAAGAGCACGGTGGCAGAAGAAGCATTGAAGGCCGGGGCGTCTATCATCAACGATATCAGCGCCCTCAGGTTCGATCCGGAAATGCCTATGATTGCTGCCCGGGCAGGTGTTCCCGTAATCCTTATGCATATGAAGGGCACGCCCGGGGACATGCAGAAAAATCCTGTATACGATGATCTGATCAATGAGATCATAGACTTTTTAAAAGATGCGGTTGACCGTTCCGAGGCCGCCGGTATTAGCAGGGAATTGACCGTGGTGGACCCCGGCATCGGTTTTGGAAAGACCTTTGATCACAATCTCAAAATCATCAGAGATCTTTCCCGATTCAAATCCCTTGAACGACCCGTTTTGTTAGGTCCATCCAACAAGGCCTTCATCGGTCATATCTTAGATAGAGAGCCCCATGAGAGGGACACGGGCTCCATGGCTGCTGTAGCCGCGGGAGTAATGAATGGCGCTCACATCATAAGGGCGCATAACGTAAAAAAGGCAGTGGAGACGGTTAAGATCATCGATGCGGTTAAACGCGGGAACGCTCGGGATTTATGATTTTTGATTGTCGATTGATGATTGTTGGTGAAGCCGCAAAAAGGCGCAAAAGTCACAAAGCACCCGTTGTTGTCATTCCCACAAACGCGGAAATCTCCCGCGGCGGGATTACCGCAACTTATTGAGATGTTACATAATGTCTGGATGAATGCTTGGGCGAAATACGAGGGACTCAGCCTGTATTTCGCTGTTTTTCTACTCTTTTTCAATCGCCAATCATCAATCATCAATCATCAATCCAAAGGGTGACATTTATGTTGTTCTGTATTGATATCGGCAATACGAATATTGTCCTGGGAGTGACAGATCAGGAACAGATCCTCCACCACTGGAGGATCAGAACCGAAAAAGAGACCACCGTTGATGAACTGGCCATCCTTATAGGCACTTTTTTTCAGTGGAAGGATATAAAATTTCAGGATATCCAGGATACGATTATCTCGTGTGTGGTACCCCCGCTGCTCAATACCGTGGAAGAGTTTTCACGCCGTTACTTTAAGGTTGAGCCCCTGATTATCGGTCCCGGCACCAAGACAGGGATGCCGATTCTATATGAGAACCCCAAGGAAGTGGGCGCTGACCGGATTGTAAATGCGGTGGCCGCTTACGAAAAATATGGCACCTCTCTGATCGTGGTCGATTTTGGCACGGCCACGACCTTTGATTATATCTCAAAGGAGGGCTCCTATATGGGCGGGGCCATTGCCCCAGGGGTAATAATATCTTGCGAAGCCCTCTTTAGAGAGGCCTCCAAACTTCCGAGAGTCGAGATATTTAGCCGGCCGAACACGGTCATAGCAAAAGACACCATCAGCAGCATGAACGCCGGGATTATCTATGGTTATGCGGGTTTGGTGGACGGCATTGTCAACAGGATGCGAAATGAGTCAGGAGAAGAGCCAATGGTTATTGCCACAGGAGGTCTGGCGCCTATTATCTCAGAAGTCTCGGAAACAATAGCCCATGTTGAGGAATTTTTGACCTTACAGGGACTTATAATCCTATTCAAGAGAAACCAGTAAGAGGCTTGTTGAAAACGCCCCCTTTTGCCCAATCTCTGTGTCAGACGAAAATTTTAATCCTCGAAATATTACATATATTCCTGCGATTAAAATTTGCGTCTTCCTTGATCTTGGACAAAATTGAACATTTTCAACCAGCCTCTAAGAAAGGCGAGCAGATCCCAACACTTCGATGTCACCTTCTAAACCCCAAAGATTGCCCCTTATTAAACCACCAAGGCTTCGGCCAGGGGATCTGATCGGGATTATCTCTCCTGCCGGACCTGTAGATGAATCCGAGCTGAAACCCGATCTGGAGTTGCTGGAATCCTCCGGTTTCAGAATTCATGTTGCACCTCACGTATATGACAGGCAGGGTTATCTGGCAGGAGATGATGAGGCCCGGCTTTCAGACCTCCATGGCATGTTTCAGGACAGGAAGACAAAAGCCATTTTTTGTGCCCGCGGAGGATATGGAACCCTGAGGCTTCTTGACAGGATTGACTATGATCTGATCAGGGAAAACCCGAAGATCATCGTTGGATACAGTGATATCACCGCCCTACTGATGGCCATAACCAAAAAGACCGGGCTCGTCACTTTTCACGGACCCATGGTGCGTGGGCTTTCCGCCCTTAATGACAACAGCCGGGAGAGCCTTTTCAATCTCATCTCATCAGATCAACCGGTTTCATTCAGACCCATGGCAGGAAATCCTCTCATTTCAGGGAGTGCTACTGGACCCCTTATCGGGGGCAATCTGAGTCTCATCTGTTATGTGGTCGGGACGCCTTTTCTTCCATCCCTTGAAGGATGTATCCTGTTTATCGAGGACAAAGGGGAGCCGCTCTACCGCATAGATCGTATGCTCACCCATCTTTCGTTGGCTGGCCAATTGAAAAGAATTGCCGGTCTGATCGGTGGAGAGTTTATCGAATGCGGCGACCCGTCTGCTGTCGATGATCTGCTCAATACTACGGCGTCTGAACTGAAGATCCCCCTGATAACCGGGTTCCCTATTGGACACGGTCTGAAGAATAGGGCCCTCCCCCTTGGGATACCCGCGCGACTCGATGCCGATTCCATGACCCTTTCAACACTGGAACCCTGCGTTATCTGAAAGAGAGGGTTTCGGGTTGCGGGTTGCGCGTTGCGAGTTAGGCGTTACGGGTTGCAGGTTGAAGATCCCGTTTTTAAGCGGGGTGCGAGTTTGCTCGTACCCATGCTCCAGCGTGGGAATGCATGCCAATGAAAACCTGTATTCACCGCACAAATTGAAACATTTTGACATTGGGGTTTTAGATTTGATTTGGCATTTCAATACGGCATCACACTTTTTCGCCCGTAAAAATTTCCACAGGAAAATCTTTAAGTAAAATATCCACCGTAGCCAAAGGCGTTTTTTCCAATTTAGCTTGCGCGGCAAGCATGCGGTCAAATGGGTCACGATGCGGAAGATCCCATTCTCCCGCAAGCTGAGCATGTTCAGCGGTCACAGGCATTGCTTCAAAACCTGCTCGTGCTATCCATTCAGGTACATTTCTCGCGACTTGAGCAGCTTCAGGAAGCTTCCCCAAACGAAATTTCGTGGCGATTTCCCAAACCGATGCAGCGCTCACAAATACTGCATTATTTCTATTTTTTACAAACCCTTTAATCCCAGTCGGCAATTTAGGATCATCAAATAGCCACCATAAGAAAATGTGGGTATCCAGCAACATGGCTATGATTCCCAGACTTTTAATTCATTTTCAGGCAATGGCTCAAAAAATGAATCGCTCACCGCCCCCTCTGCAATGCCGGGAACGCGTTCTTTCACCGGAGACAATGGAACTAATTTAGCGTAGGGTTTACCCGCCTTGCCAATTATGATTTCCTCACCGGTATGAGCACGGACCAGCAATTTGGAAAAGTGTGTTTTTGCCTCATGCACATTAACAACATCCATGATAATCACCTTCTTTGGGTTAGTCTATTTACTTAGTCTATATAAGTAGCCCATAAAATGCAATAAAAAACCGTAACCGTTCAGGCGTGTGTTAATGGGGACATCCCCATCCTCATCTTTTTCTGTGCGACAAGTTTCGAGTTTCCAGTTTCACGCCTCACGTTTCACGCATCACATTTCACGTTCAAAACCTATTATTTTTCCAATTCTTTCTTAACAGCAACCCCTATCTTTTCCAGTGTGTAAGGCTTTTTTATGTATTTGCCTGCTCCTAATTCTTGAGCAATATCTACCTCTTTTGTTTTGGCATATCCGCTTGCGATGACCGCCTTCTGTCCGGGGCGGATCTTTATGATCTGCTGGTAAGTCTCACGCCCGTTGATCCCTTTGGGCATGACCATGTCAAGGACGATCAGGTCTACGGTGTTTTCCTTCATATATTTAATGGCCTCTTCACCGCTTGAAACAGCTTCAGCCAAGTAGCCCAGCTTGGTCAGTATCCCGCATGCGACCACCCGTTGCCGCTCTTCATCCTCGATGACCAGGATGGTACCCTCGCCCATGGCCAGTTCGACCTTCGGTTCTTTGACTGCCTTTTCTTCCTTCTCCCTGCTCTCTGCACTTATAGCAGGGAGATAAATATGGATCACAGTACCTTTGCCCGGTTCTGATTCAACCGTGATTGCGCCATCGTGACTTTTGATAATGCCATAAACAGCGGCCATGCCCATTCCACGGCCTTGAAACTTGGTAGTGAAAAAGGGCTCAAATATCCGGCTCCTTGTTTCCTCATCCATACCCTTGCCGTCATCCTCGATAACGAGAAAAACATAAGGACCGGGCTTAAGACCGGAATACTGTTTTGCGAAATCTTCATCAATATTTTCGTTTCCCGCACTAATTTTAATAACGCCCTCATCTTCTATGGCCTCATTTGAATTGGTTAATATGGCAGACAGTACCATCTGCATCTGGGTATAGTCGGCCTTAATATACGAGACATCTTTTGGAAAATGCGTTTCCACCCTGACTGTGGGGGTGATGTCATGCTGCAGGATTGGCAATGTTTCTACCACAATAAAATCATCCAACTTCAGATCTCTTGGTTGATATTTACCTCCTTGTGCATAGGCCAACAACTGGTCGGTCAAACGGGACATTCGATGACCGGAATCTTGCATTGCCTCAAAATACTTGTCTGCCCTCTCATCTGCGGGCAAATCCATTTTAAACAGTTCAAGGTTTCCCATAATCCCCATCAGGGCATTGTTGAACTCATGGGCAACACCGCTGGCTAAGATGGCAATAGCTTCCATCTTAGTGGCTTGTTGGACCTTTTGTTCCATGTCTTTTAGTTCAGAAACATCCCTGTAAATGATCATTTGTGAAATAGAACCATCCAGGTGATGAATAGGCGAGCGGGAAACATTATAAGTACGGTTGTCCTTCGGGCTGACCATTTCATCTACACGATTTTCACCTGGCTGAATCTTATCATGAGAACACCACGGGCATTTCTAATCAAGTTCATGATAGTGGGGGTCAAGTCTCCGTTTAGCTCTTTCTATTTTCAAGCAAGAGCTAAACGGAGACTTGACCACTTCACTAAGGTTACCGCATACCCTGTTAGCAATCGACGCATTAAAGTCGATAGCGGTATATCCCCGGTTCGAAATAAAAAATGGGCATGATTGGATAAAAATGCCCATGCATAGCAGGTTATATTCGTTTCGGGTAAGAGAGTTCCCAGACGGTCAAGAAAATTCTCCCTGTCCTGATTGTCATTAAATATCTTTCTGCGTTCTATCCCACGGATGATAACGTGGTGCAGAATACCGGGGGCATCGAGGCGGGCTAATCTTGGCATAAAACTTTTATTATCAGTTTTTCGTCATCATGTCAAGTTATTTACTTATTTGCGGACGTCCCCTATTCCCACATATATCTTTATTGATACAAAGCCTGGCATGAACAAAGCTGTGAACAGAATTAGTTTGTCTGGTTCCCAAATATTCATTGTTTAGCCTCTTAACGCCGAAAAATCAGCGGCACAGCGGTATCGTATCCGCTGTATTTGTTCGTTAGATTCTAACCCTTAATCACTGCCAAAGGTTTTAATTCAACTAAAATATCAACCAAATCTGATTGATTCGCCATAACCTCTGAAATATCTTTATAAGCCCCTGCCGCTTCATCAAGGTCTTTTTCATTTCGGATTGAATGGATAACTCCCATGTCATCCAATCGTTTTTTTTCGTTCTCCAGATTTAACTCTCTTTGAGCTTGTTTTCGGCCCATCTTTCGGCCAGCACCATGAGAACACGATTCAAAACTATCAGGATGCCCCTTGCCCTCGACAATATAACTGGATGTTCCTTGTGATCCAGGGATAATGCCAAGTTCGCCACCACGTGCTTTTGTCGCGCCTTTCCGATGAACCATAACATTCTGTCCAAAGTGGTGTTCCATCGCAGCATAATTATGGGCAATCTTGGTCGGTCTAGAAAAACGAACATCCCCAAAAGCATGAGAAATTGATTCTTTAACACGATCCATCATATTTTCACGGTTTGCTAACGCAAAACTGACGCAGTATTGCATTTCCTGTAAATATTCCTGCCCTTCATCTGATTCTAAGGGCAGGAATGCAAGTTCATGGCTTTTTGGGACGCTGGAAAACCATTTTTCGTTAAGATCAACCGCAATGTTGTTGTAGTGTTTTGCCACTTGCAAACCGAGATTCCGGCTACCTGAATGAATCATTAAATAAATATGACCATCACTCCCCGCTTGAATCTCGATAAAATGGTTACCACCTCCAAGAGTGCCAAGTGACTTTCGAGCATTATTAAATTCACGCTCAATAATGTGGCCAGTGTCATCATGTGGCATAAGAATAGCGTCTTTAGGCTCGTTGTGTTTTTTAAACCCGACCGGAACTGTTTTGCGGATTTGAGACATTGCTTTTTTAAGGCTGTCTTTATCGATATTATTCTCAAGGCTTGTTTGAACTGCGATCATGCCGCACCCGATATCAACGCCAACAGCGTTCGGGACAACAACTTCTTTTGTTGCCATTACACCACCAATAGGCATTCCGTACCCTTGGTGACAGTCAGGCATCAAAGCAATATGTTTGAATATAAACGGAAGATTCGCCAAGTTTTTCGCCTGGTCAAGCGCGCCGTCCTCAATATCACTCAACCACAATTTAATTGGTTTTTTTTCTGTTGCTATTACTTGGTTCATATAAACTCCTTATTTTGCCAATAGAATCTAACGCCGCTAATCAGCCGCGCGGTTTTTTGCGTCGGCTGAATTTGCTTTGTTGGGCAATCAAATAACTTGCAGAAGGATTCTCAATACTATTTAAAAAATCAAAGGTCTCCTTTAACAATTACTCGAGTTGCCACGATTTCGCCAGTTGGCCAAACGTTTATTGGGTTCGGCGCCCCGCTTACGCGAAGACAAGCGACTTCCTGAAAACGCATAGCAATAAGAATTGAGGCCAGAACATGTGGTTTGGGTCCCATTGGAACAAGTGTTATCTCTCCATCAGGTCGATGCGGTGCAATTGTCTCCGCCAGATGTCGATAGCAGGATTCTATGCTCGCAAGTGGCATTTCAAGAACAGCCTTGGTCTTATAATTATTAAGGGTATGGGGGACGTCCATCATTAAGTAACTAACTCAATCTATTAGTCTATAATTTTGTTCTTTGGCGATTCGCTCACCCCTTCTCACAGCATACCCGATTCCTTGAGCAGTCATACCAAAAAGTCTTGCCAAATCTGCCAATGAATATCCCAAGTCCCCGACCGCCCAGTAACAATATAACCCTCTTGCTTCCGCTCTGATTCTTTGGCGGCTCTTTGAATATATTT